>ENA-ORBV01015929-ORBV01015929.1-microbial-mat-metagenome-genome-assembly--contig:-NODE-15929-length-10981-cov-19.162142_pt1 | contig 10981 bp, 6 predicted proteins | sample MGYA00237777_ERZ505514 | MGnify/ENA primary metagenome ERZ505514 (study PRJEB26160, sample SAMN06269048) | microbial mat metagenome | isolation source: Oligotrophic lake microbial mat | place...
GTGACATCCAGTCAGAAGACAGTCGAGTTTGGTGCGGATTGTGTGCCGACAATTGGCACAAAGATCAGCAAGGATTTCGGGTCCAAAGGACACTTTGAGGGCAAAGTGGTGTCGGGTCCTCACAATGTCACCGCAAAGGGAGACAATGTGGTGGTGTGGAAAGTGCAGTGCGACGATGGCGATCGCAAAGAGATGACGGCATCGGAAGTTGCCCACTGGAAGGCACTGGTGGAAGAGGTTCGAGCTTCGAAGACGAAGTCAAAGTTGAAGTCGAAGCCCACAAGATCAAAGAAGACGATGGCAACCAAGCCGTCTAGGGACCGATCGGAAGAACTAGAAGATGCTCTTCCAAGACTGGGAAAGGATGCTAGCGCTCCTACCCATTTGAGACGATCTGCGCATCTCCAACAACATGCACTGGAAACAGCGCGCATGAATTTCCTCGACAGCAATCCATGCCTGCCAATGGATTCTGTTGGGATGTGCGAGGCGGCTGCTTGTTGGATTCATCTGTGCGATGATGATCTGCATGAAGAGTTGCTCCACAACGTTGACGAGGTGGAAACGCTTCCACAGGACCCTGTGGTGTTGGCGGCAACACACAGATCATCAGATTCAGACGCGGACCTGGATGAGCTACGAGCAAGTGCGTTGCAGTCGGAGGCGATTTCACCCGAAGAGCGTGCTCCACCGAGGTTCAGTCGAAGAGCCTTGAAGAATCTCCCTGCTTGGGATCTCTGGCACAAGAACGAGCTGGAGCAATTGGATCAGATGAAAGCTCTGGGAATGTTTGGATCACCGATCAAGCTACCCGAAGGAGGCATTCTCATGCGATTCCATTGGCAGTGTCAAATCAAAGTCAATGGCAAGCGCAGATCCCGTTTGTGCTGCGATGGTTCTCCAAGAGCGGCACCAGAAGTGTATTCTGCGACCAACACCTATGCGTCGTGCCCAGAACATCCAGTGTTTTGGTTGTTCATCGCTCTGTGTGCGGCAGATGACCTCACCATCTGTGGTGGTGATGCCAAGGATGCCTTCGCACATTTGCCCGGTCCATCAATGCCCACGTTCATGAAGTTGGATGATGCGTTCCGTGACTGGCATCTGGAACGCACGGGAGTGTTGCTCGACAAGGACCTTGTTCTTCCGGTTCTACGTGCGCTACAAGGCCATCCAGAAGCCGCACGGTTGTGGGAAGAACACATCAGTGGGATTCTCGAGAAGGTGGGGTTCAAGAATGCCACGCATGAGAAGAACATCTACACGGGCAAGTTCTGTGGTGAGAAAGTGCTGTTAGTGCGTCAAGTCGATGATTTTGCGCTGGGATGTCGTCAAGAATCTACGACCAAGAGTGTCTATGCAGACATTGGTGCCAAGCTTGCTCTGCACAATGAAGCGGAAGTACCCTTCGAGTGTCTTGGATTGGTCGACACTTTTGATGGTTGCGATGTGCTACAAACTCGTGACTGCATCAAGTTGTCCGCCGAGTCCTGCATCTGGCGCCTATTGAAAGCACATGGATGGGATAATCCCTCGCCGCGAGAGTCATCCAACAAGCCTGAACCTCCATTGCACGAGAGCGACGTTGCCAATTTGTTCAATCTAGCAGCGGGTCCGGTCGAGAACACTCCCAAACACAAAGCTCTCGAAGCTGAACAAGGCTTTGGCTACCGAAGCGTTCTTGGAGAGACACTCTTTGCCTATGTGCTTTGTCGTCCTGATGTTGGCTACACAGTGACGACTCTTGCGAAGCTTTCTACCGCACCCAATGCCTTGCATTACAAGTCCCTCAAGCATCTGGCGATCTACCTCCGTCAAACTCAAGATTGGGGGATCATGCATTGGCGCTCGGAGCCTGTCGCGACACTCCCTGAAGTGCCATATGATCCAATGACGTTCGATGATTCGCTACCCGTCATTCCTCCTCCGTCCCATCTTCGACAGCTGATTGCTCACATCGATGCAGCCCACGCCAACGAATTACGTCAGCGTCGGTCTACTACAGGGTACGGATGTTGTTTGGCCGGTGGTGTCGTGGCTTGTCGTTCTCGTACACAATCCATTTGTGCGCAGAGCTCCACGGAAGCCGAACTCATAGCAGCAAACGCTGCGGCGAAGGTCACCAAATACCTGCGATTCATTCTTCACGAATTGGGGTACACTCAGACTGAGCCTACTCCCACATGCGAGGACAACGATTCCGCAATCAAGATTGTCAATCACAGTCGACCCACGGATTGTTCTTGTCATGTGGAAATCAGGTATTTTGCACTTCAGCACTGGCGACTTATGAAGGACATCATTCTGATCCACCTTCCTGGAGTCGTGAATCCTGCGGACATGCTCACAAAAGCACTCGGTTGGGTGCTCCACCACCGTCACGCCCCCTACCTCATGGGGCACTATGGCAATCCTTGCCGGTAAATTGTCTTGGTTCTACTTCCAGCTTCTATTTCCACCAAGACAAGATGAATTTTATTGATTTTTATCTTTGACGATTTATTTTGTTTGTACTTCGAATTTTTTTGGCTGGCCCTTTCTATCCAGCTGTGATGCGACCTTTTTCGCATCAGGGGAGGGTGTCAGCGGGCCAGTTGTGCGACCTACGGACGAGACCCCTACACGTTGCTTCACGAACGGCTATCTACGGATTCAGCACGATCGCGGACGATGCAACAGCATTGGGATGATCTCAAGTCGATCGCCCAACAAGAGCTCAATCTGTCAACATTTCATACTATGCGTAGTCTGATTAGATTAGTCTTCATTACATCACACCTCGTTTACTACTCGACAATGACCAGCCTAGATTTGTAGTCTGACAAATCCTTGTGATCGATGTTCCATTGCTAACCAACTGGTCATTGCACCCGCTGCTTAATAGCTAGCCGTCAGATACCTTGCCGCGGCTTTGGATTCTGCTAGTTAGCTTCTATGTGTATGGAAGCTAGCTTGTTATCGGGCCTGTCTGTTAGAACATTATCCTCTATCAGAGCCTCGAGTTACTTTCTGGCAGATGCCGGTTAGTGTGACTTCAACTGGGCTTAAACTTGTTGTTTGCTCCATACTATTTTACCATGTGAGCGAGCGAGGCTTTCGGCTTCCAATAGAGGCCGCGTGTTCCTCAAGTTTGTCCGTCTGCACCCAAACTGTCCGTTAGCATGATCATAATGATAGGTCCTGGTGTGTTCAACTTTATGTAGTTACTGGTTGATTTACTTGCTTGTAAAACCACTTAGTTGTCAGTGTGTCTTCGTCTGATTGGCTTGATTATGAAGCTACAACGACGGAAATATGTGCCATTGTCATCAGCATTTGATCTGAGTCTTTTTTGAATGTCAGGTCAGCCACCATGTGCACTGCGCTAAAACCTACAGGCCTTTTGAGTGTTTTGTATATGAAAATTATAAGCTTAGAAGTGAACAAAAACTAATGTAATATTTGAGAGAGGTTCAGCTCAAGATCCCCCGGCTTAGTTCTCTCTCTACTGACATGAACGATGCTTCTATGTGAAGAATTGGCGCATATTTCTTGACTTACATTATGACTTTCGTTTACAACAATAGCTCGTGTTATACCAAACAGAACGAAATGTCTTCTAGGTGTTTTGCAGCGGTTATTTTATGCATCCATTACATTGCATAGGTGCTTAGTCTGACATCATTCGTGATGATGTGTTCGTTACTCTCCTTAGCAACCTTCTTCACTCTAGCAGTGAAGATAAGGGTGAGTATCAACTAATCCCATAGCACTGAGGAGCGCCAGTTCAGTGAATCAGTCACGAATGTGAGTCCCATGTGAGGATGCTCTTTGGTATGCCCGCTTTAGGGTATTGCACATGTACAAGCTGAGCTATCTATTTTAGAAAAACTGAAGCCATCATCCATTCCTGGATCCTTCAGTCCCATATATTCCTACACCGCAATTCTAAAACAATCCAGATCCAATCCACAACTTCTTCCTCTAACAACGAAATCTACGGTGCCTGTAGACACAGACCCCGATTCCATAGGTTTGTAAAGCAGACCACCCCCAGCACTGACGAGTCAACCAATTGAATGACGAAAGAGCCAGCCGACATACGAAGTTACCACAGATTTTACTAAGTGCAATGTTTGCCTAGCTGATGGCTAACTGGAAGCACTGTGAGGACCAACAAAAAGAAATTATTTTCTTTTGTTTCCAGAGCACTAGCCTTAGAAACAATTCCAACAATTCACTATAAACCAGTCAATCTTTGCTGTTTAGTATGATTAGTTACCATTGCCTTGGTTGAGCATGGAAATCTATTGAGAAGCTTGTCAACTCAACACTGCCACACATGAGTGAAAGAACCAGATGACATGGTTGATCACACGTCCCAAATAGATGTGGCGCCTGCTTATCTTCACTGGGCAATGCAGGAACAATCGCAGCCACAGAGCGTCTCGGAACAATCAAAGCTCAAAGCGCTCACCGCGCAGAGCTCATCGGGCACTCGTCCTTTCAACAAGGTGTTGCCGCTAATATTGAAAACTGTCAATGAGTTGTTTGACATTAGCTGGTGCAAATCAGAAGGAAGCGGCCCTGACAACTGGTTCTCTTGTAACCACAACTCTTCGAGATTTGGGTAGTTCGAAAGCTCAGTCGGGATGGAACCAGACAGCCGGTTGCCAGACATAATCAACCATGACAAGTGCAACTGGCCCAGTTCGGACGGCAAAGAGCCGCTCAGTAGATTGTTCCTCATATTTAACCTTGTAATATTCGCGAGCAACCCAAATTCAGTGGGAAGTCCTCCTGAATTAAAAAGGAAATCCAGGAAGTTTGTGTATCAATGTTAACATCACAAAGCAACTAAGATCAACATAAACTAAAGGGAGCCTTCACGTACCTGTCAGATCGTTCTGTCGAAAAAAAAGTTGTTCTACATTACTCAGCAAGCCAAGTGTAGTCGGAATAGTTCCCGTCAAATCGTTGAGATGCAAATACAGCCAAATCAGATTACTCAGGGACCCCAGCTCAGAGGGCACCGTTGACGCAAGCTGATTTGTGTTTAAGAGCAGGAATTCAACGGAAGACAGCAAGCCGAGATGAGTTGGGATGCTCCCGGTCAGCTATGAAAAAGAGTTTTGTGAGAAGATTAGATGATGCACTTCTGTAAGCAAATAGATTTGCAATCCCTTTCTGCCTATCAACTTGCCTGATTTTCATTGAGGTATAGCCAAACAAGATTCGAAAGTCTACTGACTTCAGAGGGAATGCTCGAAGTCAATCTATTGCTGCTTAGAAGAAGTGTTTCTAAAGATGTCATGAGACCAATCTCAGTACCAAGCGAACCACTTAGCTCGTTCTCAATTGCTGACAATGCTTTCAAGTTTGTCAACTGCGCAAGGTCAAAAAAGGACATATACGAAAGCTGATTGCTTCCAAGCATCAATTCCGTTAGGGCAGTTAAAAGACCCAAATTCGGAACGGTGCCTGTCAAAGAATTGTGCGAAAGACGCAGGTTAACCAAATTGGTCAAACTCCCAATTGAGATGGGAATACTACTGCTCAGCATATTGTTGTCGAGTTGTAGGCTCTCGAGGCTCTCAAGCAAGGCGTACTCTGAAGGGATCGATCCAGACAAGGAGCAACTGCCAACATGGAGTGTCTCCATAGATCCTAGCTGTCCTATTTCACTGGGCAGTGAGTTTGACAGGGGGTTCGAGTCAAGCTCCAATATCTCCAGATGGCTGAGAGCCCCAATCTCCGAAGGGATTGAACCCCAAATGATGTTGTTCCCCAGTTTGATTCTTTTAAGGCTGGATAAATTTCCGATTTCCGAAGAAATGATGTTGGTCAACTGATTACTACTTAGATCGATACCCTCCAATGACGTAAGCTCAAATATTCCGGAAGGGATAGACCCGAAAACTTGATTCCCGCTGAGAGTCAGCTGCTGCAGATTAGACAAAAACCGAATATCGTGTGGAAGGCTTCCAGTTATATGATTTGAGTCAAGATGGAGTGATTCGAGATTTGTCAGCAGTGCAAGTGACTCGGGTATGCTGCCTACAATAAAATTTGCAGATAAATCCAAGGACGTCAATTTGGTCAATGCCGCAAGTTCAGGTGGAAGTAAACTTCTCATTTCGGCAGTGAGGTTACTGTTTCGAATGTCGAGCAACTCCAGGGCAACCAAAAAGGATATTTCTGGCGGCATTGTAGCGTTGGCGCCATGAATTTCCAAATGAGACAGTCTAATCTGTCTGACCTGGCCTAATTCATTGCATGAAGCGTTATCCGGGTTGCTGGACAAGAAGCTCGCTTCCGTAGTACCGGCATCTCCCACCAAATAATCAAAGTCGCCTACAATCCAATCGCATTCTGATTTCGTATCACTTAGCCAGTCCTTCTTCAGGCTTTCGCGCCACTCATCGCCGTTGAAGGCATAAAAGAAGGTGGCGAGGGCAAAAATCTGCTTCAGCCTCCATTCCTCCGTGACTTCGACTTCACTGTGAGTGCTCAACCATTGGAGGGCCTTGCTTTGTGGCGATTCTTCATCTTGTATTGAAAGCTGGGTATATGCTGGAAGACTCTGTACGAAGTCGGCGATTTTGGCCTTCGCATTGGACGAGGATGGAAGACCAACGGTACCAGTGCTAATGTCCTGGCCAGTATCAGCAGATAATGATGATGGAGAAGCGTCGGATTTGGAAAGCACGACACCCAAAGCCGTTGCCAACCCAGCTAGCAAAATCAGCGCGGCGGCCAAGACTGTAAGTCGAGTGGGTGTGCAGATACGAGGCTTTTCCTCGTTCCATTGCACCTGCGTTTCGCCATTTTCAGCGGCTACCATTTCGTCTGTCATGGCTGTGTTCTCCTGTTGCGGGGCAGGACTGGTCGCTAAACGAAAAGCTAAGAAAAGTCAAAGTAACTCAGCTAGCTCTATTAGTACTAGCTAGCTACTAGTAATACGAACAGTAGCTACTAGTGAGCTCCAGTTATTCTTCTTTTTTTAAACTTCCAGATAATTTTTGTATTACATGTTAGAGGCCCCCTTCTGCTACTACTTATCACTGCCTGATAGCTACTGTACCGGTACCGGCAGCTAGCTACTACTCCGAGTAGCACCGGTACGTCGTACATGTAGTTGAAAAGTTACTACTCAACTGCACCTCGGTAAATAAATATTTATCAGTTATAACGGTAAAAATGACATTTTAGGGGCTTAGCTAAAGTACAGGTTTTCTTCTACGTAAACACGTCGCGAAAATTCTCTCCGTTGGCTCGCCACGGGCGTTACGGATATCTAGCTAGTCGACGTGTTAATAGCTAGCTAGTGGTTACCGGTACGGGTAACAACAGCGCGCCAGCCAGGTACCAAGCTTGTACCACATGCAACCCACCGAAAACAGAGCCAGGTAGACCCAGTACTAGACTACAGTAGCTAGCTATTGGAGCCTTCCTAACGTGAAGATCTGTCGCTATGGAGCCCATGTGCTACTACATGATAAGAAGTACACTAAGACTATAAGCTCACAATTTATAGGAATCTGCTAGTCCACTGCTGTAAAATAGCACTAGTCTTTTACGTGTTATCAGCACCATCCGTTTTACCTGATCTACATGCAGTGAAAGAGTACGAATGGCAGGATTCGCAAATTGTACAACATGGCGCCCCGAGGCAAATCCTCGCGACGCAACGTGTTAAAATAACACGATGGGACCTTAACGGTCGGAAAACTTCCCTCTGAACGTACGAGGGTTATACCATGGTTAAATATTCGCTAAGTACAAATATAGTTGGAATTAGAGGCAATAACGTGCAATTTGTATTAAAAGGCACCCCTCACAAATTACTCGATTTTCCTCACTCATCAACAAGTCAATATAGTTGACTATCAAAGTATAACTGAATAAATGGAATCGATGACGACCATGGCGCTAGAAATACCTCTAGACGCAGCTCCACAATGCTGAAACAGGGACGCCTGTATCCAGACGCATCAGATGTGGAACCCATGATGGCCAAGTAGCCTCATGGGAGGCAAATCACTTGTTAACCAAGACTGTAATGAACCACAGTTGTAGTGAACAGCCAACCCAATCGATCAAAGAGAGATCGACCGCTTGAGACCCAAATGGTCCAAGTGAAGCCTAAATGACCTTCTGGGTTATCAGAAAGAGGCTGAAGGCCCTAGCAGTTGGCTGAAGAACAGTCTTCTTGCGCTATTGGACCAACGATCCAAAGTGAAGTACACTGAGTAAAAATGGATCAAACCACTCAAGCAAGTGGAACGCGTTGAATATTGAGCTTATCCTACGCGGATGGTACAAGCCAAACAAGGCCCAACAAAAGCACACCCTTCTCGTTTCGGTCTTGCCAAACAGAAGTGGAAGCCAAAGATCGAAGAACGACAACAAGAGGTAAGTGTATTGGCTCACTTTTTCAAGTGAAGGATGAGCAGCATCAATATCGATATCAACAACGAGAACGCCAGCAGTGAAGAGAGCTCGTTAGGAGTCAACATCAGAGTAATCCCTGGCAACAACGCGACCGATTCTCCATCAAGTGAATCGGAGTCCTCCAAGGGCAGTAACGAGAGGCAAAGGACCTGTATTGTCGAAATTCAAGTGAAGACGCCTCTTCCAAGGAGGGCGACCTCTATCAATCAAGCGAAAGGGGTTACAGTCAGAATGCTGCAATCCAATCTCCACAGAGTTCGAATCTATACTCCAGAGGAAGTTGAACAGAAGCAGGAATCAGTGAACCCGAACGAGGATACGATTCGAGTTTGGTCTCCACTGAACTGCATGTCGTGGAAGTTTGAGATCGAAATACAGGAACGCGAAGCAGTAAACCCACTAAAGAAACCAGCTTCAAGACCTGGTTCCCCACAGCAAGAGGCCGGTGGAGCAAGAGAAGCATGTAGGAGGTTGAATCGATAAGATTGACGAGTACGAGATCGATTGGAAGGCTTGGAACCAAGCCGTGGAATTTCGCGAAACAGGCCCACAGACCCACTAATAGGCCAATCAAGTTTGCCAACAGGAAAAGGCCTACAATAGCAACAGAAGCATCCTTCCGGAAGCTTCCAGTGACCCTCAAGAGGCCTCATCTGAATCGATTGGCATCCAGAAGTGGTTGACAGCTCTAATTCAAGTGATTTGGATCAATGATCCATCCAAGTGTTACGGTACGCGGAAGCGCAGTTGCCCCGTACCAATACTCCACGGTATCGATACTCGGTAGCACAGTAGCTCCATATCAGAGCTACACGGTACACTCCAAGTATTAGCTACTAGAGTTAGCTACTTCCATTAGAGTTAAGGATAGCTTTACAGTTAGCTTACAGCAACTAGCCAACCATGGCAGCAGCACAGTTCACACTCTACATGAACAACTACAATATAAACAATGCAGTAAGGTTAGCTCTGATCGATCAAGGGCTCAACACTTGTGACTCCCTCTTGGGCCACAATGACAGCGACATGAAGGCAGTCTGCAGACGGATAATCCAACCTGGTGGAACAATGCCAGGAAGAGGAGCAGCAGCTGGAAGAGCCAATAGAGGTACACCTGCCACCTTTGTGTCTGAGAAGAACCTGAGGAAGGCTTGCTTCTTTAGGAATTACATGGACCGCATCCAAAGACCCTTTGTGGCAGCAACAGCCACAATGGTCCTGGTGCAGGATGTTTGGGATGACAGGTATGACCTGGAGAACCCAGACAGAGATGTTGAAAGAGAAGTCATCAAAGACCCAGCACCGATGGCCAAGGTAGATGACATCAAGAAGACATTGGAGGACATTGACAATGTGCTAAACAAGAGGAGGGGACTAGGTGGGTCTCCATTGGCCTACATCACAAGAGACACATTGACCCTTCCAGAAAATACACCAGGAGAAATAGACCTTGGATTTGGCCAGCCCTCAAGGGAGGCTGAGTTGATCAGAAGGACCAGGCATGATGGACCTGCCTACAGGCAGGACAACATAGCAGTGTGGGCAATCATCAGACATGTAGCCCATGGAGGTCCGGCCTGGGCATGGGTGTCAAGCTTTGCCCGACACCAGAATGGCAGAGCAGCAAAGGACCCACTGCTTTGGTGATTCATACACCACTAGAGCAGTCACCAAGGCAGATGCCACCATAGAGAACCTCCAGTGGGATGGAAGAGCAAAGAACTACCCACTAGAGAAGTTCTTTGAACAACTCAACAAGGCATGCACCGATCCAGATGAGAACGGTGAGCCCATCACTGAAGCAAAGAAGGTTCGGCGCATGCTTCAAAGCATCAGAGACCCTCGTCTTGATGCTGCCAAGAACTCCATAATGCTCAGTGATGCACACAAGGAGAACCTTGCAGCCTCCATGTCCCACTTGGCACAAGCCCTGGACATGATCAAGACCACCACTGTCAGCACCCGCAACATATCCACCACACAATCATATGGTGGGCGGGGACGCGGCAGAGGAGGTAGAGGTGGCCGCGGTGGCCGTGGCAGAGGCAATGCCAGAGGAGGAAGAGCTGGTAGAGGAGGTAGAGGCAGAGGCAGGGGCCGAGGAGGCCGAGGAACCTCAGCCTTTGACCCCAATGACCCAGGCAGGAGCTACTCTCCACCTGAATGGAGAAGCCTGAGCATTGAAGAACAAGCAATGTGCAGAGCCGCCAGGGCAGAAACCGCTGCAGCAGGCGGAGCAAGGCCCAGAACAGCAGGAGCACTAGGAACTCCTCCAGTAGCAGGAGCTCCAGCCCCTGCACCCTCAGGAGGCCCAGGCATTGGAAGGGACAGGGGCCGAAATGGCTGAAGCCTACGCACAATACGGGCCGCAGCAGTCCCTAACCTGAAGGTTGCCAGCCGGGCAGAACTAGACTCCAACTGTGACACTTGTTGCTTTGGAAATGGAGTCTATGTTGCTGAGGACACCAATACGACCATAAATGTAAATGGTTTCATGGAGAGCCTTGGCCCAGTGCCAGATGTCAAGATCATCACCGCCGCAGTAGCC
>ENA-ORBV01015930-ORBV01015930.1-microbial-mat-metagenome-genome-assembly--contig:-NODE-15930-length-10981-cov-11.028980_pt1 | contig 10981 bp, 14 predicted proteins | sample MGYA00237777_ERZ505514 | MGnify/ENA primary metagenome ERZ505514 (study PRJEB26160, sample SAMN06269048) | microbial mat metagenome | isolation source: Oligotrophic lake microbial mat | place...
ATGTACTATTTCGCGTTGTGCCGTCGGGTAAAGATGTGCTTCCGGTTCCTCAATGAAAACTGTGTTTACTTTTGCCTTTTTGTCGTCTCGCGATAGTGATAACAAACCGAGAACAAGAGGAAGCGTCTCCTGCTGTCCGGATGAACAATTCTCTATAGCCACTCTACGACTGTCATCCATGATGATGTAATCTTTATTCTTTGTCTCATCTCGTAAATATTTGCCGCAAAGAATCTTAGACATATAACGCGCAGTCTTTCTCACATTTGTATCCTCAAACAAAAGCCGGCGACGTACTCTTTCATAAAATCTGCCAAACTCAACTAAAAAAGGATCAATTTCCAAATCGTTTGCTATGAATTGAAATACGCTACTTCTTAGAGTTGAGAAGAAACTTCGACCTGCTGGGACAAAATAATTATCATTCGATGTTGAAGGAGAATTTCCATACTGATATTTGATTAACGCATTCTTTTTATTATTCGAAACATTCAGAAATGACCCTAAATCATCGACGAACAATGTCCCTTTCACAATTTTTCTTAAATGCGTCAATTCGTTATCAAATTTGACTGAATACTTGATGCTCAAAGTATTCGATGAAGCACTCCTTCTGGATACTTCAATCCACATATCTCCTGAAGAATAAAGTATAACGAAACTCTCATTCAACCAACTATCACGCGGAAAGTATTTAATGAATATTTCTTTATGTCCTGTACTGATAGAAGATTTTGTTCTCTTAGCGACAACATCAACTGCTAAAGTGGCAAAACATTGCTTAAAGAAATAAAAGAGTTTGGCGCAGACGCTTTTGCCGGACGCTTGGGGACCAATAAAAACATTCATCACGCCCAACTCAATATCGGCGTTTTTGATGCCGGCAAAGTTTTCAATATGTAATATTTCGTTCGCCATCGTTATATTCCTGACTCGTTCGTTTCCTGCGAAATATTTGCAAGCGGAGAATTGAATTATACCATTATGGGCGTGTGCCGTGCGATCACAACACGGCTACTATGCACGTACTGTGGTGAAAGCGCGCAGAAAGCGCGATCTGTTTTCATTTCGCTACTACGACTATCGAGGCATTCAAGAAGCAGACGAGAAAATGAAAACAGCAAATGCTACAAACACAAGCAGCATGACAAACCAAATTGCAATACCAACGCTGCCTATTGTCCGACTTTTCTCGGCGCAGACCGGGCAAACGGAACTTCCCCTAATCATGGTGATTTGACTCTCTTCTACCTGATTGCCACATTGGGAACAAAGCATAATTGCCTCCTCAATCATCTTTTCACACTTTTACGAACACGCATTCGGTGGCTTATCGCTGCGTCAATGCCGCAACGGGACAGGACTACTTGCCGTTCGCAAGCGCGTCTTTGAGAATGCGGACAATTTCAGGGTGATGGACAGATTGGGCATAATAGGGCGGGGTTCGCTTTGATTTATCGCGTATGTTGGCGTGCGCTCCCCGACTGAGGAGGAACTTGACCATGTCGGCATGACCATTGTTGGCAGCAAAGGTCAGCGCAGTCCAACCGGCAGGATTGATGGCGTATACGTCTGACATCGTTGCAGCAAAAGCCGGAAGTTGCCGTAGGGACAGGAGCATTCCGCGATCAAGTCACCGTCTTGGTTATACTCTATCTGGACTTCGTAAGTCTCTGTTCCCTGCACGTATGCCGTAATCGAGTCATTGCTGACCATCAAACCCGAAACCGTTCCTTCACGGGCATAATCAACGCCCGCAGAGTACGAACGATTGCCTGCATATTGCTGGAGTTTCTCCCGCGTCAAAACTTCCGACCATTTCATCGTGACTCTCCTCCTTGCCGATTGCTAACCCATACGTCCAACCAGAGTCGGCAGTGTCGTGGGACCGAAACTGACGTTGAGTTTGCGCGACAAGGTGAGTTTGTCGCCCTCGAAGCGGCAGGTAAAGGTTTGGATATACGGCGTTTTATAGAAGCAGATTTGGAGTGCCAGCATATCGTCTGCCGTCCATGTTCCGCGTATCGCCGCAGTCCCATCCAATCCGTCGATCAAGGTTGTTTTGCCACGCGCCCAATCTCCCATACGACACTTGGCGGTGTGTTCGCCGCGTGCGTCTTTGAGTTTGATGGTGCAGCGATCTCCCGAAAACGTCAGGGATAGTGATTCGATCTTGTTGTCGTTCTTCTCGAAGGTAAACGTCTTGCCGGAGATACGCTCTGTTATCGGCGAGTTTGGTTTGCCTTCGATAACCGGAACCGCCAATTCATTGAGCGTCTTTTTGAGGTCAATGGCAGACTTTTTCGTACTCGATTCGTTCTTCATTGCGGGCAGGAGATGCTCCCATGCGGCATTGAGAACTGCTTGCATATCGCCCACTCCGCTCGTAATGGCAAGCACAGCGTTTTGCTCCGGCATGACGACGCAATACTGACCAAACGCTCCATCGCCACGATACAGCCCGTGCCGACTCCGCCAGAATTGATAGCCGTAGCCCTGACTCCAATCGCTCGCATTCGCCGGATCGCCATTGGAAATCTGCTTTGAGGTCGCTTGCTCGATCCACGCAGCCGGAATCACCTGCTTGTCATTCCACTTGCCTTTCTGCAAATAGGTCTGCCCGAACCGCGCAATGTCTTCGGTTTTGATACTCAAGCCCCACCCGCCGACATTGATTCCTTTCGGGCAGTTCTCCCATGTCGCGTCTTTGATGCCAAGCGGCTGAAAGAGGCGCGGCGTGAGATATTCCAGAATGGGCTTGCCGACAACCTTCTGCACAATCGCGGAGAGCAGATAAGTTGCCGCGCTGTTATAGACGAATTTGCTGCCGGGCGCGTGTTCGACGGGAAGCGAGAGGAATGCCTTGACCCAATTCCCGTCTTTGCTTCCGGTCATGGCTCCTGTCGCGTCCTTGTCGTGTCCGGTTCCCATCATTAGCAAATGCTTGACCTGCATTTTGGCGAGATTGGCGTCAATTTTGGCGGGCAATTCATCGGGAAAGAACGAAGTCACCAGCGAATCGACGGTGAACTCTCCCTCTTCGACGGCAAACCCGACGGCGGTAGACGCAAAGCTCTTGCTGAGAGAGTAGAGCATGTGGGGATGCTGCGGGGCGTAGGGCGACCACCAGCCTTCGGCGGCGACTTTGCCATGCCGCATGAGGATAAAACTGTGCAGTCCGCCGACTTTGCTGTTGACGGCTTCGAGAAAAGATTGAATGCCTGCCGAGTCGATACCCACCGCTTCGGGCGAAGTGTGGGGCAGTTTCGAGGCAAATTTGACGGGCGCGGGAGTCTGTGCTGCTGCGCCTTCCTTATCGGTCAACGCGGCGAGAACAGGCATGGCAGCCAACCCTTTCAAGACTGTACGGCGTGTCGGTGAGTTTTCAGAAGTCAAAGTGAAGTCACTCCTTTGTAAAGTGGCTTCCTATTCTGCTCTGTTGCGCCGATTTCCTGCGTGATCTATGCTGAGGATTTGTTTGCAAACAGAGCATCAAAGCGAGGTGAGAAATGCGGGGACATCAGCGAGAGCGAGCGTTTCAGGGTTGAGCGTGGCAAGCCCTTCCGCCTCTGCCGCTCGGACTAATCTTTTATCGGAAGCGACAACAATACAGGTGGGCGCGTCGGAAGTGCCTGCCAATTCTAAAACCAAGGTCAATATCGCCGCGTCGGTTGCGTTGATATTGTGCCGCTTCATCGTGGCGATACTGCGAAAGATCACCGCGTCGCTGATATTGTAAAAAGTGAAATCGGGGTTGTCCAAAAATTCTGCTTGGAGTGTCGTTATCCCATCCGTGAATGTTTGGAGGCTCAATGCGCCGCCATTATACCGCCTCAAGATAATCGAATAGGTTTCTGCATAGCCCAAAGGCGTGGAAGTCATCTCCTCGATAGGAACAGTATCGAAGAGAGCGTCTACGACTTCCACGCCAGTCTCCTCGGTATATCGCTTCGAGAGTGCGCTTGCATCCCAAAAGAAAAGCCTCATATTGCGCTATTCCTCATCCCGTGCTGCAATGATTCCGCAAGAGAAGATATTGTCCTCAGCGCGGATACCCTCCGCACGCATCATCTCACGTACTTTCTGAATTGTTGCATCGGGATTGGGAACAAAGCCCATTTCTGCGTTCACTTCGGCGATGATTTTTCGCATTGCCTCTTTGTCTACCACCAACCTGCGATGAACCTCTGCAAATGTTTCTGCCATTTTCGTCTCCTCCACTGCCTATGATACCATAGCCGCCTTAACTCCCTGCGGCAACCGTTTGCTCTGCGGAACGCCCGCCCTCGTCGGTGGCGCGAATGCCGCGATAGGCGGCTTGATAGGAGTAGTTTGCCGCCGCGCCTGTGAGGGTGTCCACATACGGCGAGGCGGTATCGAAGGCGATGAGTCTATAGTCGGCTTCGCCCTGCTTTTTGCGATAGATATTGGAGCCGTGCGCCCACGCGGGTTTGCCGTTGATCTGTTCGTTGCCGGGCGTCGTGCCGAAGTGAATGATGACCATACCGGGCGCGAGTTCGAGGGAGAGAGCGGGGATTTCGGAGCCGACATTGCGGCGCGAGGGAGTGCGATCCGGGACGGTGATGCCGAGTTGGGCGCGGAGTCCGTCGGTCATACCGGGATGGTTGTTGATACGACGGACGAGAGGGCGAAGCGTCTGTTCGAGGGTGACGCGGCGCGTTTTCTTGGTGGCGACGGACTGGCGGAACGTGGCTTCGGCGGCGACTTGAGTGGTGACGGCTCCGTTGAAATTGGTTTGCGCGGCGGTGAGGGGCGTGACATCTGCCGCGACGAGCGAGACGGCGGCGAGATTGGCATTGAGGACGGCGGTGAAGTTGGTGAGCCATGCTTGCAGTTCGGTGTCGTTGATGGGCAGATAGTTCTTTCCGGGCATAATGAGGGTCTCCTGTTCGATGAATGGCAGGGCGTGTTTGTCGAATACGCCGTCTTATTTCGCGATCACGACGGCATATTCCTCCTTCAAGACGGCGAGATTATGAATTACGCCCTCTTAATCATCAATCACGCCCTCTTATTTGATATTCAAGCGGTCTTGAGCGGCGATACAGATACAGCGAAATAAATTTCTCTGCTAGGGGCGTTCCGCCGTGCCGTGCTTCGCACTCTTACTTCCTTAATGACAGAGTCACTATAGAAGATCGAACGCAGTGACAATGCCAACAAGTTCTTGCGAACCACTCTGTTTACTCATAACAAGAATTGGCTCGCCGTTGAAATTGTCTATTACCTCAGCAATTTTCGTTTTACCCGTATAGATTGTAGCATCAGGCAGAGCAATGGTTTGCTCTTGAATATAATCTCCCAACGGCTTTACCAAACGCCTTTTACGTTCTGCGGGGTTAATGCCTCGCAAATATTTGGCAATCTCTTTATCAGAAATCAGTTTCCATATTCCCTTTTCTTTGACAGGCAGGTATGAAAACGAATTGACGAGCATTTGTTGACGGACAAAACTGACAGGTTGCCAAAGTGCCACACAAATAGGGTTGCGAACCATATAGTCAGAAATTTGTGGGTCGGTTATTTCTTCGTCCAAAGCATCCTCCAGAATCAATGCCAATTCTACTGCATGAGTAGTGAGATGACGTGCGAATGCACCACTGTGCATTGCATCGTTTCGAGCATTCTTGACGATCATATAAAGGTCATAAAACGGCAAGTGGCATTCACGATATTCTGTTGGAATATCTACTGCCAATGCTGATTTTGAAGCGACATCATTGAGGGGAGGAAGGTATTTCCATAAGTTTTCGATTTTGCCAAGCGTGTAGCTTCCCATTTGTTCCACAATATGAATAATCCCCTCAAACGATTCTGCATCGCGGAAAGCTTCTTCTCTGGCTTGGCGCAACTCTCCGCGAAAATGCAATGCTGTTGTTCGATCCAATTCACTCATCCTTTGGCTTCTCCAAAATAATATTTCCAGCGAATTTAATGTGCTATGCTTTGAGAGTGCGAAGCACGGCACGGCGGAACGAGACCTGCACGAGAAATTTATTTCGCTGTGTCTATGGGCTGGCTTCCTATGGGACGTTCTTGGCGCACTCGCCGCAGACATAATCCAATCTAATGTGGCGCGGTTGGGTCTTCTTGGGTAAGGAGATAGTCGCAGATTTCGGATTGAATCTCTCGAATACGATGCTCATAACTCTCGGAGACAAGCGGAATCAATGTGGGCTGAGTCTCTTGCAGATGGAGCTGCATCGCCTCCAACATCCCCTTGAAACTCGACAACTGCTTCAGGGCGATATGAAACTGTTCTTGGTTCGCTATCATAGTTCAACCTCCACAACACCTTTGGGAATGCGGGTCACTTTGTCATAATCGAAGCCGTCAGTACGGCACATCTGCGGAAATTTGCGGGTGGCAGCTTCCGAAAAATAGAAAATATCACCCCAGCCGTGTTGCTTGCAATACACATAGTTTACCAGCATAGCCGCTTCTACATCATGTGCCAAGATCGCCTCGATGCTTTCGTTGCCAACAAAAATGGTATCGAAGTCGCCGGGATTGGGCTTCTGCGAAATAAAACTGCCGTCTAAAATCAGATAGCCGTTGATACCTTTGGTTCTCAGAAGATCGCGCCATTCAATGAGGTTCCCCAAAACCCGCGCTCGAACGCTGTTTGCTTCGCCGCCAAAAACCGTCGCAATCTCTTCCCAAGTCGTTTGGTGATGACCTTCGGGCAACCAACCATCTTCACGAAAATCGGGTAAAGCCATAATTTATCTCTCCTCTGAAAATTTCGCGGGATAAGGCGTTTGGAAGCGATGACGCCCTGCGCCGACGGTTTTGTGGAGTTGCGGCAGAACGATCTCAGCGGAGCAGTTTTCCGGCACATCCACGACAAGATGCCACTGTTCGCCCTGACGCCGCCAATCCACTTTCACGTCACCGAACGCGAGAGGAACACTCCCCCGCGCCCAATCGAGTCCGCACGGTTTCGGTGCGAAAACAATCTGATTTGCGCCGCGCACCTGCACTCCCAAAACCCGCGTGGACAGTTGGCGCAGGGGAGTCGCGCCCCACCCATGACTCAAATCGCCGGTTGTCCACATCTCACGGAGCGATTGCGTTGCTTCGTTGATTTTCCAGCGTTTCATCTGCGCCAACCCCAAGCGTTCAAAGAGTCCGCAGTGCGCCAACGCCTCGAAAACGAAGTGCATGAAATAGGGCTGACAGGTGAAAGTCTTGCTGTTCATGGCGCGTTCCAGAATCTCCGCCTGTTGGTCTTTCGGAGCGAGATCATACAGAACCGCGAGAATGTTGACGTGCGCGGTGAACGTCTCGATCTCCTTGTCGGCGGGAAGCCACTGCCCCGGCTTGACCGAACTCTGAAACGGCTTGCCATCGCGATACAGCCCTTTTGCCTCGACCCAAAGCTCCCGCTGAAAGGCGTCGGCAATCTCGGTGCGGAGACGGGAGTATGCCGCTTCCCGCACAGCGTCGCTCGTCAACTCTGCCACGCACCGCGCATCGTCCAACGCCCGATAGTAGAATGCCGTGAGATAGCCCTGCCCGATGACGGCGGGCGGATGGTGTCCGGGAAAGCCCTCGATGTCCACCCAATCCATAAACATATAGTTTGGGGCTTCCGAGAGCAGTCCGTTTTTGCCGCGATACCCCGCAAACGTGTCCAGCAGCGAATGTACGGCAGGAGCCAATTCACGGACGAGCGCGGTGTCTCCCGTATGGTCGTAATAGTCCCTCAGCATTTGCAGCCACAACAGCGCGTAACTGGTATGAAACACCTGATTTTTGCATTGCCCCATGATCCACGCATATTTCCGCAAATCTTGGCGTGTCAGGGCGGGCTGAAAGAACGCGGCGTAGTTGATGAGGCTGAGAATCATATAGTCGCCGGGATCGGAAATCGGCTCCTGATGGTGCGGCGAATCGAGGTGATGCGTTTGGAGGCAAATCTGAGTCGCCCAGCGGCACACGCTCCACAGCCGCGTGAATTCGGGATCACTGCACGCGAAACTGCCCCGATATGCCACCGGCTGACTGGCAAAAACCGCACGCACATCTTTGATTGTGAGCGGTTCCTGCAATCCCGTCGCCCGCAAATTGATGACCGAAAAACTGTCCAGAAACGGCAGTTCAATCTGCTGTTCCGTACCCGAAAGGACAATCGCGGCGGCACGATGGAAGCCGGGCGCGTCGGGTTCGTTCGGCTCGATATGCAGAGTGCCGCCGCGCCCGCCCTGAACCGTCAAGCCGACAAATGCGGGCAGAACGCGATCATACCGCACCGTCAAGCCGCCGTCCGTCTCAAGGGTCACGGGAAAATTATTGCGCTTTGTTTTGACATTGGGCGTGATGCGCTTGAGTTCGGTATGCGGATAAAGGGCTTCCATTCGCGCCGGAATTTCGCTCGGAACAAGGGGCTGCCACACATCTTGGACAGCAACGGCGTTTTGCCATCCATTGGCTTGGAAACCGGCGATCCGCCAGCCCGTCGGTTCCTGCGTGCCGTCGTAGTGCCAGCGTCCGTTGCGATTCTGCCAATGAGTGGAAGCAATTGTCTGCCACTGATTATCCGTTTGGAGCAGAGTGGTTTCGCCGTCCTCTAACTCACAAAGAAAATGTCCCGGCTGCCGCGAACCTTCCCAACCGATCAGCGGCTGAGCGAACACCTCGACAGCGAAAACATTCTTGCCCTGCCGAAGCAAATGCGTGAGATCGCATAGGTCATAAAACCATTTTCCAGTGGGGACGCGGTGATAGTCCATCCCTATATCGGCAGGACCTCGCGCCGCCAGATGACCGTTCACCCAAAGCCGATAAGAGATGTCAGCACTGAGGGAGGCAATTGCAGAAACAGGACGGGTCACAAGGTCGAACTCACGGCGAAACAGAATCACTGAGGCAGAAGGCTTCTGCTCCGGCAGACTGATCCATTTGGCTCTCCAAGGCGTGCGCTTCGGCTCAAGTGGTGTATAACGAAAACCTTTTGCCTGCACGCCGTCCTTCTGCACTGCGATATGCAAATTGGGAGCAGAAACAGGGGCGCGTAGATCGGGCGGTTTCGGGGCGGCTTCCGCTGTTTCCTGTGCGAGCAAGGGAAATGCCAATGTCAGGGCGAGGGTTTCTCTGCGTGTCAGGGACATATCTTAGTCTGCCCTTTCAGAACGATATGGTGATTGGGAGAGTTTTCGCAAATCATAGTCAAGTCACTCCTCTATAAAGTGGCTTCCTGTTCTTCCCAAATGCGCCAATTCCCTCCTTGATCTCAGAGTGGTTTGAGCGATTTGATGATGAGCGTCCCCGGAATGAGTGCGAGATACTTTTCCCCGATGCCCCATAGCCCGAACCACGGATCAGAAGCATACCGCACTCGTGAATCCGGCTCCAACATACGTTCCACCTGAAACCCGGCTGCGACGAGCAAATTAAAATAATCACTCACCTTGCGGTGAACTGACGCAAAGGCACAACCCGTCTCATGCCCTTCCACTTTCGGTGCCGTATCGAAATAGGACTGAGCCGCAGTCAGAGATTCCGGATCAACCACTTTTTGGAAGGGATGACCCATTGCAAAAACGAAGATGCCGCCGGGCTTGAGAACCCTGTAGACTTCTTGAAAGCAACGATCAAGATCATCAACATACGAAAACGCATTCGCTGAAAAAACCAAATCCTGCGTTCCTGAATCCACAGGAGAGAGGTCTGCCATATCCTGTTGATGCAGATCAATCGAAACATGGTGATCTGCCGCCAATTTCCGGGCATGGGAAATCTCTGATGAGGCAATGTCGATGGCGGTAACAGCAGCACCCTGTTTCGCAAATGCCACCGAACATTGGGCACCGCCGCATCCAATCTCTAAAACGGACTTCCCTGCTACGGAGCCGATAAGCCCGAGTTCGGCGTCGTTGGGGGAACCAACTCCATAGAGGACATCAATGGGGATATTGCACATCTCCTGATACTGTCTGCCGTGTTCTTCCCACCAATTTTTGGCTTCGGGTATCATCATAACTCCTGTTCTCTCCTCGATTTCAGGGAGGCTTACTGCGATGAGAAGGAACGCTTTGGTCTCTTAAGTTCATTGTCCGAAACAGATGAGATAGCCGTTATTGTCATCAATGAGGAATTCCGTGCTGCCGTAGTTTGTCGTTTTAAAAGGCTCAATAATGGTGACCCTTTTATCGACATATTCGCGGTGTAATGCTTCAACATTGTCGGTGAAAATGTAAACGTCGTAATGCTTGCCTGCTGCCTTGAACTGACGGCTGGGTTCCTGCTGATCTACCTGCTTGAGGTAGATCGCAATCCCGCTTCGAAATCATGGCGGCGAAAACCACTGGCTCTCCGACAACGAACTCCAGCTCAAATCCGAGTTTGTCCCGGTAGAAAGCCACAGCGGTTTCCACGTCAGTCACTAAAAATTGAGGATTGAGATGATGGAATTTTGCCTTCGACTGGTTCTGGGGCATAATTTCTCCTTTAACGCTCCTGTTAGCGGCGTTTCCACTGTACTGGCAATTCAGGGTCATCAGAGAGTAACGAAGCCCTATAATCTGCGTCCTGCACGATGCGGGTTGCTGTTCGTCTCACCTTGTCTTGATGAACAAGCCCCTCAAATACCTTGATGCCGAAACAGCTGCGGTCTTGGTTTCGGAAATGCAGAGCATGATACCAATGGTGTTCTGAATTCTCGGAGGGTGCTTCCGTATAATTTGCAAACACCCATCCAAGATTAGCATCCTGCCGTGTCAGATTTGTTGGTTCGATAGAGTGCCAATGTCCCATAAGACAACTCTTCCCAAAATGCACAAGGCTGAAATCTTATGCTAAGTAGACCGGCGTAGTTCGTTCTCAGTTTTCCGGGCCGCTTCGCAACACCCCCCGCATGCGGGGAGGATTGGGGAGGGGTTTCTACCTGTCTCTTATACACATCTCCGAGCCCACGAGACTAAGGCGAAGCTCGTATGCCGTCTTCTGCTTGAAAAAA
>ENA-ORBV01015931-ORBV01015931.1-microbial-mat-metagenome-genome-assembly--contig:-NODE-15931-length-10981-cov-2.755594_pt1 | contig 10981 bp, 8 predicted proteins | sample MGYA00237777_ERZ505514 | MGnify/ENA primary metagenome ERZ505514 (study PRJEB26160, sample SAMN06269048) | microbial mat metagenome | isolation source: Oligotrophic lake microbial mat | place...
GGAGATGTGTATAAGAGACAGGGTAGATAATATCACTGGCGCGCCAGCGTTCTTTGACGCCTGCCTGACCGCGATCGAAGACGTAGGCCGTACCATTGCCAATGTTCAGCTCGGCGTCGGTGCTGTCGGCGGACGTGCTCAAGGTCTCACGCTCCACGGCATCCCTTCGCGGAGACATGACGATTCCCAATCGAAGCGGATGCCGACTGGGTAGCCCGGACTTCGATTTGGTGGAAAGACACCCCTGCATCAAGACACCAACGCCCACCGGTCCCATCCGGACGCAAATATCTGCGCGGAGGATGCGATTGGAATGCGAAGAAAGTCATCATGGCCACTTAAGAAGCGCCTTGAGAATAGGCTGGGATGGGGCGTTTCAGCGAGCCGTTTTTCGATTAATCGCTCATAGCGTATCTGCTGCTCAGCAGCTAGGCCCTGATTGATCTGTTGCAGCAGTTCAGCTTCGCTGCGCGGCAAAACTGGTGCCTGTCGGCGGGCCTGCAAACGCAGCAGATCCTGGACGAGATCATCATCCTCTTCATCGCCGGCCATGAGACGACCGGCAACACGCTGACGTGGACGCTGTACCTGCTCGCCAGCCATCCGGAAGAGTTGGAAAAGCTGCGGCAGGAAACGCGCGATTCTGATCTTGCCTCAACGATCTCGAATCCCAGGCTCAACGCGGTGATCAATGAAAGCATGCGATTATACCCGCCCGCGTGGGTGAGCGACCGTGTCTCTATCCAAGCGGATACATTCAATGGGTATTCGTATCCGGCCGGCACCATCATTGCCCTGTTTTATTACGGCCTTCACCGTCATCCCACGTACTGGGACGATCCGGCCCTGTTTACGCCGGAGCGCTTTCTAAAAGCCGATATCAAAGAGAAAAGCAAAGTCTACTTTCCGTTCGGGGGCGGGCCCAGGCTGTGCATAGGAAATAATTTCGCCATGGCAGAAATGGCGCTGTTCATCCGCGCATTTATACATCGGTTTGATCTGCAGGCGACTGCATCCGTTCCAACAATGCGGCCCCTGGTAACGCTGCGGCCGGAGGGTGTTTTGTTACATGTTTCAGGAAGGGGAAATCCGGCGCAAAACGTGCGAGGAAACTAAGGAAGAACATAACAAGTCAGTCGGGAAAGACAGAAGGAAGAAAAGATTATCAAACGCCCACAGACCAATTTTCCTTAACTAAAGTCCTTGGGGTGACAGTGAAACATCTCATTAAATGATTTGTAAAAATAGGATCGGCTGTTAAATCCGGTCTCAAAGATCACCTCCGAAACACTCATGGTGCTGCTGCGCAGCAATTCAGATGCTTTCTTCAGTCTATATTGTTTTATGAGGCCGTGTGGCGTAAGGCCAGTGATCGTCTTCACTTTCTTGTATAAAGAAGCCTTGCTCATTCCAACTTCTTCCGCAATCGTATCTGCATTGAACTCTTGTTCTCCCAGATGCTCCTCTATGCACCGGGTTATTTTTGAAAAGAAATCATCGTCCTTCCCACCGATCCCCGTAGACAAGGCATTCAGCTCCACATCAGCCATGTTCTTGAATTTCTTACGTACGAGCTCCATGCGCTCAATTAGTTTTTCGATCCGCACGAAAAGATGGTCGGGGTGGAACGGTTTGGGTATGTAAGAATCTGCCCCAACCTGAAGTCCTTCTATACGGTTTTCCATTTCTGCCATCGCGGTGAGGAGGATGACGGGAATGTGGCTGGTCTGAATGTTCTCCTTGATTTTTCGACACAATGTTAATCCATCCATGTCGGGCATGAGCACATCACTGACGACCAAATCGATTCGCTCCTCTTCCAGGATTTCCAGTGCCCTTTTTCCTTCGGATGCTTTCAATATCGTATACCGGTCAGACAGGATCGTTTCCAGCAAGGAGGTTATGTCCGGATTATCGTCCACCACCAGCAGCGTATGAGGAAATTTAGTCAGCACCGTATTGGCCACCCGATCAGGCTGATCCCTCAGGTAATGACCGGATTCAAATTCAAGCGATATTTTTTCGCTCAGGTTGAACGTCGGTGCCATCGTGTTTATCCGTTGGTGGTCTTCATAAAGTTCCCTGGAGACTGGAATTATTACCGTAAAGGTGCTGCCCTTCCCACGTTTGCTCTCCACCTGTATTTTCCCCCGGTGGATAAGCACGAGGCTCTTGGTCAGCGACAATCCGATCCCTGTGCTCATTGCAAACCCGTTCTGGTCAAGCAATTCACCCGCGTTGTGATAAAAGCTTTCGAAGATCTTTTCCTTATTTGCCTCCGCAATGCCGATCCCTTCGTCGCGCACGGCAAAAACGGCATGCCCCCCGGATTCCTTAAGAAAAACACCCACCATACCGCCTTTGGAATTGTACTTTATGGCATTGGATATAAGGTTGATCAGGATTTTCTCCACCTTCGACCGATCAATATACCCGATGAACGTCTCAGGTTCCGGGTAGAATTCCAGATGGACCTCGCGGCCACTGGCATGTTGCTGAAAATTCTCAACAATCTCCTGTGTAAAAGGAACCAGATCGAGCTCGGAGATTTCAAGATCATCTTTTCCACTTTCGATTTTCCGGAACTGCATGAGTTCTTCGATCAGCTTCTGGAGCCTGACGGAGTTGCCATAGATCATTTTTAGTTGCTTCTTATCCTCCGAATCGATAGCCTTATTCAGAAGGGTGGTCACGGGTCCCAGGATAAGGGTAAGCGGCGTACGGAATTCGTGTGCTATGTTTGTAAAAAATTGAAGTTTGTAGTCATTGAGCTTCTTCAATTCCTGTGCCTTGAATTTCTCCATCGCCGTCGCCTTCTTTGTCTTCGATCTCCATCGGATATACAGCACAATGCCTACCTGTATACCGATGCCCAGAAGAATATAAAATCCATACGCCCAATAGGACTTCCAGAACGGCGGCATTACCTGAATGTGTATTCTACGGGGCGTTGAGTTCAATATCCCGTTTTCGTTCCGGTAATTGAGATAGAGGTTGTAACTCCCTGGAGGAATGTTAGTCAACGTGAGCGATTGTTGCTGACCGATGTGGTTCCAGTCCTTGTCAAAATTCTCCAGGAAATAGGAGTATTCACTCTTTTGTTTATTCCAGTAATCGAGGATGTTGAAGTAAAAGCGAATGAAGTTCTGGTCGTAATTCAGCGTGATGCTGTCTGTGAAATCAATATTTTCACGAAGGAGTTGGCTGGGATCTCCGGGGGCGATGGTGGCGTTTCGCACCTGAAACTCCGACCAAATCAGCCGTGGAAAATAGTTGACTTTGTTCAGCTTCGAAGGGTGAACAATGTCCAGACCCTCGATGCCTCCAAAGTAAAGCTTTTCAGATGCTTTGGATTGAAAGTATGCCCCGTCGGTAAATTCATTGTTCTGCAATCCATCGTTGGTATCAAAGCTTCGGAATGAGTTGCCGGATCGGTCGTATACGACCAGACCATGATTGGTGGAAATCCACATCCGGCCATCGCGATCTTCCAGAATTCCATGAATGGTGTTGTTGGGTAGCCCGTCGTGCTGGGTATAGTGATCGATGCGGTAGGGCTTGTATTGCAAATGAAGCCGGTTCAGACCACCGCTGGTACCAATCCACAGTTGGTTTTGCTTATCGATGACCAAACTAAGGACGTCATTATTGCACAGGCTATTTTTCCCATTAACATTGGCTTCAATGTGCTCGTCAATTTCTTTGGTGAGGGAGTTATACCGGTAAATTCCTCCTCCGCGGGTGCCAAACCATAAAATGTTTGGTTTTTCCTCCACGATGGTGTACACGATATTAGACTTCAATGAAATTTGTGGTGCGTTACTCGAGTGGGATAATTGGTCGAATCCATTCAGGCGGTATTTTCCGCGGGGGCTTTTGCTTACCTGCAGATGGATGATCCCATAGCCGCTTGTCCCCAGCCAGATGCCATTGAAAGCATCCACACAAATGGCATATACGGAAGTAAAGTTGAGGTCCCCGGGGTTTTCAAAGTCTCTGGGGAAGTGAAATATCCTACCTGTACCTGCCTCCATCATATCAACCCCTTCTCCATCCAGGCCAATCCACAGATTTCCACCATGATCTTTGTTGAGCGCCAATACCGCATCGTTGCTCAGGCCGTTCTGCGTGTTGATAATCTTCGTTTTTCCGGAAGCGCGGTCCACCACGTTGAGCCCGCCGCCCCGCGTGCCCAGGTACAGGGTGCCCGTTTCGTCTTCATACACAGACCGAATGATGTTATGGGATAGCTGCCCATTTTCCCGCGGACCCGCAACGAGCGAATAGAAGGATTTCGGACGCGTGAGAAATTTATAGACACCATCACCATCTGTACCCACCCAAACAATGTCTTGACTGGTTTCCACGATTGTCAATATTTTTATTTTGGCCTTTGAGAATGTGGGGAAATAGGCATTCATTGGTATTGCCTCGAAACCGGTGCCCTCTTTGCTAATCTTGAATAGGTCCCCGGCTTCCGTGCCCACCCAAACGGCTGTGTGATCCTTATTCTCCGTTAAGGAAGAGATCGAGCTTTCACCCAGATCAATTATGTCCGGGGCCTTCTCCATATCGGCCAGGTTGTAGAGGAGGAGTTTTCCACTTCCATTGGCAATCGCCAGAAACCGGCTTGGCCCGATGCGGAGGAATTTGTGATATGCCAACTGATTTTGGGGAACCAATTGCTTGCTGAAAACCATGCGGCCTGACACCGTACATACCATTTTTCCATCCCTTCCCAAGAGATAAAGCAGGCCCTCGTGATGAGCCAGGTCGACAACCGCCTTCAGCCGCTGTAACTCCGCGTAGAATCGCGATGCGCCCTCCTGGAGCGAGTCCACCGTTCGGATCGAGGCCCCCAGGCAGAGCGGCGATATCGTCAACGAACCTGACGGAACACTGGCGCCGGCGTGCGCCAAAACGGCATTCAAGCCGATGGTCCTAAGGAAGGTGCTCTTCCCGCTCATGTTGGAACCGCTCACCAGCATCAGACGGCACTCAGTTCCGAGCCTTGCGTCATTGACAACCGCTTTTTGCCGATCAATCAAAGGATGACGCAACGCGATTCCGGTCAGCGCCGCTTCACCGCTGGTCCATTTAGGCGCAACCGTATCCGGATTCTCGAATTTCCAGGCGGCAAGCGAACTCAGCGCCTCAAACTCACCGGCACAGGCTAACCAGGTATCGACCAATGCGCCATTCTCCCGGCGCCAGCGGTCGGCTGCCCGGGTGAAATGAAGCGAGAACAAGAAAAGATAATTGAGGAACCTGAAAATATCGCTGTCTAGAGAATCGATCCACTCCGAAAGATGCGCCAGACGCGCGATTCGATCGCTGGCAGGCGCCCCTTCACGGCGAATTCGGTGCTGGATCTCGATCAGCATTTCACTCTCAAACTTCGAATCTTCCAGTAATCGTAACGCTCCCTCCAGAACGCGCAAATCGGCTCCAGCCTGCGATGTCGATGCGCGGCATCGCCGCACGGGAACGCCGGCAGCACGGCCGGGTAACGCACCGGCGTCCCCGGCACGGGCACGGCATCCTGAGCCGTGACGACGGCGGGCAGAGCGAACACGAGAGCGACCAAGCCGAGCAAACGCGCCATGAGCGGGCCTCCACGAAGAAATGGGCGACAGTCACATGGGGCTTCAGGCTCGTTTGATGTCTCAAGCTTTGAGAAAATTAACGGCGGCCATTAGCCGGTCTAACACCCTGATGATTTTCATTAATCAAATACGTATGAAAATCGGTGTCATGTTTGGTAACCCGGAAACCACAACTGGCGGTAACGCTCTGAAGTTTTATTCCTCCATGCGCCTTGATATCCGCAGGATTGGATCGATCAAGCAAGGGGAAGACGTTGTTGGTAACCGTGTACGCGTGAAGGTTGTCAAAAACAAGGTGGCATCACCGTTCAAGACGGCCGAATTTGACATTCTGTTTGGGGAGGGCATTAGCCGCCATGGCGAGATTATCGACATGGGTGATCTGGATGGCGCAATGGCCACGAACGTGCCGGGTCAGTCAGGGCAACCGGGCAGTCCGTACTACAAGAATCTCGTGGAGTCGTTTGGGAAGGGCGAGTATTTCCAGTTGGCGTTTTCGAAGGCAGCGGTCGACAAGGTTGCGGAACATCGGTTGGTGTTGGTGCCGAAGGAGCGGTGATGAGGTCGGCAAATGTGCGCGTTTGAGGTTAGACTTCCTGTTCCAACCAGCCGAGTGATACACTGATGGAGCCTGAAGAAACGCGTCGTGTTCGGCCGTCTGAACGATTTGCCGGTGCCGAACATTTGCTGGACTTAGATGCGGCGCTTATCGAATTGCGCGGCGAACCGCTGCGCGGAGACAGCGGACACCGACAGATTGCGTTGGTGCACGAGGGGCCGGTGCGGCTGGTGCTGTTTGCGTTTGAGTCTGGCGGACGGATGAAGGAGCACGCGGCACCGGGGTGGGTGACCATTCAGGTGCTGCGCGGCAGGGTCATGGTGCGCACGGCCGATGCGCACTACGAATTGAGTGTTGGCAAGGTGTTATCGCTTGCGCCCAAGGTCAGGCATGATGTGGAGGCGACCGAAGAAGCCGACCTGCTGTTGGGCATCTATCCGGAGTCGCGGACGGAGTAGCGTCGTGTTGTCGTTTACGTTTTCACCAGCCGGCGCACCACTTCGATGAGCACCGACGGTAGCGTGCGCGCATGTCGCAAGACCGCATACGCACCGGGCCCAAAAATGCGGGAGATGTAAACCGGTGCTTCGCGGTCGACGGTGAGGCAGAACGGATGCAGACCCTGCAGGCGGGCTTCCGCCACCGCCTGGCGCGTATCCTCAATGCCGTAACGACCCTCGTAGAGGTCGACGTCGTTGGGTTTGCCATCCGAGAGAATCAGCAGCAAGCGATGTTGCGCGGCTTCGCGCAGCAGTGCCGCGGTCGCGTGCCGAATGGCCGCACCGGTTCGGGTGTAGCGATCGGGTTCGAGAGCCGCGATACGACGGTGCACGGTCGTGTTATTGCGTTCGCCAAACGCTTTTACCTGATACGCGGACACCGCTTCCGGGCCCTCACCAGAGAAGGCGACAATGCTGTAGCGATCTCCAAGCGCGTCCAGTGCTTCGCATACCAGCAGCAGCGCCTCCTTCTCAACATCGATAATGCGGCGCGTGTCACCCACCCAACTATCGGTCGAACCACTCACATCGACCAGCAGGGTGATGGCGATACTTCGTCGCGCCGGTCGGGTGGTTTCGTATAGACGATCGTCGGGCGCACAACCCGCGCGCCGGTCGGCGTACCCGGTGACATACGCGGACAAATCGATGTCGGGACCGTCCACCTGCCGGCCCTGGCGTACGCGCTGCGGTCGCAACCGTTCGAAGCGTCGTCGAATCTGCTGCACTTCCTGCGCGTGACGTCGAAGCACCACGTCGGCCCACGCGGCGTTGCCTTCAAGCGGCGCGCATTCCCGCACGGTTGCTCGCGCCTCGTGATACGCGGTCACGCGATAGTCCCATTCCGGATACTTCACACCCGGTGACTGGCGGGCCGTTCGTTGTGATGATTGTTGGCCGGGCGGATCGTCGGTCACGAGCACTTCCGCGGGCGACCCCGGTGTAGCAACCAGCCGCGCTTCGGGCAATTCCGATAACGAATCGGCGAGCGCGGCGGGATCGGACTGACTATCACGATCAGTTGGACGTTGCAGCCCCATGGGGTCTTCCGCGTGTTCCTGCGGGGCATCCAATTGCATCATCCACATGCCCATCGGCCCGTCGTCTTCATCATCAGGCGCCGCGCGTGTTTTGGGGCGCCGGGTGAGGTTGTGCACTCGCGGCGGGAGTGCGCGTGGTTGCTCGTCACGCGACTCATTTGCGAGTCGACTTTGCGACGTGGGTTCCGGTACCTCGGTTCTCCCCCACAGTGGCACGACAACGGTGCCGCGATATCGTGCCGACATGGTTGCGCGCAACAACTCGGCGACCTGTGTCGCCCACGCGAGTGAGGCGGTTGGGGAATCGCAAAGCGGGACCTCGTTGGTATCCCCACGAACAATGTCGCAGGGATTTGCACCAAGCACAGCAAGCACTCGTCGCTCAAACTCGCGTTCACTTGACGAAAGCAAACCGGCCGAGGGACGCTCACGTTGCGCCGCGTGCCGAGCGGCCACCAGATCGCGGCGCATACCTGGCAACTCGCGACAAATCTCGTGGTCAATTGCGACCGCTTCCGCCAGAAGAAACAAATCGCGCACCAGTGGACTCAGCGACGATTGCAACAACAACGGCGTGCCGCGTCTGACACGCGCCGCCTGTTGCACTGCCAGCAATCGATACAATGCGAACGCGTCTTCGTCACCATGATGAGCGCTCAGTGCGCGCGGCAGCCGAATGCGTCGGCCGTCGGTGCCCGACAATGCACGAACGTCAATCAGATGTCGCGGGATGCGACGCGCGACCCGCGCAATGAATGAGGGGCGCGCCGGCGCATCAGCAATAACAATCGGCACTGTGCTGCCGTACAACGCGCCAATCAACAGCTCGAGACGACGTCGAACGTCCACCAGGCCGAGTTCGCGCGGGCCCGTACGATTTCGCCGCCAGAGACGTGTGATGAACGTAGTCGCCGCATGCGCGCCTTCCAGCAACACATCTTCGGGTTCGGACATGACGGCGCGTCAGCCCAGCACCGCGTTCGTGAGGTCGTTCATGGCACTGAGCAGCTCCGGATCGTCGGTAAGCGGTGCCATCATCGCCGAGCGACAGGCATCAACCGTAGGCACACCACTCGCAATCAAACGTGCGGTTGCGACCAGCAGGCGACTGCTGGGCACTTCTGCGAGACCACGATCGCGCAGGTTGCGCACGCGCTGCGAAATGTTGACCAGCGCGCGCGCCGTCGGTTCATCAACGCCGCCTTCATGAGCAACAATGCGTACTTCCAGTTCGACCGGAGGAAAACCAAAATCAATCGCGACAAACCGTTGCCGCGTACTGGGTTTGAGATCTTTCAGCACATGCTGGTAGCCGGGATTGTACGACACGACCAATTGAAATCCCGGCGCGGCTTCCACCAATTCACCGGTCTTGTCGAGCGGCAGAATGCGCCGGTCGTCCGTGAGCGGATGGATGACGACTACGGTGTCCTGCCGCGCTTCCACCACTTCGTCGAGATAACAGAGTGCGCCGTGCCTAGCCGCCATCGTGAGCGGGCCGTCCTGCCAGACGGTTTCGCCGCCGCGCACCAGGTAGCGACCTGTCAAATCACTTGCAGACAGATCGTCATGGCACGCGACGGTTACCAGTGGTCGCTGCAGCCGCCACGCCATGTGTTCGACAAAACGCGTCTTGCCACATCCGGTCGGACCCTTGAGCATCACGGCCAACTGACGGTGGTGGCACGTTTCAAAGATGGAAACCTCGTCGCCCACCGGCATGTAGTACGGTTCTTTCACGAGCCGCCGCAGCGTTTGTCCCGCCGTGACGACGACCGGTTCCTCGGCAACGGCTTGTTTGGCGGCCGCAATCATTGATCAGGCCACCACCGCGGGCGGGACTACTGGCTCCGTTTCGCTTACCAGTGCGAAGCGAACCGGAACAGCGCGGAAGAAGTCCCAGATGAACAGCGCGACTCCCGCCGTGAAAATGATGCCGGCGCCAATGAGCATCAGGAAGTGCACTTGCAGCTTGAGTTGAGTATCGAGAAAGCCCAATCCCATAATACGCTCCAGGTACACTTGCGCGATGCCGGCGGTGGCAAACGCCAGCGTCATGCCGAACATGCCGCCGATTTGCAGCCAGAAGGCCCAGTACCCCATGGAACTTTCGCGTGCGTTATCCTCCCGGCCAGCAAAGTGTGGCAACGCATAGGTGATGACTGCCAGCACGATCATGACGTACGCACCGAAAAAGGCCGCATGACCATGCATCGGTGTGATCAATGTTCCGTGTGTCCACTTGTTGACGGCGGGCCACGTGTGTGAAAGTCCAAGCAATCCGGCACCGAAAGCGGTGAATATGGCGCTGCCTACGGTCCAGTGCATTGCAAGTTTGTTGGGGTGCGCAAATCCCGCGCGGCGCATGGCGGAGTAGGCATAAATTGCCATGCCAAACAGCGCCAGTGGTTCGAGTGCACTGAACACGCCGCCAATGGGGAGCCAGTAACTTGGCACACCCACCCAATAGTAGTGATGCGCTGTGCCAATAATGCCTGCGATGAACACCAACCCGACAATGACGTACAACCACTTCTCCATGCGTTCGCGATCGGCGCCGGACAAGCGTATGAGCAGGTACGCCAACAGTCCCGCCTGCACCATTTCCCACACCCCTTCCACCCAGAGGTGCACCGTCCACCAACGGTAGAAAATGCTGACGGTGTAGTTGTGAAATTGCAGCAGCGCCGGCAAGTACAGAATTGCGGCGAGCGCGAGACCTGCCACCAGTACGCCTTCGGTTGTTGTCCACCGTCCCGCTTTGCGGATAGTCATGAAGATGTTGTACAGAAACAGCAACATGCATACGACAATAGTAAGTTTTACCGGAACCGGTTGCTCAAGCAGCTTGTTGCCTTCGGTCCAACCGAAGAGATATCCGACCACCGCCACCACCCCATTCACCGTCCAAATGCCAAGTTGCCAGTAGGCGAGTTTGACACTGTACAACTCGGTGCGTGATTCTTCCGGAACGACGTAGTAGGTCGCGCCCATGAAGCCCGTGAGCACCCACACAATAAGCAGGTTGGTGTGCACTTCCTTTGTAACGTCGAATGCCAGCACGTTGAGCAGCGGATCGGGGCCGAGGTATTTCGCGGCGCTCAACAATCCGAATGCCATTTGCAATCCGTACAGCAGCAGCGCAACAACAAAATACGAATAAGCGACCCACTGAGAACGGTAGCGCATGATAGCTCTTCCTACCGGCTGTCTCTTATACACATCTCCGAGCCCACGAGACTAAGGCGAATCTCGTATGCCGTCTTCTGCTTGAAA
>ENA-ORBV01015933-ORBV01015933.1-microbial-mat-metagenome-genome-assembly--contig:-NODE-15933-length-10980-cov-4.086857_pt1 | contig 10980 bp, 8 predicted proteins | sample MGYA00237777_ERZ505514 | MGnify/ENA primary metagenome ERZ505514 (study PRJEB26160, sample SAMN06269048) | microbial mat metagenome | isolation source: Oligotrophic lake microbial mat | place...
GTATAAGAGACAGGATTATCTGCAAGCTTCAATGTGGCCGCGGCTGATCAGCCGCGGAATGCGCGCAAGGCCGCGATCGTCTCCGTCCAACCCAGTCCGCTTCAATGTGGCCGCGGCTGATCAGCCGCGGAATGCCTGACCTCGTAAGTTCCGAATTGCCAAAGACCCACGACGCATATTGCGAGTGGTCCCGACGAGCGAGCCGCTGACAGTAGCGATCCGCGCCTCTCGCCATTGCCAAATCATTATCGCACCTACCCTTGCGCATTGCGAGCAGTCTCCGGACTCCGTGCGCCACGTCGCCGCTCGCCGAGCTCTGCCCAACGAAATTCGAGTTTGGTCGCTCTAGCGCGTTACAAACACGGGATACTGGCTGATCTCGCCTGTGAGCACTCGAGCCAGCAGCCGAGCCTGAATCTCTAGCAGCCGTCGATAGGTGACACGGTAGCCGAACAGCGGATGGGTGACCAGCGTGTCCATTCGCTGTTCATACGCGCGGAAGAACGCTTTCCTCCCCTCAGGCCGCAGGGCGACCGCTTCACCCGTGCGAATAAAGTCGCGCGGCGTGACCATCCGCGTGTTTACCGCCGACAGCACGGCCGAATCGGCGATCAGCGGCCGAAATGGCTCCATCAAGTCCAACGCCAGCGCCGCCCGGCCGAAACGCGGTTGGTGATAGAATCCCAGGTAAGGATCGAGGCCGACGGCATGGCAGACGATTGTTAGATCCTTGGCCAGCACGCTGTAGGCCAGCGACAAGAGCGCGTTCACCGGGTCCCGCGGCGGGCGCCGGTTACGACGCGTGAAATCGAAATTGAACTCCGGCGCTGCGCGATCCTTCGAACCGTCCGAAGCGTCGACTTTGATCATGCCCGGAAGCCGCTCGAAATAGGCCCGCGCCGCAATTCCTTCCAGTCCGAGCAACTGATCGAATGACTCGGCATGTTCGGCGTCGTCCATCATGCACTTGAGGAATGCGATAGTGCCCGACGGCGGCTCGACGTGGTTCCTTTGCAACATCGTGCGTTGATTCTTGATCTTGCCGATGACCAGTGATCGCGCCAGCCGCAGGCAGAACGCCGGCACATCGGCCAGGCGAAACTGTTCGCGGCGCAGGTAGATGTTTCGCACTCCCAGCCCCTGCATAACGCCGTAAAACCAGCCTCCCATGGAGAAAAATGCGACCGGCACTTCATTTTCGCAAAGCGTTTGGATCGCCTGCGTGGAAAGCTGGATGTTGCCAAACACGTTCACTTGACAGGTCTCGCCGATCCGCACTTCCTGGACAACTTTGTCCTTCTGCTTCACCTTGAGCACGTTACCCGACTTGCCAACGTAAAGTCCTTGCGTATTGAGGTACAGCGGCCGCAAGTCGTCGCGCGCTGACATGAGGCGACGGGTTTCGCCGTCGCGCCCAGCCGCCGCAGCGAGGGGTGACCCCGTATCGAACAACATGCGCTGCGCTGAATGTCGCGCGCCGTCGACGTTGACTCGGCAGGCCCAGGTCTCGTCCGGAAGGCAGATTCCCACTAGCGAGCAGCGGGGGCACTTCGGACTGTCCACGAGCGGTGGTGGAATCTCCTCGGATTCGGCCGCGGCCCGCGCGTCGGCGAGCGCCTGCAACGTCTGGGCTATTAGCGACTCGTCGATGGCGATCCACACGCGCTGCTTGGTAGCGACATAGTAAATGATCGCCTCTCGACATGCATAACCATTGTCGCGGAGCACGAGCGCCTGTACGGCAAGTTGCACGCGGTCGGCGTCCCAAGCTTCGAGTACGCCGGTGTCGACGTTCTTCCGCGGCGCTCCCCGCTTGTAATCGACGGGAGTTACGACTCCATCGGCCGCCTCGACCAGGTCGATCTTCGCGATCAGGCCGTGGATATCACTCGACAAGCTGACCGAACGGGAATGCAAGCAATCGTCAGGCGCGAGTTCCTCGGCCGGCGTCAGCGCGTCTTCCCGCGCGTCGAGCTTGGCGTGTCGCAACGCGCCTTCGACCGTTTCGCAGTTATGGGCGAAGACCCCCTCGACCCATTCATAGTAGAAAAGCCGCGGACAGTACACGAACTCGTTGAGCATCCGTGCCGGCAAATACGCGGGAGCATCGGCGGAATGGGTCACGGCACGCCTCCTCAACTAGGGTTGGACGTCCATGCGGTGACTGAACCGACGCAAATACACGGAGCATCGCTAGACGACAACGCACGGCGCGCTGATCGGCGAATACGGTTGTCCGAGCGCGGTAATCACGCGCTCGCCGCGGCCTTCGGTCGGTCCTAAGTCGACGAACAGCACCTGGTCCTCGGTGTGCTTGATAATCTCGCACAGCACATGCCGGCACTTGGCCAAATCGATGGCCGTGAATTGGCACTCGAAAATCGAGTACTGCAGGTGATCGCCAAAGTCCCGCATGACTTTGAATACCTGCCGTAACCGCTTGTCGTCACGGATGTCGTAGCAGACGAGGTAAGTGCTTCGCATGGCCGGCGCTCATTCCAGAAGCGTGGGCGCGTCCGTGCATTCATGTCCACCGTCGAGACGTTGGCTCTAGTGTAGTCCAAGCATCGCGGCAAGCAAGTTGGCCCCGTCATTTCGCCATCGCCGGTCCCCTCCGCGAACGTGTACTAGGCGTCCACGTCAGATCCAGCATTCGCCATCACTCCAAACCCGCAGTGGCGACCGGCGCCGATCACCAGCGGGCCGGGCACATTCACGCAGTCGTTGAATCGCAACGTCAGGTGAACTGCCGTTTGGGTTTGAAGATGTTTAGGGCGCTTGTATCCGGTCGGCTTCTTGTCCTTGTCGTATTTGTGGGCCGACAGCGCCTTGGAGAAGCGTGAAAACGCGGACCACTCGAACGAGCATGGTTGTTCGATGCCTGACTGTGATAGCGTACGCTCAATTAACCTTCGGGTTTTTTCCGGGTTGTGGTCATCATGCCCGGGAAGGATGACGGGAGTGAAGCTATGCCAGATGTTAGCGGACTCCGTGTAGCGCCGCGACACTCCGTCCCCTTTCATCGGTACCAGCAGCGGCGGATCGTTCACGCCGCGCGCGGCGAACTCATCCTCCTGCTCCGGTCGGAGCGGCTGCCCCGCCAAAAGCCGCGCTACGTAATCTAGCCGTTCCTCCTCGCCAGGCGAAGCAGCCAGGATGACCCGTCGAACGCTGGGGTTGGTGTGCAGGTGCCCAATCGACGGCAGGGGCAAATAGGATAGTTGACGATGTTCCTTGGCCCCGTCCTTTGCGTGTCCAGCGATGTAGGTTTCGACCCAATCGTCCGGGACGTCTCGTGGCGGCGCTTTCATCATCGCCTTGATTGCCAGGTGACGAACCATGCCAGCGATGCAGACAAACTTACTCTGCGGGTAACGAAAGCGCGTACCATCCAGGTTGCGAAGCTCAAAAATGCGGTAGGGACGTTGCAGCGGCATGTCGCCGCGCCGGTAGGCTTGGACTCTAAACGCCCGTAGCGGCGGCACGGGGCGAAACCCATCCTTGGGCAGCCGATTGAGAAAATCCCGGTGTTTGCGCATCAAATCGTCCAGCGTGCCCTCCACGGGGACTCGCAATGGAGTTCCGCCCGCTGGCGCCGGTCTCCAGCAATACCCGGGCAGGCTCGCCGCCTCGTCAGCGGTGATAATACTGGCATCGCCCACCGCCATGTCGATGCCCCACCCAAGATGCGTAATGCTACGAGCGGCCGCTTTTAGCGTCGGAAAATGGCCGTCACACTCAGCACGGTCGTGCGGTAGTGCATATAGAAAGTGAACCGCGTCGCCGGCGAGATGCGTGGGACGCACGACCTTCTCTGCACGCTTCACGGTGGCGGTCACATCTCCTCGTTTCCAGGCGGGCACGAGTAAATCAGCAGTGTTGTCGGGCACGTACGTAAGGCACTTCACTTCCGAGCACAATCCTTCGGCCGCGACGACTTGCGGTTCCGCTTGGCTTTCCAACCAGCGCAGCGCGGGCGCAGCGTGCACCAATTCGGTTCGCTCGTTCCAGCGACCAGCCGCAGCGGCCAATAACGCTTGAAACGCCCGCAGGGGAGATGGCGGCCACTCCGGCTCAGCGCCATCGCGACGTCCGTGAGCGAAGTGCTGAAGAAATCGGACTGACAGACAGAAGTACGATGACATCAGTTTTCCTCCGACTCTTCAGGCGCCGTGGCGGCCGCCTTCCTTCCGGCTTTCGCTTTGGGTTTCTTGCTCTCATCCCCCTTTACGTCGTTCTGGGCCCGGGCGTTCTCGAAGTCGACAGTTCGATTCCTTCCGACGCCAAATCCCTTCGCGGCTTCGATCGCAAACGCCAACGCAATCTCATGCGAGATGTCGCACGGTGCCCGCCTGCCATCGAAATGCACTTCGACGAACTCGCGCGGCTGGTCCGGATGTAGCACCAACATACAGCCTTGTCGCAAGTAACTCGCAGGCGGGGAAGTAAACGCGACCAGCGACAAACCGAGGATGTATCTCCGCATGGCCAGTGTCTTGTCGCGGTCTTTACCGGAATGGAGCATGCGCAGCGCCGCAAGGCCAAGCGTGGCGTCGCGACGAATGTCGCCATCGGCGATCACGCCGCCATATGCCGCGGATGCAGGGTTGTGTACAAAGCCTCGCTGCGCAAGCGGGCTCTTATTGTTACCCTCGGCCTTCGCCCTGTCTTCGGCGCTGAACACGTCCAGCGCACTATAGTCGAGCGGAGGAGTGTACACTGCTGCACGCGTGAGTCTACGGACGTTTAATGCTCGGATCGTCGAGGCGACCAGCCGCGGAAGTTTCGCTTGGGTGTCGCGGGAATCCCACACGCCGAACACCAGCGACGTCGGCGCGATCTTTGCCATTGGCTCGGCGTCGCCCCTAAGAACGGCATCGAACGCGGCCCGCAACTCCCCCTGGAGCGAAGTGCAGCGCAGAAGCGCGTCACCCGCACGATGCCCCGCTTCGAGAAGGTTGACCTGTTTCCCCCCAGCATTAATCACGACCTGTGGGACAAGCTCGCGGTATTTCTCCTGCATAAACAGCGGCTCGATGCGATTCGCCTGGGATCCAACGCTGTCAACCAGGCAGACACTCTTGCCGCTGGTGTCCGTGTCGATGTTGTAACCGCCGGCAAATCCGTCCCCGGCGGCGAACGTCGCGGGGAACAATACGCCGCCGTCCCCTTCGACTGGCATGAGATATTCACGGATGACGAGTGCCGGGGGACCTGCATCGTCTAAGTATTGGTCGAAACTCGACAACCCTGACATTTCAGGCGCTCCTCAATTAATTGGGACGGCGGATCGGAATGCTTTGTGTTTCTTCTGACCAGTGCGAAACCAGTTCTCGAAGCGATATGCTCGCTGACCTCGCATAGCAAGGCTGCCGGTTGAAGCTGCCAGGAGCAGGCTGGAAGCAAGCGGCGAGCTCCAGGTAAAGTAGTCGTACAGTCGCCGGACTGAAGTAGTCGCCGGTCGAGCCACTTGGAGCCCGATTAGGCACAGGAGTTCGACGGCGGGATGGGCGATGCTCGTGAATTGCATGTCATTGAGCGAAAAGCCGACGTCTCGGGAGTGCGCATTCGGTGCTCGCCGAGAATCGAAATAGAACGGCTCTTTCTTCTTGGACGGATCGTGCGGATTTGTCACGACCATGCCGATATCAAGCAGCTGTGGCCCGTGAAACCGCTTGTCTCTGATAGCTTGCTGCATCGCACATGCAATCCCGAAGCTCTCCATCGTTCCAGCCCACACCTTTAAGTCCTTAGCGCCAATCCGGTCCGTTTCCCACCAGTCGACTGATAGCGCACGAAACGGGTTAGCGATAACCAGCGGCGATGAGTATGGATCTGCTTTGTTGGAATGCACAAGAACGGCGTTGGCGATGGCGTCGACGAGCGTGGGCAGCGTTCCACCGCAAGCAACGTGGAACAACCTCGCATCATTCTCAAACCACCCCTCCGCTCCAGGCCAAAGCCGGTCCGCCATTTCCAACAGTCCGCAGCAGGCGAAGAATTGCCCAGGGTTGGTCACGTCTACGCTGACCCACCATGCCGGTTCCGGATAGTTGGTCATGGCGCTACCTCCTGCATTTGCCGCTCGGATTGTGACTCGAACTCCGATGGTTCGGCGCTGGCGGCCCAGTCGGCGGCGCGGAGCAGTGATTCCAAATACGCGAGGCCCCAGCGGCCATAGCGGCGCTGCAGCCGCGCGAATCGACGGGGAACCTCGGTGGCCACGGCGTCACTGATGATCGGGCGGTGGTCCGGGTCGTACGCCTCGTCCAGAGGGAAGTGCGGCCGGGCTCGACCGTGATGCGCGGCGATCAAGTGCAGCACGAGGTCCTGCAATTCCGTGGTGAGGGCTTGAAATTCGGCCTCCTCGGCTGCGTCAATGATGGAGCCGAACTCGTGACGATACGTCTCCGGAAATCGCACTGCGGCGCCCCCCGACTTAGCCAGCACTCGTTCCGGATAATTGCGATTGCCCAGCCCGAACTGAAACTGCTCGCGCCGCTTGCCGTGATCATGTAGCCTAGCCGCAATATGGATGGCCTGCTTGATGTCCGTTGGCAGTTTGAGCCGCCCCAAGATAAAATCGCAATGGTCCACTACGTCCTTCACATGCACGTCCCATCGCACCGGCCGCTGAGCGGTGCGCCCGCCTTCCAGCGGCCTGCGTTTGAACCAGTCCCATGCGCGGGGCTCGTCGCCCTCCCCGCCGAGGTCCAGTTCGACGCTTAGCACGCGGCGCATCCCTTTGGTCTTCGTGTCGTAGCCCGCGTCATCGGACAACACGCGAATGCGGTCGTCATCGTCCCCATTGGACTTGTCAGCCACGTCGTAAGCGTGTGGTGATGCGCCATCCAGAATACCGCTGGAAGACAATCCTCCAGCGGAAGGAGGTAGCAACAACGTACGGTCCTTGATGCGAGCGGTCGCTTGCTTCTTGTCCACCGAAAGCAGCTTTTCGAGCGTCAGCACCTCGACTTCGCCACTATCGTTGACCAGCCACACCGGATACACAGCCCCCAACAAGCGGTCGCGCATCGCATCGAGTTCCCTCAGCACTCGCTCACTAGCATCGCTGAGCAACTCGCGGGGGAGAAGGGCGTACTCGTCCAACAAGTCTATGGGCTCATAGCGTTCGAGCCGATCACCGACGACGAGATTAACCTCCTCCCGCCACGCGACTCGGGTTCGCGGCGGTTCCCACTCCGCGATCCCATGTAAATAATCCGCCACCTCCGGGCGCCCGGGCATCTTGCCCCGGATACTGGTCAGCGCCCAGGCGTCAAAAAGGGTTTCGGTGGCGGGCAGGATCATAGGTTTCGGCGCAAAGGCGCCTTGGCGTTGCTTGGCGTCGAGGTTGCTCAAAGTCAGTGGGCTAGCGTCGCAGTTCAGGCGTTCCAGAAGTTCCTTCGTGGCCCGGCGAGCTGGCGTGAGCGGATGCTTGTCGTCGAAGGTGGCCGGATAAACCACGTCAATGCGCGTATCTTTGCGATTGCCGAACCGGTTTACGCGCCCGAACCGTTGAGTCATGCTCTCGAAGGTGGACAGGTCGCAGGCCATGTGGTCGGCCGAGAGATTGACCCCCACTTCGCCCGCGCTCGTGCAAATCAGGTACACCGCGCTACCGATCGGTTCGATCCGCCATTGCTCTTCCTCCGGAGCGTCTTTTCTTGGCGGCTTAAGGAACCGGGCGAACACGGGAGACGCATCGCTTCGGCGCGGGTCCGCCATGCGATCGCGCTCCCAACCGCGCATTGTTCCGGTCAGCGTCTGGACATGATTCGCGTCGATGCCGGAGCCCTTTGCGGTCAGCTTTTCGTAAACCTTTTTCACGTCATCGAGCGTTCGCACGAAGATCAATACAGCGGACCCGGATACCGTGTGCTCAATCGCCAACTGCGCGATTTTGTCCGCCAGCTCCTTCTTTTCGTCCTCGATTCGATGCAACGCCAGCGACTTGGTCGCCCTTAAGCGGTGCCAGGCGCAATGGATCGGCTCTGTGGGATCATCGGGTAACAGCTTCGGCGGACTCCGTTCTTCGTCGGTTAGCCGAAAGATCGCTTCCTGCACGCTCGAGTCCTCTCCGCGCGAGGTCGCCGAGAGTTCCATGACGTGGAACGGCGAGCAATCCCTACAGCGACCTTGTTCTTTCTTGATGGCAGTCAACAAGTGCTGAAACGCCGGCTCCAGATGCGCCTCGTCATGTGCGTACAGCACATCCTGGCCGAGAAAGCCCGCATGCAGCGGCCTCCCCTTGAAGCCCACGCCGTAACCGCTGAACAGCAACCGTGAACCGATCATGTCCACCGTGCCGCAAATCACCGCTGGACGCGAGGGGTCAGCGGACCATTCGCGATTGTCGGCGAATTGGCCGCGCAGAGTGCTGATGGCCAGCGGTGGCTCCTTATCAGGTAACGGAACCCCGCATAGCGCTCTGAGTCCGACGTCGAGCTCACTTTCAACGATCTTGGCGCGAAGCTTCTCCACCTCGGTCGTCGTTTGATCAACCACGGTACGGCGATTCACAATATACACCAGGCGCCGCGGCAGATTTGCCCCGTTGGCCAATGCAATCAGCCACACAGCGATCACGCTCGTCTTGCCCAATCCGGTGGGGATATCGCAGCCAGACGGAATCTTGCCATGCAAAAACCACTCGTTATAGAGTGAACATTGCCAGGGAAACGGAGCATTCCCTGTCAACCGCCGAAATGCCTCGTCGAATTCTACGCTCGGCAACCTATTGCATGTCATCCACAATAACCTTTCAGTTGCCGTCCAATGGAATCGACTTCACTAGTCTTCATTTTCGCTCGATCTCGCTCAGCATGGCAAGCAAGTACACGATCGTTTCGCACTAATTTTGGCCCTAATATCCATGAGGCGCGTTCCGATGCAACCACGTTCGCTGCCGCGCAAATCAAATTCCGAACAACTCGCACTCGATACCGCCGGCCAGTTGTATGGCACCTCGGCCTTTGCTTCTCTACCGACGCAACTTCCCTCGTCGCTGGGCCGGGAAAGCTAACCGCTCCAAGCCAGCGTCCATCCAGCCCGATTGCATCGCGTCCGTCGCCATACGGGCAAAAACCGCGTCGGTCGCGTCGCGCTGAACTTGAACCCTGTTGGCTTCAACCGCGGTCACTCTTGGCGGACCCGCGACGCTAAAGCCGGCCTGCGGCGACGGGAAGCTCGTCCCAAAGTTGTTCCGCACCGCATTCAGGTCGTTCAAGTCGACGATGAAGTCGCCGTTGGAATCCCCAGGAATTGGCCGCAAAATGTCGAGCGTGAAGCTGTCGATTGTGGCGGTTTGCTGAACCGCGGTGGTCGGGCTGGCATGCTGGACCCCCAAGTACAGGTTCGATTCGACGTTCAACCACGGCAATTCGAATGATGGCGACTCGCCACTCGCGACCGGGTGCGCCTGATTCTGCCATGACACAGACCACTTCCCTGCGCGACGCGACAAGGTGAGAGTAACATCATCACCAGGCGCGAAGGCGTTAATCGCCGTTGAATAGAGAATCTCGTCGACGCCGCCGCGATTGATGGCGAGGTGGTAGACGTTCGAATCATGAAAGCCGACGCGCACGGCGTTATCCCACGCCGTGCCGGCATACAGCGTCAGGTTGTCACCGCTGTTCGGCACTTGTACGTTCCGGAAGGTCGCCGTCAGATTCAAGTCGTCTTGCGCAATCCCTTCTTGGAACACGCCTGGCGCTTCCAATACTGCCAGGTTCAGCCCCCCGTTAGCGTTTGATTGCGTACTTTTGAGCAGCAATCTTCCGTTGATCCCTGGCTCCAGGTCCATGTTTGGATCGGTCACCGGCAGGTTGTCTCCGGTACCCGGCAAGCGGTGCGTGAAGCCAGTCCCCACGCTATCCTTATCCAGGAGCGTGCCCGGCGCTGGGGCGTTGAACGACAGATCCACAACCCCCAGCCCCGTTTCGCCGAAGTGATTTCGGACGTTGTTCAGATCGACCACGCCGACGGAGCAGTCGCCGTTCGTATCGCCTGGCAGCGCGCAAGGTCCGGCTTCGAGAACACTTTGCGCTGTACCGATTCCACCGTCATCATCGACACCGGTGAGCGTGAAAAGATAGGCCGTCGACTCCAACGGCGTGAACGTGAACGACTCGCCTGCCCCCACGGCGACTGACTGTCCGTTTCGCGTGACCTGCCAGTGGAAGGCAATCGTATCCAGCTTGCCGGGTTCGTCGGCCAGCGCTTGCAGCGTGAACGGCTGACCGACGTTAATGACGATCGGAATCGCCGTGATCGCCACAGTCGGCGCGACATTGGCCACGGTCACGTCGGTCGCGGCCGCGCCGCTGCCGCCATCATCATCGTTCACGGTTGCGGAGATTGTATACACATCCGCCGGCGTCCCACTGGGGTCGTCGTCGAGGTACATGTGCGTCGCGGTGAAGGTGTGTGCAACGGCATCAACGACCGCATCCGAGGTCGTGCCGTGCCCCCAGTCGATCACAACGCTATGGGTGTCCACTGATGGGACCAAAGTAAACAACCCCGCCGCTTCAGACGTGCTCAGCGCTCGACTGTAAATCCGCACGTCGTCGATCGCGCCGTGGAACGCGAGCGTGTTGTCCGTGCGCATTCCCAAGCGGGCGTGGAGGGGATTGTCAGGAGCATTTTCCGCAACAGTCGGCCCGAACAACGGCACTTCAGCCCCATTCACATAAAAGCGGACTTCCGTTGCGGAACGATACACTGCCACCACATGCGTCCACTCGTGAAGCGCGTACGCATCTGTTTCGGTGTGCCAATCCTGGCCGCCACCATACCGCGGCAAGAACGTCATCGAGGTTGCGCCGGTGTGGCCCGCGGTGTGAATCTCGACGTTGTTCTGGCCTTTAGAGATCAGCATTCCCGCCTGCGCGGGCGTCGATCTGTCTCTTATACACATCTGACGCTGCCGACGAATAGAGAGGTGTAGATCTCGGTGGTCGCCGGATCATTAAA
>ENA-ORBV01015936-ORBV01015936.1-microbial-mat-metagenome-genome-assembly--contig:-NODE-15936-length-10979-cov-5.514860_pt1 | contig 10979 bp, 8 predicted proteins | sample MGYA00237777_ERZ505514 | MGnify/ENA primary metagenome ERZ505514 (study PRJEB26160, sample SAMN06269048) | microbial mat metagenome | isolation source: Oligotrophic lake microbial mat | place...
TTTCAAGCAGAAGACGGCATACGAGATTCGCCTTAGTCTCGTGGGCTCGGAGATGTGTATAAGAGACAGCCACGGCGTCTGTTGACGTTTGCCCTCGAACCTCTCATTTCCATTCCACGCGACGGCTAGCCAAGCTGCACTTGCACTTCACTTACTTGCATTAGCGATCGCAATGACAACAAAATCTTCTCCAGACCCAGTCCGCATCAGCATCAGTGAGATGTTGAAGCCCGCTCGTCGGCCAACCTATGCCGAATCGCTACACCCCTATGCCGAATCGCTACACCCCGTGCTTCGCGACGCCAAGTGTGCTCCTCCAAAAAGAGAGCGGGATACTTGGGCGTGTAAGGTTTGCGATACGGTGAACCAGACGCTGGGACCCCTTGGGAAATCGTGTGGCGCTCTCACTGCTACCGAAAAAGCCGGGATGAGAATTCTCATTTTACAGGAGCAGCACATTCTCCTCAAAGAAATGCACTATGAACGACCGCAGGATGCCGATCCCAAGTGCGTTGTGAAGCTCTTGCTAGCGGCATTGGACCCTTCAACAACTGTTGGCAAACGCTTTGCACCCTTTATTTGCACAGAAGGTGACGACACCACGGACGTAAACTCATACCGTGGTCAGTCTTTGGAGCACTTCCATCAGAAGACGGGAGGCGTGTGGCGTGAATGGGACTGGGAACAACACCGTAACTATCTTTACGAATCCACAAGACCAAAAGGTAAAGCCATTTTTGCGCTATCAAAGTGCCATTTCTACCGTGTCTTGGCTTATTGTCTCCGCAAACGCCATTTTGTACTAAATGGCAAAAACGACGGGTAGTCGCTACGAAGAGGTCGTCACAGTATGGCATCAGCATTGCACGCTACATGAGCAATAAATTGACTTCTCAGGTGATATTCGACATGGTTTTTTTAGGAAAGGGTGGGCATCCTGTCAATGTCCTCGAGAAGCTGCTGCTTCATTGGAACGCGCCTTCACCAAGTGCTCCAAAAACAAACCTGCTGGGATTTGATATCGAGGGCAAAGACATGGACAGATTCTGCTTATACTCCTAGATAGACAAGGTCTTGGTCGTGCGTTCAGGTCGTTTGGGGCTAATCTCTGTTCTGATTAGACCACAATCACATGAATGGCTACATAAAATAACTGAATGGATAAGCGTTGCGGAGAAATTCCAGCAGAGGGAGATTGATCGTCACCTCAGTCATGATCGCTTACTAACTGTCGTTGTATTCCAAGATGAATTTAAACCCAATAAACGGATACTATCCCGAGTCCCCTCTTCTTAGTTCCTTATCCATACTGTATGGCCTCGATGGATGGGTTTGGGCTACTAGTAGTAGCGCTTTTATTGCTACGTTCTACCAATACCTGGTATCGGTACCAGCTAGAGAATATATGCATCGACTATAGAAGTTAATAAGAATACATGTGATAAATGGCCCACTTCGGTATGAATTTTAACCAGTGTCGGCAACCGTAAATCAAGCACAACATTCCACAAGACTGCAATTCGCAGTCACATCCACCAGCCCACACAGAGTCTCCGGGACCTTCCCAGAGATTTGGGTACTCGAGATATCGAACACTTCTAGTTGAGTGAGTAGCCCCAGCTCTTTTGGGATCAATCCCTGCAGATCCGCATTGCCCGATACTTCAAATCCTTTCAAGTTCTTCAATTCGCCAAGCTCGGAAGGCAGTGTCGACCCCATCAAATTGTCTGCCGCCCCAAAGTACCGCAGGTTTGTAGTCAGCCCGATTTGAGGGGCTACAATCCCACGCAATCTTCGCGACAAGGGGAAAGAAGAAATGAAAATAGTGTCATGATGTGTCAGTAAGTGGTAATGTGGCTGTTATACTGGAGTACAGGGACAAATTACTTTCTTACCTGTTCGAGGTGATATTCCACACTTCCAACTTTGGAATCAAGTACCAGAGCAGCCCTTTTAGCTCTCCTTCCAGCATGTTTCCATCCATTCGGATTTCCCTGAGCGCAAGGGGTCCCGAGAATGCGGCACCATTCACCCGTATCTGCTTGAAGAGATTATGTGACACGGAATAAATTTCAAGCTTGGGAGAGTCCCCATGTAACCACACAGGACCATCCAATTCATTATGCGCAATGTCCCAGATACGAAGGTATGGCCATCGAAGGGGGATTTGAGGTGCTATACCTACCATGTTGTTCGAGGCCAAGTCTATGACAGTGAGGTGGCCCTCTTCATCACAAATCGGCACGTCTGGGGATTTATCCCTGTAGCCAGAGTACCTATCACATTCATGAATCTCGTAGCTCAGCCAGTCATCGTTTCGAGTCCAATTATCCCCACCGAAAAGATGGTACAAGGCAACTAGATTGAATCGTTGCTCCAGCCGGTCTTTGATGTACGTTGCCATGTTTGGATCTTCAATAATCCACCTGTTTGCATGATGTAGCGGAGATTCTGTGTTATTCATTTCCGCAACAATTGGTAGCGGAAGGTCCGTGGAGAAAGGAGGATACATGCCATCACTATCTTGTTCTGCGGGCTGATCGCTGCCATTCGTAGTAGTACTGCTTCCCGTGGTGGCATCTGACGACGATCGTGATAGCATGGCACTAGCAACGGCAACAACCGTCACCAATGAGACAAGAACAATCGCGAATGCAACCCACTTAGCCCACCTCGAAGAGGTCCGATCGTCCTTCCTTGACGACGTCATAGGCTTGGCATCCACCACATCTTCTTCCTCCTCCCCCTCTGGTGGCAATGACTCGATCGTGATTGCTCCTGCCATTGCCATTTCAGGATCATAGTTGCTTGTATCGCCAGCAACCTCCTCTGCTGCTTCCTGATCTTGCTCCGTTGCCGCGTCTACCACATATGCTGCGCCGATGACTGTATCTTCGTCCTCATGTTGGACTGTGAAAGCCGAAACAGTATCGGAAATAGTATGCTGATCGGACTCGTCGACGTGCATGCCAAGTCGTCCTGTTACGCGAAAGGCACCGGGGACGCTCTGGTCCACAGCAATAGTCCTCCTAGTACTAGTAGTACTGGTCGCAGCCGTTTTATCTGTAGCGCCAAAAGAAGGTTCCGTGACGCCAATCTCCAGTACAGGATTGCCCGTCTTTTCTGATGAAGCATGCTCATGCTCTGCATCATCATCATTGCGATCGTCATTCGTCATCTTGTAGTGTGCCTTGTTGTCCGTTTTGGCAATGGTCTTGCTGCATGCTGGTGCCTTTACATCTTTACAGGCAATAGCAGGAATGGAAGCAGCAGCAGCAGAAGAAGATGATGATGATGAAAATGTATCGCAAGAATCCTTGCATTTGTGGAGCAAACCTTTGCCATCACTGTGCTCCGCGGCGCTCTGCTTCATTTCCACTAAAACAAGGTGATCCAATACAGCATCATCATCTTCTTCTTCTTCTTCGTCCGTTTCAATGGCATCCATTTGCCTCCTTGCTACAGAAGCAAGGTGATCCAACACAGCATCATCTTGCGTGTTGCTAATCTTGCTATCGGTTCGATGGTTCATCGTTTCGAGCGAGTGAAATGCTACTTTTTCATTACAAAGTGAGGGAACTATCTCAGTCAGTATGGTGGGTTGCCACTTCTTCTTTTGGATTTTGTGAACCTTTGAAAAGAAGCCAAGGAAAAAGAGAGGGAGGCAATTTTGTCCAACAGCATGTACTACCAATAGCAGCTAGCTAGTAGTAGCTACTGTACTTGTAAAACTGTAGCTATGTTAGTAGTGATTTATAATCTATGACTGACGCTGGAACATGATTTGATTAGGCCTTTAAAAGCAAGAGTAGTAGGAAGTGAGTGCAGCCGTGCAATTGCGCCAATTTCTACGTAATCGATCGTACTGCCGCACCTGATGGCTTCCAATAAGTTGGGGCAAAGCAATACATTTCCTTCCCAGGAGTTCAGGCTGACACGGCGGAACAATGCAGTGGAGTAACATTAAGAACAGGTGCAGTGCGGAAGCTAATATTACTACAGTACCAACGAGTAGATGCCAGTGTGCTGAACTACTCCGAGTAGTACGACTGATCCCCTCAGATTTATAAGATAGACATTCGAAATGACATTAATTTTCCAGTGGCAAATAACTGTTATGGCCCCACTAAAGGAAGTGGGTACGTCGTACTCCAACTCTCCAAGAGTATTCCAAGATTTCAAGTCCAATGAATACTCGCACTTCAAGTAGACTACCGTCTTCCAACTCGGTGACTGCATTCAGCATGCATTATTCATAGTATCATGGTCGGTATGACCCAAAGTTGAGAGTACTAGTACTCCACGACTCGAGCAGTAGAAAGTGTACTTGTAGAAAAGCTAGCACGTGCACCTACGACGTACTTGTAGTAGGTGACTATGCGTGCATTTGTATGCTACGATGATGTGTGCGTGAAAAAGATGTTTCTTTATTAGAGTTAGGGAAGAGATCGTCTATAGGAAAATCGCGCGGGGCGATCATGGGCTCGCCATGGCATGCATCAACCCTCGCCGTTTTTTCTCTTCTTTTCCATCTTCCTGACACTAACTTGACTGCAACTTGAAACAGCTCTTGAAACTTTGCCATACCTAGCTAGCTAGTACTACAGTAGCTAGTACAGTACATGCATTCAGTTATTAGTACCGGTACACCGAACGTCGTACCAGTTACAGTGCTGTACGATACGGTCGGGCGTATTATTCTGCACTTGACTTAAAATCAAAGAAACAAGAAGTGATAAAGAGTGAATATAATCGATCACAATGGTATCACGGTCGTGTTTGACGCCAACACTAGTTCCGCTAGTAGTATTGGCCGTTGTGTTGTTGTTGTTGCCACAAGGTGTCCTTGGAGGGAACAATCATCATCTTCGCAGCGAGAATGGCCACAAGAAATCATCATTGACAACTTTGCATTCGGTAAGAAGAAATCTCCAGGAAGGCGGTGATGCTTTGCGTCAATTTATCAATAGCGCAGTGTTGAAATTGCCCGAATTGAAAGTCTCCCAAGAAACATGGGCAGGAACCATGAATTTGAACATTACAGAATTTCTATGTTTTGATGTCACCTATGCAGCGATCAGTCTTAACATGTTGGAAGGAGGCGAAGGAACTGCGGATTCCTTTCACCTAGAAGTCACTGATTTGATGTTTAACTGCACCATGGATATTGGTTGGGACTATGGGACCTTTGGCGGACTAGGAACAGCCAGTGTTGTGAGCGATAAAAATTATCTGTCTACCAAAATGTCCACTGATCCGTCCGCCGTAGTGAACGTCCCCGTAGTGAGCGTCGGACGTGAGGAAGACACCACCACCAACAATAACTGTGAAGGAACCATCATTGACCTGGATACACTCGAATTTGATGGCACCATTGATCTTAAAGTCATGAATTTATACCGGGGCTTTATCCGGCATGCTGCCGAAGACAAGGTAGAGGAGGTATTTTGTGACCTCATGAGTGAAAAACTACTAGGATATGCTCTGGATATTGTGGATACAAGAATTGATGAATATTCGGCAGATTTGCCAGCTTGGCGATCCGATCCATTGTTCCAGGAATCCAGTAAAGGCGAGGACGCTGAGAATAGTGCACTGATCAATTTACAAAATGACCAACAGGCGGGAGATTTGGTCACCATGGCACTCAAGAATTTGAATGCTATTTATTCAACCAAGAAATCTGACCCGAACGCTCCGACTGAGGATCAAATGGATTACGGAATCAATACAATGCTGCGTGAGAAATGGCTCCAAGAGGATGGAGGATTTGCTTTGATTCCCGAAGGGTTCAGTTATTCGCATACGGAGAAAACAGAGTTGGTAGATATCCAAGTCACGATTACCAGCTTTACAGTTTATGGATTGGATACAGCGACAGTCTCGACTCCATTCTCCGTCATTGGCAATCGCACCATCCAACACCAACTGTTTTGGAGCAGTGTGTCGGTGCAAGCGGAATTGACCATTGAGGCTCGTGCGTCGACACTACCCGATTCTATCTTTGCCAACGCAGATACCATGGCTCCCATCATCGAGAAAGTGACAGCCACGTTTGGTGCCAACGATATTGACACAGTGCTGTCGCTCATGGTACCTCTGGAAAGGAGCCAAGTAGAAGCACTGCCTGTTGGCTACATTTTGAATTGGGAGTCACTACCGCCCTGTATTCCACCCATTCTTTCTGGAATCAATGTATCAGGTCTTGCATTGACGATGGGAAGTATCCAAGATCCCGTAGTTCAAGGAATTCAATCGCAGGATATCAACCAAATTGCTCAAACAGGGATTCAAATTGGTCTTGCAAGCTTTGAAGACTCCGTTTTGAGAGCAATTCCCAATGTATTCCAGAGTGCAATGCGCGATTACATTGGGGCGTCCTTGGTGAGATATCAATGCAAGGCGAACGAAACCGAGGCTGGAGGTGGCGGTCGTAGTCGACGTTTGGAAGAAGAACTTGAAGAAGCACATGGAGGGGCCTTTTACTTCAACGCCGTCGGTGCCCTGTTCTGCGTGTGCGGTGCAGCTCTTGCTGCAGGCCTTACTATGGGATTACTCTCCTTGGATGAACTGATGCTCCTTATCAAACAAAGGGCAGGAGCAACAGAGCAGGAGCGAAAGGCAGCTGCCTCCTTGCTGCCAATTGTACGACAGCATCATTTGCTCTTGGTTTCTTTGCTCTTGTTGAATTCAATTGCGAATGAGGCACTGCCCTTATTCTTGGATAAGATTGTGCCTGGTATGTCGCTCTCGGAAAGTGATGGCTTTGAGGATTGGGGGAGCGCGTGCTGAGATCAATCATAACTCTAATAACAACTTTTTGTCAATCCTTGCAGGATATATGGCTGTGATTCTTTCTGTTACTTTGGTGCTGTTTTTTGGAGAAATCATTCCTTCAGGTAGGGCCCGTGTCGAGAAATAACATTTGCCAAGTAATTTGAATCAGTGACTTACCAGAGAATCGAACCTTTCTTCTTTGGTCCTTCCAGCTGTCTTCACTGGTCCTGACCAAGTCAAGCTCGCAAGCAGATTAGCCCCCCTCGTTAAATTCGTGATGATTGTCCTCTCCCCAATTGCCTATCCCATCGCAAAAGTTCTCGACCGTGTTCTTCATCACGATGATCAGGACGCCGGGTATAATCGAGGAGAGCTTTCCGCCCTTGTTCGGATTCAATATGAAGAACACTTGGCCACAAAACGCCGTCGAAAGACTGAAATAAAAAACACTCTAAGAAGATCTGTCGCGTTTAGTGACGACATGGGGGAAAGTGAAGCGGAGAGCTATGCTTCAAAAAGAAGCTCGAGTGCATCCGTTCGTCCTGGTAGGTCCCGTAGATGGCGATATACGTCGTGTGTTCTGAGTTTTTGCTTGTGCCATTTTGAAACACGTTGAAGCATCTTGAAGCAGATTTGAGGTACTTGGCATGTGATTTGTGTTTGGATTATCTTAAAACATCGGCTGCCATAACTCAACCAAACACTGTTTGTGACCTTGCAGAAATTCGAAACACCATAAGGGTCATGCAACAACAATTTGCAGCCAAGCCCAGGGGCGCTGAATTGCATTTGGATGAGGTAGCAATGGTAGAAGGTGCCTTGCAAATGCGAACTACTCCAGCAACCGATGTTTTTACGGCCTGGAAGCAAGTGTTTACCTTGCCGAAGGATATGGTTTTGAATGAAAGGAACTGCATTGAAATTTTTCGAAGTGGTTACAGTCGCATTCCAATTTATGAAAAAAATCCTGACGACCCTGAGGATGATACCAGGATAGTAGGAATTTTATCATCTAGACAGCTGATAGTAGTCAACAGCGGGGACAAAAGGCCCGTTTCGACCTTGCCGCTTGCCGTTCCGAATTGTGTGGCGCCGGACATGACGCTTGTTGATCTTATTAATCTCTTTCAGACGGGGGGCGTTAGAGGAAGTCATATGGCGCTGGTGTGCACAAGACCTGAAACTGCAAATGATGCGATAAGGTCAGGCAAACCAATCCCGGATGATGCCGGTTTGATGGGGTAAGTAGATTGATTGTCTGTATCTGAGCGGAATGTATGGTTAAAATTGTCAGGATATTGGTCATCTGAACAACGTCTTTATATCAATATCTACAGTATTATTACACTTGAGGACGTTTTGGAAAGCTTGATTCAAGAGCAAATTTACGACGAATACGACAGACAAGAGATGAAACAATTGGAGCTGGCTCGCTGGGGTTTTAAGCGGTGGAGAAAGTATGTGAAAGACAAAAAGAAACGACGAGACCCTAACGACAAACCAAGGGAGGAACCAAAAATGCTTAAAGTGGTTGAAGAGGCAACCGAAGCTGCGCATGCATTAGCCGAAGAACCGAATGAGAAGACAGCACTCGTCGCAACAACGAAGCCCGCGTCAGGCGAAGACGTAGGAAAGGGGGGGAAGAAATCGTTGTTTGCGCGGTTGAGTCCATTTCATTGAGCCAAAGAATCCAGTCCTACATAATAAATGAGTAGCATCTAACTGCAGGCTCTGAACGCACACCGAATAAGGCACCAAAAACTTTGTTTTTCAATCGTAAAACAATAAAAATACATCTGCCTAACAAGATAGCGAGAATTACTCTCTCGCTTCAGGCAACTTTGCAGTACAGGTGGGATCATGCTTTTAGTCGAAAATCGGAGTCCTCCCAAGACTCTTGGCTACTACTGATTGCCCCCGTGGAGAAGGCTTTGTATAACTCTTCTGCGGTGCTAGAGGCGGGCATCCCCGGGTATTTCCTCTTCTCTCCAGTGAACAAGTGCGTCCGTCCAATGACTACAGAAGTTCCAATTTCTTCCTCTTCCTCTTCGTCATCTTCGTCCAACCAATCCATCAGCTCGGCCCAATCCCCGTCTTTCAGATCTAAAGGGCGCTCCATTTCGCCATGGTGAGCTGTTTTCGAGTTCTCGTCGTCAAAGTCTTGATCCTCCTGAGGCGCATCGTCGATGTCTGCGCCATCGCTAGCATCCACAGCATTGGCAGCAGCAGAAGGATCAGCGCCACCTGGTATCCCATCTTTCCACACTAAATTTGCCATTAATTCATTGCACTCGTCATCCATCTCAATTTCTTCGCCCATGAGCATGACTAGAGCATCCAGACCGAACTGGGAAACGGAATCGCGGATGGCAGGTTGGACGCGACTATCTTGAAACGAGGGCATGATGGGGAGTCCAGCAGAATTGTTGTTATTTTTGCTCTTGTTATTGTTCTTGCCCTTCTGGTATAAGGGGTCCACATGTTGTTGATCGTACTGGAAAATATTGTTGGTGTTGTGGTAGTCAGATTCAAAATTTTGTTGACTGGACGGTTGTTGAGAAATAAAATGTAAATCTGTGACAGTAAAGGTCAACGGATCTGGAGGATGGAGAAGCGAGCAAGGAGATTGGTGAGCAACATATCTGATGTAACAAAGGTCGGCACAGTTGAATCACGACTCCTGGACCTACCCCACAATCCCTTGAGTTTTTTGGCCGTGCTAATGGCAGCCTCAAAGGTGGTAAACGCCCCGATCGGTATCATCGGACGAAAGCTACCAGAGGCCGACGGATTGTCATCATACCAAACGCCACCAAGCATTTTCTCATGGGCCTCTTTCTTCTCGCTTGGCCTGGCAAAGCCCCAAGAGGGGTCGCTCTCTGAAAGAAGTTCCTTTTGAAAAAGCCTTCGCAATTGTTGCAATTTTCTTACACTTCGTTCGTCAGGTTCCAAGGCAATCATAGCACGCCCATCAAATGTGTCCCGAGGTTCGGGAACAGCTGTTTTCTTCGCTTCCTCCTCTTCTGGATCATCACCTTCCTGTTCGTCTAGATGTGTATTTTTCAGAATTTCCATCTCAATGGCTAATAGCTGTTGTGTATTATTGGCAAGCTCGAGAAATGCTTTTCGTTTCATAAATTCCTTTGTTTCTTGTTTTCTTCGTTGTTTCAAATCCCGAAGTCTCTTGCGTATCTTTCCTTTTCGTACTTCTTCCTTAATCAAGGCCTGGACCTCTTTATCTTGTGGATCGACAGGATGATAACTGTCGTCGTCTTCGGGTTTGACGACGCTTTCCTCTTGCTTGTCACCAAAATTGTTCTTGTGGTTGGTCGCCGAAACAAGTGTTTCAGGATAGGGCATGACGGTCCATCGATTCAAGGTAATTTTAAAGGGTTTTATCGATTGTTCCTCGACAATTCTGGCACATTCCAAGGCCACATCGGCTACTTTGGAGCTTTCGCAAAAGGGGTGAAACAACCTTATGGCAGGTGGCCACTCGTAGTAGCTCTGGTCGCCAGCAAAGTGTCTCGCTCGCTGGAGCGTATCCCATGCCTCATCCGGTGGAACAACGCAGAGCGCCGTGAGGTGACTATGGCAAGGTCCTACGCGTCTTTTATTGGCGCTGTTCTTTTCGTTGTTGGCGTTCTCAAAGTCCTCTCCAACTTGGGCAAAAGAGGCGAGTCTTGATTCTGGAAATGTGTATCCATGCTGGGATTGACGGTGATGCTGTCTCAAAGGTCGTTGACTGATCGGCTGAAAGCCTAAGGACTGCTGCAAAAGAACAGAGGTGCCTTGTTCGTCACCCCACAAGCACAGAACCAGAACTCCCAAACCAATGGCTCGAGGGTTCATGTTTTTCTTTTTCAAGAAGACGACCATGTGAAAATTAGCAGGCAGCTATAAAATAGATATGATGAGTTGGTCTTTCCTTTGCTGCGGTTTCCGGTCGTGTAGCTACTGTACTGTATTAACAATTATTATGCTAACGTAACACCTCACCTGTATGTGCCAGAGACCAAAGGGTTGACATGCTTGTTATGTTAGTCTTATTGATGGCATTGATTGATTATTTTGATCGATGAAAGATGCGCGCCAGCGGAAGAGGGGAGAGGAAAAAGAATTTGAATCTGTTGTAAAGTCCTTCCTCTTAGGTCGTACACTTGATCTAAATTCACTAATGATAGTTACTACTTATCCTTACT
>ENA-ORBV01015938-ORBV01015938.1-microbial-mat-metagenome-genome-assembly--contig:-NODE-15938-length-10978-cov-6.642051_pt1 | contig 10978 bp, 12 predicted proteins | sample MGYA00237777_ERZ505514 | MGnify/ENA primary metagenome ERZ505514 (study PRJEB26160, sample SAMN06269048) | microbial mat metagenome | isolation source: Oligotrophic lake microbial mat | place...
ATTACTTCTATCCCGACCTACCTAAGGGATATCAGATATCCCAATACGATCATCCCATCTGTATCAATGGTCATTTTGATATTGAAGTCCCCGGAAACGTTCCACCTCGTAATCGCATCCGCGTTGGCATCACTCGCGCGCACTTGGAGGAAGACGCCGCAAAAAATATTCATGACGCCGTTTCCAGCTCAACCTTGGTCGACTTTAATCGTGCCGGTCAGCCACTTCTAGAAATCGTCACCGAGCCGGACATTCGTACACCAAATGAAGCGCGTTCATTCCTACAAGAACTTCAGGCAGTCTTGCGAGCCATCGGCGCTTCTGATGCCGATATGGAAAAAGGCTTCATGCGTTGCGACGCAAACATCTCGCTCCTTGAAGTCGATGATGACAATAAGCCACTCAAGGCCGGCCTCAATCCAAAAGTAGAAATCAAAAACCTGAATTCATTCCGTTCGGTTGAGCACGGACTCGCATATGAAATTCAGCGTCAGCTCGACATTTACAATGCGGGCGGAGTTCCAGAAGGAGCAACGCGCGGCTTTGATGAAAATAAAGGCGTCACCTTTGAGCAACGCTTAAAAGAAACGAACGCTGACTATCGTTTTTTTCCAGAACCAGATTTGCTTCCGCTCGACTTGAAAGCGATTCGTGAAGAAGAACGCTCTCGACTTCCAGAGCTTCCAGCCGCTCGCCGTTTCCGCATGATAGAAGAGTGGGGCTTTCATGCTGACGACGTACGCGTACTTGTCGCCAATGAAGGTTGGGCCGATTTTGCAGAACAAACGCTCGGAGAAGTTGGCGGTTGGCTGGAAGCTTCTGATAAGCGTAACGATGTAAGCGGTGGAGAATTACTTGCCGCGCATAAAACTAAATACGCGAAACTCGTTTCCGGTTGGCTCGGGAGTAAGCTTGCTGGAATTCTTTCTGCACAAGGTAAGTCCATCAAACAAGCTAACATCACTCCAGAAAACTTTGCAGAATTCCTGCATCTTATCGGCACTGAAAAAATCAATTCATCCAACGCGCAAAAGCTGTTGCAAATCATGGTTGATACAGGTGGCGATCCGTCACAACTGATGGAAGAACATAACTTTGGTCAGATGAATGATCCGGAAGCCATCACAAAACTCGTGAGTGAACTCCTCTCTCAAAATCCAGACAAAGTCGCAGAGATCAAAGCTGGAAAACTTCCACTCATCAAATGGTTTCTGGGTGTTGTCATGAAATCAACGGAAGGTAGAGCAAATCCGGAAGAAGCGGAAAAAGAAATAAAGAAACAAATCGGATTATAAAACAAAAATCCATCCTCGAAAGGATGGATTTTTGTATCGCTGAGCGATTAGGCGCGAGGGGCGCGGGCTTCCATCGGACGGGCCTTGTTCACCGCAATGCGGCGACCGCCCATGTCCGTACCATCAAACATGGTAATCGCGTTGTCGGCAGCGGCGTCTTCCGCCATCTCTACGAAGGCGAAACCACGCGGACGCTGCGTCTCACGATCCATGGGGATGTAGACAGAGAGCACCTCACCAGCCTGTGCGAAGTGTTGGCGGAGTTCCTCGTCCGACGTTCGGTACGGGATGCCACCAACAAACAACTTTGTGGGCATGTGGGTTAATCGTTCCCGGTAAAGGGAACAATCGTGCGTTAACGAATGAATACGGATTCACGTCTGCGCGACCACTTCCCCGACCATAGGACGGACTTTCGCACGTTGATATCCACAGAAAGAATGACATTATTTATGCTAACTGTCAAGATGTCCTACATATGAAAAAAGCTAAATCCCTCCCCTCTTGCGAGCTCCTCTACACCTTACTCGACGAGCGCATAGAGCATCCAGAAAATTCCAGAACGCTCGATAAAAAGATCCTAAGAAGCTTTGAGCAAGTCCGTACGATCTTCATTCTCGACATGTCAGGTTTTTCTCGGACCGTGCAGCGCTATGGAATTATCCACTACTTAGCAATGATTCAACGCATGCGTCGCATCGTCCAACCGATCGTAACCCATAACAAAGGCGTCGTAATCAAGTTTGAAGCCGACAATTGTTTTGCGGTATTTCCAAAACCAGAAGATGCCGTCGCAGCATCAATACAAATTCATCACGACTTGGAAGTCGCTAACTTGATGACAGATGACGTAAGCGACGTACATGTTTCTATCGGTATCGGACATGGACCGGTGTTACTCTTCTGTGAAGACATGTACGGCAATGAATTAAACCTTGCATCTAAACTCGGTGAAGACGTTGCAGAGCGAGGAGAAATACTTTTGACGGAAGCTGCACGCAAATTAGTAAAAAATAAAAAAAATAAATTTGAAAAAGTTCCTTTAACAATAAGTGGAGTCAACATGCAAGCATTTCGACTATCCACATCACGCACTTGACGCACATTTTAAATAATCTGTGTTATACTTCACTTGCTATCGTTAACGTGATCTTCAGGACGCGTACGACGAGCACCGATCGGTAATTAATTCCGACGGTGAAAACAGAAAGGAGTTGAACCCACATGGCAATGAAAAAGAAACCAGCAAAGCGCAAGGCAGTAAAAAAGACAACCAAGCGTAAGGCTGCACCTAAGCGTAAGGCTGCACCTAAGCGTAAGGCTGCGAAGAAGCGCGCGTAGTCGCACTTCTCCAAAAACGGAGGAGAATCCCTCAGCAACAGGCTGAGGGATTTTTATTTCTCCAGAGAGAAAGATTGTTGCTATACCTTGTTCAGCTTCTCCGCCGAGACACGGATTTTGCCGTATTCACCGTCATATCCGGAAGAAATATCCATATGTCCTTCACGCATCCGAACAATCGCCTCCACAATTTCCGGTGAAGAAACATCTAAAAGTTTTTCTGGCACGATATCCAACAAAACTCCAAACTCCGTACGTCCATCCGTTACGAGTTTAGCAACTTCTTTTCCTACTTTTTTTGAAGAGGCGCCAACACTTAGAACACTACCAATTAACTCAGCAAGAGGAACAATAGAACGATATGGTACGGCTAGTTTTCCACGTTCACCTTCAGGACGCGTTGCTAAATCATCTACACGATGCAAGACACCGATCGTGAGCGGTTTTCCACAAACAGGGCACAAACCTTTTAATTTCTTTGTCTCGGTTGGATTGCAAGAAAATTTACACAAACGATGTCCATCGACATGATACTTACCCTCTTCCGGAAAAAACTCAATCGTTTCAATAAATTTAGAAACATCTTTCTCAACCAAAATACGCCGCAACTCAGAAAAGCTCGGCTGATCCATATCAAACACATTTGCCTCACGACCAAGTTTGTCGAGTGAATGCGCATCAGAATTGGAAACAAGAAAAATAGAATCCAGCGACGGAAGTCGCCAATTCATTTTCGGATCTGAAGAAAGGCCAGTCTCAATCGCATGTACATGCGGCGTCATCTCACCAAAACATTCTTCTATCGAGTCAAATCCCGACATCGATCCAAAGATAGCAAACCACGGTGTCCAAGCATGCGCAGGAATAAGAAGCGCAAGTGGATCCGCCTCCAATAACATCTTGAGCAAATCCTCTGAATCAATACCAAGGATCGGGCGACCATCCGCCTTCAAGTTACAACCTCGCGCAAGGAGTGCTTTGGTAAAACGATCGACACCTTCAAGCGAGGAACACAAAACGCAATGATGAACACGCCTCACTTTACCGCCACGCTTATAAATACAAGAAAGCTCCGTCGACAATAAAAATCGCGTCTTTGACGTATCGTCCGAGAGTTGAAATGTCCCATCACCTTGATCAGTGAGCTCTCGACCAATTTCTTCGCGCCATGCCGGATGCGTAAAATCGGATGTTCCGACAAAATCGATTCCTTTCCGCTCACAAGTCAAGGCGATATTGCGTATCGTTAACTCTTTAGAACAGGCTCTGGACCATTTGGAATGCAAATGAAAATCCGTAATCACGCGCATACTATTTAACGAGAGAAGCACGTTGAATCACGCGCGAATCACTCGGACGATACAAGTCTAAATGCGTTTCATATCGTAAAACCCAATCACCGTCGATAGCGTCCTGATAAAAAGCGGGATTCGTCGCTTTTAACAGCGAGGCATCTGTAACGATAGTCCGTTCAATAGCCCCCGGTTCTGGATTCTTAGCAAAATCAAGCTTTGTTCCGCTCAAACGCAAATACCCAAAGGAGATCGACATCCCGATCAAAACCAGCAAAAAAAGATATATCCTCCAACTAGGCATAAACAGATCTTACCCCTCATATCCCGCCCCGACAATCTTCCTAAAACCGATACGATCCGGTGCCTCATCACCATTCAAACGAAACATACGCCCAAAAACGATAGAACGATCACCGTAACGATCCCGTATAACATCCACCGATTTAGATACGCGCAAGGCGCCTGAATCGCGTAACCCAGGCGCATCATGAGCGCCGGACGCCTGTTCAAGCAAATCGCCAAACCGCAATTGTCCGGTCGGAAGAGATAGGTCACCTAAAGTAACCGCCAAAAAACTCACAGACTCTCTCTGCCATACGCCTTGTAATAAACGCGACGTTTGTCTGACGATAGAAAACGAATCATCGGCCGGCTCATCAAAGCGCGTCCAGTCGCCAATGTATTCTCGAGATTTACGCAAACCAATCGCAACAGAAATACTCCCGGCCAAAAGTCCATATGCCCGCAACCGTCTTCCGGCACGTTCTGCAAGCTTGGTCAGCACGGCTTCGACATTTCCTTCACGATTCACACGATCAGGAACACAGTAAGAATGTCCGACGGATTTAGGAAGCGCATCGCCATCAGAAAGCCTCTCGCATTCCACGGCCCGCAAACGACTCCACCAATAATATCCATTCTTACCGAGCAAACGCATCAAATTACCGATAGGATGATACTTGAGCTCAAGTGGCGTACGGATTCCATACCGCTCCAAACGTCGACGAAGCCGGGGACCGATACCACATAAGTCTTCTAGATTCACACGAGACAAATGCTCATCAAGATTTTCAGACGTGATAATCACCAGTCCGTCCGGCTTCTTCCTATCTGATCCAAACTTAGCTAGAAAACGCGTCGGCGCAATACCAGCAGAACAACGCAACCAATCCCCAATCTCATGCGTTAAACGATATTTCACTCGACTCACTAAAAATGCCGCTTCAGCCGTATCACGTACCCAACCCGTCAAATCAACAAATGCCTCATCAATCGAGTAATGCTCGATCGTATCCGATAATTCGTGCAAAATCTTGAATAAACGAGAAGTGACGGCCCGATATTTGGCTGGATCATTCTGAACAAAGAGCATTTTTGGGCAAGCGTCACGAGCCTGCTCAACCGTCATACCAACTGTAACGCCTCTTTGCTTAGCCTCGACCGATGCAGCGATTACGCAACCCTGCGGATGCAAGTACGCGCATACGCCCACGGGACGTCCACGCAAAGTCGGATTCGCTTGCTGTTCTACAGAAGCAAAATACGAATTCATGTCGACGTGAATAATAATCCGCTCGGGCATAAGCATTCTTCATAGCACACACATTTCTTCCAACTGCCATCCAAGCGACTCTGTATAAAAAGAAAGGCGATAAGCGTTTGCATCGTCGGACACGGAAAAATAATAGACTTTTTCCCGACCAACACGCTCGGCATGCACCAAATTGACTTGCTTAACCTGATAGTGCTGCTTTCCCCATTTAAACATCATGGGTTCAGGCTTGTTTTGCCGAAATGCAACAAGTACCTCGACAGGCTCACGTATGGACTCATAGGACATAAAACGATTGTGCGGATCAAGGATCCGGAGTCGCCAAATTCACGAGCTGTATGATACAACTCGCCCTTGCCTGGATTTTGGCGACTCCGGTTCCTCGATCTCGGATTACAGTTGCTTATACGAACGGATTACGACACGCACAACACCTTGTATCAACGGATCATAACAGTAGATCGGTTGCATGGTTTTGTTAGCTGGTTGCAATCGGATGCGATCTTTTTCTCGATAAAACTTTTTGAGTGTTGCATACGCGTTCTCGAGAAGCGCAACGACCACTTCACCGTTCTTAGGCGACGGATTGCGCTCAACGATCACATAATCACCATCAAAAATTCCTTCATCAACCATCGACTCACCCTTCACACGCAAAACATAAGAATTAGCGGAGTCGGGGACTAGGTCCACCGGAACGGCGAATGTCTCACGCTCTTCCACGGCTTCAATCGGTTGACCAGCCGTAATAAAACCCTTAAGCGGCAAGATAACACTGCGTCCCCAGCGCACAGCCTTGTCTGTTGGTTCAAGCTCGCGATTACCACCTGCCGTTTCCGCACCTCGTAAAAATCCACGCGTACGCAATGACTGAACATGCGTATGAACCGTAGAAGGGGACGCGAGCTCAAGTCCGCCGGCAATTTCACGATACGACGGGGGATACCCGTGCTCGTTAATAAAGTTAACGATGTAATCGAGAACTTCTTTTTGTTTTGGCGTAAGAGGAGCTGACATATAGAACAAGAATAGAACGCACTAGAACAAAAGTCAAACACTCGTAAATACGAACAAAACAAGAACTTATCCACAGAGCCAAAAATTATTCTTTATCTGCTCCCCTAGCTCGAATCCATCTCCATGTCCCAACATCCCCAAATACGATTGCAACACCGCCTCTTCCGACCTTTGTCGTATCCTGCGCATCATCCGTTTCTTGGTTTTGGTTCGCAAAGCACGATGATACGGGAAGTGCGTCCAGCCTAAAAAATCCATACCCGATGACAATGTCTTCAGAAAAACCTTGTCCGGATGCAAGTCGAGCGCCAATTCTTGCGACAAAAGTTCTTGAACGCTCCTCAAAACACATAGCAGCTCCGTGCGACTGGTCGAAAGAAAAATAAAATCATCCGCATATCGAACATAATACTTCACGCGGAGGCTGTACTTCACAAACTTGTCGAATGGATCCATGTAGATATTCGCAAACAGTTGCGAAGTAAGATTTCCAAGCGGTATCCCCTTACCCGGATATGTATGGAAACTTTCGATAATTCCGTAGAGCATCCGTAATAGTTGTCGATCCTCGATTTCACGAGCTAAGAGCTCGGCTAGAACAAAATGATCGATGCTCGCAAAAAATTTCCGGATATCACACTTAAGAACCCAGCAGGTCTTGGAGTGGTTGCGACTGACTTGAAGTCCTTTCTTTTGAAATCGATCCAAACCGCGATGAACACCCTTCCATTTCTGGCACGAGAATGAATCGAAAATGAATTTGCTGGCAAAATACGGATAGAGTTTTCGATGAATAACATGATGCATCAAGCGATCGCGAACCGAAGCTTTGTGGATTATTCTCGGCTTTGGATCATTGATGCGGAATTCATGATACGGGCCATGCGCATAGCCTCCAGAAGCCAAATCTCCATGCAGGCTGACGATACGATCCATCAGCGATAAGCCAAACTCCTGCACGTCTTTCTTCTTTCGCTTCCCGCGGATAAACTCTTGCCAAGCCTCGCAAAGATTTTCGAGCGAAATAACTTCATCAAAACTTACTTCACATCTCTTCATCCCTATATGTTACCCCCCCCCCCGCACAAACCCACCCGTCTAACCTGCCCCTCATTCAAATAGCAACCGAAGCGTATAAGCTTTGGCATGGATTCCATAACAAATTCCCACGGCTTTCAAAATTCTCGTTAGGCGGGAAGATAGATAATCTTTTCGGTGAACTGTTAGAAGATCTTTTTCTTGCCCGATATGCAAGCAGAGATCAAAAATTCTCCTATGTAAATGCAGCTGGTGCAAAAATCGATCTGCTCAAATTCTTTGCCCAAATCGCGTGGGAGATTAACGCATTAAATCCTGGTCAATTTGCCGCGTTATCCACCCCGCTAAACGAAATCAGCAACATGATTGGCGGGTGGCAAAAACAACTGCAAACGAAATCCCGCCCCGCGAATGGCGGGACGGGATAACATAAAGAGAGTTGCGGACGAGGAGCAGGCGGTCGTCGGAGTTCAGATCGTTGTCGATCCAGTTGTCGTTCAAGATGCGGTCGCGATCGTTCGCGTTCAGCATCGTCACGTACTGGTTGTCGTCATCGCTCCGCGCAGACGAGCCCAACGTATGTATCGAAAGCCATCAAGATCACCACCCCGCCTCTCGCGAGAGGCGGGGTTGAATTTTATTTGGGGCCACGAGCCCGCCAGATTCCGATACCAAGTATCTTTATGTTTGAAACGAGTCGTCACACGCTACCGTACAGAAATTCTGTCCGATATTCTGGTATACGATCCCATTCAGATTTCGATCGTTAGCGACCTTGATCACTAACAGTTTCATCTACTTTCCAACACGAAGCATATCATGAAAATTAATGGGCCCCGCATACTTTTGTAATGCGGGGCCCAGAGGGAAGAGTCTAAGTGTCTAAGGGCTACGGAAGCTCAGTGTCTAAGGGCCTAAGGGCTAAAGACACTTGCGGACGAGGAGCAGGCGGTCGCCGGAGTTCAGACCGTTGTCGAGCCAGTAGCCGCTCAAGAAGCGGCCGCGAACGCTCGCGCTCAGCACCGCCACGAACTGGCGGCCGCCACCGCTCCGCGCAGACGAGCCGAGAGCGTAGATCCAGTTCTGATGCGGGAGCCCCGGCTGGGCATCCGCGAATGTGACGGCTTCGGTCTCGATGGCGAAGCGGTATCCAAGACCGCCGAAGTGTGCAGCGAGAGCATCACGAATCGTGTCGATGCGCTGGCTGAAGAACTGCTTCGGAACGCTCGCCACGAAGAACTCGCGTTCTCCGGGGGTCTCGTCAATCTTCGCGCAGGAGCTGTGACGCTCCCACGGACGACCGTCAAAGAGGCTAGAGACGTTGTCCTTGCCGGAGAAGCGCTTCTCGAGCTCCTCCATCACCGGGAGCTTGGCGTAGCTCACGTGCACGCGGTAGCGGTTGGGAGGGAACTGGTCGCCGCTCGGCTTGGGCTGCTCGGCCTCCCCACGAGCGATCTCACTCACGTTCTTCTTCTTCACCATGATTCACCAGCTTCACTATGGCTCACCCACTATCCCGACAACCGTGTCAGGATTTCAGGCTCGCTGTTTGTACTGAGCTCACCGAAGTGAGCAAATAAGAGCTAAGTTAAAAGAGCAACCAACATAATAGAATAGCGCATATTAGACCTTTTGTCAAACAAATCGATAGCTAAAACAAGCCAAATCAATTTGGCTTGTTTCTCTCATTAAAATAGGTTTTGGCTAGCCTAAAGCTTTCTCTATCTGTTTGGCTGTATATTGAACAATCTTAACGTGCTGATCAGCGAGCTTATCATCCAAGTAGTCTTTGGTAACAAGTGTATTTTTAAGCTTAGACATCTCGCTTTGTAATTCGTCCTTTGTCACCATCACCGCTTTGATACCTGAAACTTCTTGTTCAACCTTCATAAATCGATCATCCATCTGTTGAGCTAAATCGTGTACCGCTTCCAAGACTTCCCCGCTTGAGGAATCAATCATTATTCGGATCTCTTGAAGAAGCTCTTAGTTTGAAACACCCTTCGGCGAAGTTTTCACACCCACATACTATACTCCGTTCCAGGAAAACGCTTCCCTTGTCAAGGGGATAACCATCCACCCGTTCGATCCATCCACATCTTGACAACTCCCTCAAAATATTCCAACGGAGTATATCAAGGCCCGGGAACAACGTTTGATTTGATGCTTATCGAATAAACGCTTGGACCGGTAACCAAATCGTGTATGACCCCACACGTCGTGGGTCGGTTTTTCAACGTCTTGTTTTTTTCACTCATACTTTCCCCTCTCCCTTTTTTCCACGCATCCAATATCGCGCATGCCGCAGTACAGCCAATCATTGGTGAAGTAAATTGGGCCGGCTCGTCGCTCTCCTCCGCCGACGAATGGCTCGAACTTTGGAACAATTCCGACGAACCCCTCGTTCTGACCGGATATATACTCCGTGGTGCCTCCCCGTCCGATATCACATTCGATGAAACGCAAAGCATTCCACCTCGTGGAACATTCCTCGTCGCAAATTACATTGATACGGATACCAAGTCCGCCATCGCAACCTCGACACAGCTCGTCACCACAGCCATCTCCCTGTCCAATACAACGCTTCACATTGAACTACTGGCACCCGACGGTTCCATGATCGATTCAACAGGCAATGGAACACCGTCAGCAGGTTCATCCTTACCGGAAAAAACATCCATGATTCATCAAGTCGATGGAAGCTGGGCCAGTGCAACGACATCGATAAATCTCAAGATAGACACAACCGATCTCGCCACACCGGGCGTTTGCGACGGCTGCACTTCACCAGATATGGAAACCGAACTCCCGGAACCTATCCTCGAGCCAATCCCGGAACCGGAGACTGAACTCCCTATTATCGAAATCCCCTCTTCCACTGAATCAAACACGGAACTTCCGACATCCACAGAGCCAGTGATCCAACCAGAAACACCGACCTCAACCGAACCCGTGCTGGAACCGCTTGTCGGGACATCCAGCACAACAGAGATTACTATTCCTACCACGACCACGATACAGCTTCCTATACAAGCACCCATTCCTGCGCCAAGTGTTTTGCAAACAACAAATACGGCGGCGCCAACCATGACTTCAATCGCTGCACCGTCTTTATCTGCAAATCTTCGTTTGTACGCAATATTCCCTGCTCCGGAATCCGGAGACGAATGGATCGAGCTTCTTGCTCCAACCGGAACAACCCTTGCCAAAGCCGCCAACTGGAGCCTACATGATGCAACGGGATCAATATTCAAATTCACATCCAACGATTCACGCGTATCTGTAAACGGGACTATTTGGCATGTGCCGCTTGCTTCTGCGCGCCTAAATAATAGCGGAGATGTTGTAGAGCTTGTCCGTCCTGACGGTTCCATCGCAGAACGCATGACATATCCGACAACGGCCAAAGGAACTCGCTGGATAAAAAGCTTGGATAGAAT
>ENA-ORBV01015940-ORBV01015940.1-microbial-mat-metagenome-genome-assembly--contig:-NODE-15940-length-10977-cov-29.444954_pt1 | contig 10977 bp, 8 predicted proteins | sample MGYA00237777_ERZ505514 | MGnify/ENA primary metagenome ERZ505514 (study PRJEB26160, sample SAMN06269048) | microbial mat metagenome | isolation source: Oligotrophic lake microbial mat | place...
TGATACGGCGACCACCGAGATCTACACCTCTCTATTCGTCGGCAGCGTCAGATGTGTATAAGAGACAGGTTTTAATAATATGATATGATTTGTTTCGTATTGATTGCTTATTGTTTTATTATGGAATTTTTAACTTTATGAATGTATTTTAATAACGCTCGTCGTCCATTGTATGAGTTACTTGACCTGCCTTTACTATCCCGGCACCCCGTTCGACTTTGGTCTCCATGTTGATTACTCACAGGCAACAACGCGACAAAGGCGGCGGCGGAAGAACAAGCCGCTGACTGCCTTTTGAATCTTATAGGATAGTTTTTTTTGTCTCTTTTCTTCCATGAATCGCTTGGTTTCTTCCATGAATCGTCGGCTTTTGCCATAGGGCGCCAACCCCGTGACCATCCAGTACGAATAGGGGTGAATATAATTGTCGCTGCCAGGAGGGTATTCCACCAATTGATCGTCGTCTTTGAAGTTGCGCCAGTTGGCGGGACCACCTTCGCTCCGCACTTCCATGGCATTGCGCCATGCCGTTTGACGAGTCTCATGGGACGAGGCCCATTGCGCATGACGCGATGGACGAGAATAGTCTTCGCGATGAGGAATCTCCACAATGGACGCTTGGGGAGCAAAGGTCACGCGTGCTTCGTTGCCTCGTTCGTCACTTTGTTCATCAAAGAGCTGAATGCCTTGACGAATGGGCAAGTCTTGTTGGTAAGTACGGCGAATAGATGGATGAGGCAATCGTGCTGTGGCGGTGGGATCGGGGACAATCATGGCGTCGCATGGACATTCTTCGATATTTTCTTCGTTCACTTCGACAAAGCAAGAAGACGTAGGTGGAGGAGAATTCTTTCCTTTGTTTTCACATTCGCTAGGACTGCACACACCCAAACGCTCGGCACGACCACGGATGCACTTTGTGCGGCGATGGTTGAAATAGGCAGCGGACAACGAGAGCGAGGGGGAGGACGAAGGCTTGCTCATGCGAGAACGGCTGAATGCCATTGTGGTGTAGTTGTGGAATTGAATTACACTTGAACGATAGCGGCAACGCAAATGCTCTAACAAAGTTTCCGTAAAAGGAATTGTGAGAGAAATGAATGAATAAATGAGGGGTATCGCATGATGTTGATTGATTCATGGATGGGATGAGACAGAGTCAGTGATTTGATAAAAGAAGACCGCGAAGGCGCAAACGGACCCGCGATTGGAGCTGACAAGTGCCGGCCGCCATGCGCGATTAATTACTACCGGAGTGCAGTACAGTAGCGAACACTCCGTACATCCATCTTCAACTTTAGCTACATGAGCGTGGAAACACTCCATATATCTGCCACTTTAGCTACATGAGCGTGGAAAACAATCAAAGTATTTATTTTCAAGCATAAAGTGGCTACTTTTACCTAGTTGTTAGGCCATAAAAAATAAAAGACAATAAAAATAGAATAACACAACAAAGGCAAAAAAAAGGTAGACCATGACATTACATTTCAGTTCGAGCCGCAGCCTTAAGATGGTGTACCGTACGGGTGATGCCCACCTTTTGGAACGGGATATTGAAGTGATTGCCAGCGCTCAAAAGCCAAGCGCACATATGTGGAAAAGATGCTTTAAGTCGATCTTAGGAATGAAGAAGAACAGAACCATCATGAACTCCAAGCTAGAGAGTGTCTGGCTTGACTATCCTTCGTCTTGGAATTTCACAAGCAACGAAGACTTCAAGAAGTTGTTGCAGACAATCGCTTGTCTCCCAAAACTCAGCAGATTGATTGTGAGAGACACACCGCGTGAAGTGAACAATCTTGCGTTTCTTCTGAGCCACGCTGTTGGTTCAAAGAATCTCACGTACCTTTGGATCAGTTACCGTGAATGTGAAGCTTTGACTAGTAGCGAGTCAGACTTTTCAGCGTTATGTACTTCCCTTTGTAACCTGCCATACCTGGAACAGGTTACAATAATGGAAGGCCCAATCGACATCTCTCCTTTGTTACGTGGTCTCTCGTTGCATCCTTCTTTGAAGAAGCTCTCCCTACTTTTCTATTACCAAGCACCACATGTGCCGATAGACCCCTCAGCATTGGGTCGAGTTGCTCATTTTCCTTCCCTTCTAGAGCTGGACATTTCCGACAACAAGCTTCAGAAAGAGCACTTTATAGCTCTCGCCAATGAATTGCGAGATCGGTCTTCTAATAGAACATGCAGCTTGAAAATTTTGCGACTTCATCTTGGTGTAATAGTCGACAATGATGTTACAACTGCACTTTCGAATTCACTCCGAGTGAATCAAAGTTTGCAACGCCTCGAACTTAGCGAACTGTATTATGGTGCCCCTCTCAGCTCGTCACCGGTCTGCTTGAGAAGTCTTGCCGCAAGTCTGCAGACAAATTCAACTTTGAAGACGTTGCGGGTTTCTCTGTATCCCTGTCGATACGTGACAACTGATACTGTTTTCAGCTTTCAAGACTTGCTTTGCCGCTCCAACTACACCTTGGAAACTGTCTTCTTGCACCCCTTGCCACATGAGTTCCGGGCCCCATTTGACTACTACGCGAAACTGAACCAATACGTACGGAGCAGCCTGAAGAGCGCGGGCGCAAATCTATCCAGAGCAGATTGGGTAGATGCGCTGGGTCGCTGCAAGCATAATGGCAAACGAAGTTGTAAATATCACGGCCTTCGTCGAAACTGCTGCGGCCTTCGTCGAAACTGCTGCAAAGAAAACCGCAACGAACTGGAGAAAGAAAGTCTAAGTTTTTTATTTTCAATCCTTTCGGCGAACCCATGGCTTTGCCAGACCAAAAAGAAGACTGAATCCAATCGACGTGGGTGGCGAACGACAACATGCAAACATTTTCCCTTTCGAATTGTCTGATGCCTCCAAAAGTTACTCTGAAATTCTCATACTTCTCATTTCCGTTCAAAATAATTTAAAATGTTAAATTCATTTCCAAATCATACAATAATACACGATGACTTTTGGCCAGTCAGTCAGCGACTGGCTAGGGTCACTTCGCCATGGTAGCAGCAACAGATGAGGATATTCACCAGATCAAGCTAAACCAGACGCTCGTTCCTTTCTATTCTCCTTTATCTTTCCTCTGAAACGGGCAGGCCACATTCCATAATAATTGTCGCAGATCCAATCTAGGAAAAAAGGACTCTATCCATTCATTCATTTTCTTCCATTTCGCCCCAACAGCTCGTCTCGTGGCAGCACCTCCACAACCATAAGATAATAATCAATCTTGCCTAGATTATACCACCTTGCCTGAGACCAACAAAACCACGTGCGTGACTCATGTTCAATACCAAGCAAGGCACGCAGTTCCTCCCCAACCGACCTTCCAATTCCTCTACCGTACCACAACTCACAACCAAACCCGAATATCATCATCTCTCAATCTCTAAGAGTGACCCAACACGGCCAAGGCAGTGGCCACTTCATTCACGAGCTTCGTTGTTTCTTCCAATTCCTTTTCCAATTCCTCGACATTGTGCGAATAATCTTCCAATCGCTTTTGCATACCGGGCGTTTCCACGACATTAGCGGTCTTATTGGCATCCTTGCCTTCCACCATTAAAGAGCGGCAAGAATTGCCACCCAATTGTGTACTCAGTCGTCGTGCGGTTGCGGCCTTTGTGTGTTTGACGGCCAATATCGCTTTGAGTTCTTCTTGTTTGGCCATGATGGAGTTCAAGTAATTCTTGAGCTGCGTAATTTGCTCTTCATTGGCAGCAGCGCCGGGTCCTTCTTCTGACGACATGATGAATGGATTATTGTAGGGTAGTTGTAGTTGTTTGAGTAGTTGATTGAGTGAGTGAGTCTTCCGTAGAAATGGGACGTATGGAAAAGGAACTGGGGAACAAAGAGGTATCTTCCTGGTTTCTTCTGTATTTGATTCGTCAAGATCTTCTCTTTTCTGGGGTCTCTTGGCGAATACTAGTATCTATGGTCCTGTCTTTCAGCTATGAGTGCATTTGGGACGTCTTGTAGCTTAGTCTTTATTGTATAGCAACGGCTGCTATATCAAGTTCTCCTTTTGAGGTTATGGTTGATGTCCTGAACTGTATAGTATTCGAGTGACTTCGGAGGATATTGATCCGGCAGCTGGCACGCTTCTCACGAAACGCCGCAGCATAAATACTGCATACAGCGGCGATAACTGTATCGTGCAATTCCTACTGCAGTCTACTCCGAGTGCTACACGTATCACTCGTGACATCGGCGGTATGATGACAGCGAAGGTGACTGAACAATCCACGATCCAAACGATTGTCATCATACTCATGACTCAACTCAAGTCACAGACAACCTTTACCTTTATCCCTAACTCCAAAAATTTTAAAATTCATATCTGGGTAACGAGCATGTTTACACTTAAGGTAAACTGCCAGGGGAGCTTCCCACCTCACTTGAAAACCAAAACTCGAAACTTGAGAGAGGCCCATGGCCGAAATCAACCGTAACCAAGATTCCCGATAAGACTTGGTAAAATTTGGAGATATTTTATTGAAATACTCATTCGTATTACGCGTAACATTTATTCCGTTTACGATAAACCTTCCATCGCTAGATCTCTGCAGCTCTCTGTTTAGCACACAAACCAGCAAACCAACCTTTCGCATCAATCTATCTTCCTTCACCTCGTCCAAGTTGTTACTACAAGACTAAAAGCCCTTGCTACTAAATTCCCATTCATATTAATTCAAACAAAACAATATTTTCCAAAATGATGCAAGCCGAAGACAGTCCCAAATCCACCCATCAACATCAGGAAGAAAAAATCCACCCTCGTACACCGCCACCTCCTCCAGCCTTGCTTCTTCGTACACCCGAACGACGACGCAGTTCGACGGAACTCTTGGATATCATGGCAGAATTTGAAGTGTCACAAGGTTTCCCATTGTTGGAACGGCATTGGTTACTGGAATACGGCAGCACCACAGGCGCAGGAGGATCCGACGCTGACAATATGATGATGAGAAGTGCTCCCAGTGATGAAAGTTCGTCTTCTTCCGTGACATCCAACAGTGATGACAACGGCAAACGACATCATTCCGTCTTGAGGTCCTGGAGTCCCCTTTCCGGTGCCAAAACACTCAACAAGGGTCGTTCTATATCGCCTCCATCTCCCGTGCAACAGCAGGACTAAACAACTACACTATATGCTGTGAAGAGAGGCCGAGCTGACGACAACAGACGCGCAGAATTGGGAATGGGTGGAGTGCATTCCAATGGCTGTTTGGCACAGCCAAATGGTGTTCCTTGATCCACCTCAGGCGGAACAGTGATTGCAGCAACCCGTCGTTTGTGTCTCAACCCAATTAAAAAGACGTGATTTGTGACTAGTATGCATAGTTTTATCCAAATAGACGATGATGACGTAAAAGGATATAGTAAACAAAATATTAAACATAGAAATATATTCATTTTCAGGTCTGTGTGCCTCGTGCCTTGCCTTTTCCAGGGGATACTACTTTACTACTACTTTAGTAAGTAGAGCACAATCATGGAAGTGTTGAAAGAGTAAAAACGAAAGGTCTCCATTGTCTCATGAAATTGTGATTGTGTAGTTTGTCAATTCTATTGTTCATTTTAATTTATCTAATCTACAGGAGGAGGCCAAAACGGAGGAGGAAGTACTGCAACGTTGCGGCACTCTACGACTATACTTGAATGACATGGCAGAAGGGTCCCATATCGGCAATGAATTCAAGGCTTTGTCGTTTCCCAAAGGTACCTGCCACGACATTGCAAAAGGCCGGATCAATGGCGGTGGCCCAGTGTTCAATGTGTTGATGTGGCTCGTCGTCCGTCTTGGTGGGCGACGACTCGACCTTGTGTCCCGGTTGTCGAGCTTCCGCTCGCAAATACTTCAAATGACGGACTTTATGAGCGGCTTGGGCTTTGCGCATTTTTTTCTGTGCCGACTTGGTGATGGGTTCATCTTCGGCATCCGTCAAGGGAATGCCATGATCATCCCAGGAAGCATAGAGAGTCGGATCACGAAAGAGATCTTCGGGTGGCATGGAAGGATCGGAATGTGTCGGAGAGTTCCCCGATTGCGCCGAAACGGATTTTTGGTACCAGCCTGGCAAGACTTCCTTGCGGACTTGACATTGCTGTTCCAAGACGAGTCCTCGGACACAGTTGACAAAGTAATGATACATGGTATTGCCTTCTGTTTTATCGATTTGTCCGTGATATTGAATCGACTTGCCTTGGCTCTTGACCTGGAAACGAAAACGAAAGTAGAGGCGATCAACGTGAGATCATTGATATTTGTAAGTACAAATACAATACTAAGACGATAAGAAAAGATAACATACCTTGTTGATCAGATTGGCTTGTGGAACAATGACAAGGGAAGCGGCGCTGGGATGCTTCTTGGCCAAATCCATGACATTCATAGTCTCGGAAGTACCATCACCCCAGGCTCCCATGGTCAAGACGGGTAGATTGACAATGATTTTGGATGCGGCTTGTACGGTTTGTTGGGTACAACCCTTGGCAAAACTGACGTATACCAGTAAACCACAAAAGGAATCGGTAGAAGATGATCCTTGAATGTGATCGTCATCCGATAACGCCTTGGCACCGACGCGTACCACTTGACTTTCATTGATCAAGAGAGTGGCACCGCGGTATCGTTGTACGACCATACAGACACTGCTGGCATTATTATTGTTATTATTATCGGAAGTAGACGTAGAAGAAGGAAGATTGTCAGTGTTGTTGTTATTGGAAGAGGAGGCGGAAGAAATGGCGGGTCCTGTCACATTTGGCTCGTTGTCGTGAAGATGTTTCAGATGATCGAGCTTATCTTCAATGCGATGTTGTTCGTCGAGCGTTTGTTCCAGTTTGGAAATCAAATGAGAATAGAGATTAAGTTTGGAATGTGACCGTGGAGGTCGATTCAGTTTCTCTTGCTTTTCCTCAATGAGCTTTTTGAAGATTTTGATGTCCACCTCGTTGTTGTCCGTCCATACTTGTTCCAGATCCTCAGATGCGAGGGAACTGGAAGATGTATGTGACCGTTCCTCTTCCGTAACACTTGTGGCTGTACAATTGTTGGAATTCAGAAAGTCAAACAGACCTTGTTCCTTCTTCTTGTTGCTACTACGGGGCTTTTTGGTGGAAGGCTTGTCCGTAGAGAGTGCCCTCCAAATCAACCACGCCCCAAGTGTGGAAGTAGCTGCGAGAGCTGTTAACCCCAATGAGTTCTTGGTAAACGACACCATTACTGTTGCGTTTTGTCTCGTTGTATTCTTCGAATCGGCAGTATCAGAGATAAAGACGTTGGTCTCTGCTGGCTCATTGGATATAGAACAGTCCACACTTTTTTACAACCAACAAGAATGAAAGGATCAATCAATCAATCAAGCTGATGGATGATGTTGATTGGTCTCTTTTTCTTGACTTGTTGGAAATTGTGAGATGGCTTGTCACCTTTACAGCAGCTTGCTTGGTTGTTTACTGCCAAGCAAGAGCGAGTCCAACGATACCCGTCTACCAGATGCTCGGTATCTTGGCAAAGTTCGGATGACGCGAATACTTGGTGCTATCCAAATGCGATCATTCAACAGGTTGCCGGGTTGGTAGTGGTAGCTATTTACTCAAGAGACAACCGTTGTGTGCCCTATTGAGAAGGTTGAAACTTTAAATATTGGCGGTTGTGTTGGCAATGAGAATAGAATAAAATGCTTGGTGGAGGGAGCTTACTTGCTGTGTTTGGTCACTTTGGTGCCGCTTTGTTGCTGCCTCCTTTTGACCGGTTACGACGTACTACTACTAGTAGTACTTTATTTCATGAGACCAATGGAATCATGTTGCTTCTCATTGGCACTCGCTCTGTTCGCATTTGATCGGTGCGGAGAGCAAAGAAAGGTCGCTCGGCGTGAGATCTAATCCAATAGGAATCTAGATGTGTCGCAGCGTGACAGACATTTATGGGAGCACGTCGTGTGAGTAACAACATGAATTCATTCAGTGACACAAAGTGAAGACAACTCCAACATGCTAGCTAGAGTAGCAAAGTTGAAAGAAAATAATCCTAGGGCTACAAGCTGAAAACTTATAAAGTCCATTTTGGGATCCAATGACTGAAGCACGTTCACCTTCCATGCCCGACTCTCCAGTGACTGAAACATTGGACATTGCGACGCAAGCACTCTTGCATGCGCCCAAATCCACCAAGAGGTTTGACCCAAGGTAACAAGATTAAGTGCAGGCAACCACATGGGGGCCTTCACACAAGTGATCCTCCCGGCCGTGAACATGCAATGCACTCCGTCACAACCTGCACCCCCAGCTCAAGGGCCAGGTGCTGGTGCCGGGAATCGAACCGAGAGCCGCAAAGTGGAATGACCTCTCTGTGCCACTGGACCACCTGTGCCAGCAAAAAGCTACAAGCAGATGCAATGCCAATTGAATGGCAGGGCTTCAAGCCATGGCTAGGTGTGCCCATTGAATGTTTTTTGTGTGCACAACAGCAAACACTTGCGGCAGCGGGAGCAGTCCCTGAAAGTGGTTTGTCACACTTGACTGAACATTGATGCAAAAAAGACATTTGAGATGAGAAGATTAACAACAACAAAATGGAAGCTTCTGAAATGACTGCAAATGCCAGAATCATTGCAGTTTGCTGTGATTGGTCGGCAGAGTTGCTAGCAGACCACTGCATGATTTGACACATCTGTGAAGTTGTCACTTGAAAAGAGAAGTGAAGCAAAGTTCTGCTTTTGGATCACAAGCAGGCGAAAAATGACAACGTGGAGTTGCAGCTGCAATGCAAAGAGTTCACAACAGTTGTTAAAAGGGAACAACAGCAAAGATGTCATGGCTCAACTTTTCCTTGCTGTCATGGTGAAAATGAGCAGAAAAGAATCCTTTTGTTTGGATTCAAAGGGAGTGACAGCACTCGATTCCATGTCAATCATTTTGCACAGAGGGAACTTTTTGTTTTGTTGTTGTCTTTGGAAAAATGAATTTGCAGTTTTGGAGAAAGATCTTGCAAGAATGCACAAAAATGGAGCACAAATTTTGTTCTGTTGACCCCAAAACGTTTGTGCAGCCCAAATGCTGACATTGATTTGATTCATGAAACATTTTCACATGAGCCTTTTTGAAGTGTTTGGCATTTGATTGATTCCATGAACAAGTGCCCTGTCTTTTTGTTGATGTGTCAAGAACACCACAACAAGAAGCAGGAGTGTCCTTCATGCCACAAAGAAAGCCAGGAGTTGAAACTGCCCCAGCTTGGTTGCTTTTCCACAACAGCATTCGCAAAAGATTGCAGTTCAACTCGGTTTGCCACTTCATGCCAATCCATCCCATGGCAGTTTTTCTCGAAGTTCCGGCGCGCTGCTGTTCTGCTAGCTAGCTGGGAGCTGGCAGAGAGTGGCATGTCACCCACCTTGGACTGGTTTTCTCCAGCCAGTTGCTGGCTAGCACACATGCGGTTGTGCATGATGGCTTGGCAACAGGCAAACTGTGTTGACAAATTTGTTCAAATTGATCGTTCAATCAAGGCCGACCCGTCGGGCCATTGCCACAGGCACAACCTTTGCCACTGTTCTGGGTTGTGGGGCGTGTTGTGGGGAAAGAAGTTGCAGCGCTGGTGGTGCCCGTTGTGGGGACACCAGTTGTTGCGCGAGTGGCGCCTGTTGTTGGGGAAGCAGTTCCCACACCAGTGGCACCCGTTGTGGGGACACCAGTTGCTGCGTGAGTGGCGCCTGTTGTTGGGGAAGCAGTTCCTGCACTGGCTGCGACGGGTGTGGGGAGAGCAGTTGGTGCGCTTGTTGTGGAGACAGTCGTTCCTGAGCTCGTGGCTTGGGATGTCGGTTCCACAGTGGGTGGAGCAGGCACTTCATTGCCAGGCTCCATGTCAATCACAAAGGCCGTCCCCGGCTGTCCTGCTGTGTCGACTGCATCACTGGCGGTGCAACAATTGTCGGGAGCATGCAACAAGCAATCATGCTTCATGATTGGGAAATGAATGCTGGGGCCACCGCCCTTGGGAGTTTTCAATTTTGATGGCAGGATCTCAATTTTGCATTCCGAGCATGCCGTCAACCCTGCTTTGTCCGTGGCTTTGACGCGAGCCGTGAAAAAACGTTGCCCTGGCTTCAGTGGGCTGTGGAAAACGGTGGCGTGAACAACGAACTTTGAGAGTGAGCGTTGATTTCGACAGGAATGAAACAAGGGGCAAAGAGGGCTAAATGCATGTCTTTGCCAGAAAAAGATTTCACATCAGCCTGGCTAATGAAAGCCCAATCACAGCTAGAACAGTCCCAAGTTGACAATGATTCGGATGCTGACATTGACATGCATGATGCAGAAAATGACGTAATTTTGCCCCCTGCTGAGGAGTCTAGTGCCCGACAGAAAATCATGTTAGACAATTTCAAAGATTATGCCAAAAGAGCCAATGATTTTGTACCTCTAGACAGCAATAAATTCGTTACTGCAATCACTTTGCTGCAAACATTGAGGCGCACAAAGGCCAGCTTAGACACTTATGAGGCCATAATGCGCTGGAAACTTGAATCCCAAGGACTGCTTCATCCGGGGGAAAGTCTAGCTAAATCACCCCACTACATTAGCCGTGAACAGGTCTATAAGAAGCTAAAAGAGCGCTACAATAGGCTACATGGCTTTGGTATTAAAACAGAAATTGTGCTGCCTGGTAGCAAATCTAGGGCAATATTGATCACTAGTGAGCTATATATGGTCATACAGCAGCTCCTAATAGACCCCCGTGTGCTCCCGGAACACTACCTTTTCAATGACAAGAATGACCCCTTTGCACCACCATCAGCTGACTTAGATTACATAGCTGACCTCAACACTGGCCTAAGTTACCTAGAAACCTGGAAAAGGCTAATAACTAAGCCCGGAAAACAAATTCTATGCCCCATTATTATCTACATTGATGGAGCTGCTACAGGGCAGTTTGTGGATCTTCCCATCACTGC
>ENA-ORBV01015942-ORBV01015942.1-microbial-mat-metagenome-genome-assembly--contig:-NODE-15942-length-10976-cov-4.517020_pt1 | contig 10976 bp, 11 predicted proteins | sample MGYA00237777_ERZ505514 | MGnify/ENA primary metagenome ERZ505514 (study PRJEB26160, sample SAMN06269048) | microbial mat metagenome | isolation source: Oligotrophic lake microbial mat | place...
ATGCGGGCCCCGCCAGCAGATGGTGTGCATCCACCCGAGAGGCGCTGAGGTACGGCCCCGGGCTGCCGCCGCCAAGCCTCACCTAATCGCGGTCACTGGCTGGTAGACGCAGGTGGGATCGCTCGCCAGAGGATTGCCGGTCAGCGCCCATGCCCGGCTACGGCTGCCTCCGCACACGCGATTGTACTCGCAGCGCCCGCACTTGCCGAGGTACTGCGCCGGATCGCGCAGACTGGTGAACAGCGGATGGTTGCGGTAGACCTCGACGAGCCGGTCCTGGCGCACGTTGCCAGCGGTCAGCGGCAGGAAACCAGACGGGCAGATGTCGCCGGTGTGCGAGACGAAGACGAAGCCGTTGCCGTCGTTGACCGCTTGTGGTGAACGCAGTCCGTGGCCGCGTCCGTGCCCGCGCTGCGCAAGCACGCGGTAGTACGGCTGACCAGCCGTGGTCTTGATGGTCAAGCCCAGGGCGGGATCGACGCTGAGGTCGGCGAGCTGGCGGAACACGCGCTCGTGCTCGGCCGGCGACAGCAGCTGACCCCGCGCCGCGCGCCCGGTGGGCACCAGGAAGAACACCGACCACAGCGCCACTTCGGACAGCGCGGCGATCTCGGCGATGGCGCGCAGCTGCGCGTGGTTGCCGCGCCAGACAGTGGTGTTGATCTGGGTCTCAAGCCCAAGCGCGTGCGCCGTCTTCAGCGCCCGCAGCGAGCGAGTGAAGGTGCCGGACACGCCGCGGAAGCCGTCGTGTGCCGCGGCGTCGGCGCCATCGAGGCTGATCGCCACGCGGCAGACACCGGCGCTGGCGAGCGCGGCGATCGCGTCCGGGGTCAGACGCGGTGTCGCCGACGGCGTCAGCGCCATGCGCAGACCAAGGCCGCGCCCGTGCCGGATCAGTTCAAGCAGGTCCGGGCGTTCGAGCGGATCGCCACCGGTGAGGACGACGAGTGGCGAGCCGAATTCGTCGCGGATGTGATCAAGCAGCGCCCGGCCCTCGGCGGTCGTCAGTTCCTCGGGATCGCGTTGCGACTCGGCCTCGGCCCGGCAGTGGGCGCAGGCCAGCGCGCAGGCGCGGGTGACTTCCCAGATGACGATGAACGGGGCGCGGGCGAAGTCAGGGGCGGGCATCACGGCAGAATGAGCGGGATGCTGTCGCATTAAAGATAAAAGAGTCTTTTTATACCTTAATTGCCAGGAGCTGACTCGCGCCGTGACCGGCAGGGTTCCGCGACCTCAGAGTCCGACACCCAGCGCGCGCACGCGCTCGGCGGTCTTCTCGACCCGTTCCCAGGCGCTGCGCACCACGGGATCACGCTCGGCGGGGACGTGAGCGTCGGCGTAGCCGGGAATGATGCGCGCGCCACGCTGGTCGTCCTGGGCCTTGCTGGCCTGAACCAGTTCGGCGTTCTGGCGTTCGATCTCGACCAACCGGCGCAAGCGCGCGTCGCGGTCGGTGCCGGGCATGAGCGCCTCGGCCAGTTCATGCGCGACCTCAGCCGAACCGGGGATCTCGAGATGGCCCTCGGCCTGGTTGAGCAGCAGACGCAGGCAGTAACGGGTCAGCGCCCGGCTGTAGATCTCGATCGCTTGAATGCGCACGCTTTCGCGCAGGAAATTCTTGCCGATGCCGTCGATGTCGACGTCGATGTAGACCGCCTTGCGCTGCTTGACCGCGACCAGGCGATCGAGGGCGTCTTTGACCAGGCGCATGGTGTGCGGACGCAGCACCTTGTAGTCGAGGCGGTGGCGCTTGGCCTTGTCGCGCTTGGCGAACTTCAGCTCGGTGCGGACCAGGCCGTAGGCGTTGGCGTCCAGGCCCCAGGCTGGGATCAGCTCGTTGAAGGCGCGCGGCAAGGCGTCGTCGTGATCGGCGAGCGCCTCGGCGGGAATGGTGATCAGGCTGAACGGGAAGCGCATGCGCTGCGGCAGGGTGGTGGTGCCAAGGCCGATGGTGGTATAGGGCGCCTCGCTGAAGTCGGCTGGGAAGCGCACGGCGCAACCGAGCCCGAAGAAGGTGCCCTCGCCGGGCCAGATCTCTTGGTCCGGGGCGCGGCTGGTGTGGTTCGAGCCGACCATCGCGCCGTAGGCGACATTGCCGCGGCCTTCGGGCCAGAAGGCGGCAATGAGCAGGCTCTGGTGGTGGAAGCCAACGAACGGGCCGACCAGGCTCGCCGTCACTTCGCCCTTGGCGATGGTGGTGTTGGGGCCGATCAGACTGTCAGCGACGCTGGCATGGTCGTCGACGCCGCTGTGCTCAAGCAGCAGGCTGCGGCGGACGATGGCGCCACCGGCGACTTTGGCCCCCCACTGCAGCACGCTGTCGGTGACTGCGGCGCCGCCGGTGACTTCGGCGGGTTCTTCGGGGCTGGAGAGCACGGCGACGTTGGAGAGGTCGAGCGCGTGGTCGATCACCGCGTGGGCGCCGATGTAGCAGTCGCGCACGCGTTCGATGTGGCGGATGCGCGCATTGCGCCGGATCCAGCCGACCGGGCTCTCGACCGCCTTGACGTAGGTCTGGATGGCCGCATTGACCGCGGCGATGCCGGCGTGGTCGCCGCGCTGGCTGGCGATGAGCGCGGCGGAGTCGACGGTGGCTTCGGCCCACACCGGCACCTCGCGGCCACCGACCTCGCAGGCCAGAGGCAGTTGTTGGCCGCAGCCGAAGCGCGCGCTGCCCGAGCAGGTGATGGCGCCGATGTCGAACAGCACCGCGCCGCGTTCGACGATGAGGTTGGCGGCGAAGCGCACCTTCTCGATCAGGCAGTCGTTGCCGACCTGGCAGGCAACCAGGGTGCAGTCGTAGATGCCGGTGCCCAGGGTCATGCCGGGCATGACCTCGACCTCGCCGCCGAAGCGCCCGAGCGAACAACGTCCCTTGAGATGGGTACGGCGGACGCGGAACGGATCGAAGTCCTGTGCGACCTGGACCAGGGACCAGTCCTCGGCGTGGCAGCCGCGGTCCTCCATCACCGCGATCTCTTCGCGGGAAAGTGGGCGCAGCAGCAGGCCGAGCACGTTGTCCGGCCGCTTGCGCACCGCGCGCGTCGCCTCGATCAATTCTGAGTCGCGCCCGATGCCCGCCGCGACGTCGGCGAGCGTGGTGGGGCCGGCTGGGATGGCCTGGACGGCGGCCAGGCGTTCGCGGGTGTCGGTCATGGCGCCTTGCGATAGGTGTCGCTGCCGGCGAGTCGGGTACCAGCATCGTGGTCGATGATCACGGTCAGGTCGGGGTGACCGAGCAGCAGCGTCGCCGGCACCGCCGGCCCGGCACGACCCCGCACCACGCGGTGCACGATCTCAGCCTTGCCCATGCCGGTGGCGATCAGCAGCACCTTGCGCGCGGCGAGGATGCTGGCCATGCCGAGGGTGATCGCCTGCGCCGGAGTCTCGTCGAGGTTGCGGAAACGCTCGCCGCCCGAGACCGCCGCCAGGGTGGTCGGCGTCAGGTCGACAACGCGAGTCGGGCTCGACTTGGTGCTGCCTGGTTCATTGAGTGCGACGTGGCCATTGTACCCCAGGCCGAGGACGGCGAGGTCGATGCCACCGCGAGCCTCGATGAGCAGATCGTAGGCGCGACATTCGGCATCAAGGTCGCGCACCGCGCCATTTGGGACGAAGGTTTGTTCCTTCGGCGCATCGACGTGGTTGAAGAGGTGGTGGTTGAGCAGGTAGCGCGTGCTGCGCGGATCGCCGGGCGGCAGGCCGACGTATTCGTCGCAGGCGAACGTGGTCAGTCGGCGGAACGATGCCGCGCCACGCGCATAGCGGTTCACCAGATCGTCGTAGGCGTACAGGCTGGCCCGGCCGGCGGACAGGCCGAGCACGAGATCGGGCCGCTTGGCGATCGCCGCAGCGAGTTTCGCCGCCAGCGCCGAACCGGCCGCCTCGCGACTATCGTGGACCTCGATTTCCATGGTTGGGCAACGGTAGGATCGCGTGCGGCGTTGGCCAGGGGTGAGCGGGATGGCAGACCGACCAGCGTCGCGCCACCCCAGGAATCAGGTGCCCCGGCGACCGGCGCCTGGAATCGCCGAACCGAGCTCGGCCGGGATGCGATGACCTGCCGCCCGGTAAGTGGGGCATGGAAAGAGCCGAGCTCAGCTCGGCGATCCCAGGCGCCGATGCCAAGGAGGACGCCTTCGGGTTCGGCCTGAAACGGAACGGCCGGCGTGGCAAGGCCACGCCGGCCGTTCCATCAGCACGCGTGCCTGAGCGTCAGACGCCCTTGGCGATCATGTGCTTGAGCAGGTCGACCACGCGGTTGCTGTAGCCCCACTCGTTGTCGTACCAGCTGACCAGCTTGAAGAAGTTCTTGTTCAGCTCGATCGACGAGCCGGCGTCGTAGATCGACGAACGGGTGTCATGGATGAAGTCGGACGAGACGACCTCTTCGTCGGTGTAGCCGAGGATGCCCTTGAGGTTGGTCTCGGAGGCCTTCTTGATCGCGGCGTTGATCTCGGCGAGCGAGGTCGCCTTCTCGGTCTTGAAGGTCAGGTCGACGACCGAGACGGTCGGCGTCGGCACGCGGAAGGCCATGCCGGTGAGCTTGCCCTTCACCTGCGGCAGCACGAGGCCGACGGCCTTAGCGGCGCCGGTGGTGCTGGGGATGATGTTGGTGGCCGCGGTGCGGCCGCCCTTCCAGTCCTTCTTCGACGGGCCGTCGACCGTCTTCTGGGTCGCGGTGTACGAGTGGACGGTCGTCATCAGGCCCTCGGTCAGGCCGAAGCCCGCGTCGAGGATGACCTTCACCAGCGGCGCGAGGCAGTTGGTGGTGCAGCTGGCGTTGGAGACGATCTGGTGCTTGGCCGGGTCGTACTCGTGGTCGTTGACGCCGGTGACCATGGTCTTGACGCCATCGCCCGAGGCGGGCGCCGAGATCACCACGCGCTTGGCGCCGGCGGCGATGTGCAGGCGGGCTTTCTCGTCCGACGTGAAGAGACCGGTCGACTCGATGACGATGTCGATGCCGAGATCCTTCCAGGGCCAGTTGTCGCGGCAGGCGAGGACCTTGATCTCTTTGCCATCGACGACCAGGACGTCGTCCTCGGCGATCTCGGGCTTGGACTTCTTCGACGACACGGTGCCGGCGAACTTGCCCTGGGTCGAATCGTACTTCACCAGGTAGGCGAGGTTGTCCGCGGGGACGAGGTCATTGACGGCGACGACGTCGAACTTGGTGCCGAGCAGGCCCTGCTCGACGATCGCACGGAAGACGAGCCGACCGATGCGGCCGAATCCGTTGATCGCGATCTTGGTAGCCATGGACGCTCCTCATTGATGCGACGCGTCGTACGCGCCGCCAGGTAATAGGTTTATCGGGGAGCGCGGAGCCTATGGCGCCAACCGCCAGCGCAAGATGGCGCGAGCGGCGATCACCAAATGCGACGACCCGCGTCAGCAGACGCGGGTCGTTCCAGACTTGAATCTCGGCTGCAAGGGCGCAGCCGCTCAGCTCACCCGAGCTTGATGTTGCGCACCTTGGGCAGGTTGGTCACGCCCTTCTCGGCGCTCCAGCGGCCGTCGGCCTTCAGCTTCTCGATGCGCTCGGCGCGCGTCAGGACGTTGCGGTGCTTGCTCATGCCGCCCTTGCTGGCGAAACTTCCGTGCATGCTCATGGGATGACCTCTCGCTGGGGAGGCGGCAGGATAGCGCCAGTGGGCTGGACGCAAGGCCGTACCGGCCCGCTCTGCTGGAGTTCCCTCGCTCTAACCCTGCGCCGGAGCCGCCGCGTCGGCCTTGGCGGGATGGCCGTTGCCGCCGCCGCCGTGCTGGTTGCGAAAGGCCTCTTGAAGACGGCCCTTCACGCTGACTTCCAACTGCTGGGAGACCCAATCGCACAGGCGCGAGACCGGCGAACCGGGCGTCGCCGCTGGCGACTCGCGCAAGCGGGCGACGGCCTCGACCCGCGGCTGACCGCGATCGTGGAAGAGGACGCGGAAGGCGTCCTTGGTGGCGCGGACGACCTCGTCGGAGTGACCATCGCGGCGCATGCCGACGACGTTGACGCTGCGCGCCTCGGCGGGATAGCCTTCAACGATCAGGAAAGGAGGCACGTCGGTGCGGACGCCGCTCATCGCGCCCACGAAGCTGAGTTCGCCGATCGAGACGAAGTGGTGGATGCCGACCATGCCGCTGATGGTGGCCTTGCGTGCGATCTGGATGTGGCCGGCGAGCTGGGTGTTGTTGCCGACGACGATGTGCTCGGCGAGCAGACAGTCATGGGCGATGTGGGCGCCCGCCATGAGCAGGCAGTCGTCACCGACCACGGTCTTCATGCCGCCGCTGGCCGTACCCTTGCTGATGGTGACGAACTCATGGATGCGACAGCGCTTGCCGACCCTGACTTCGCTGTCTTCGCCACGGAACTTGAGGTCTTGCGGGTCGCTGCCGACCACGCAGTGCGGAAAGAGGATGGTACCTTCGCCGATGGTGGTGCGGCCATAGACCGTGGCGTGGTTGCGCAGCTCGACGCCGGCCTCAAGGCGGACCTTGCCGGCGACCATGCAGAAGGGGCCGATCGACGCCTCGGGATGGATCTCGGCCTGGGAATCGACGACCGCCAACGGATGAATGGGCATTCGCAGTTCCTCGGAGAGGTGTGGGGCGCACGATAGGTAAACACTTGTACCGAATCAAGATGCTTATTCATTGTCTGACATTGAATTCATGAGAGGCTCTTTGCCATGGTCAAGCGAAGTCGCGTTCTGGGCGAGACTTCCACCTCCTGCATCAGCGTCCGCTGCGCCCTCGATCAACCGTTGTTCGCCGTCGATGCTGATCGTGACGACGCGGTTACCATCCTCGAGCAGGTGCGCGATGGCTACGACGCCGCGCTTTTTGGCTGGTGCCTGACCCCTTCGGCGTTTCATCTCGTGCTCCGTCTGCCCGACCGTCTCCCCATCGACGATGCCTGGCTGCGCCAACGCTGGCAACGAGCCGGCGGCGGCGCCGCCATTCCCGCCGATCGCCTGCGCAAGCGCCTCACCGATCTCGGCGGCTGCATGCAGACCCTGCTGCAACGCATGAGCCGAGCCCGCAATCGACGCCATGGCACCCGCGGCGCGATCTGGGCCGGACGCTACCGCTCCTGCCAACTCGCCGACGATGCCGCGTTGCTCGCCGCCATCGCCTGGATCGAAGGCGATCTCGCCCCCACGGCGGTAGCGTCCAGTCGGAACGATCGCATCCCGCGCCTGACAACGCCACCCATCCGCGTCGGACCGGATGGCAAATGGTACCCAGCCGACGAATGCCCTCCCGGTCTGGCAGCACCCGAGGCGGACGAGCGCCAGCGCTGGATCGCTCGGGTCGTGGACGAACTCGGCCCAGAGCACCGGCGCACCTACGGCGAGGCGCTGATGCACGGCTGGGCGCTCGGTCGACCGGAAAGCCTGACCGGCCCCCTCGCGCGTCTCGGACGTGGCCCCGGGCGAGGACGCAGTCGCAGCCTGCGCCATCTCGCCGATGACCTCGGCCTGTGCGGGGTGTGGGGATGAGCACGTATGCTCGCAGACATGACGTCGCAGGGCGGTGGGCACCTGATGACCGACGGGCCAGCGCGACTACGGTGCGGGCGTGAGCGACATTCCCAGCGATCCCAGAAGCCATGAACCGGCCATCACCGCCACCGGTACCAAAGGCCCTGATCCGGCTCCCATCGCCTTTCCGATCCTCACCGACCTCTGCGCCAGCGAAGGGCTGACCGCGCTCGCCGTGCTAGCGCCGGTGCCCGAGTCGCTTCCCGCGGCCGGCATGGATCTGCTGACCGCTGATGGCATCGGCGACATGGACTGGCTGGCGACGACCCGCGCCATGCGCCTGGATCCGCGCGCCCTGCTGCCAAGCGCGCGCGCCATCGTGGTGGTCGCGCTGCCGTACGCACCGACGGCCGCCGACGGCTACCTGCGTCGCGCGCGGTATGCAGCCGGCAAGGACTACCACAACGTGCTGCGGCCCAAGCTGGGCCGGGTCGGCCGCGCATTGAACGCGCGCTTTGGCGTGGACTGGCACCATCGCGCTACGACCGACTCGGCGCCGATGAATGAGCGCAGCCTCGCCCGACTCGCTGGCCTCGGCTGGATCGGACGCAACGCCCTGGTGATCAGCCCGGATGCCGGCTCGTACCACGTGCTCGGCACGCTGCTGACCGAAGCCCCCCTCGCCGCCCACCATGCCGGCCACGGCGCCGACCGCTGTGGCGCCTGCACGGCCTGTGAGAAACGCTGTCCCACCGCGGCCATCCACGACCGTCGCATCGTGTCCGAGCGCTGCATCAGCTACCTGACCATCGAACACCGTGGCCCGATCCCGCGCGCCCTGGCCGCCCGCTTCGAAGGCTGGTGGTTCGGCTGCGATCTCTGCCAGGAGGTCTGTCCTTGGAACCGTTTCGCGCCGCCGCCCGGTGATCCGAGATTGACGGGCGGCGACGCCGATGCCGATCTCCTCGCCGTCACCGCGGAACGCTTCGACGCCCATTTCGCCGCCCGCGCCGTGCGCCGCATCGGCTACGAACGCTTCCGCCGCAATCTGCTGGTCGCGTTGTGGAGCTTGGGCCGGCACGGCGAGTATGCGCCGATCCTCGCAGAAGGCCTGCCGCTGGTACAAGACCAGGCGCGCGAGCTGGGGCTTGGCTGAGCCGCCAAGCGCCGACACTGCCGTCGATGCGCCTGACCGTGAACGACCAGCCGACCGACCTGCCCGACGGCGCCACCGTGGTCACCTTGCTCGAACGGTTGGCGCTGCCCGGCACGCGGGTCGCCGTCGAGGTCAATCGGCAGCTCATACGCCGCGTCGATCACGCTGCCACCGCGCTGCGTGACGGCGACGTGATCGAAGTGGTAACCCTGGTCGGGGGCGGCTGAACCGGCTACGCGTAGGCGAAGAGACTGTCCCAGCGCCGGTCGAGTTCCGCCTTCGCCGCCGGCAGGGGCAGCGCGGAATATGCCTCGCCCGCGCGAGTGACCAGGCCCAAGCGCACCAGCTTGGCCAGCCCGTCGTCGACCTCGAAATCGATCTCGACCCCGTGCTTGGCGCGGAACCAGCCTTCGATCTCGGCATCGAGCGCTGCGGCGCTCAGCGGCTTGCCAGCCACGAGCAGGAAGTAGTAGGCGAGCACCGCCTCCTTGACCTCCTCCTCTTCGGCGTCGTCGATGACGCGGTGGAAGACGCCTGCGTTGTTGTCGAGATTCTTGAAGTAGAGGCTGTCCGACAGCGCCTTCATGAAGGCGATCTTGCGGTTCTTGAAGCGGCCGAGCTGGCGGACGATGTGCATGCCGAAGGCGAGCAGGCCGACCCCAAGCAAGACCAGCGCACCCTTGTTGAGGTCGGCGGATGGCTTGTCCGCCATGCCGACCCAGAACCAGAGGAAGGCCCACAGCAGGGCCAGCGACGTGGCCAGCTTGAGCAGCGCAAGCACACCGCCGAAGATCGCTGGCACCAGGATGATGGCATGGTCGGTCAGCCGCATGCGCACCTCGGTATTAGGCAGCAGCATCTCAAGGTCGGCCTTGGGAATGTTCTGGAACAGCTTGAGGATGGTGGCTCCGGGGGTGAAGGCCGCCTTCTTCAGGCGCTTGGGGGCGAAGGCGGCCGCCTCCTTGAGACGGGCGTAGAGCACGACGCGCTCGTAGTACGCGACCTCCATCGGGTGCTTCTTGCCGAACCACCCTTTGCGGACCTCCTCGGCCACGCGTGAGCCGCGTGCGAACAGGACGATTTCGCTGAAGTCTTCGAGTCGGGCGTCGAGCTTGACGCGGAAGACCGATTCCTCGTTCATCGCCCGCTTCAGTTCCTCCGGATCGAGACGCTGGTAGTTGGCACGGGTCAGCACCCCACCCAGGCGCTCGAGCAGCAACCGCTCGCGCTCGACCGTCTCGATGTGGCCGGTGTCGATCAGGTCGCGGGTGTCGCGGTTGGGGTCGAGGGCGGCGTAGAGGTCCTTCAACCCCTCGATCTCACGGTGGAACTCGTGATGGAAGGTGGCGGCGAGGATCTCGCTGAATTGCCGGAAGCCGACGAGGTCGGCGGGCGGCAGCCGGGCATCACTGAGACAGGCGGCGACGATATCGGCCTTGCGGAACGGGATGAAATGTTCGCCCACGGGAATCTCCAGCGGGCGGCACCCTACCTGACCAGTGGCGAGGGGAAAGCCCGGCACAGCGGTACGCCCGTTCAATCCAGGCAGGTGCGCCAGCGTCGTCCCGAGCAGTGCGCGCGCAGGCGACCGGCGTCGATCCAGCGCGACGGGACGATGCTGCCATCCCCGACGATATCGGCGGTGATCCCCGCGCGCTGCGCGAGCAGGCGGTAGTAGTCGCGCACGGTCAGCCGCTCGGGTGCCGCCGCGTTGAGCACGCCGCGCCCGAAGGCGCCGGCCAGCGCCGCCACCGCCAGTTCGGCAAGATCCGTTTCATGCAGGTACGAGAACGGCCGATCGGGGTCGCCGCGCACGCTGCGCTCGCCGCGGCGCAGACGATCGAGGGAATGGGTGCGGGTCGGTCCGACCAGCGCCGGTGCGCGCAGGATGAGGGCGTCGTCATGCGCCAGCACCGCGCGCTCGATCGCCACCAGCCCGGCGACCGCGGGATCATCGAGGGCCAACGCTGCGTCCTCGGCCACGCCGCCGCCAGCGGCGTCAGCGTAGACCGCGGTGGTGCCGGTGTAGATCAGCCGCGCGCGCGGCCAGCGCTGCGCCGCGAGGCCGGCTCCCTGCGCCAACCCGTTGTCGCGCCCTCGGCGCAGACCCGGGCTGGCCGCGATCATCACCGCCTCGACGTCATCGTCGAACGCCGCGTACAACGCCGCGTCGGCGAGATCGCCGGCCATGATGGGGAAGCGCGCAGAGACCGTCGGATCTGGCTTCCGCCGGACGCCGAGGGCTTCGGCGCCGTGGTTGACCAGTTCATCACCGGCCAGCACTCCGACCACGCCGCAACCGAGGATGATGATCATGGTGGGAGAGGTTCAGGGGCTGTCTC
>ENA-ORBV01015944-ORBV01015944.1-microbial-mat-metagenome-genome-assembly--contig:-NODE-15944-length-10975-cov-8.385851_pt1 | contig 10975 bp, 4 predicted proteins | sample MGYA00237777_ERZ505514 | MGnify/ENA primary metagenome ERZ505514 (study PRJEB26160, sample SAMN06269048) | microbial mat metagenome | isolation source: Oligotrophic lake microbial mat | place...
AATATAGCCCCTGGAGTGATGTAGCCCAAAAACGTTAGTAGACAAAGGTAATATAGCCCTGGAAGTGATGTAACCCCGGGGAGTGCGTTGTTCGGTGGTGGAGATGTGGTCGAAGTATGTCAACAGGATATTCAATTTCATTAAACAAAATTATTTTTCAATGGAAGTAAATTGTAACTTTATTGTAATCATTTTTTTCCCAAATGTAAGTTATGACATGGAATTGTAATTTTCGAATTCTATTATTCTTCAAGACAAATCTACAGGACAAACTATATTGATGACATGATGACATGACCCCACTGCAATAATATGACCGAAGATTCCAAACTAATCGACACCAGTCCCATCTCCGGACTGGTGTCCCATCTCTGGACTGCCGATTTGTCTTTTGGCTTCGGCCGAGTAGATGGTTCATTGAATCAATGTTCTTTGAATCATCGGCTAGCAGACAGACTCAGTGAAAACGACAATTTCATCCTGTGTCTAAAGCCCGGCTTCGTGTGCAGAAGACTAAGACTTTTGACCATTGTCTTTTCTAATGATCACATTGTTATGTTCTATCATGCCTCATTCCCACTTGAACATTCTAACAAACTTATCTTTTATTTCTATTCAAAAATCAGCATACCGTCGTTCGTTATTTCTCGAAGCCATTCCCCTAAGCCATTACCCTACCAAAACTTTTGTTAATCATGAAGATCCATCCTTTTACCAATTATGCCAGCTACAAGCCTTCCCTTTGGAACAGCGTAAAGACAGTCAAAACCCCTCGTTACCTTGTGGTGGAGAAACTCAAGCAGGCAAACGAAGCTGAACCCAGCGATGACAAGGATGCTTTTGTGTTTACCAACGATAAAGTGAAGGAGCAAGGTGTTGGATTTAACATCAAACGTCTCCAGTCAGGACAAATTCAGCGCATCTACGTGAAGGAGCTACTCATTGATAGACGTGGTCTATACACCTTGGCGGATGCTAGAGATGTGAGTTACTTTTAGAATATCCTTCGTTCTGTTGTTGTATGTCTGTCCCGTTTGCTCCTGTTTCCACGATTGAAGCTGTGTTCTGGGTTCTGGTTTCAGTTTTGTTTCCACGATTGATGATTGATGATAAGTGTTCTGTCCTTTGTCCGGGACTTGTTTTATTCCTGATTCAAAATAGAAAATATCATGGCCTATGCATTGGGTTTGATTGCTGGTTTGATACATGATGGTGATAATGTAAAGTCCAGTTCGCTAATCGATAGGAAAGGACGCTAATGGCTGGCTTTGGCTTGGAGGAAAACAAAGCTTAGCTTTATCCCTCAATCGATCATCTTTCACATTGATGTTGCTGTCAAGGTCCAGGCCCTTGAAAGAACGTTAAGTAAAAGGCGGTTGACTTGCTGTAAGACACGCTGTCCCTACTTGTTGAGTGAATTTGAAAGTTACATTGTTACGTTTGTGGTTCAATGATGGCTATCAGATCAAAACTCAGGGGTCGATGATAGTTGGATCTGTTGTGTCGAAATCTTAAATACGCAGCATCATTAGAAAAACAGTTGAGGCAAAGCTGAAAATGTTAAGTTGGTTAATGTCTTGTCCTGGTGAGGGCTTCGGCACTCAGGTCATTTCCATTCTTGATATTTCACATGGATTTGGCGAAGAGTGGAGCCGAGCCAACAGAAGCAGATAAAAGAAGAGTATTTCGCGCACATCCATGGCCAGCTTGTAATGTCCTTGATTGACTATTTTCTAAATCATATCGTCACACAATGCTTTGCGGATTTCTACCTACTTGCTAACACCAATGACCCCAACCCCAACCCACACCTCCCCAGGCTGGCCTACATTACACTGCTACTGAGGAAGACGTCAAGGAAATGAAGCAAGCCATTACCGATCATTTGAAAGAGAAGTTTCTTGATAGTTGGGAAATTTCCCTGGCCTCTTTGTTGATCGAGGTTCCATCGGACACCTCATACATGCCGACTGTGGAGGATGTGTTGAAGGAAAGAAAGCCAGTGCATTATGCCGCGATTTTGGAAGATGTAAAGTTGGTCATGAAAGCTTGTTACTCGGACATCTGGAACTCGGCTCGTAAAGCTAGTGACAATTTGGAAAAAGAACTGATGACAGACTTTCCTACGGAATGGGTGACCATCAGTCTCCGCAAGAAGGACGCGACGAAAGCGATCTATCCCACCGCGGCTGATCTCAAGAATTGGATGGAACTGCAAGCTCTAGGCGTGGTGTTCAGTCGCAAATTTCATCACGAGATCATGAACCCATATGATGTCTTGACTTGTGATTTGAATGAGAAGGAGATTGTCATCAAAGATAATTTCATGGACAATTTGAAGGTGGTGGTGGATAGTTTCTGGGAGAGTCGGTTTTTCCAAGTCATAAACGAAGGCACCCCCCTTTTCGATTTCCTGCTTGTGGACACGTACATGGGTTCCTTGTGTTTTACGAAAATGACTCCCTTCGAAAACAGGCTACGGGAAATGGAACAGGAACAAAGAAGGAACAAGAAAAGCGGCAAGAAAAAAACTACAGGCAAATGGTCTACGTCTGATCGAAACAATTTGGCTACAAACAACGGCATTTCAAGTTTGATGAACGCGCCTAGAGATGAGACTGGACACTCTTCGCCAAAGCCCAAGAAAACCAACAAAGAATATCATCCAACGGAATCGGTGGTGCCGCTTTCAAAAATTGCCATTGCTCTCGAGATATTGTGGGCAGACATCTGCTACATTAAAGATGATGCGGTCAGAGATGCGGCTTGGAAGACGCATACCAATCATCACAGCTTGTGTCCCAAAGAGTTAGGTCCGAACTTCATTCAATCGTGGACCCATGCCAAGACAGGATATGGTACCATAGAGATGATGATGGCACCACTGGCAGAACAATCCTCAGTTGTTTCCTTTAACAGAAAAATTAATGACAATCTGGCTAAAGTCCTGCACAAACTTCAAGACGACATTGGCACGGACAATCGGGTACATGCACATTTTGACAAAGAAAACCACAAACACAGTGCTTTGTTCACCGCAGAAGCTCCCGTTGTTGATCCATCTGGAAAACTGAGTCGCATTGTCTTTCTCTGTTACAATCGAAGTTCGACACTTCACAGCGAAGCTGCCAAGAGTCGAAAAGAACCAGTTGTGAAGGCAATAGAAGCTGCATTGGAAGGAGTCCACCCAGGATTGAAATCACCCAGTTTCAGAGGCTATGGAAATTTGATTGGTAGTCAGGGTTTGTTGCTCTGCATCGACAAGGAAAATCGAACCATCATTCAAATCGCGGCAATGTCTCCGGCCAGTTTGAATAAGCCTTCTACATTCATCAGTCCAGTGGTGTCCATGTTTCACAGATTGCACTCCCGAAAGCCATTGGACTTATTTCAATTTGCATGTCTGACCATCATTGCCATGTCTGTGAACAAGACATTCCCGTTGCTGACAATTCTTTCAACTTGGTTGGATGATGGCTTGCCAGAAGGTAACCTTTTTTACCTGTACGAAATGAAAGCCAAGGAATTGTTTGGAGGCCACAGCTGTGGACCAAAACAACGCTGCGCTCCATTCAAGAACACTCCATGGACCAAAGAGGAAATAAATCACAAGGTCAGGCTAGTAGTCAACTTACTAAAACGAGAGATGCGCCGTCAAACTGCTTCGAACACCATGGATGTTTCGCCAAGAAAACCGTCACAATCATCACTTCAACTAGAAGCTGTGAGACTGATCGGCGAGTTGATGAAAATGAAGCATTTCAAGACGTTTGCTTGCCAGCATGGAACCTACATTTTTAATTTTTGTGGTGTGGGACATCCCAAGATGATATACCAAACTGGACAATCGGAAAATTCTGCAATTTACAAGGATCATTCAGGATTGTCTTCAGCAGACAAGTTGTCTGTCCTCATGATAACTGCTGATCGATTGCAACTTCCTGTGTCATCGATCGAATCTTCTTGTGAATACATGCGGACAGATCACAAAGTGGACATTCTTACACCCAACTGTCCCATCCTTGGCAACCCACAATGCACTGATATGGGTTCTTCCTTTTTCCAACGCTTTCTTCCAGAAGACGACACATGGGAGCCTTTAGAATCCGACGTGTTCAATTTGATTTCGACTGATTTGGACAAGCGCCTTTTGGAAACCAATGTTCATGAAAGCATTGATGTCATAGGTGATGAAGAGGCGAAGAAATTGGCCAAGAAGAGATATGAAATTTTGGAAATGCCAGGCGAAGATTCTGTCGGCTATCGAAATATTATTTCAGCCATAACCAAGCGAGTGCCTGGGGAAAGTCAACAAGACACCATGAAGCGATGTTGCCAGGCTGCCAAGCAGCATTATGGCTGCGATCCATCCAATGTCTACAAGATGAAAACAGCAAAGGCTTCCATAATGGCTTTGGCTTTGGCTCATGCATCCAAATCTACATCAAGTGTTACAACAAACTTGTCTGATGTTGGTACTCCAACCAGCAACGCCACAAGAAATAATGTTACGCCAAGGATTGTCACTCCTCCATGCAAAAAACTTTCCTATGGTTTCTCTGAGGGTCCACGGCTTACCAAACTAAAGAAGAACCCAGTTCGATTGATGGAGATCTACCACAACAAAACCAAAGCTGAAATTGAATTGTACGCGTCCGTCTCCAGAATTGAAAGCTTTGGTAGAGACAGTCCGGTTGGTGCTGGCATTGTGGCCAAAAACAAACTCGAGGACGTGGAGATCAGAGGCATTGAAATGCAAGGAAATGTGAAAGGCAATTCTGGTTTGTATTACTATGCTACCTGTCCTAACACAGGATGGAACTACGCAAGAGTTGAAGGAGACTCCATTGTTTCTTTTGTTTCCATATCCCTGTTTGGAGGGAGGTATGTCTTGCGGCATGGACTCCATTATTTGTGCTTCAAAAATAAGAAAGATGCAAGGGCCTGTTTTTTGTTCTTGACGTTGTTGCTTCAAGGTAGTCTTGACCTTAAATTTGCCCGAACATTGGTTGAAAACAAAACGAAAAAGGTAGGGATTGTCTGGGACAAGAAAACATCCATCATCCTACCCATTGCGCTTCAGAATGTAAAGAGAGAAACTCCCATTTTTTTGACAATAGAAGGCAAGAGAGTTTGGTTTACTTTCATCAACACAACTGCTTTTAAAGACTTGGCTGATGCAGTTTCGTTACATTTTGAGTTCATTGCGGATGACTCTGTTGGCCCAAACGACGATTATGAATCTATGAATTGCGTTGAACTGAGAAAGAAGCTCAAAGAAGTTGGCTTGCCAACATCTGGAAACAAAAAGGATTTGATTGGACGACTAAAGGCGGCGGCAAGTGACACTGCGACTGACGATGCCGTGGAGCCTCTTCCTTCTGGCTCACCGATGGAAGAATTGTTTGCTGAGGTGAAGTCTGAGGCAAATTGGAATGGCTCAGAAACGGACACGGATGCGATGGATGAGTCGGATGATGAGTCCATTCGACTTTCCAGGAAAAAACAAAGAACAGGCATCATTTGAACAAATGACGCTAACTAACAATTGTAGACAACGACAGTTAACTTGGCCAAAGGCTATCTTGCCTTTCCACAATCTTATCTCTTGGTAATTTTGTCTGTGACAAAGAAGTGACGGGACACGCGTGATGAGCTGTTGTGAGAGACGACGCTGGATACCAACAGGGTCTCCGAGGGAGGGAGGCGAGAGAGTGAACCAGTATCAGAGTCGGCGGCACCAAAAGGAGGCGCATTGGTCGCGGCACGTTCCACGGCATCAGAATAATAGCTCCGCACCGATGCTTACACGCGCGTCCCGCCACTTCTTTGTGGCATGACGCGCGTGTCAGTGTTGGTGCGGAGCCATCCTACCAGCGTGGAAGATGCTAGACAAGACTCGGATGAGGTGACACCAGTGACAGACCAGTCCATTGGCATGTGCCCCTTGCATTTGAAGATAAGTTTGGCGTCAATTTGCACCTTTTATTTTTTTTTATTACTTATGTCTTGTCTACCGATTCGATTACCCAGCTTTTCCATCTCTAGCATTTTATTTTGTGACACAGCTAATGATGCTCAACTAAGAAATAAATAGTTCTACATAACATGATTTGTTAAACAATTCAAAGGCAACACTGCCTTATAGACATTTGCCTCCAACAACAGCTTGTATTTTATGCACTGCAGTTCGTCCAAGCCGGTTCTGCATCCACTACAGTCATCGATGCACAGTCAGTGCGTACAAGCATCGGTGCGGAGCAATCATTTCCATCACCATCAGCGGAATGGATGAACTCCCAACCAAAGGACTTGTATGAGGGTGACAACTGCATCCTGAAAATGTCTGCTATCATCACCTGCTTCCCTCCATTCCGTAATGCCTTTCTTTCTGTCAATGTTGATAGGTAGGTTTCTGTACAGATCACGCAGATCCTCCATGATGGCACTGAGTGGCCAAATGATTTCAACAGCGTCCCAATCAAGAATTTCGTCCCTCCAACGTCCATCCTTTGGTATGCTCAGATACAATTTGAATAGATCAACTCCGTGGCCATGGGCTAAACTAGTGTAGGAAGCAATTGAAGTGAACAATTCGTCGATCTCTGGCCTGAGAGTGTTGAGAAGGAATTCTCTGTTCTGTATCTGTTTGTAGTTAATTCGTTTCCATTCAATTCCTCCCCGAATTGTGTTTAAGGCTCGCGTCTCAAGGTGGGTTGCATGGAATCTTTCTTTTTTGTGTGCCTTCTTCGGCTTTCTTACTTTGTCTTCCAATGGGAGCAACGTGCTAAGATTGTGTTTGATGAAGTCCTCCTCTTTTTTCGTCAGATCTAATTTGGAGGGGTTTCTCTCGATGTCGTAGCAGTTGGGATTGTTATTCATCATTTTTATCATTGCATCGGTTATGTCGGGTCCGTTAGTTTGGTAGCTACAATGCTGCAGAAAGTGTTTGAACCCTTTGCCTGGTGGCATACGAAAGACCGGCTGTCCATCCCTTTCCGGCTGATATTCCGGCAGTCCATCGTCTTCTGTTTTCCTCTTTTTTTCCATTGTTCGGGTGTGGAGACTTGAGGAGAATATTTCGGCTTGAATGAAAGACTTGATACCGAAAGAGAAACACGAGGACAAATCGAGGCAAAATTGATCCTCGATGCTCTTTTCGGCGTCGTGGGGAAGAAGCAGTCAATGGAACTCAACAACGACGTCGATGTTGGAACAAAGTTAATGACTGATAGATGCTAGTAGCCGATATCGTCGTGTTCTTGGATGATGTCGCTTCTTGGCCGGTCTGAATTCAGAGTGCAAACTGCTAAATGTGCGGTTCTATGCTGGCAGATTCAGTGGCCTGTCAGTGCCCCCATGTCCTTGTAGTAACATTGTGTGCTTTGATGGACTCGGGTATTTCTTACTGCTACTAGCTAGTGTTACTAGTCTACCTAGTGGGCAAATCTACCTAAGTGTGTGGTTCAACTGCCGTTGGGTGTCAGTTCAACTGCCTAAGGCTGTCTTGCCTTTCATCACGCGCGTCCCGCCACTTCTTTGGGTAGGACGTGCGTGTCAGTGTCGGTGCGGAGCTATCATTCTGTTTGAGAGCCCATGTGCGTTTCTTTTTGTCTCAATCGTGCTTCAAAAAACCGAACGCGAAAAAACACGCTGGCAATTCTGTTTATGCACGCGTGTTCGCCAGCCGGTGTTGCGTCATCCTGAAGGCTATCATTATTTTGCAAAATCTATCCGTTTACTTTTTGCCCATTTTGCCGTTTGATTTTGGGTTCATCCAGACCCACTTGACTCTTGCTACATTTTTGTTTTCCAGGGCTACGCGTTTCCTACATGACACCACTACCAGAGTACGTTGGCTGTGCTTAACAATCTGTTGTCAAGTCAGCCACGCAACCAGACACTACAAAGATTGACAAGAGTCGTCACAAAATAGCTCGACGAAACAAAACAAGACATAGCAAGTTGTCTCTCCGAACTCTTCTTTCTTTCGGACGTCCAACTATCAAACAAGAATGGAGGAATCATCGGAGAAAGCAACCAACAAACAACAGCTGGAAAGACTCAGCACGGAGAACAAAGCGTTGGTTGCTCGGTTGCTAGCTGTTTACGATTCTCCTTCTGAATTCATGAAGAGCATGTGCGCCGTAGAACTGTGGGGAATTTCCATGAGCAAGGACCCGGTTGCCCGAGTGATGGCCTCGTGTAAAGATGAAATTGCGGCTTGGAATCCTGTTGACAAGAAGGCCAAAACAAATTTACCGAAAGCTCCCGATTTGACGAGGGACGACACGCATTTTGTACGATGGATTTGGAACCATCGAGATCAAGTCGAATTGCTTCCCAATCACTTACGCGAAGTGGCCAAGTTTGCTAGAAAATTGTCCTTCGAAAACTACAGGATAATTTTGAATCGCGGTCGGACCATGCTCTTAGAATGCCGCTGCTTGAATCCTACCATGTTGGAATCGGCCTTGAAGTATGAATTGATCCGAGCTTTCAAAGCCACCGAGTCGGGACCAGAATTGAAAGAGGCTCGGAAAGCGTACATATCGAACAGGGTGGAAAATTTGCGAACACAAATCAGGGCTGCCAAAAAGAAAGCCAACGAGAAAGCGAGTAACAAGCCTGGGTCCACGGCTACCAAAAAGAAGGGTAGAAAGAAAATCACGCAACCGTCTTCGTCCACCAAAAAGAAAGCCAACGAGAAAGCGAGTAACAAGCCGGCATCTTCAGCGGTAACAAAGAAGGCAAGCAAGAACAACAACAAAGAGTCAGCGTCTACGGCTACAACAAGGAAGGCTACCAACAACAACACGCAACCGTCTGTGTCTACCAAAAAGAAGGCCAACGAGAGAGCGAGCAACAAGCCGGCGTCTTCATCGGTAAAAAAGAAGGCAAGCAACAACAACACGCAAAAGCCAGCTGCCTCGGAAAAAGGGATGTCGTCTTCAGCAAACTCCGAGTCCACCCAAGATCATCTGGACGATGATGATGATTTTGATTATAACGTGACACTGGGATCATTGAAACGACCAGTGGCCAAGTTGCATGGGTCGGCAGCCAAAGGAAAGGCTACGCAAACCCCAAAGGATTCCCAAGACAAGGAAAACGCCGGCTGTGGTCATGCGAGCAAAGCCAGGAAGATGGCTGCGGGTAACGACATCCTTGGAGACAACCTCCTGCAAACCAATCCAGCGCGAAATTCGGCTAGGGGCTCTGTCACCATGCATCCACAAAAGCCTATGGAAACGGCTGTGATTCCAAAAGGAAGTGCTGCAGCGCCACCTTGCAACAACAACAACAACATCGACAAGAACAGCAAATGCCAATTCTGCTTCACGGGACTACGCAGATGCGTTGTGCTAGAGGCTCGGCCCAAAAGTTACATTGAAAATTTCAAAAGGAACGTTCTGGAACACAACGAGCCTTTTGAAAGCGAGAAAACGATTATGTACGACATGTGGAAGGACTTTGCAGCAATGTATTTTGACGGAGTGGTTCCCAAATGTGCCGAAAAAACCATGCACTTGGCCTGTTGCGACGTGAACAAGGTTCTTGACGAAAGGTTTGTCAATGCTGCTGCGGACGAAGGTGAAGGAGAAGGAGCCGATGGAGATAAGTTAGAAGAAGCCAAGGGAGATGAGTCGTCCCAGAAGTCTAACGAAGAGTCATCCCCGAAAAAACTACCAGCAGTAACGACAAACAAACGAGCTCACGAAGAGGAAGATGACGAAGAGGGAGCGGATAATGATGGCTCTAAAAAAAGTTTCACGTACCAGCGCTCTTCCAAGAAGAATAAGGTTAGAAGATCCAACATCATCAAGCACGCAAATCTTTTGGAGATATCAAAGTTGGAGTCGACGGATGCCAATCCTCCCAGCGAATCCATCATCCAAGGTGATGGGTGTTATCCACCTGGAAGAAAATGGGAAGAAGCAGCCACTCGGCTATTGTGCCTCATGACCCGTCTTTTGAGTCAAATCAAGGAAGCAGTTTTTAGAGGTGAGATTTCGGTAGACTGGGATGCCTTGAACGAGGAAGACAAACACGAAATAGAATTCATCGAGGAAAACAATGTAAAATCGAAAACGTGGGAGATCCAGCTGTTGATTGATGCGGAAAAACCATTGACTCACGCAAGAATGTGCAAATTGGAAGACAAGTACAAACTGACCGAAGAAGTGTACATCACGCCCTTTGTCTGCAAAGCTGTTGCTCTGCTGGGCATGATGGACGTGAGAAAATTTATAGACCAGGAGGGAACTCTACACGAAGAGGTGGTCGAAGCCAAAGAGGTATTTTCTAGTCTTGCATCGTGGGCAATCGATTATTCGGACCGCTGGAACTTGTATCGTTTCTTAAGAGTTGTTGAGAGTCTCAAGAAGAAGAAGGAGTTGCCTTCCTTGCGTTCCTTGATTAGATCCAAGTTTGCGACGCCCGAAAAGGAAGAATTGATGAGCATCATCAGCTGCGTAACGAAACAGAGAGCACAGTGCGGAATCTATTAGAATCGGTAGATCATAGCCTTGAGTCATGATGGAGCAACTGTGTGTGCAGCGAGACATGTGAAATTGCGGGCCAGTGTGCGCTGATGAGACTCTGATGAGACGGACAGACCTGAGGGTCATTCTTGTGGCACGATCTTTTTCATGAAAAACAACAAGGCTATAAGCCGCACATCACACACTTTAGCTTCATTTTACTACATTTCTATTGCAAAGCTTGTAGCAACAGAACAACAGCACAGACCGCTTCAAGTTCTACTTTCAATTCAGATGCCAACGACTGACTGCATGAGTTGTAGCTTATTTGGTACCTAAGGATTGGAAAACAGAGTTTTGTTCTCCTGTTCGGTCCATTCCCAGTTGCAACTTATCATCATGTTTGGTGATGTTGATCCATGATGACTCGGCTTATATGAAACGATGCCGATTGCACCAACGACAATCCACGATGACCCCTCTGTTCATTA
>ENA-ORBV01015945-ORBV01015945.1-microbial-mat-metagenome-genome-assembly--contig:-NODE-15945-length-10975-cov-7.331896_pt1 | contig 10975 bp, 10 predicted proteins | sample MGYA00237777_ERZ505514 | MGnify/ENA primary metagenome ERZ505514 (study PRJEB26160, sample SAMN06269048) | microbial mat metagenome | isolation source: Oligotrophic lake microbial mat | place...
TGGGGGGATGGGGGTTGGGGGTTAGCGGTTTAGGGAATTTAGGTAGGCGTTTAGTTTTGGGAGGAGTGGGGTGAGGATGGATTTGAGTTTTTGAACTTGTTCGGGGTTCAGTAATTTGCGGCGATAGGCTAGCCGTAGCCAACTTGTTGTTTCATAGAGTGACCCGCGTGCAATTCTGATAAATCGTTGATTATCCTTAAAGCTGCCACGTCCTCTTCCCTCAGCAATATTTGCGCTAACGCTATCGGCTGAACGAACGATTTGTTTGCCAATAGTATCTTTTGCAAACCGATCCCATAAGCTCACCATATCCCACACCTCATTTGCCAGCGATTCCGCCAAACGATAAACTTCTAAATCCTCAAAATCAGGTCTTCCCATCACCAATCACCCTTTTACCCTCTTACCCATTACCCATTGCCCATCACCAATCACCCTTTTACCCATTACCAATCACCCTTTTACCCATTACCAATCACCCATTCCCCATTACCCTTTTCCCTTTTCCCCATCCCCATCCCCATCGTAGTTTTCCGACCAATGCCACTGAATAGTGCAAAGTCAGCCAATGTATTGAGTTGTTTGATTAATTCGGGGGAGGGCTTGCCGAGAATGCGATACTGAATTTCCCCGATGCAGCCGATGAATGAGGACTGATAGTTGCTGAGAATTTCTGTATGCAGGTCAAATTTGCTGGGGAATATGTGTTCGATCGAATCTTTGGTAAAGTCTATGTTGCTATGGGCATTCCATCGACTGAGCAGGCTGGAGAAAACACTGTCACGATCGGGGAGGAGATGATCGAAGCTCCCTTTTCTGAAGGCGGTGGGCGTAAAGAACTGAAAATTAATTTGGGTCTGGGTATCGGAAGCGCGTTCGTATAGTTGCCTGTAGGTGGCGAAATTTGCCCAAGGTTGAGTGGATTGGGTCGTGCCGAGAATATTGGCGATCGATAGATTTGCCGATCCCAGATGCCAAGGTCGTTCGGGGTTGAGGTTGAGCCAGAGTTTGTAGAGACTGCCAAACAATGTGTCGTCGAGCAGAGAAATCCGCCACCAGCAAGGCGTTCCTGCGTCGATCGGTCGATCGTACTTCCAGATCAAAGATTGTGATTTTGCGATTGGTTGCTTGCTATTGGTTTTTAGCTTTGGAGCTGTAGTCGATCGTCGATCGATCTTGAATTGGATCGGACTAAGTGCAAAGGCTTTGTGGTTTTGTTGTTCGTGTAGTCGATCGGCTAGCTCTTTATCCACAGAACTCACCAATGTCAAAAAAAGTGCATGAATATGCCGCCCTGTCAGAAATTCAGGATAAATGGGTGTTTTCGGCATAAAATTTACAACGAGACTATGTGGCATAAGTTTTAATCAAAGAGCAAGGAAAAAATAATCACCAACCACCAACCACCCATCACCCATCACCCATTACCAACCACCCATCACCCATCACCCATCACCCATTACCAACCACCCATCACCCATCACCCATCACCCATCACCAATCACCCATCACCAATCACCAACCACAATGAATGACAATACCGAAAGAATGCTGGCAAATTCAACAATTGACGATCCAGTTGAGACTCGCCAACTTTTTCTAGATATGGAAGCTAGTTTGCCGATCTCAGTTCGTTTTACAGTAAATAGTGCAAAGGGTTTACAAAAACAATTACCCGATCTGGAAATCACTAAAGACAAGGTTTTCATAATTGATGAAATCCTCTATATGGGAGATGTTGGAGGAATTCTTTGTGATATTTCCTCGGCTGATAATAAGAACCCAGTAATGATTTCTATTACTCATCTTAAGGTCGATTTGGATCATCCTCTTGCGGATAGAATTGATTTCTATCAGAAAAAGCGGACTTTGGCTCTAACGATCGCCAATATTGGCACAAGACGTGCTGCGGCTAAACCGAAGCGCAAGAAACGAGGTTTTGGAGGTTAGTCTAAAAGCCTCGATCTCCTTAATCCTCTATATCTTAAAGCGATATTCCATCCGAGCAGGAATTTGCAAGCCATCAACCTCATAAAAATGTCCGTTCATCTTGACGTTACGAATCAGGCTGACAGGTGGCATATTTACGGTGTCATAACTTAAAACTTGATGAGTAAACATCACATCAAGAGGATTGAGAGGATAGTGAAATATAAAATCTCTATTCCCCACTTTTACTTTTTCTAGTTCTTTCACCGTCAACTCTGCCTTGCTCATCCATTTACCCAATCGAATCCATTTAGGTAGCTTGGGTAAAAGATTTGTAGACAAGATAAAAAACTCAAAAGCACTTTCTGGAGCGATCTCTTTAGTTCTGCCGAAACTAGGAATATTGGTTTTCGTTTTCTCCATTTCAACGTGATAGTTGTTATTGGCATATTTCCATGTATTTAACACGGAAGTATGTTGGAGCGATCGCGCAGGGGTGACATAGATTCCCACTTCGTTGAGTTTACTTAAATGCTGTTCATACATGGGAACCTGTTCGCGGCAAAAGTAGCGATATTCATGTTCCTCTGATACTTGGGTATTGTATCGATCGCTATCAACTAAACCCAATGCGTAGCAAAGGGCGTAGTTATGCACGATCGCTTCAGTCTCATACAAGCGTCCGATCTCACGAGTGGCAAAATAGAGCGAGTCATGCAACTCCAACTCACAGCGATAAATATGAGCCATCTTTATTTACCAACCTTCGCAGATTTTTTTTCTTTCTCCTCAGGTTTTTTCGGCTTAGCGATATGCAATACTGCATACGCTTTTGCTTCATCATCAGCTTTCCGCAAAATGGCTCTGATACCTTCTTCGCTTGTAGTCAGAGCTTTTACTTCGCTCAATAAAGGTACAAAATTTTCACCAATAAAGTCTTGATGTACGGTAAATTCCTCAGCTAGCAATTCTGTGATCGCCTCTTTCGCATTATCCAAAACAAGTTCCTCATTTAGTGGATCGATTGATTGCAAGATGTCAGTGGGAATACGATCGTAAATCGCCTGTGTCCAGCGTAGATTGCTGGTAATCTCACCATCAGCAAAGATTACTCCAATCAACTCATTCCGCACTCGACCAGTACGAGTAGTTTGCGCTCCATAATGTCGAGTTCTTAAAATGTTATTAAAAACATAGAGAAATCCTGCTTCTGTGGGATCTTTTAAAGTCACGATGCTGGGAAAAAAGACCTGCGGACGAATATGATCCTGTTGGTTAATACGACTAGTGATTTTCCCCACTTCAGAGCCAACTTCGCCTTTTGAAGCCATTGTTCCATTTTCGTAAGGAGCATTCAGGGTAAAGGTTTCGTGTGATTCATCAAATGGAGTAATTGAGAAAGCAGTATCAACTACTACCTTTGATTTTTCGGAACCAGAATCTCCGATCGCAAAACCATAGATAATGCAATCAGGATTATTCATTGCGAATTTAACATTGTATTCGCACTCTTCCGCTGTCATGAAACCATAGTTTCGTAGCAACTCCCGCCCAACCAAACGCTCAGGGGTAGATTGCTTACGCTTGAACATCGCAAGGCGGCTAATTGGAGTCTTGTCTTGAATCCCCGCGCTGACTCTAGCTTTATTCAATTCACCATCAGTTTGGAATAGTGGATACGATTCGGTCACACGCACAGTCAGGAAATGCACATACTTACCCATTGGCTTGTAAGGAATTTCGGAATGGAAGAATTTAGATTCGATGGATTTTAGAAATGACATGGTTTATTCTGTAATTAATATTGGTAATTGGGGATTGGAGGATGTGTTAAGTGTAGCCGTAACGCATCAAAGCTCTGAATGATAACTATTCACCAATCAAAGCTTGCACAAGAACTCGCGTTAAACTATCAAGATCATTAGGGATATAATAGTCTTCTAATCCTTGCTCAATATGCTTTGATTGGCGATTTAGTCTTGCAAACTCCCAAGCTTTTCCAGTGGTGACAGCTCCAATCAAATGAGATTGAGTTAAATCTTCTTGCCATTGGTCTAAAGCAATCAATTGAGATAACAATTGCGTCATTCCAAAATCAAGATCCGCTTTCTTTGCTTCCACGATCAAAATCTGGTTAGTAGATTCTAGAAAGTAATCAAGATTTCCCTGTAAGTATTTAGACACTTTAATGGGATATTCAATTCTAATTTCAACCTTTGTATAATGAATAATATCTCTCAAAACAGGAGATACTAACCATTCGCGGCGGGCTGATTCATTAGTTAAGCTGACATAGGGCAGAATTTCATTAATGCGGTTTTGGGTTTGCTCAATACGATCTAATTCACCCGTATATTGAGGTAAATTCAATCGCTTACGTTCAAAAGTAAAGCCAAACTCTCTAGCAAGATCTTTAGCTTCGATCTTTAGCTCAAAATATTTGCTAAAGGTATAGCTTTCATCGGGATTCAAGATTTTAATTGTCATTGTTTTCTTCCTCTTCAGGTTCTATTGTTAGTTCGCCTTTGGCTTTTCGATCGCGATTTTCTTGATCCTGTGCAAGTCGATAGAGAAACTCACAAGTATCTCGAATTAGGTTAATTTGCCGCCCTGCCAGACGAGCGCGATCACCTTTAAAAGTCTCGATAAATACATCCTTGACGAAATAGTTCGCAAACTCCAAAATTTTCTGGCGTTCTACTTCGCGATCTTTAAGTATCCATCGTCCTTCGGCAGTGGAAGCATGAACACGATCGATGAGTTTGCAAACTTCGGCAGCAACAACATGAACTAATGCTTCACCTTGAAAACTAGGATCGGCTTTGAGAATTGTGCTAGAAGCAACATCAATCGGCTTAAGAACCGCATTTGCTTTGGGATTGTAAGACTTATTTGCACGATAGAAGTCACGGTAAAGTTCTGTCAGTTTTTGTGGATGATTCAAGGGTGATTGCTCCTGTATATCTAATTTAATGAAATCTGTAGAGTCTAGTTTATATTTGGCATACCTATCAAAACAGGGATAGAAGTAATAAGTATAGAGTTTAATTTTGGCGATACTAGGAGCATCAACCTTTTGACTGCGAACCCACTTATTGAGATAAGCAAAAACATAGAGTGAACTGGTTTCAAAATCTTTGGCTAGTTCCGTTAATCGTCCCCAATTTGCATCATAACCTCCTTTACTTTGTTTGGCATTGACATCTAGATGGATTGCATAGGCAGCCGTTAGCTTATTAAGTGGAGCAGGGAAGTTATTCCCACTCGCATCTGTCCAACCATCAAGAATATAATCAAGACGGAAGCGATCGCTTCCTGTCAGTACTCGAAATGCTTGAGGCGCACTATCAAGAAAAACAGTTTCTTCAAACTCTGTACCATCGATAAATGGAGGTACTGGTGACTCTGAGACAACGGTTTTGACATCTAAAATCATTGGAAAAGCAAATGCTAACCATGCTGGCATCACCCAAGACTCGGTATCTGTCGGATCGCGCCCTGGTGGCATTGCCATAAAGTAGAATGTCATAGGCTGATCTTCGGGATACTTCATTTTGAAGGTGCGATCTTTACCTTCAGCAATCGCCTCATCAATCAGAAAAGCATCGGCACTTTGATAATTTCCTGAACTAAAATCTGCTTTTAAGTCCTTTGACACAAAATGATTGCGAAGGCTAGTATCAAATCGGGTCTGGGCGATTCCCATATAAGCTTTCTGTAAAAACTTATTGGTTTCAGGCGTGAAGTAATAGGTTGGATAGAAATAGAGATAGCGATATTTACCGTCTTCAAAAGATTTACCCACTGCCTGCGTTTGATTCATCAAAATTTGCCGTAGCATAATCTCAATTCCAGCAATACTAGAAATATTACGCTTGGCATTTGAGCCGCCTAGCATTTGCTTGTTTGTATATACTTGCGGCGTAAATAGCACCGATGATTCCATTTGTTCTGTCACCGTATAGGGTGAATGCGAAATTGAGCAAATCGCTTGTTTACCTCGTCCTGACTTCTTCGCAGCATTATAGAAATCTAGCTCTTTCAAGAAAATATCGACTTGATTAGAAGTTGCAGACTCATTCTCTTGACTAGGTAACATCACCACACGATTTACCCAGTCTTTCAAATCTTGCCAAGAGTCTGGCAGTTGATATTGCTCACGGATTGGCTTAGTCAGTTCAATTAAATGATTCACTAATTGATAACCAATATTGCGGACATCTTCCAAACCTGCATTTAGTTCTAAATACTTCGCAGCGATAAAGTACCACTCGTATGCAATTCCACCCGTATTTTTGAGATCCTGAAGTTCAACCATTTGCGATCGCCAATCAGCTAAACCTAAAAACTCAAGGGATGCAACAGTAAGATTCAACTCACGCGGCTCTGGTAATTTTTTGTCAAGCTTTCGTAAATCCTTAACTTTGTCTAGATAATCTTGCCAAAGCTGTTTAACGACTAGCGCACCAAGTTCCGCAAGATGATCGATGCGAATATCTTCTTTAAAATCAAATTTTAGATCTTCTGATAGAAAACCTTTGCTCTGGAATGTGGCTAAATTACTTGCCTTGTCTAATGCTTTGCTAGTCTTAATCTTGTTGATCACCACATCAACTGAGAAGCGCAAAAACTCTTCAAAACCAAAGAATAGATGATAATAATCGGCGAATTTCATACCGACATTGCCACGACTAAAACCAACTTGTCGATCTCGTAATTGGTCAGCACAGAGTTTTTTGATTTTGCTAACTACTCGATCGCTAATTCCTTCTACTGTTACTGGCGGCGCATCGCGCAAGGTGAGATAGATTGCTCCCGTTGGCAAATACAAAAGTGTTTGATAATACTCACAATCATCGGTGTTGAGGCTGATATGAGCATCCATCAAGGCATTATTAGTAACGTTGGTGAGTACGCCACGATTTTCAGAAATACTGTGATAAGTGAACTGCAAAAGTCCATCGCTGAGACTATGCATCAGTTCCTTAAATTTAGTTTTTTCTGCATCTTGCGGATGTTTGACAATTGATGCTAGAGAATCAGCCAAACAAGTAAGATCCGTAAGACAGCGCAGAGTGCGATCGTCTAGAGCCAGATTATTTAATCCAAATGTCGAGAAATTCCAATTTGTATCCCATCGACATTGAGCATTGTAGGCAACACACAGCAAGTCATCGACATACTCTTTCCATTGCTCAGAGCCATTACCAATAAATTGATCTAGCCCTAAAGAGCGAACAAAGACAGAGATAATTTCACGATGTTCATCTAAAGACAGCTTGCGAATATCTTGATTGGGATCACGCTTAACTGACTTGTATTTCTCTGGCATTTCAGGAAATAGTTCATAGTTGAACTTCTCAAAGTCATGCAAAATAAATCCTGCAATTACCAGTCTGCGTTCAAATTCTCTAACTTTTCTTCTGACCGTTGTATTGAGTTTTTCTAGCCTTTGTTCAATTAGATTTGCAGGGAATAAACCATTGAGCAAGTGTGTACCCAACGACTGATCCGCAGCATTATCACGTCGCACTTTAGCTTTTCCTGCGATCTCATTTTGGCGATCGAGTTCATCAAAAAACTTGCCACCCTTAGCAGTTACGCCAACCACCACAGGCAAAAGCTTTGGCAAAACATATTCGGCAAAGTCTGCCATCACTAGATCATCTGGATTTTGAGCAGCGATCGCCTCTCGCATTAACTTCAATGTCAAGAGTTCTTTTTTAGTTTCGATCGTGCGATCGCTTTTCTCGTCACCTAGTCCAAAATCATCTGTATCAAGTTCATCCAGATCGATCTCTGGATAGTCTTCATCCTGAAAATCACTCGGAATATTCTTGCGATCAAAGATTGATAGCTGAGAGTCTTCATCATTACTAATTTTGGATTGAACCATTATCTTTCACTTCCAATATCTCAAGGTGTTTAGCAATCTGCTCGATATAGATGTGATATTCAGCAGACAGTAGATAAATTAAGGAGAGAAATTTTATTTAGATATTGTTGACCTGTTTTCAGTTTATGGCTTCTTATAGACTCTTACGCCTTAGCAACATAGAGATGCTTTGGGGCTTGAGACGACATATACCTGTGTTTACTGCTGCAAGTTACTTCTCTAAAAATTTCTCTCCTTATTGATTTTGTTTTTGGGGGAGCAAGGTAAGGATCGATCCTCACCTTGCTATTTTTTAGTTAAGCTGACTATAGCAAGCGATACTCGAACTTATTATGAGAAACTTTACGTTTTTCAACTTGATACCCCTTCTTAATTGCTTCAAAGATAGTATGACCAAATCGCCAACTGACATTTTCAGCCAATTCAGCAGCTGAATGCCACTGACGATCTCGTAAGAGAGAAAGAAGCTTCTGTAGGTTAGTTTTTTGATTCATAAATTTTTTCCTTGTTGTATGAAAAATTAAGTGAACATTTCTACTAAACACAATGCGATAGCTGATGTCAATATTTTTTATAGCATTTAGCACTAGACTTATTCGACAAAATTATTAGCTCTGACCTATTCAACATGTATAATAAAGCCAGCCAATGAGCAAGTCTCACCAAACCCTCTCAGGGATTGAAATGAATACGTCTGGGCTTATTGCTGAAAGCTTTTTCTGAGCTTTAAAATCTGAAACCCTTTTAGGGATGTTTATTAAGCGATCCATATTTCACCTCCTTTTTTGCTTTTAAATGTGTAAGCCAGCGTGTCGAGTAACAAAGCTGACTGCCCAAAGGCTACTGAGTAAGGCACAACTGGATCGAGGAGACTATATTGATCGCAGATTCCGTATAGCTGAAAATGCATGGGTAATCGCAGCCTTGCCTTGACCTCAACAACTGGACGATTGATCGCATAGCAAACGATCGCTTGCTTCTTGATCCGTTCTTCTATTTTGCCGATCCAGCGATTATCTGGCTGCCAGACACCAAGACCTGATAAAACTTGAACTTTCCAAGCATCAGCAATTTCTTTAAGATCGCCAGCATAAGTAAATCGCCAGTTCGATCGCTCCTCACGATAACTCAATAACTTCATAAAACCCATGCAATGCTCAAAACGACCTTTGGGGATTGGTTGACCAGTGCGCTCCGATGTTTCCTTGAGCAAATGTATAAACGCCGTCTCAGTCATCGGTTCGATCTCTAAGTTGCTGAGAATGCCTGAAAGATCGTAGGTTTTAAAGCGATCGACTTCATTTGGTTCCGTCATATCGTACAAACCACATTGCAACGGACTAGAACCCCGAAAGCTTGAGGCATCCTCAGCAATTGGATTTCCTTCTTTCTTATGAAACTTCTCTTGCCACTGAATTTTACAAGCTTTGACTTTACCCGCAACCTTACCTAAACTTACGTCAAACACCTGCTCACAATCAACTCGAAATCGATCTCGGCTAGCTGCATATTGTTGAGTAATGGTTTTATGTCCTAGCTTGCAATACAAATCAAATGACTGCACTGCACCCCAACGAGCATAATAACTTCTAAAATCATTGATTTTGCGATAGACCTCACGAATCTGGTCAGTAAAAAAGATGCGATCATACATTCCATTTTCTATTAATGGAGCATCGTCCTTATCAAAGAGTCGTTCGATTAAGTAATTAGGAGCAAGTGTATAAGCCACAAAAGAATCAAAAAGTATTTCTTGACCATCAGCTTTAACATAACCTCGATGTCGCCCCAACCTTCCTAACCTTTGGATAAAGCTACCTGCATCGGCAGACTCGAAAATCAAAAAATTAATCTTAAAGTCTACACCCACATCGATTGTGCTAGTTCCTAATACCAAGTCACAAGCAAGCGATCGCTCTTTTACCGTCTTGCTAGATAAGCCCGTATTTTCGCCAACCGTTAACCCATGCTTAGCAAAAGCATCAGCAAATAAAGGTGTTAACCTTTTTACAGAGGCGATCGAATTGAGAATAACCGCGCCCTTTGTCCCGCCATGCTCAAGAAAATGATTCAAAATCATATCGAGATTATCTTTTAGCCAATTTTCAGAAGAATTACTAGAAGACTCCAACGGCACAAAATGCAAAGCAATTTCTCTAGTTACCAGCCGCCAGTTTTCTCTTTCAAGTTGTTGCGATCGCAATTCTGTATCAGGAAATTGATACTTTCCAGATGCTTTCGGATCGATAACTTCACATTGGAAATTAGCAGCTTTCAATCTTGTGATTAACTGCTCTACAGGTGTTGCCGAAAGAAACAAAAATTTCTTTTTGCTATTTGTTACACGCATGAGCATCATCGTATTGAGAACACTGGCAATCTGGGGAGCGCTAAATATATGAAATTCATCAAAAATGAACAACTTAAAATCTTTATCAATACGTCCCCATAACTTATCTGGACTATCTCTTGGCATCAGATAAGCCCCTCGATGCAAGTAGTGGAAAATATCAGGATTAGTTACTAAAACATCTCTTTGACTACTTAAAGTATTAATCGCCGCCGATTTCCTGATGTTCTCATTCTCAGCATAAATCTCTAGTTGTGGACTACTTAACAATTCCACACGAGTTTTATCAAATTCATGTAGCTCAGACTGAAATAGTTCTATATATCCATTAATTTGAGCCTCTTGATCTCTGGCTAATTCGTTAGTTGGATATAATCCAATTGCGCTCATGTTTTCGCCTTGCAATACTCCCAAATAAGCCGCCAAACTCTTTCCATCACCAGTCATCGCAGTATTAAATACCACATCAATATCTGGATCTTGCAAAGCTTTAAATGTCTCTAGCTGATGCCAAGCCAATCGCCAACCGTTAGGAATTTCGATCCCTTTTGGGGTTTCCACAGTCTCAGAATAGACAGACTTGAGAAATATTTGCTTATTTGTCATAACTCCACGTCCTCATAAATTTCTGAAAGCCCGATCGACAGATCGATCGACTGGTTCCTCAAATATCAACTTGTCTTAATTGTAAATAATTCACGAATGAGTTTAGCCGCCTTAGCCAATAGCGATCATCTTGACAATATACTGATAAACTGTACTTAACTAGTTGCTATAACGCATTGTTACATGCATAATTG
>ENA-ORBV01015946-ORBV01015946.1-microbial-mat-metagenome-genome-assembly--contig:-NODE-15946-length-10975-cov-7.164617_pt1 | contig 10975 bp, 11 predicted proteins | sample MGYA00237777_ERZ505514 | MGnify/ENA primary metagenome ERZ505514 (study PRJEB26160, sample SAMN06269048) | microbial mat metagenome | isolation source: Oligotrophic lake microbial mat | place...
CCACCGAGATCTACACCTCTCTATTCGTCGGCAGCGTCAGATGTGTATAAGAGACAGCTGGAAATCCAAAGGACAAACGGGGCAACGGCGCCGAGACATGGAAGCGCGTTGTCGCCGTCGTGACGCCTGGAACAGAAATGCCGGCTGGCAATCGCACCACCATGAATTTCAACGGAAAGCTCCGCCAAGACTCGCACGCCGTGCCCCTCAGCGACTTTTATCATTTCAAAATCACCCCGCAAATTCTCAAAGCCATCGACGACGCCCAGATAGACGACTTCGGCGATGTCCAGGTGGGCCAACTGCCGCGACTTGAATGCGGGGATCGCCAGAAGCTCGCGATGAGTGAGGTTCGCCTCAATGAGAAGCGTGTGGTGCGGCCGGGTCGGAGTCTTCGGCCAGTAGAGCACCTGGTCGGGGATGTAGCGGGCCACGGCATCGATGCTGCGAATGACCGTCGAGCGCGGAATGCTCTTGCTGAGGCCGAACCCCTCTTCGAGCAGCAACTGCGCGAACCGCGTGTCTTCCGGCGCTTCCGACTCGGGGGCGTCGTCAATGAAGTCGAAGCCCGCGACGTGGCCTGTGTCCTGCTTTGCCGCGCGCGCCTTCGGAACGCGTCGATCGCCGGTGTGGACAGGTCCTTTGCCGCAACGCCGGGAACAGGAACGCCATCCCAGTGGCGGCCCTGCCGGGCGAGGAGAAAGCGATCAAGCGCCGTGCCCTTGAGCGCCTGATTTGGGAAATGTCCATCGAGAAGTCCGCGCCCACGTCGCACGGCGGATCGATCAAGCGACACTTCTCGGCAGGCTTGCCGACCTGAATCAGTTGAACGAGGTCTCGCCGTTCCGCGTCTGAGAGGTCGTACGCCCCGGCCCCTCGCCGTCTCAGTTGCCTTTCTTCTTTGCGGCGGCTGGCAGACTTCGCACTACGGCATTGAAGGCGTCCTCATCGGCCTTCGCCTCTGCGGCAAGCCTTCGCGCATGGAAAGCGTCGTACGGCTGCTCCGCCAGCTTGTCCGCCACTTCTTTCGCCACCTTGCCGGGATTGTCCAGGATCTCGCGGTCGTTGAACTTCAGGAACGCATCGAGGCGTTCGCGCCAGTCCTTCATATAGAGGACGCGACGTCGCTTCGCCTGATCCTCCGTGTAGTCGAGACACATGGTCACGATCCGATTCAACTCCTGGATTTCATCTGCCTGGTAGTTTTTCGCCACGGTCACGTCGCCCTTACGCACCTTGGCGCCCTTCCAGTTGGTGAGGCCCATGTTGGGCTTCGACGCGTCGACGCGTGTCGCAACCAGAGATGCGGCGGTTTGCCCGGTCGCGGCCCAATGAAGCTTGTTCTGGATGACGCGGAAGAACTCGACGGGTTGCGCCCCGTCGGGCTGGTAGTCGACGGCCAAAGTGAAGATGTCCTTCACCTTTGAGATACCTGCGCTTCTCGCTGGACCGGATGTCCCGGATGCGTTCGAGAACTTCATCGAAGTAATCGGGGCGGTTCGGGTCCGGATCCTTCAGGCGCTCGTCGTCCAAGACGAAGCCCTTGACCAGGTAGTCGGAAAGCCTTGCCGTCGCCCACTGCCTGAAGGCGACCCCCCGGTCGGACCGGACGCGGTAGCCCACAGCAAGAATCATGTTGAGGTTGTAGTGCTTGACACTGCGGCGCACCTCACGACCGCTCTCGGATCGAACTATCAAGTAATCCTTGATCGTTGCGACGGTCGCTTCACGTTCCTCCAGGACATTGACGGAGGGCGCCCTCCTGAGTGAGGAGGCCTTGGCAGATTGGAACCGCCCGGAGGAAGACCAGGCATGGGCAGGCTTGGCCCAGGTGTAGTCGTGCTCGTCCGGTTTCCATTCCCCGGATCTGTCCGCGCCTCGAAGCTGCGAGCCCTCAGGTTCCGGCGGCCTGAAGATCGTGAGGGTTCGAGCCAGCCTCGCGTCGCCCACACGGACGCGGGCGAGCGATCTTGGGAGATTTGGTGAGGCACGGCCGCGCCCGGCTCACTACTGTTAGCGGACCAAATTCCTTCCTCGCCCGGGCTAGACTCCGGCCGTGATCAAGCAACGCCTCGTACTCGATGAAGCCCGGCGCTCGTTCCTTGACCTGACCGCGCGAACGAAGTGGACCGACGTCCGACTGAGCATCGGTACAACGTCACTGGGGCCGCCCCTGTCCCGGGCCGATCTGCGCGATGGCCGGTCTTACACCTTGCCCGATGGATCAGAGTTGCTCATTCAGCTGGAAATGCCCTTCCTGATGCCGACTATGCGGATTGAGCGCGACGGCATGGTGGTTCCGGGCTCCGATGCCAGCCCGGAGAACCTCACCGAGCGTGCGGGGCGCTGGCTCATCGGGATTGGGGTGCTGAACTTCCTCCTCGGGCTGAGCGCGACCTCCCTCTCGATGGCGGCCATGCAGAATGCCTTCTTCCTGGTGGGCGTGTTCTTCGTCGGCACGGGTTTCTTTGCGCGCCGCGGTTCCCTTCCAGCGCTCGTCCTTGGGACGGGGCTCTTCTTCCTGGGCGCCCTTCAAGGGCTCCCAAGCGCCAATCTGGTGACCATCGCTTTGCAAGTCGCGATCTTGACCCCGATGTTCCGGGCCTTGTACGCCCACTATCTCGATCGGACCTCCGCCGCCCGCCCGCTGCGGCGCGACCACGTTCCGCTGGCGGTCATAGCGTCCGTCATCCGTCCTCGGACCGATTTTGCCGAGACGATCGCACCCTCTTCGCGGCCGCGAACGGCAGGAGTCGAGCCTGGCAGCGTCGCCAACCTGCCGCGTGTCGCGTCAGGCTCGGCGGCGCCTTCGCCTGTGGTGGTGCCCGCTCCCATTGCCTTGGCGCGGGATGCGGGGGTTTCCGAAGGTTCGGAACAGCAAATCGGCCCCTACGTCGTGACCGGAATTCTGGGGTCCGGCGGCATGGCGACCGTGTATCGGGCGCGGCAGACCTCGGTGGGCCGCGACGTGGCCCTCAAGGTCATCACCGGGAATCACAATGCCGATCCCGAGTTTGGCGAGCGCTTCCGACGGGAGGCGGAGACCACCGCGCGGTTATCGCATCCGCACATCCTCAAGGTCTTCGACTTTGGTGAGGAGGCCGGGCGTCCGTATCTCGCCATGGAGTACATGACTGGGGGAACTCTGCGAGGCCGCATCGGCGCTACGCCGTTGCCGGTGCCGCAGGTCCTGAAATGGGCCGAGCAGATCGGACAGGCGATTCATACTGCGCACAATCAGGGGGTGGTGCACCGGGATATCAAGCCCGAGAACGTGCTCCTTGACCAGAACGGAAACGCCTTCCTTGCCGATTTCGGTCTCGCGCGCCTGAGCGACGCCAGGGCGAATCTGACTCAGGCCGGCACGCAGATGGGGAGTCCGTCTTACATGGCTCCCGAGCAGTGGCACGGAGCGGACGTCACCGAAGCGGCCGATCAATATGCCTTCGCAGCCCTGTTGTACGAATTACTCACGGGTCGACCGCCCTTCCGCGCCGCAAGCCTTCCTGCGCTCATGGCGCAACACCTCCAGGCCCCGGTGCCGTCCGCGCGCGCGATACGGCCGAGCCTGCCACTGGCCGTCGACGCCTTCTTCGCAAGAGCTCTGGACAAAGCGCCAGACCAGCGTTATGCCGACGCTGCCGCCATGGTCGATGCGTTGAAGCAGTCTCTGCGTGGGGCGGCGGTTGCTCCGCCGAGTCGCAAGCGGGTGGCACCTTCGTCGGCGGGCCCGCGATTGTCTTCGCAGTCACCGTCGCTCGGGTCGTGGGCCGACTCTCTCCGCTCGTCGCCAGCCGGAATCGTGGTTGCGGTCATCGCCATCGCGATTCTGATCGGAGCCTGGCGCCAGGCTGCGCCCTCAGTCCCGGGCCCAGCACCTTCCGCATCGGGGAAGAAGAATTCCGGGGCGACGGCCGCCCCCACGATCCTGCCTCCCGCCACTCTGCCGGGAGAGCCGCGCAAGTTGCCCTACCGGGTCCGTGATGCCTTCTACAGCAGCGCCCTGGACAAGGTGATCGCAATTGCGGATGGCCGAGAAGCTCTCTACATTCTCGACGGCGAAACAGGCTCTTCGACCCAGGTAGACCTGCCGGCGACCCCGACCTCCGTCGCGCTCTCTCCCGACGGACTCGTCGCCCTCGTGGCCCATGAGGGGGTGTTGCTGGTATCTGTCGATCTCGCTGCGGGGATCATCAATCACACCGTCCCGGTTCAGGCCAGAGGGGCGATCGCGGTGATGGGATCATGGGGTTACATTATGCCTGCGAGGCGTACTCACGAGAGCGTTCGCAGCGTTAACCTGCTGTCGGGCGACGTCTTGACTCCCCGCCTGGCGAGCAGCCTCGCCGCCGGCGTCATCCGGCCTCATCCATCGGGTCGACGCCTCTACACGGTCGATCTCGATCTGATCCCACAGGACCTTCATCGCATCGACGCGGCGCTGGGCGCCATTACATCGAGTCAGGAACTTCGCGAACACGGCGATCACGAACTTTGCGGCAGCCTGTGGCTCTCCGAACCGGGCGACTTTGCCTTCACGGGCTGTGGGCATACGTTTTCCCTCGCTGACGATGCGGCGAGCGACATGACCTTCTTCGGGACGATCCCGAACCTCGACGATCGCGGAATGGTGGCCTTCGCGCATTCGCAGAGTTCCGGTCGGATCGTCCTGTTACAGGGTGCCCCGCCGCGTGACAAAGGCTATCGCGTCGCGGACACTCTGCTGACCTATGAGTTCCCGGGCTTTCGGCCCATCGCCCGCGACATCCTGCCCCGGGCCGGGTCTGGTGACAACCCGGTGGCGGTGTCCGGGCGGTTTGTGTTCACGCACAAGGATGGCCGTCGGATCTACGTGATTATGGACGTCACTGCCTCGGCGAACGCGGCGTCCGCTATCTACGCCGGGTCGATCAAGTAGGGGCTGGCGATGAACGCGTGCCCAGCCTGCCTCGCGCCCTGCCGTAGCGACGACTCCATTTGTCAAAAGTGCGCCGCGCCACTGGATGCCACCCCGTTCGAAAGCGTCGGGGAGTTGCTTGCGGCCGCAGGATCGCGACAGTCGATTTTCGAGAGCCGGATCTTTCTCTTCCTCTGCTTCCTCGGCCTGTCTCCACTGATCCTCGCCACCTTCGAAAGCCCCCGCCTCATCATCGACTCTCTGTCCATATGGACGGGGCTGTGCTGGGGCATCCTGCTGTTCCGGCTATTTGCGCCTCCGTCACTGGGCATCAAGACCGCGATCGTGGTGCTTCTCGCCACCTCGTTCGTGGTGATGCCGCTGTTTGAGGCCTTTCTCACCCTGTGGCCGAAGCATTCGGAGATTTGGCTGGAGTCCGACTCGCTTCCCAGGCGTCTCCTCGCTTTCGTGGCCGTCGTTGGCATACGCGAGGAGTTCTTCAAGGCCATTCCTGTGGTTGTCGCCATGTGGCTGTCTCAGTCCCTGAGGCAGCACCGCGCAGGTGTGGTTCTTGGCATGATGGCGGGTGTGGGCTTCGCGGCGGCCGAGAACGTGTACTACGTCTACCTCACGCTCTCGGAAGCCCTTGAGAAAACCGCCCAGAACGACACCGCCGTGCTCCTCGTGCCCATCTACAACAACCTGGTTCGCACCATGGTGGGCCCGTTCGCCCACGCGGCTTTCTCGGGGCTGATGGGGTCATTCGTCGCCACAGCTTTGTCCGGGGGCGGATTCGGCACGTTCGTGGCCGGCCTGCTTCTGTCCGCGTCGCTTCATGGGGTGTACAACACCGTGGTTGGGTTCTCGGGGCTCCTCGGGGTCGTGGTTCTCGGTCTTGTCCTGTTCCTGACCATGATCGCCCACGCGGGCACCAGCACGGCAGGGGCGCAGCTCAGCAGCGGAGAGGGCCTCTTTTCCCGCACCCTAGTCCGGTCGCTGCCCCGGCCCGAGCCGGCCCCTCCGCGCCCGGCGTCCGGTGTAGCAGGCGCGGCCAGGGTAGTGTCTTCGGCCGGCAACTGGGTGGTGTCGGTCCCCGCTCGGGGTGACATCGCCATCCCGCCCTACGCTCCTCTCCGGATCGGACGCGATTCCACGGCATGCGACGTTGTCGTCAATGACCCCTCCGTCTCGAGGTTGCACGCCATCATCTCGATGAAAGGTGCCCAACCCCAGGTTGTTCGGGTCAGTAGAATCGGGCTCCTCACCGTCAACCTCCAGGAGACGGAGAGTTCGATCCTGGCCCCGGGTGACGAAATCGGGATCGGCGGCATCGTTTTCACGGTCGGTCGGCGACCCGCGTCTCCCAGGGGCACAACCGAAGCGTCCTGACTTTCCACAAGTCAGTCGAGCCGCCTTCGGGGTCGTTCTCCAGCCAGGCGCGCGTGGAGCCAACCAATGGCCAGTGTGCTGCCTCAAACATCCAGTTTACATGTAAGTGTCGAGGCGTCTGGCTTGATCGAACGGACACTCGGAGGCGTCAGCTTCTGTCGCGCAATCCGTTCGGGCTCGTCGCGATGACGGCGCGGGGAAAGGATCGGCGCCGTCAGCTTCTGTCGCGGTTTTTGTTGGGAAGTGGGCCCCGGCGTGCGCCGGGGTGACGGGAAGGGGGCTGGGTGACTCTGACCGCTTCTAGGATCGCGAGCGTCCGGGCTTTGCCAGTGGATTCACGTGTCGCAGACCGGGGAAGCGCCTGAAGTCATTGTCCGCGGAGTACACTGTGGCGCCACGTTCGATAGCGAGGGCGGCGAGGTGGGCATCTGAGGTGAGATTTCCCGCGGCGCCCGCAGACCTCAGCAGGTTGCGGAGCACCGGCCAATGACTTTCCCCCGGAACCACGGCCTCGGCCACGGGAAGGCTCAACCACTCGTCGATGAAGCCGAGTGCGGCTTCCGTGGACATGGGCCGGTTCAGGATGCCGGGCCGGGTGGTCAGTCGAAGAAAGGCCAGAATAACGCCCCACGCGAAGCCTACCGTGGTGGGGCCGGAGAGGGCACCCTCCAGCCACTTGCGTGCGGTCTGGTGATGCGGCGAGTCGCGGTCGATGGCGTAGATGAGGAGATTCGCGTCTACCAGGATCACTTGCGCAGTTCCAGCTTTCTTGCCTGGGCCTCGTCTTCCAGGGCATCGGAGAGCCGGAGCGAACGATGAAGGTCGATTCCCTGGGCCACCCCGCCCAGCGACACGGGCTTGATTCGATAGGCTTGCGAAGGCGGCGCCTTTTCGGCCAGCAGGCCCAGACGGAGGACTTCGTTGACGTTTCGCCGGAAGGGCTGACCCGTCCGCCTGGCCCGCCGCTTGAGCGCCTCGGCGACGTCAGGCTCGAGTGTCATAGTGGTGCGGATCACGATGGCATCATAGCATCACGCCAACTCGCCGGTCAGACTGTTGAACGCGGCTGAGCGGACGAAGCGCGGGCCTTGCGACCGTTATCCTGCTGAATCAACCGTTGCGCGGGGGGGGGGTGGTGATGATGCTCCGGAGCGACGGAACCGCCGGCTGGATCGCCGTTGGCTTGCTCGTGAGCACGCTGCTCACTGCCGGATGCACCGGGACGCGGACCTCGTGGGATGTCCTCGGGTCGTACCAGGCCCGGTACACGCGCGAGGACGGCACCGTCGAACTGGTCACCTCCGGCGCCTACCCGACCGGCGGGAGCATCACCTCGGACAGCCCCGTGCGGCTGTGCGACGTGCATTCTGTGACATGGGAACTGCGGCAGAATCCCGAAGCGAACAAACTGTCCGGCATCGCCACGGATCTCCTCCGGTCCCTGTGCGTGACCAGCCCCAACTCGGTTTCTGGCGGTCACGTGATCGGTTGGGGCCACCCGGGCGGCGACGCGACGACCCTTACCGGCATCCGGTCCGATCTGTGGCAGGTCAGCGGAACGCTGGCGGTGACCGGATATACGAACTTCAATCCGCCCGAGCCCCCGGTGAACAAGGAGGTCCGCTCCGAAACCGCCAGCGGCACGTTCAGCGCGCTGGCGCGCAGTCCGGATGGCAAGACGGCGCGCCTGGACAATGGCATTTTCACGTTCGAGATCGTGATCCGCACGCAGCCCCACAACCCCCTCGGGTAACGCGGCTTCGTCGTTCGTGGGACGATGATCCGATCGACGCCCTTGCTTCCTGGGTGACCCGAAGGGTGCCCACAAGGCGCGCGGCGCCCTTTGCGCTCCCGGGGTCAGGGTCGATTCGGTCGTCTGCCTTCAACCGGATGAGCCTTGGCCCGATCGAGCGGGAGTCGTGATTGACACCCGCTTCCGCGCAAGCGTGCCTCTCTCAGCGCAAGCCGAGTCTGGTCCCCACGAGGTACGCGACGCCGAGGGTCAGCGAGACGGCCGAAAAGAACAAATGCCGCGGTGCCAGGGCGGCGGCTCCGCCGGTGGCGAACCATACGATCTGCGGAATCAGAACGAGACCGCGCATCGCGTAGATCGAACCGATCCCGAACAGCACGGGTCTGAGAAGGGGCAGGGGAGGCAGCAGCCGCGCCCCTGAGAACGCGTAGGCAGACCACACCGCGAACATCGCGGTCAGACCGAGCGTGATGACGATGGGCGCGAGCGCGCCACGATCCGCCATCCGAGCCATGCGTTCACCGGCTCCCAGATAACGGTAGGCCGCTCCGCCAATAAAGATCGTTCCCAGATGAACGAGCGCCACGATGGCGCTCAGACCGCCCCCGATCATCAGCAGGCGCTCACCCGTGTTCATGCGAGGCGGAGAGTACCACCGAAGAATTGTGGCTTTTCACACGCGGCGGACTTTGTTCGCCATGCGTTGGATCACTTCGATCGACCTCATCGCTGACCCGGATCGCCTTGCCGCGATGGAGCGGGTGCAGCTCGGCGCCCTGAGGGCTCGAATGTCCGGGCGTCCGGCGTATGAGAACCTAAGCACCTCACTTTCCCCGAGGCAGAAATGAACCAGCTCAGATCGATCGCGCACCGCATGATGACGGAACGCGGTCTACTCCCCGACTTCGCGCCCGCCGCGCTGCTTGAGACGCGCGCCCTCATCGATGCGCCTCCTGCGACGGACGCGTCGGTGCGAGATCTGCGGAAGCTTCTCTGGGCCTCGATCGACAACGACAGCTCGCGCGATCTCGACCAGCTCTCCGTCGCCGAGCCGATGGCCGGAGGCGTGGTGAAGATCCTGGTCGCGATCGCGGATGTCGATGCGCTGGTGAAGCGTGGCAGCGCTATCGACGAGCACGCGCAGCAGAACACCACCACCGTCTACACCGCGGCCGGAATCTTTCCGATGCTGCCCGAGCCGCTGTCGACCGACCTCACTTCGCTTGGCGAAGGCCGGGACCGGCTCGCCATGGTCATAGAAATGGTGATCGACGCGAACGGTGTCTTGAAGTCATCCGATGTCTATCGCGCCACGGTTCACAACCACGCGAAACTCGCCTACCCCTCTGTGGCGGCCTGGCTGGATGGAAAGGCCGAGGCACCCCAGGCCCTCGCGGCGGTCCCCGGACTTGATGAGCAGATCCGCATTCAGGACCGCGTCGCGCAGGCGTTGCGCGCGCAGCGATTCAGTCACGGCGCCCTGGCCCTTCACACGCCTCAGGCCGAGGCGGTTTTCGTGGGCGACAAGCTGACCGACCTCAAGGCCGCCGAGGCCAACCGGGCCAAGGAGTTGATCGAGGACTTCATGGTCGCGTCCAATGGCGTGGTCGCGCGCTTTCTCGCTCAGAAAGGTTTTGCCGTCCTGAAGCGGCTTCTTCGTTCGCCCGAGCGATGGGCGCGCATTGTGGGCCTCGCGCATGATCTGGGCGCGAAGCTTCCTTCCGAACCAAGCGGCGAGGCCTTGGCCGCATTCCTGGCCAGTCAGCGCGAAAAAAACCCGGACAGCTTCGACGACCTGTCGCTCGCGGTCGTGAAACTCCTCGGTCGGGGCGAGTACGTGATGGAGTTGCCGCAGCAATCCACCGTCAGACACTTCGGCCTGGCGGTGAGCGACTACACGCATTCCACCGCGCCGAACCGCCGCTTCCCCGACCTCGTCACCCAGCGCCTGCTGAAGGCCGCCATCGCGGGCAAGCCTGCGCCCTACACCAACGAAGAATTGGGTGGTCTGGCTCCCCACTGCAACGAGCAGATGGCCGACGCGGAGAAGGTGTCGCGTCAGATCGACAAGGCGGCCGCGGGGATGCTTCTCCAGTCGCGCATTGGTGAACAATTCGACGCCATCGTCACGGGCGCCTCGGACAAGGGAACCTGGGTGCGCATCACCCATCCCATGACGGAAGGCCGGCTCAGGCAGGCAAGCAAAGGCCTCGACGTCGGCGACCGGGTGCGCGTAAGGCTGGTGAGCACCGACGTCAACCGTGGCTTCATCGACTTCGAACCCCAACACTGATTCCGCGGACTACGCTTGGACTTCGATCGAGCGTCGGATAGTCGGTGTGGCCCTCGGCTCCACCGCCGTAGAACGTCCTGACGCCTGGGAGAAGCGAGGGGAGCGTCCGTTCTGAAGCGGTCGACGGGATCGGGAATAGCGATGAAGGGTGGGCCGGAGGCGACCAGATCCGCGGCACCCTGGTTGCGCCTTTTGGACATCGGCCCAGATAGCCTACAGCTGCGTAGCTGCCTGGCGTCAGTCTCCTGCCTTGTGGGCGTGGCTTCGTTTCAGCAGGTCATCGGTCCAGGTGCCCGTGTGACACTTGGAGCAGAACGACCGGCCCGGCATCACCAGGCCCGCGGCCAGGGCTTTCTTTGAATCCTTCATGATGGCCAGGGTCTTGTACTCGCTGCCCGCGCCGTGGCAGGACTCGCAGTCAAGCGGCGGGGTGCGGGCGGCGTGCTTCGTCTTGGCCCAGGAATCGAACTGGACCTTGTGACAGAGCTTGCACTTTGCCGCCCCGATGCGGGTGAGCCCCGGTTTCGTAGCGGCCACCTCAACCGTGCCGCCGATGTCCGCGACGATCGGGGCATGAGCGGGGGCGGGGGCAGGCGTCGCGGACATCGGCGGCACGGTTGAGGTGGCCGCTACGAAACCGGGG
>ENA-ORBV01015947-ORBV01015947.1-microbial-mat-metagenome-genome-assembly--contig:-NODE-15947-length-10975-cov-5.213617_pt1 | contig 10975 bp, 6 predicted proteins | sample MGYA00237777_ERZ505514 | MGnify/ENA primary metagenome ERZ505514 (study PRJEB26160, sample SAMN06269048) | microbial mat metagenome | isolation source: Oligotrophic lake microbial mat | place...
ATGATACGGCGACCACCGAGATCTACACCTCTCTATTCGTCGGCAGCGTCAGATGTGTATAAGAGACAGGAACATAGTTGAAGGATACGTTGGGCGTGGAACCATGAAAGAGCCGCTGATCCCAGACAATAACGGATCCAGCGCGTAATTTCGGGTGTTGGGCCAAGGCCATCATGGTAGAATCCTTATGATCCAGTTGGTATTGCATGGGGCCAACACAGGTTGGGTGGTTACGAAACCAAGAATCAAACGTTTTGTGCGATCCTGGAATGAGAATTGTTCCGCCATGTTCGCGGCTGGTGATATCTCGTAGGTTGACAATGACTTGTAGGATGGGGGCCGTTGCCATCATGGAATGATGAACATCATTGTTTTCGGCTATCCAAGCACGGTTGTTGTCGCTGTAATGTAAGTTGGAAAGTCGCTCTTTTATCATTTTTGCTTCGTTAGACGACCTCGAGCTACGAAACTCCCATGGGTTCATGTCTAGATGTAAATTTCGTTTAGTCAATGGCTCGCCGTATGCTGACGAAGGAGGTGGACGATGAAGGAGCCACCTGTCGTGGTTGACAATATAATCAAAAGTTCCCATGACGGTCGTCAAGGCTCGATGCAAAACCTCGTGCTGGCGAAGCCTCAACAGCGCAGGACGAAACAGCCCGTGAACGCCTCTGGGGCAACCAAAATGGGACAAACACCTGGCCCACGTTTCTGGGTGGATGCCTGCATCTGGGAATTGTTCTTGTAAAAAGGCCGTCATATCGGCGAATTGCTCGTCACATTCTTCTTTGGTCAGAACATTGCGAAAAATGACAAAGCCAAACCTGTCAAAAGAGGCGTTCGCCACAGGCACTTCGCCCTCGTTGTTGGGGTCAAAACTCAAGGAAAATCTTGGGTCCTCCTCATCAACAGGGATTTCCATAAAGGTTGGTATTAGTGGTTGGTCTTGGTTGTCGCCCATCTTTGTTCTTTTTTGTGTTGTCTGTTTATGCTTTTTGATGGATGCTATTTTGCTGTGTATTTGTATTGATACTGCTGTTGGCTGCTTTACTTTCCTATGGCGCCCAAATTGCGATAAGCTAGCTCATTCAATTGAATCAAATTTGTCGAAACCTCAAACGTGCATGGCTCAGATATTTCGAACGTGCATGGTCTTGTTCGTTCAATCGTGAATATAAAGGGTTAAGGCTAAGCAACTCTCTGCCTCCGACCACTGGCCGATTTTAGGGCCCTTCCTGTTTGTTGATCTGGTGGCCCTGCATATCTATACTATCAAGTTCCAATATCACGCAGATGCTATAAAACTTGAGGTGGTTGCTGATGTTGTCGTCTTGTCAGATTGTTTATCAACTTTGATGAGGGTTGCTGTTCCATGTATGGTAGGGTCAAATTGTCTTGATGTTGCAGTTGACGTTTATCAAATGCCCCTGTTTTGTCGAGCCTATCGAATTGTTTGCGCAATTCTTGAATCATATTGGCATCTACTTGATTCATGGCCAAAAGCATAAATTCTAAAAAGTCGGCCCAGCTCACGTGTCCATCGCCGTTCCGATCCATGGCTTGCAAATCTTGCCATGTGAGTTGATGTCTTGGTGCTGATTGGTGGTGTTGATGATTGTTATTGTTGCCAGCGTTGCTGGTAACTCCAAAAAAGGATTCCATCGTTTGGAATCTACGGCGGTTGATAATAAAGTTGGCTACATATTGGATGCAACGTCCCATCGTTAAAACCGCGCAGGGAGTAAATAAAATGGCCAAAGCTCTAGCATATTGTGTATCTGGTGTGAAATCTCCGAAACCCACAGTGGTTGCTATTTTTGAATGATTTAGATACATATAAAAAAAACAGCACATACAAAGTTGAGACAAATTCAACATGAACGTGGAAAGTACACTTTATAGTCGAGCTCTTTCTTTTTCTTACCAGTCATGATTCCAAAATAAATGGTAGCTGGGACATCCCATCCTTGATCTCGTCCAATCAAATATCCGAGTACACAAATCAGGAATCCCACAACCATGTTCTCCACGATATACCGCTTGGAATACCAAGCCTTTTGGATTTCTTCATTTATCCACAGTATATTTTCCTGTATCCGTCGACCAAGCTCTTTATTTTTGCTGCCGGATGATGAAGTATCGCTATCTTGTCGTTTGGTTTGTTCTTCTTGGTTGTTGTTGGCATTATTGCCACCCCCTTGATGTACAATTTCCCCCATATTACTGCCCAAAAGACCCAACGCAATGGCCACAAAGCTGGCACCCGTCAAAACATAGAGACACACCACTAAGCGTTGCACATTGGTGGCAGGATAAAAGTCGCCATATCCCACCGTGCTCACTGTCACAATGGCAAAATAACAACAATCAATCAGAGTCCAATCCGTATGATAGTTTGTCGTGTCTAGTTCCGTGTTCGTCGTTCGCGGTGGCGGTCGGCGAAATACCAGGGAAAAGATCAGCGTTGAAACGCAAATATATCCCACAAGGAGCAAGAGGCAATGCGACCACGAAATTTGTAAGTGCGTGTGAAGGCGACGCGCTTCTGGTTTTCGTCTTCGTTTAAAGTTGCTGGTAAGTTTAAGGCGCGTCATGATGATGTGGTGTTTTACTTCATAAAAGAGGAGTATAAGACTGGTATTGCTAAGAATACTGACTGTCATGAATGTATACACCTGCGTCTATCTCTTGTTTTGTTCGTATAGTTTTCGCTAGCTACTAGTAATAGCTATGGTGATATAATCTATTTGTCTTCATTCGATATTAGAGATAGCGCCAGTTTGTCGAATGCCGGCTAGTTAAGTAGCTAGAAGTATAGAGTGGAGGCTTTACTATTGGTAATATGTTGTAGATCGGATACATGGCGGGAGGAAGGAGTCAATAGGATCTGTTGACACGCGGCGGTTGACAATCACTCAGAATTTCAATCCTCTTCCTGGATGCCCGACTGAGCTTGGTCTGGGTATTTATCAGTCAGCCTCGCCGATCAAGTTGTTGCGCAGGGGGGGCTCGCACCCTGTTTCTTTCATCATTTACTATTTTGAAGCTTCTTTTTGCTTTTTTTCGGAAGAATTATATTTTTTTATTTTTCTCATGAGAAAAACACTGCAGATAATCTAATGTTTTGTGGGACATTAGGCTAAGCTAGTTGTAATTGCCATCTTGACAAAAATCAAACACTTAAATTTTAAGCAGTGCGAACGTAGCAACCTTATAACGCACATGCTTTACCAAAACAGTATTATTCGTTGGCTGCGCTGTGAGGATGACCATGTGTGAACGAACCAAACATATTCGCCACTGTGGATCGACGATGCACAAATTGCTCTCGCTTGATGGTCAATTGAAACCCAACTTCTCCCGCGTGCTTGCCTTTCATGAGTAGCGGTCGATCGATCTGCACCACCTTATTTGTTTGCCTCATACGCATGGAAAGCAGTTCCTTGATATTAAGAGCTGCCACACCAAGACAGTAATCAGGTCCAGTCGGATCATAGTCATGGACAGCCACGAATAGCATTTGGTCGGACCAAACCTCGCAATTCTCCAAAAAGAGGGACAAATTTTCGTCGCCAAAGTCTGGGTTCCGAGAGCTGGCCTTCGATCTGGTTCTGGGCCAAGTCTGCCCTCTCCAAAGCAGACGGAGTTTGTCCATAAATGAGTGGCCCTCGATACGAAGATCATTGGAATCCCAAAGGAACATGATATAGGGATCTGGATTGGACTCTTTACCAAAATTATTTGTGACTAAATCAAGGTTCGAGCATTTCATGTCACTTATCTCCAAAGTGTATCGACCTCCAACATTCAAGCTCCCGGATTGTTCATTGGGTGTGATAGAGAATGCTCCTCGCACAGGTTTGTGATCCGATGTGATGAAATCAACGCACGCTTCATAGGCAAGTGCAACAAGATTATCAGACATTCCATCAGCAGTTTTGAAGAGGATCCTATCCGCATAGCTTGGGGTTCGTTGTTTTTTATACACAAGACCTGGTTCTCTTTCGACTTTGAAGGTGGGAGAAAAATTACACGGAAGTGTCTGGAAGTCCACAAGTAGATCACCATTCGCCAGTCCCTTCTGCAACTCATCAAAACTGTAGAGCCCAGTAAAGTCTTTGTTCTCTATCATTTCTAGCGCTCGTTCAACTTGATCTTCATGACTCAAATTTTCGTCCCCGAAGTCTGTTCTAAAGTTTAGGTCGCCAAAGACAAATGTATGATGTGAAGCCATCGAAACATCAAGCTTTTTGCTGATACCACTCGTCTTGCCGTCTCCAAGGATTGTTTGAATGTTGTCACACCTTGACTTGTAGTATTTTTTTCCTTCGTGTGCGGCCAAATGACCAGTCAAAAAGCTGACACGAGTTTTCTTGTAATCAAATGTTGCTGTAATTCCTCCCTTGTTGGCCAAGACGTTCCCTATCCCTGCGTTGGCTCCGCTGATCTTGATATGTTGTATGTCTAACTCTACTTGTGCGGAGACCCATATGTGGAGTCTCATTTGGCCTCGCTGCTCGTCTGCCACCTGAATATAACCATCCCCTAGGATTTCTTGAATCATTTCACGAAGCTGCGCCGTGTTTTTTTCTTCCATTGCATTCAATACTTCATCCTCTGTAAGAACCTCACTGGACCGGCTTTGTTCTTCTTTTTTCTTGTCCTTCCACGTTGCTTCTTGCATGCCGATAGCAATCACACCAAAGGACTCGTCAGGCCTGGTCGCACCCTTCTTCAATGCTTTCAACTCTGCACAACTGCCGTCTGGTGGAATCCAGGCTTCTAAAGACTCCATAGTGGGTTTGGCATTCCCAATATTTGCAGTGCAAATCAGTAGCTGCAGTGTGTCATCGTCCGCCGCCGCAGCACTTGCACCACTCGTTTGATTGCTGCGGGCCATGCCACTCGATGCTCCTGGCCGGTATGCTACCGGATTTTTCATGGCCTCCGCTAGCTTTGGAAAGATGTAAATGGCCATGGCAACAAGAGTATCAAATGAATAATTGAGGCTTGTGACAAATGCAATGGTACTGGCAGGGAATGACTCCGTGTAATAAAAGACAGCGAAGACCATCTGCAGAATTAGAAACATGAAGTGCGAGTAGATCATCCAGGCTATACTTCTTGACTCGTTCAGCTGTTTCATTGTATCACGCGATTGGTATGCCAACAGCGCTGCCGCCATCAACAAAAGAAAATGGTACGCAAAGGCAATGTTTCTCCAAAATCCCATATCAGAGTCGCACATACTGTCCCAGACTATTACATTGGGGTCGTCAGGATCCACACGGCGAGTTTCGGATATATCGGGTCCACTCAAAACGGTCCATGTAATCAACAAGGCTATCACAGCTGTCACAACTGCTGCTACTCTAGCCAGTAACAAGCTTCGACTGATATTTACTCGCTGCTGTCGTCTTGCCGATCGGATTAGTTTGTTGATAGCCGCAGTCTTGACGATCACAGGGATCATCTCAATGGTGAAGCCCAATACCAAGACCCATACAAAACCTGTACATGATGCAGAGGTCGGTGCCATGGCGTGGAGAGTTCCTCCACCAAAGGCAGTCATGCAAAAGCCAACCGAAATTAACTTCATGAAGTCAGGCCGGGCAAAGAGAATGACCTTGGTGTTGCTGTACTTGGAGCAGAGCAGAAACGCAACCACTGCAGTTGCCGCTACAATGCAGCCAAAAGCTTGAGCTAATCGCATATACCAAGCATTGTAATTGCTTCTGTACTGGATCGTGCGAGGATATCCAGGAGGCATATAATTATCCCAAATGGAATCGGCGTTTGCTACTACCCAATCACAGATGGCAACTCGGACATGAAGACCATAATGATGGTTCGCCACGGTTGAATTATTCGCCACGAATCGCGACCACACGTCATCCAGAATATCTTGCATGTCCAATGTCGTGATTCGGAGGTCTTTTAGAAACGCATAGGCGGGCGATTGATCCGCGTCCGGTGTGTCAAAGTGTTGTTCTTGTATAGATTCCGTCACAATGCGCCGTAGTGGCTCGGCAGCATCCCCACAGGCGCCTTTCTCGCTACCCACCCGGACCATTCGATCCTCACTGCATTTATCTTGTGGGCGCACACGATGGGAAGAGCACTCTCGTGAGGGGGTTGGAAATTGTATCTTATAAAAGGCGTACTCGCTGTGCATGAAAGCTACCGAGTATAATTCCGGCTCATTATGAGCCATCAGCAAATGGTTGCCCGTGGAATAAGCCGCCCTCCAAATTTGAAGCATACTCTCCCTATCATAACTGTTGGAAGGAGGGAAAGGACCACTGGATGCCAATCCAACAATATCATTCCAGTACAGTTGTTGCTCTAAGTGTGACGACGCAAAGTCGCAAGGCGGGAACACTACATGACCCGTACAGTTATCAGGATGGGCTGTGCAATTATTTTCCTCTGTATATCGAAAATGTCCGCGGTAGACCCCCTCCTTGATATAAAGATTGAACTCGTCGGCTTCGGGGTATCTAGCAGCAGCTACCATTGGATCACCCTCCCAAAAAGCAGCAGATTCATTACTGGAACACTTGGATGGCGACACTTGCTGGCAGTAGTCCCCCCAAGTTGTAGGGCGTTTGAAAATGGAGGCTAACAATCGTCTGGACATATTCCCTTGAAGACCAACCCAAGAGGCAAATTGAGGATAAGCCTTTAACGTTTTAAATGGCATGTACAACCCCACCCTCCCAATCACTCCATTTTCAGACGATGGTTCCACTACATGGTCTTCTACCAGTTGGAGGTATTCTGGATTGTTTCTTTGGCCTGGCCAAACTTCTGGAAATATATTGGCACACTCCTCATAGGGCTCGCTGCTGCAATCATAAACTTGATTTCCGATTTTCAAAGCCTCATACGGGTACAAGGTGGATTTGGAAAAGGGAAGGCCCCTCCCAAAGGAAGAAGCATAAAAACTGGATTCGGGTGTCCCCCGAGTGGTAAGGCCAACCGTGGCAGGAACACGTGCGACTTCCATCAAGAGAATTTGATATAACCATGCCATGATCATGCTGGTATCCCAACTGCCTTGATAAATACGAATTTCCGGATACAATTCCTCCAACTCGGAGATGATGCAGTCTTTATTTTCATTCCTTGCGTCATCCGAGTTGCAAACGCGGGGTTCTTTCCATTTGGAATTTTCTTCGTGGGAAAGTCGGCTGTACAAACATCCCTTGGCATATGGGTTTACAGTAATGGTGTCAAAATCTTCCGTGTTGGTGGTGATCCCATCCACTGCCAGTTGTGAGGATTCCTGTGTCTCGCGTGGTGGCAAGATCACACTGTCCATATCAGTGGAATTGATTAAAAATTCCTTCTTGCCGACCACTACGGCCTGCGCTTCAATGACTACTCCGAATACCTCAGTAGCATCATCTCCATAGGAAAATACTACGAAGAAAAATAGCAGCAATAAGCACGGCCTGCTTCTAGCCAGTAATGATAAAGGCGGCCTTTTACAAACAAAGGGCGACATGGTACAAGTATACAGCACCTATGTTTCTTATTCTTGTATGTTGGCAGGTTTGGTTGTTGTGTCTTTATGATGTCCCCCATACTCACCAACCTTGAGTGACGAACCATTTCATCTGTTGATTAACTCCTAATGGTAACTGTGCGTCAAAATTCGGTTAGTTTATCAATCTGTGCAAGAATTCTCGCTTAGTTACTTCACTCTTAGATAGCAAGCTAGCTAGTTGAAGTAGCTTGACAATGAACACGTCTATCTTGTGGAGCGCATCTGACTACGTCATAGTCTACATGACAAGTTTTTTGTGGGTCATGGTTATGGACATTTTGTGGAGCAGCGAAGTGCAGCCGGACGCGTCACACAGTGAGTAGACGTGCCATGGCCGACAACGAAACCGAAAACAGCAGCCAAGACGCCGTGTCTGTGTCACAAGACTCTGTTGCTATTGTCACTCAAGTGTTTGCTGGCGATGACTTCAATGATTCTGCCTGTGGTGACCTAGATAGTCTTCTAGCAGAAAATTGAGAGAGAATGGGTCATTCCGAACACACTCAAGATGAGGCATCGATCCAGCCACAAGAAACCGCACCTGCAAAACAGAAGCGCAACAGAATGGTGTTCAACAACAAGAAAGTGTGTGGTAACAGATTGTTATTTCTTCTGCCAGAATCTTTTAATCAATTTGCAGATGATTCTTTCTTTATGACCGGCAAAATCGTCAAATGTGCTACAAAAAAAACAAAGACTCTGAATTCCTCACACAATGGGATGTTGGTAACATCCCCACTACCATAAATGTGACTTGGCTAAAGCAACACCACAAGAACATGGATGATCATCGTCACAAACAGCAGGAAGCTACAACAAACTACGAAGAAAATGGCACAGTGACCGGCAACAAACAAAAGAGAAGGCGCCGTAACCATGGCTCAACTAGTTCTGGTTGTGCAAGAGAGAGAATCAACAACACTGCTACGCCTGTAGGAAACAGCATAACAATTGCAGCAACGGAAGCTGCTGCTAGCATCTGCACTTCCAGCAGCATGGTCAGTTCCCTTACAAGGAATTTGACAACCGCCAGTGTCTTGACTCTGCCAAGTTCTACTTGTGGAAGAGGAGGGCGACGTGTTACAACACTGGACTCTCAACGGAACACGAGGTCCACTCGCAGCACTGACACCATCGACTCTGATTCCAATGATGGGGACGATTTGGATGAAGATGACCAGGGAATAGACAACGTCTGCACGGAGGATGACTCGCAAGAAACTCAGGCCGAGACAGAAGAAGACGTTGATGGAATTGCTGGTTCAACTATCTTTGAACAACTAAAGGCTCCAGTTTGGAATTTTGAAGTTGTTCCAGAGAACACGGCCATTGACAAAACAGAGGGTCCCATGTGGTGCAATGGACCAATTGGTTTGAAGCACGGCGTGGCCGATTCATTTCATGACCCGTTGGAATGTTTGGCTGCAAATGGCCTGAGCAGAGCCTTTGTTGCTAGGCTAGCACAGTCTTCAAATGAGCACACACGAAGGCATGTGCTTGACAAAGATCGGAACAGTCGTCTTCATGGAATGGCCTGGCGAAATGTCACTGTCTCTGAGATGCACTGTTTTCTAGGAATAACTCTGCGAATCAGTCTGTCTCCTTTAGATGGTGGAGGATGCCCTGCGTGCTTTCGAAAGCACAACGTCAAGGTCTGTGGTGAAGAAGCAAAGGGCACGAAAGGATTTGCCCATAAATTCATGGAACTGTGGCGACACAAGCAAATCAGAACACCCTTCCATCCTGAAAGTAGGAAAGCAGCAGCCATGGATGGACGCGACAAGGCTTTTATGTTGCGCCATGCTTTGAGAACTCTGAACGAGGCTGCCCAAAATGTTATGGGAATGCCGGAGAAGGTGTCGTTTGATGAGGGAGGCACCGGTAGCAGACACCGACACAATCCAATCAGGCTATTCAATGGCAGTAAGCCGGTGAAATTCCGAATAGAACACTTTATTCTATCGTGTTCCAAGACATGCTTTATCCATCATGCGGATGTCTACCAAGGAAAGAATGCCAGCGATGTGCATATCCACAAAAGCCTTGTTGGCGTGCCGACAACTCAGAAGGTGGTGCTGAATGCTGCACTGCATGCAAACATGGACGAGTGTGTTCATGGAGCAAGACACATTTATGTGGATAACCGATACCAATGTCCACAATTAGCAGCAGTGCTCCTCAAACGTTACAGCATCTGCAGCACCGGCACATGTAGGAATGGACGTGTTGGTTGGAACAAAACACTGTTTGATTTGAAGAAATCACAAGATAAGGGAACCAGGAAACTCGCTGTCGATAGAATCAATGGAGTCATGTGCGCACAGTGGGTTGATTCCAAGGTTGTGAACTGTGTTTCAAGCCAAGTGAGTACAAGGGTTGATGCTGTAAAGCGTCAAAACGGATCCCAAAAAGACGCTGTGCCATGTCCTGCGCCAATTGTTGACTACCAGAAGCACATGTTCGGCGTTGACAAAGGTGATCAAATGCGAAGTAATGGAGGCTTCGCGTTGAAAGCACACTGCAAGAAATGGCACAAGAGAGGGTTCTTCGCGATCCCAGACATGATGCTCATACATTTCGTGGAACACGTCCTGCAGGGAAAATCCAGATTGGGGTCGAACTGAGTTGAAGCGGCACAACTTCTACTGGTGCATCAGCCAAAGGTTCTTGGATTACACAGAGAACCAAACGGAAGTTCTGCAATCGCCGGAGAAGAAACAAGCATGCCATGCCCTCGCCAATGGACACAGGCCGGAAAAGGCCTCATCGAGCAAGATGTGCGCCACATGCAAGACGGATTGGAATCTTGTACAAAAGAGAGATGGTGGGAAGCCTTCTCAATTGGGTTTGACATCACACGTTGCGAGGTGTCAGGCTTGTGGTGTCATGGCACACGACAGGCCCTGCGCTGTGAAAAGAACCATCCATGAGATTGCTGAATGGAGTTCTCTAACGTGTTTCGAAATGGTTCACACCAAAACCGGATTTGATTTATGGCAAAGGTCGTCCGACATTTCAGACGCAGCTGGCGAGACAGAAGACAAGAAACAACATGGGTACAATGCAAAGACGTCGCACCCAAAGCACTTGGAGCTTGCACAAATGCTAGGAACTGGACCGAAGAGAAGAACTGGCACTTCTGTTCATTCAGCCGCAACTACGCCTCGAGTTGGGGACATCAATGAAGAAGACAGCAGCAACAACAGCGGCGACAACAGTGAGTCCGAAGAAGATTCTCCGGCAATGGCACCTCTGAATCTGATCAATGTGGGCCGTTGCCATAACAACAATGCTTAGAACAATGATTAGAAATCAAACACTTCCTCTCTTACTTGGTTTTTGGCTTGAAACCTGTGCGTTTTTCACCTGGAACAACAAAATGTTTCTCAACACACAAATAAACACAACGAGGAAGGATGTGTC
>ENA-ORBV01015948-ORBV01015948.1-microbial-mat-metagenome-genome-assembly--contig:-NODE-15948-length-10975-cov-3.567811_pt1 | contig 10975 bp, 6 predicted proteins | sample MGYA00237777_ERZ505514 | MGnify/ENA primary metagenome ERZ505514 (study PRJEB26160, sample SAMN06269048) | microbial mat metagenome | isolation source: Oligotrophic lake microbial mat | place...
ATCGACGACCTGATTACATGCCGCAAGGGCGGCGACGTGCTGCCGATGCCGGCCGACCGCGTCGAATTCATGGACGTGTCGCCACGGCAAATTGTGTCGGTGGCGGCGGCGTTGATTCCGTTCCTTGAGAACGACGACGCCAACCGCGCGCTGATGGGATCGAACATGCAACGGCAAGCCGTGCCGTTGCTCGAGTCGGAAGCCCCGTTCGTGGGGACGGGACTTGAGGGCGTTGTTGCGCGGGATTCCGGTGCTGCGATTGCGGCCAAACGCAGCGGCGTCGTCGATCAGGTTGATGCGACACGTATTGTTGTTCGCGCAACGGATGATACGGATTCAACAAAGTCGGGCGTCGATATTTTCCGCTTGCAGAAGTTTCAACGCTCGAACCAGTCCACGTGCATCACTCAGCGTCCGCTGGTGAAGGTGGGCGACAAGGTTCAAGCCGGGGACATTGTTGCCGACGGTCCGTCGACGGATTTGGGTGAATTGGCCCTTGGGCGAAACGTCCTCGTCGCGTTCATGCCGTGGAATGGCTACAACTTTGAAGACTCGATTTTGATCTCGGAGCGCATTGTTCGCGATGACGTCTTTACCTCGATCCATATCGAGGAATTCGAGACCATGGCGCGCGATACCAAGCTTGGGCCTGAAGAAATTACGCGCGACATTCCCAACGTTGGCGAAGAGGCTCTGAAAAACCTCGATGAAGCCGGGATTGTCTATATCGGCGCCGAGATGAGCCCGGGCGACATTCTGGTTGGCAAGATTACGCCGAAGGGCGAGTCGCCCATGACGCCCGAAGAAAAACTGCTGCGCGCCATTTTCGGCGAAAAGGCCTCGGACGTTCGCGACACGAGTTTGCGGTTACCGCCAGGTGCGTCTGGTACCGTTGTCGAAGTCCGGGTGTTCAATCGCCATGGCATCGACAAAGACCAGCGGGCGCTTGCGATCGAGCGCGAAGAAATTGAACGCTTCGCCAAAGACCGCGACGACGAACTCGCGATCCTGGAGCGTAATATCTATGCGCGTCTGGAAGAGCTGCTTTTGCATAAGCAAATCTCTACGGGGCCCAAGGGTATTGCACCGGACTCCAAAGTGAATCCGGTTATGCTGGAATCGATGCCAAAGGCGCATTGGTGGCAGCTGGGCTTGCGCAGTGAAAAGGCGCAAAGTGAAGTCGAGTCGCTGAAAAAATTGTACGACGACGCCAAGAACCGGCTGGAAGCGCGGTTCGCCGACAAGGTCGACAAGCTCCGCCGTGGCGATGAGTTGCCACCCGGCGTGATGAAAATGGTCAAGGTGTTTGTGGCAGTGAAGCGCAAGCTTCAGCCCGGTGACAAAATGGCCGGGCGGCATGGAAACAAGGGTGTGATCTCGAAGATCGTACCGATTGAGGACATGCCGCATCTGGAGGATGGAACGCCGGTCGATATCGTGCTCAATCCGCTGGGTGTGCCAAGCCGCATGAACGTTGGGCAGATTCTTGAAACCCATCTGGGCTGGGCCTGTCATGGGCTGGGCCGTCAAATCGGTGACATGATAACGAAGTACAATCGCGATGGAAAAGCCGATCCGCTGCGCCGGCACCTGAAGTCCATTTTTGGACAGGACGGTAATCTGGGCGAGCTTAATGATGAGCAGCTTGTCGAGATCGCCGGCGGCATGGGTCACGGTATTCACATCGCAACGCCTGTGTTCGACGGTGCGCATGAAGCCGATATCAACAAGTTGCTTGAGCTCGCGGGCATGAACGTGTCGGGGCAGGTGACATTGTACGATGGCCGGTCAGGTGAACCGTTCAAGCGGCAGGTGACTGTTGGCTACATCTATATGCTGAAGCTGCACCATTTGGTGGACGACAAGATCCATGCCCGTTCGATTGGGCCTTACAGCCTGGTCACGCAGCAGCCGTTGGGTGGTAAAGCCCAATTCGGCGGTCAGCGGTTCGGAGAAATGGAAGTGTGGGCGCTTGAAGCCTATGGAGCTGCCTACACGTTGCAGGAAATTCTTACCGTGAAGTCCGACGACGTCGCGGGACGAACAAAAGTTTACGAAGCCATTGTGCGCGGTGATGAAAATTTTGAAGCCGGTATTCCCGAGAGTTTCAACGTTTTGATCAAGGAAATGCGCTCCCTCAGCCTCAATGTCGAACTTGTGACGGAGTCGGAATCGTGAATTCCAGCTCCATCACAGTAGCGATTTAAGGAGAATTGAACTCCATGAATCAAGAAGTCCTGAACGTCTTTAATCCTATTGCGGCTCCCCCGACGTTCGACCGCATCCGAATCGCGCTTGCGAGTCCGGAAAAAATCCAATCTTGGTCGTACGGCGAAATCAAGAAGCCGGAAACTATCAACTATCGTACGTTCAAACCCGAACGTGACGGTTTGTTCTGCGCGCGCATTTTTGGTCCGATCAAGGATTACGAGTGCCTGTGCGGCAAATACAAGCGCATGAAGTATCGCGGCATCGTCTGCGAGAAGTGCGGCGTGGAAGTTACGTTGTCGAAAGTGCGCCGCGAGCGCATGGGGCATATCGAACTTGCGTCGCCAGTGGCCCATATCTGGTTCATGAAGTCGTTGCCGTCGCGCATCGGCATGCTTTTGGACATGACGCTGAAGGATCTGGAGCGGGTTCTGTATTTCGAAGGCTATATGGTCGTCGAGCCTGGCCTGACGCCCATGAAAGAGCGGACAATTCTTTCGGAGGACGAGTTCCTCAGAGCGCAAGAAGAGTACGGCGAGGACAGTTTCACGGCGCATATCGGCGCGGAGGCTATTCGCGAACTGTTGATGCGGCTTGATTTGCCTGCCTTGAAAATTTCGTTGCGCGAAGAAATTGCAACGACTGAGTCCGAGCTAAAACCCAAGAAACTTGTGAAGCGGTTGAAGCTGGTTGAAGCGTTGATGGAGTCGGGCAATCGTCCTGAATGGATGATCTTGACCGTCGTGCCTGTCATTCCGCCGGAACTGCGTCCGCTGGTGCCGCTGGATGGCGGGCGTTTTGCGACGTCGGATTTGAATGACCTTTACCGTCGCGTGATCAATCGCAACAACCGGTTGAAGCGGTTGATGGAACTTCGGGCACCGGACATCATCATACGCAACGAAAAGCGGATGCTGCAGGAGTCCGTCGATGCGTTGTTCGACAACGGACGGCGTGGGCGGGTGATCACGGGTGCGAACAAGCGGCCGTTGAAGTCGCTTGCCGATATGTTGAAGGGCAAGCAAGGCCGGTTCCGGCAAAACCTTTTGGGCAAGCGCGTCGACTATTCCGGCCGGTCGGTCATTGTTGTCGGTCCCGAGCTCAAGCTGCATCAGTGCGGGCTGCCGAAGAAGATGGCGCTCGAGCTGTTCAAGCCGTTCATCTACAACCGGCTTGAGGCGAAGGGACTGTCTGCGACCGTCAAGCAATCCAAGAAAATGGTCGAGAAAGAGCGTCCTGAAGTTTGGGACATTCTGGCCGAGGTTATTCGCGAGCATCCAGTACTTCTCAATCGGGCGCCGACGTTGCACCGCTTGGGCATTCAGGCTTTCGAACCGGTGCTGATTGAAGGCAAAGCCATTCAATTGCATCCTCTTGTTTGCACGGCGTTCAACGCGGACTTCGACGGCGATCAAATGGCCGTCCACATTCCGTTGTCGCTTGAAGCCCAGCTTGAAGCGCGCGTACTGATGATGTCGACGAACAACATCTTGAGCCCTGCAAACGGCAAGCCGATTATCGTGCCCAGCCAAGATATCGTTTTGGGTATTTACTATTGTTCGTTGGACCGAGACGGCGAACCCGGTGAAGGCAAAGCCTTTGTTGGTATGGGTGAGATCGAGCACGCACTGGCACAGGGTGTGCTGACGCTGCATTCGAAGATCAAGGCGCGCTACAAGACCGTTGATGCCAATAACAAACCGGTCACGGTCCGGGTAGACACGACGCCTGGCCGCTTGATGATCGCCGAGTTGCTGCCGCGTAATCCTAATGTGCCTTATTCGATGGTCAATCGCGTGATGCGCAAGGCGGAAGTCAGTGCGTTGATCGACCTGGTCTATCGCCACTGCGGGCAGAAAGAGACCGTGCTGTTTGCTGACGCTATAATGGCGTTAGGGTTCCGTGAGGCCTACAAGGCCGGCATCTCGTTCGGCAAGGACGACATGGTCGTGCCGCGCACCAAAGAGCGGATGGTTGAAGAAACCCGCAAGCAAATGAAGGACTACGAGAAGCAGTATCAAGACGGCTTCATCACGGAAGGCGAAAAGTACAACAAGGTTGTCGATGCCTGGTCGAAGTGTACGGACCGGGTTGCCGAAGAAATGATGCGTGAGATTTCCGCGGTGCAGCTTGATCCCGTGACCAAGCGCGTCAAGGAGGTCAACTCGATCTACATGATGTCGCATTCCGGCGCGCGTGGGTCGCCGACTCAAATGAAGCAACTTGCCGGTATGCGCGGCTTGATGACAAAGCCGTCGGGCGAGATCATTGAAACGCCAATCATCTCGAACTTCAAAGAGGGGTTGACGGTTCTTGAGTATTTCAACTCAACCCATGGCGCGCGCAAAGGTCTGGCCGATACCGCGTTAAAGACTGCGAATAGCGGTTATCTAACCCGGCGTCTGGTTGACGTGGCGCAAGACTGCATCATTACGCAGGATGATTGCGGGACGAAGCTGGGCATTACAGTTGCTGCTGTTCTTGATGGCGGTAACGTCGTGGCGACGTTGAGTGAACGGACTTTGGGCCGCACAGCTGCCGAGGACGTGAAGGATCCGGCGACAAACAAAACGCTGGTGAGACGCGGCGAAGAAATTACCGAAGACAAAGCCGAATTACTGGAAGCAGCACAGGTTCCAAAAGTGCGTATCCGTTCGGTTCTCACCTGTGATCTGAAGTCGGGGGTGTGCGCGAAGTGTTACGGACGCGATCTGGCTCGCGGTACGCCGGTCAACCAGGGTGAAGCGGTCGGCGTTATTGCGGCACAGTCAATTGGAGAGCCTGGAACGCAGCTGACGATGCGTACGTTCCACATTGGTGGTGCGGCGCAGGTGGCCGAGCAGTCGTTCGTTGATGCCAGCCATGACGGCAAGGTCAAGATCGTCAATCGTAATGTGGTGAAGGACTCCAGCGGGTTGTTCCGCGTGATGGGCCGCAACAGCCAGATTGTTATTCTCGATGACAACGGTCAGGAACGCGGCAGTTTCAAAGTGCCATTTGGTGCGCATTTGAAATTTGACGAGGGCCAAGAGGTCAAACGCGGGCAGCGTCTGATCGAATGGGATCCGTACACCATTCCGATTTTGACCGAACGTGCCGGCTTTGTGAAATATGAAGATCTGGTCGAAGGGCTGAGCCTGAAGGAAGTGACCGACGAGTCCACGGGCATTTCCAGCAAGGTCGTTCTCGATTGGCGTTCGAGTGCACGCGGCAATGATTTGCGGCCTGCGATTTCGATCCGCGACAAGAAGGGTGAGGTCATCAAAGTCTCGGGCAAGTCCGAGGCGCGGTATTTGCTGGCAGTTGATGCCATTCTGTCGTCCGATGATGGAGCCGAAGTCCGGGAAGGCGACGTTATTGCGCGTATTTCGACCGAAGGCGCCAAGACGCGCGACATCACCGGCGGTCTGCCGCGGGTGGCTGAATTGTTCGAAGCCCGTAAGCCCAAGGATCATGCCATTATCGCAGAAGCAGATGGCTGGATCGAGTTCGGCAAGGACTACAAGAACAAACGTCGCGTAGTGCTGAAGCCGAAGAATGACAAGCATGACCCGATTGAGTATTTGATTCCCAAGGGCAAGCACATTGCCGTGCAGGAAGGTGACTTCGTCGAAAAGGGCGATTTCATCATGGACGGCAATCCTGCCCCGCACGACATTCTGCGCATTAAGGGTGTCGAGGCGTTGGCGGCCTATCTCGTGAACGAAATTCAAGAAGTCTATCGTCTGCAGGGCGTGAAAATTAACGACAAGCACATTGAAGTCATCGTGCGTCAGATGCTCCAGAAGGTGGAGATTGAGGACGGCGGAGAAACAACGCTTGTTCAGGGCGAGCAGCTTGATTTCATCGAGTTCGAGGAAATCAACGCCAAGGCGAAGCTTGAGGGACTGAAGTTGGCGGTTGGGAAGCCTGTTCTGTTGGGCATCACCAAGGCCTCGTTGCAGACAAGGTCGTTTATTTCGGCGGCTTCATTCCAGGAAACGACCCGCGTTTTGACCGAGGCTGCCGTGAGCGGAAAGGTAGATACGCTGGATGGCTTGAAGGAGAACGTCATCGTTGGGCGCCTGATACCGGCTGGAACGGGTGGCATGATGACGCGGATGAAGCAAATTGCAGCGGATCGCGACAAGGCCATCCTTGATGCCAGACAGGCTGCGAATGCAGCCGTTGTTGCTTTGCCGCCTGCAAATCCAACTTCCGACGCGGCCGAATAACGATAATGGTGAGAGCCGGGCGTATGTCCCGGCCCTCACTTGAGTGCCTGAATGTCTCAGGTGGGTGACTGGTCTCAAAACTCAGTGAATCCCGGTTGACGTAATATCATTGCGCGCGTACAAGGCGCGCTCATTCGACGGCAGGCTGTAGGGAAGACTAACCCTAAACGCACCGCGCAAGTCCTATGAGTCAGGTTTGAACGCAAGACCCACCGGCCCTCCGGGCGGTCCTCTGCAAATCAGAACCAAGCGCTGCGGGGAGATGGGCACGGCCCCTCGCGAGCGCTTTGAGGCGTTGTTTGTTGCCGTGCGCGAATTGAGAAGAAGTGAAACGCTAACAGCATGCCGACGATCAACCAGCTGATCCGCAAACCGCGAAACCCCAAAGCGCGTCGCACGAAAACGCCTGCGTTGCAGGCCTCGCCGCAAAAGCGTGGCGTTTGTACGCGCGTTTATACGACGACACCAAAGAAGCCGAACTCGGCGCTTCGCAAGGTGGCGCGCGTGCGTCTGACAAACCAGCAGGAAGTGATCAGCTATATTCCCGGCGAAGGCCACAATCTTCAGGAGCACTCCGTGGTGCTCATTCGTGGCGGCCGTGTGAAGGACTTGCCTGGCGTTCGCTATCACATTCTTCGGGGTGTGCTCGATACGCAAGGCGTCAAGGATCGCAAACAGTCGCGGTCGCTCTATGGCGCCAAACGGCCGAAATAAGGAGATCGCCCCATGTCACGCCGCCGCCGCCCACAAAAGCGCGAAATTCTTCCCGATGCAAAATTCGGTGATCTGATCATTGCGAAATTTATGAACTGCCTGATGTATGACGGCAAGAAGTCCTCGGCCGAGCACATTGTTTATGGTGCCTTGGCGACGATCGAACAACGCGCCAAAGCCGATCCGCTCAAGCTGTTCCATGCCGCGCTTGAAAATGTTGCGCCGGCGATCGAGGTGCGATCACGCCGCGTCGGTGGTGCAACGTATCAAGTGCCGGTCGAAGTGCGCACCGAACGCCGTCAGGCTTTGGCCATTCGCTGGATCATCAATGCGTCGCGTGGACGTAACGAACAAACCATGGAGCAGCGTCTCTCGGGAGAGTTGCTCGATGCATCGAACAACCGTGGAACGGCTGTGAAGAAGCGTGAAGACACACACAAGATGGCAGAGGCCAACCGGGCCTTCTCGCATTATCGCTGGTAAAGAATAAAAGAGTTTCGGACAAATATTATGGCGCGTACGACCCCACTCGAGAAATACCGCAACATCGGCATTGCCGCGCATATCGACGCCGGCAAAACGACGACGACCGAGCGCATTCTCTATTACACGGGCAAGAGCCATAAGATCGGTGAGGTGCACGACGGCGCCGCGACCATGGATTTCATGGAGCAGGAGCAGGAACGCGGCATTACGATCACCTCTGCGGCGACCACAGCCTATTGGAAAGACTACCGGGTCAACATCATCGACACGCCCGGCCACGTCGATTTCACTATCGAAGTGGAACGCTCGATGCGCGTGCTTGACGGCGCGGTTGCGGTATTCGATTCGGTTGCCGGTGTTGAGCCGCAATCGGAAACGGTATGGCGTCAGGCCGACAAGTATCACGTGCCGCGCATTTGCTTCGTCAACAAAATGGACCGCACAGGCGCAAACTTTGAGAACGCCGTCAACGAAATGCGCACGAAATTGGGTGCAAATGCCGTGCCTATCCTTCTCCCCCTCGGGTCAGAAGATAATTTAAAAGGTCAGATTGATATCATCAATCAGAAGGCAGTTGTTTACGCTGACAACGATCATATTGGTTCAACTTTTAGCGTTGAAGAAATTCCCGCTGAATGGCAAGCCAAAGCAAAAGCGGCTCTTACTTTCCTGATTGAAAAAATTGCTGATGTTGACGAGAAAGTGGGCGAACTTTTCCTTGAAGAAAAACCCATTAGCTCAGAAGAATTAAAAGCCGCTATTCGACGTGCGGTAATTGCAAATACTTTAGTCCCAGTGGTCGGGGGCTCTGCGTTTAAACACAAAGGTGTCCAGTTCTTGGTTGACGCCGTGATCGATTATCTTCCAAACCCTCTCGACCTTCCAGAAATTAAGGGTCAAGACCCTGATACGATGGAGCCTAAGTTTACTCGCCCTGACGATAATGGTAAATTTTGTTCACTTGCATTTAAATTATGGAGCGATCCTTTCGTTGGTAAACTTGTCTTCTTCCGAGTTTATTCCGGTAAGCTTTCCAAGGGCGATACGGTCTACAATCCGCGGACCAATAAGCGGGATCGCATCAGCCGAATTATTCAGATTCAGGCCGATAAACGCGAAGAAATCGATCAGGTTCATTCTGGAGATATTGCAGCCATTGTCGGCATTAAGAATGTAACAACAGGTGATACCCTTTGCGACGAGGATCATCCTATTCTCCTAGAACCACCGACATTTCCTGAACCTGTCATTTCCATGTCGGTTGAGCCAAAAACTAAGGCTGACCGCGAGAAGATGGGCGAAGGTCTTTCGCGTCTTTCTGAAGAAGATCCTACTTTCCGCGTGTTTACTGACGAAGAAACCGGGCAAACGATTATTGCGGGTATGGGTGAACTTCACCTAGAAATTATTCGCGACCGTTTATTCCGTGAATTTAAAGTTGAAGCCACTTCTGGCGCACCTCAAATCGCTTATCGCGAAACCATCACCAAGCATGCAGACGGTGAAGGTAAGTTGATCAAACAATCCGGTGGTCGTGGACAATACGGTCACGTTATCTTGGATGTTGAGCCGAATGAACAGGGTAAGGGCGTGGAAATTGAAAATAAGGTCGTTGGCGGAAACATTCCAAAGGAATATATTTCTGCGGTCAAGAAGGGTCTAGAAGAAGGCGTTTTGAATGGTGTAGTCGCAGGGTATCCTGTTGTCGATATCAAAATAAATATTTTGGATGGAAGTTATCACGAAGTCGATTCCAACGAAATGGCTTTCAAAATGGCTGCTATTTTCGCCTTAAAAGATGCGATGAAACAGGCGTCTCCTATCATGCTTGAGCCTATAATGGCTGTGGAATGTATTACTCCGGACGAATATCAAGGTGATATTCTTGGCGATATTAACAGACGCCGTGGAAAGATTATGAATATTGAAACGAAGACCACTGGGTGTGTCGTTCGTGCGGAGGTTCCTTTGTCTGAAATGTTTGGTTACGCTACCGCCATTCGCTCACTTTCCAAAGGCCGCGCTGCTTATTCCATGGAGCCTTCACACTTTGAACAGGTTCCGGCGCAGGTGCTGACGACTATTTTAGACCAGAACACGAGGAAGCCCGCGCGCAGCTAATAGACGCGAATAAAAGGTTAAATATATGACTCAACGTATACGAATTCGATTAAAAGGTTACGACCACCGGATCCTCGACCAGTCTGCTGGGGATATTGTGGAAACGGCGAAACGCACAGGCGCTAAAGTCGCTGGGCCTATTCCTTTACCAACAAAAATTGAGCGTTTCACCGTGAACCGCTCTCCGCATGCGGATAAAAAGTCAATGGAACAATTTGAGCGCCGGACACACAAGCGTTTGCTTGATATCGTGGACCCTACGGCAAAAACAGTTGATGAGCTTAAGAAACTCAACCTGCCAGCAGGTGTGGACATTCAAATCAAGATCTAACGGGTAAAGGAAAACCATGAGTATAGGATTACTAGGTAGGAAAGTCGGAATGACCCGTATTTATGACAGTAAGGGCGCCATGCGCGCTGTTACCGTACTTGAAGCAGGTCCTAACGTTGTTTTGCAAACTAAAACGTTAGAAAAAGAAGGATACAAGGCCGTCCAGGTCGGGTTTCTAGATTCTAAAGAGAACCGCGTTGGGAAACCAGCAGCAGGTATTGCAAAGAAGGCGAATACCACTCCTAAAAAACTAGTACGTGAATTTCGTGTCGACAAGGAAGAATTAAATCCAGGGGACTTGATTACTGTAACCAACTTCATCGTAGGTCAATACGTTGATATCGTGGGGACATCTAAGGGACACGGTTTTCAAGGTGTGGTAAAGCGTCATGGTTTCGCTGGAGGCGGAGCCGCCCACGGTTCTAAATCACATCGTCGTCCGGGTGCTATTGGGGAACGTTCCACTCCAGGTCGTATTTATAAGAATCATCGTATGGCGGGGCATATGGGACAGCGCCAACGTACAATGCAGAGCTTGGAAATTCTTCAAGTTCGGGAAACTGAAAATTTGTTGGTGATTTCCGGTTCGGTTCCGGGTGCCAATGGTGATTATGTGATTATCCGTCAGGCCAAGAAAAAACCTGCTGCGGTTGCCACGAAATAAGTGAGATGTTATGGCTATTAAAAGCAAAATTTTAACAAAAGAAGATACCTAAAGTTTGAAATTCTTTTTCTTAATAGGAATGCTTCCAGGCGGTATAGATTAAGATGAATTAGGAGAAATTTGGGGTTCAGATTATCTTAAGCATATTGAGAAATTAATGAATCTAAGTTTAGTTAGCAAAAAGGAATAGCATGGTGAGAAACCTAAAATTATGTTACCGCCATTCATGGTTAACTA
>ENA-ORBV01015949-ORBV01015949.1-microbial-mat-metagenome-genome-assembly--contig:-NODE-15949-length-10974-cov-9.683124_pt1 | contig 10974 bp, 9 predicted proteins | sample MGYA00237777_ERZ505514 | MGnify/ENA primary metagenome ERZ505514 (study PRJEB26160, sample SAMN06269048) | microbial mat metagenome | isolation source: Oligotrophic lake microbial mat | place...
TCAGGAATGCGCCGCGTAGGCTGTGCCCGGTCTCAGGGAAGTAGCGCAGGCCCGGCCCGCCTTCGCCCCGGTGGCCCCAGTGAGCGGGCCGGGCCTGCGCTACTTCCCTGAGACCGGGCACAGCCTACGCGGCGCATTCCTGAGCTACTGGGAGGCCCAGGGCGGCCTGCCGATCTTCGGCTTCCCGACCAGCGAGGAGCTGAGCGAGGCCGGCGGCGATGGCCAGGCCTACACGGTGCAGTACTTCGAGCGCCACCGCTTCGAGTTCCACCCAGAGAACGCGCCGCCCTACAACGTGCAGCTCGCTCGCATCGGCGACGACGTGCTGCGGGCCGGCAGCCGCGACTGGTTCGCCTTCCCCAAGACCGGGCCAAAGAGCGGCTGTCTCTACTTCGAGTCGACGGCCCAGTCGCTCTGCGAGCCTCTGCTGAGCTACTGGCGCAGCAACGGCCTGGAGTTCGACGGCCGCAGCGGCAAGAGCTACGCCGAGAGCCTGGCGCTCTTCGGGCAGCCGCTGTCGCCGCCCCAGGTGGAGGAACTGGCGCCGGGCGTCTTCGTCACGGTGCAGTGGTTCGAGCGGGCCCGCTTCGAGGACCACGGCGCGGGCCGCGTGCTGCTCGGGCTGCTGGGGAACGAGCTGACGCAGCGGCGCGGCTGGCGGTAGGGCAAGCGTAAAGCGCAAAGCGTAAAGCGCAAAACAGCCTGTCGGCAACCTGGCCTCCCAAGTCTACCGACAGGCTGTTCTGTGCTCGACGCTTTGCGCTTTGCGCTTTACGCTTTACGCTAGAGAATATAGCCCTTCTTGCGGGCGATGTCCTCTTTGTGCTTGCGGAACAGAATATCGCGCTCGGTGCCCTTGAGATCGCGGCTATAGGTGGCGAGCACCTGCTCGACCTCGGCGTCGATCTCCTCCTCGCGTAGAATGTCGGTGAGGATAAAGTCGTAGATCAGCTTGACGCGCGCGGCACGACCGACGCCCGCCTTGGCCCCCGCCTGCTCGCGATATTCGAGCACGCCCTGCTGCGCAAGCTCGTCGTGTAGGCGCTCGGCGATGCGCCGGATCTTATCCTGGCTCAGCCGCATCTCGCCCTCCTGTGATCGTAGCGTCTTCTGGGCGGCAGTATACCACGCTCCCAATTGACAGGCGCCCGCCTTCGCGTATCATGGCGCCGGTTCGCCAGATGAGCCAGGAGCAATTGTGGAGCAGATCAGCGCCGAGCGTGTGGCCGGGATCCGCGAGCTCGTCGCTCGCACGCAGGCAGAGATCGCACGCGCCATCGTGGGCAAGGCGCCGATCGTCGAGCTGCTGCTGGTGGCGCTGCTCTGCGAGGGGCACGTGCTGCTAGAGGATGTGCCGGGCACCGGCAAGACCACCCTGGCCCGCGCGGTGGCCGCCGCGCTTGGCTGTAGCTTCCAGCGCATCCAGTTTACGCCCGACCTGCTGCCCTCGGATGTTACCGGGCTCTCGTTCTTCAACCAGAAGCTCGGCGAGTTCCAGTTTCGGCAGGGCCCGGTCTTCGCCCAGGTGCTGCTCACCGACGAGATCAACCGCGCCACGCCCCGCACCCAGAGCGCCCTGCTAGAGGCGATGCAGGAGCGCACGGTGACGATCGACGGCGAGACGCGCCCGCTGCCGCGCCCCTTCCTTGTGCTCGCCACCCAGAACCCGGTGGAGCTGGAGGGCACCTTTCCGCTGCCCGAGGCCCAGCTCGACCGCTTCCTGATTCGGCTGAGCATCGGCTACCCGAGCCCTGAGGAGGAGGAGGAGATCCTGGTGCGCTACGAGCGCAGCAACCCGCTCGCCGAACTCACCGCCGTGCTGAGCGCCGAGGAGCTGCGACGGCTCCAGGCCGAGGTGCGCAGCGTGGGCGTGGCGCCTGTGGTGCGCCGCTACCTTGTAGAGCTTGTGCGGGCCACCCGCCAGCACCCCGATGTGGAGCTGGGCGCCAGCCCGCGCGGCTCGCTCGCGCTCTACCAGACCGCTCAGGCCCGCGCCGCGCTGCGGGGGCGCGCCTTCGTGCTCCCCGACGACGTGAAGGCGATGGCCGAGGCGGTGCTCAACCATCGCCTCATGCTCACCGCCGAGGCCCGCCTGCGCGGCCGCACCCCCGCCACGATCATCGCTCAGATCCTGGCCCAGACGCCAGCGCCGGTTGAGTGATGCAAAATGCAAAATGCAAAATGCAAAATGAGCAAGCCGCAGATGCTTCGCTGCGCTCAGCATGACATGCTGGTGTCACCCGGAGCGCGCAGCTGTCACCCTGAGCGCAGCGAAGGGTCTTTCCAAAGGCGGGCGAGCACTACACCCGCAGCTCTGCACTCTGCATTTCTACGAGCTGCTCGCGCAGCCAGGTGATGCGGGCGCCGTTCACACGGTAGCAGACAGCGGGGCCGTCGGCGTAGGCCTCCAGCAGGCCCGCAACGCGGAGCTGCCGCAGATGCTGTGAGAGCGTCGATTGGGCGCGCGGGCCGTCTTCGGGGAGGTGGAGCAGAATCTCGTTGCCGATACAGTCGGGGTGGTGCAGAACGTAGCGCAGGATCGAGACGCGCACAGGGTTGCCGAGAGCCTTGCAAAGCAAGACCAGGCGACGGTCGCCTGGGCCATCATCTGCCGTAGCCATCGTCGGCCTCCTTCTTCGTTCTCAGTACTGTACGCGCCTGGAGCGCTCGCTGTCAAGCTGAATTGTATCTTCATGTGCGGCGCCGCGCTACACCAGCGTGAGCTGAAACGTGAGCATGTTGTGGTCCGATGCGGTGGCATCGATCAGGACCTGGGCGTCGGAGGTGCTGCCGCCGCGCACATAAACCCTGTCGAGCTCGTGGCCGCGGATCGCCTTGATCCCACGCGGGAAGCGCACGTGGTACAGGCCGCTGTCACGGGCCACGCGCTCCAGGATCCGAACGCGGCCCTGCTCCCATGTATTGAAGTCGCCCACGAGCACCACCGGCCCCGCGTGATCGCGCAGCTGCTCCTCGAACTGGAGCATCTGGTGCAGAAAGGGGCGGCGCAGCCGGAAGTTAATCCCGTGGCTGTTCAGCACTAGGAGCGACTGGTTTGGCGGGCAGTCCGGGCGATCCAGCGGGTAGAAGGTGCAGATCGCCATCTTGGGGGTCTTCGTCACTGGCTCGAAGTAGCGCGAGAGCAGAAAGCGGGTCTGCACCGCGCGCACGGCGGAGACGGTGCAAACGCCTGTGGGCGCGCGCTGGTTGGGGCGCGTGTAGAAGCTCACCGCCATGTCGGCATCGCGTCCGGCGAAGAGCTCGCGGTGCGAGGCCTCCAGCGCCGGATCGTGGCGAAACTCCTGGAGCAGCATCAGGTCTGCGCCCTGGGCCTGCTCTGCGAGCAGCTGGTAGTAGCGCTCGCGCCGCCCCTTGAACGTGTTCCAGACCAGGATGCAGAGCGGCTCGCCGCGCCGAAAGTAGCTGCGCTCGGCCTCGGTGGCGATCTGGATATATTTTAGGCCCTCCAGGGGATGCTCGGGGCGAAGCCGGTACGCCAGGTTGGTCACCCAGTGGTAGACACTCTCGTGTACGTGCAGCATAGTTTCCTGGGAACTTGTTGGCGGCAGGCTACGGCCAGCGCGCAACCTGCTCTACAACTGTGCAGGAACTATGCCAGGTGAGAGGCGGCATGCGGGAGCGGACGTTCGGCTATCGGCTATCGGCTATTGCACATCAGGCCACAGGCGCCGGCGCAACCTCGAAGATATCCTGAACGGGCTGCACGTCGCGGGGGCCGTCTACAAGGGCAACCTGGATGCGGTAGATACCAGGCGCCGGGCGCCTGATCCCGATCCGCCACTCGCCATCGGTGAGCGGCACGCTGCGGCGGCGCTTCTTCCCGCTCTCCAGGTTGGTGATGGTGACGCGCAGGGCGCCCGGCTCGCCTGGCAGATCGGCGGGCTGCACGCGGATACGCCCGCCCTCGGGCGGGTAGACATCCTCCAGCCAGAGCCGCAGGCCGGGCTGCACGCCCACCCCAAAGTGCCCCGCGTCCAGCAGCGCAGACTCGCTGGCCAGCAGGCGCATGCTCTGGAGCATGTGGCGCTGCATCGCCGGACTGTTCTGGAGCGCCGCGTGGCTCTCCGCGACATACACACGCTGCAGCGTGTCGGCGCGGGCGCCGGGCGGCATAGCCGAGTAGAGCGGCACCGTGCCATCGCCAAACTCCGGGTAATTGCGCTGGAGCAGCACGGCAGGCAGATTCTGGCCCACGCTCAGCTGGCCGCCCACAACGCGCGCCGACTGGCTGGTGGGCTGCTGCGTGCCGATGATCGCCGTGTGGATGTAGCCGGGCGCCTCGCTGGTGCGGGCCAGGGCTGCGGCGCGGATGGGCTCGTGGAACTGGGTGCGGGCTGCCTCGGCCTTGGCCTGCGAGAGCCCGCCGACGTCGCCGATGGCTGCTGCGCTGAGGGCGGTTCCGTCGCGATCAATCACGTCGTAGATCGGCAGCAGCTGGTGGGCCGAGGTGAAGGTGCGCAGGGCGGGGCTCACGTCGATCCAGGCGAGCTTCTGGCCGAGCACCAGGCTGGAGAGGGCGTTGACCGAGCCACGGTTGGGCGTGCCGAAGGTGTAGAGCGCCCGACAGTGCTCGTGGCCGCCGAGCACCTCCAAATAGTAGCGTGCGATCAGGCCGCCCATGCTGTGGGCGATCAGGATTGTCTTTGCGCCGGGGCCGCCGCCGCTGCGCCGCCAGATCGGCAGCTGCTGCTCCACAAAGCGCTGCAGCCGCCGCGCCGAGGAGCGGTTGTCGCGGCGCCAGTCGTAGGGGAAGGGGAAGAGGCTGGCGTCGGGCTCGGGCGTGTACGGGTCGCCGATCTTGGCGCCAAACTCGGCGGCGATGGCGTTGATCAGGCCGTTGTAGCCGTCGATCTTCCAGAAGCCGGGGATCAGCTGGGCGTCGGTGATCAGCCGCGTGGCCACCACGCCATCGTCGAGCGTGGGGCGCTCGGCGTCGTCGCCCTGGAGGCTGAGGTCGCGCACGAGCACCTCGCGCTGGAGGGCGCGGGCGGCCATGCTCAGCGAGACCGACCAGAGATCCTTGCCATGCTTCGTCAGGACGCTGCCCATGATTCCCGGCAGGACGATCACCATGTCGCGCATTGGTCCCTGGCTCATGTGGTGGCTCCTTGCTGCTGGCTGCACTCGCAATCATAGCGAGCGGGGGCAGGATGTCAAGGGTACAGAGCCATTTGGACCACGAATGGCGCGAACGGCTGGATCACGAACGGCGCGAACGCGAACGCGCGAAGCGGGCGTGGCCGGTTTCGCGGTGGTTCGCGCCGTTCGCGGTCCAGACGGCTTGGGGCACGCCGCCCACCTTACCAACTCGCGCCCAGCGGATCACTTGGAGCGCTGGCCAGATCTTGCGTTGCCGCAGGCGCCAGAGGGAGCAGCACGGTGAACGTACTCCCCTCGCCCTCCACGCTCTCCACCTCCACATGCCCGCCGTGCAGCTCCACGACCTGCTTGACCACATACAGACCCACGCCGATACCGCTCAGCTGGTAGCTGGCCGTATTCTCTGCGCGGTAGAAGCGCGCAAAGATCTGATCCAGCGCCTCGGGCGGGATGCCCAAGCCACGGTCCTCCACGCGCAGCCGGGCGTTAGCGCTGTGGATGTCGAGCAGCAGCCGGATCGGCCCGCCGTGTGGGCTGTACTTTACGGCGTTCTGGAGCAGATTTTGCACCACCTGCTCCAGCCGCAGGTCATCGCCGATCACACAGATCGGCTCGCCCTGGATCGCGATCTCAAGCTGGTGGCTCTGTGCGAAGGTCAGCTCCAGCTCCTCGCCGATCCGGCGCACCAGCGCGCCAAGATTCACCTGCTCGCGCTCGATGCTCAGCTGGCCGATCTGGAGGCGCGACAGATCTAGCAGCGAGCTGACCATCTTGCTCAGGCGATGGGCCTGCTGGGTGGCCACGGTAATGCGCCGCTGCTCGCGCTCGCCGATCACGGTGCCGGGCGTCACGCGGCGCTGGAGCAGATCCAGAAAGCCAAGCAGCGAGGTGAGCGGGGTTTTGAGCTCGTGGGAGGCCACCGAGAGGAAGGCTTCACGCACCTGAATGGCCTCCTGGGCCTCGCGGTAGAGCATGACGTTGTCGATGGCCATGGCCGCGCGGCGCGACAGCTCCTCCGCGAAGTGCAGATCGTCGGGCAGGAATGGTTCACGGTTGCGGCGGGCAAACGTGATCGCGCCCTGGGTGACATCGCGGATCACCAGGGGCACGCGCAGCGTGTGGGGCGCGTGGGCGGCCGTCAGCGCGCCAAACTCCTCGTCGTAGGCCTGATCAATCTGGTCGCCCAGCACCTCGGCCACGCGCTCCACCTGGCCGTCGGGGCGCAGCATATCTACCACACAGATGTCGGCGAGGCGGGGCACGCTCAGGCTGGCCAGGCTCATCAGGTGCTCGCGCTCGTTCAGCGAGCCGGTGAGCGCCTGAGTGAGCTCGGCGAGCAGGCGCAGCCGATCCTCGGTGCGCACGCGCTCGGTGATGTCGCGCAGCACCACGACCACGCCCATCACGCTGCCGTTCGCGTCTTTGATCGGGGCGCCGCTGCCGGTCACGGGGAAGCGCCTGCCGCTGCTAGCTTCTAGGAGCGCGCCGTCTACCGCCTCGATCACGGCGCCGCTGCGCAGCACGTGGGTGGCGAGGCCGGGCATCTGCTCGCCGGTGGAGGGGTCGATCATTGGCAGCAGGCTGTCGAGCGCCTGGCCCACGGAGCTCTGGGCGTCCAGGCCGGTGAGCTGCTCGGCCACGGCGTTCATAAAGCTAATGCAGCCCTCGGCGTCGGTGGCAACCACGGCTTCGCCGATGCTGCGCAGCGTTGTGGCAAGCAGATGCTCGCTATGGCGCAGGGCTTCCTCGGCCTCCAGGCGCTGCCCCTCGGCCCTGGACGCAAGCGCCTCGGCCTGGTGCAGGCGCAAAGCCAGGCGCACGCTGCTGCTGAGCGTCTCCGGCGAAAGGCTGCCCTTGGCCAGGTAGTCGCTGGCGCCAGCCTTCATCAGCTCCACAGCCACCTGGGCATCGCTCTGGCCGGTGAGCATGATCACCGGGGTGCGGATGTTGGCGGCGCGCAGGGTGCGCAGCAGCTCCAGCCCATCGGAGCCGGGCAGCTGGAAATCGAGCAGGATGCAGTCGAACACGCCCTCGGCCAATGCGGCCTGGGCGCTCTGGCCATCCTCGGCCTCCGCGAAGCTGACGCTCAGGTCGCTGGCCTGGAGCACACGGCGCACCGCCATGCGATCAAGGGCGTCGTCGTCGACGAGCAGCAAGCGAATAGGGTGCGCTGAGTCAGGGAAGCTCATTGATCGACCAGTACTTATTGAGGGCCGCCATCGCCTCCACAAAGGCGATGAAGGTAACAGGCTTAACGATATAGCCCGCGACGTTCAGGTTGAAGGCCTCGACCTTGTCGCGCTCGTCGTCCGACGTGGTAAGCACGATCACCGTGAGCGCGTGCAGCTCCGGGTCGCCGCGCAGCTCGCGCAGGAACTCCAGGCCGGTCATGCGCGGCATATTCAGGTCGAGCAGCACCAGGCGCCGCTCCTTTGGGATGGCGTCTGGCCCCGTGCTGCGCAGCATCTCTAGGGCCTCCAGGCCATTGTGAGCTACGAAGAGCGGGTTGATGATGTTGTTCTTCTTGAAGGCCCGCTGCACGTTCATTATATCGAGCTCGTCGTCGTCCACTAGCAAAATATGGAGATATTTCATCATCATACGCTACTATGCTCCCGTTGCCTCGCGTGGCCAGGTGAAGTGAAACGTCGCGCCCTGCCCCTCGGCAGACTCCAGGCTGATCTGGCCGCCCTGCTGCTCGATGGCCTTCTTGACAAGGGCCAACCCCAGGCCGCTGCCTTCCACTTTATCACGCGAGGCGAGGGTCTGGAAGATGCCAAAGATGCGCTCGTGGTAGCGTGGCGCGATGCCGGGGCCATTGTCGGCCACCGTAAAGGCGTGCATGGGGCCGTCGCCGCTGTAGGTCACGCTCACCTGCACAGCTGGCCCGCCATGCTTGAACGCATTGCTGATCAAATTATGCAGCACCTGCTGAAGCGGCACGCGCTCCGCGACGATGGTGGGCATGCCAGGCGCAACGCTCACCGCGCCGGGGGGCGCGTCCAGCAGGTCGATCAGCTCGGCGAGCAGCCGGGGCAGGTCCACCGGCTGCGGCGGATCGCCCGTGCGCCCCACGCGCGAGTACTGAAGAATACCGTCGATCAGGGCCTCCATGCGGTGGGCGCGACCGCGCAGCAGCGCAAGCTGCTGGCGAATATCGGCGGTGGCGTGCTCGCCCAGATCCTCCTCGATCCACTGGGCCAGGTTGGCGATGCCGCGCAGGGGGGCTTTGAGATCGTGCGAGGTGATGTAGGCGAACTGGTCGAGCTCGCGGTTGCGCTCGCCAAGCTGACGTGTGAGCTGGGCCAGGCTCAAGCTATACTGGCGCAGCTGAACCTCGCTGCGCTTCTGGTCGTCGATATCGGTGCCAGTGCCAACCCAGTAGCTGATCGCGCCGGCCGCGTCGCGCACGGGCAGCGCCCGCCCAAGCCACCAGCGATAGGCGCCATCCGAGGCACGGCGCCAGCGGTACTCGATCTCGTAGGACGCGCCCGTCTGCACCGAGTGCATCCAGCCGTCGATGCAGGGCTGTAGGTCGTCGGGGTGGAGCACGGGCTCCCAGCCCCAGCCCCAGCTCTGCTCCAAGTTCATGCCGGTATAGTCGAACCAGCGCTGGCTGTAGTAGTCGAGGTTGCCGTCGGGCGTGGCGGTCCAAACCACGAGCGGCATGGCGTCGGCGAGCGCCCGGTAGCGCAGCTCGCTCGCCTGTAGGGCGGCCTCGGCCTGCTTGCGGGAGGTAATGTCGCGATTGATCTCGAGGATCTGCAAGCGCTGGCCGGTGGCGTCGTTCACGGCCACCTGGCGGCTCTCCACGACGATCTGCTGGCCGTCGCGGCGGGTATGCAGTAGCTCGCCTTCCCAGGCATGGCCCGCACTCAGGAGGCGATCCTGATTCTGCACGGAGAAGCCGTCATCGGTGGGAAGGTGCGTAGTCAAAAGCTCGTGCGTAATCTTGCCAAGCGCCTCGTTAGCGCTGTAGCCGTAGAGCTCGGCGGCGCCGTGGTTCCAGGCGCTGATGTGGCCCTGCGCGTCGCGCACGATGATCGCCTCGTGAGCCAGATCGATCAGGCGGGCCTGGTCGGCGAGCACTGCGGCCTGCCGAGACAGCTCGGCCGCCACATGCTTGCGCTCGGTGATGTCGCGCACCACAGCCACAAAGCGCGGGTCGCCCTCCGGCGGGTCCACGTACTGCAGCGCGATCTCCACTGGAACGTCGTGGCCATCCTGGTGGCGATATACGGTCTGGAAGGTGTGCAGCGAGACGTCGCCTGCCACCAGGGGCGCGATCATGGCCTGGAAGCGCTCGGCTGTGAACTCAGGCTCGAGGTCGAGGGGCGTCATAGTGAGCAGCTGCTCGACGCTGTAGCCAACCTGATCGACGGCGCCCTGGTTCACATAGAAAAAGCAGAGCGTCTCGGCGTCGAACATAAAGACACAGTCGAGCGTGCGGTCGAGCGTGGCGCGGAACTGGCTGAGCTCGCGGTAGAGCTGGGCGTTGTCGATCGCGACGGCGGCGCGGCGGGCCACATCCTCGGCCAGGCTCTGGTCATCTGCGGTGAAATAGCGCCCCGACTCGGCGCTCACGAGGGTGATGGCGCCAAACGTGCGGCCGCGGGCGGTGAGCGGCAGCACCATAGACGAGCGCAGGCCAAGCTCGAGCAAGATTGTGCGCAGCTCGGGGTCGGGCACGCCTTCACGCACCATCTCCTCTGTCACCACGGAGACGACTTCGGGCGTGCCGGAGCGGATCACCTGGGGCACGCCGGCGGGCGCGGTGGGGTCGGGGAACGGATATCCCTGTTCAGGATCGCGATCGTTGAGTGGGCCCCAATTCGTCTTCCACTTTTCGCGGGCACGGCTGTTTGGAACGACCTCACCAAATATCTCGGCCCGTTTCAAGAACTGGAGTACTGCGCGAACCGGCGATTCGTCACCAGCCGCTCGTATGCGGAAGCGAACGTCCCGCGGGTTGCTCCAGTCAAATGCTCCAGCCGCTTCGCCAAGCAACACGTCGGCGGCCTCCACAAAGCCAATGCAGGCGAACACCTGCCCCGGGTTGAATAGATCAACAGGGATCGTTGCTTCAGCCACGGTCCGACTCCTCGCGTTGGTCGTTTCGTTTCGAGGCCTGCACATCGGCCGCGCGCAGCAGCGTCTCCCACCACGCAAGGCCCCACGGCCCCCACTCGTTCGTAAGCTCGCAGAAACGGAGCGCTATCGCCTGCGCCCGCGACTCGAGCACACTGGGAGGCTCCTCCGCCCCGGTCGTGCGCAAGAGCGGTCGGGCCTGCCCGTGGTGGGCCGCGATCACGTGCAGGCAAAGCTCCCGAAGCCGCGCCGGCAATTCTCGCACACGAGGATCCCCTTCTGCGACCGGAAGGGAACCCAGCTCGTGTCGATACCCACCCAGGATAGTAAAGTTAGGTCGAGAGGTAGTCTTGGCGAGCGTCTCGCCGCCCCGCGGCGCATGAAAGGCAGTCTGCCAACATGTGGCCCGCTTGCCCTCGTCATGCAGAACCGCGGCCAGGGCCAGCATGCCGCCGAGCTCCTTGGGGAGTCTCAGTCTCTCTGACAGCTCCTTTGCGGCAGCCATCGCCCATTGCTGATGGTCGATGAGAGTCTGCGCGAACTTCGGGCTCAGAGAGCGGCCTTCCTCGGATTGCGCGATGACATCGGGGTCGCTCTCGATGACGAGCCACTCCTTCTCGTCGCCGTCTGCCTCGACGTCGATGGCGACACGAACCTCCTGCCGAAAGGGGCGGCCAGAGTGCGCCCTGGGCTCGGTCTCTTCCTGCCGCGCGTCGCGCTTCTCTCGCCGAATGCGAAACGGCAGCGGCCCGCGCCCATCGGAGT
>ENA-ORBV01015952-ORBV01015952.1-microbial-mat-metagenome-genome-assembly--contig:-NODE-15952-length-10973-cov-5.641061_pt1 | contig 10973 bp, 6 predicted proteins | sample MGYA00237777_ERZ505514 | MGnify/ENA primary metagenome ERZ505514 (study PRJEB26160, sample SAMN06269048) | microbial mat metagenome | isolation source: Oligotrophic lake microbial mat | place...
TCTTCCCAATCCGCCGCCGGACGGAGCAATCGGTTGTCCCCCCAGATGGCGACGGCGTCGCGCTCGACGAGTTCGAGCAGTGCGCCAAGAATGGCATCGTCCATCGTCTGTCCGGCGGCGCAGCCGTTCGAATCCGCAAAACCGAAATTCGTTCCCTCTTCCGACGTATGCCACATGTAGCTGGAAGCGGCGGGAACATGAACTGCGCCGGATGAGCCGAACGACCGAAACTCCGCCCATTCCAAGGGACTGTTAAGGTCCAGTTGCACGGGTACGTGGAAGAGCGAAAGGTGTTGCCGATTCCACTCTTCGCGGTTGCTCAGTTGCCGATCGCTGTGCAGGTTCAGGTGATTGGGGAGAACGACGCGTTCGAGTTCATTGGCGTGGCAGATGACAGCTTTTTCGTCGCCGTGCCAGATGCTCGACCAGCGTTCCAGACCTTCGGCGATGCAGCGGGTGCGGCCATCTTGAGCGGTCGAGCCGCTGCCGTAAACCGTACCCGGTTCCAGGAGCGGCCGCGGACCCTTATTCGGAAAGGGGCGAAGATGATTGGCGCGAAGTTGGTACATTCCGCCAATTGTGCCGGGGGTTGTGGAAAGGTCAAAGACGATTCCGGTGACGGGATTGGCCCAGTTGTCGATTGAGACCCGCTTCGGTGGAGCGCAGCCGCACGAGGCGCGCGGGGTGAGTTCGAATTGACTGGATGAGCCGGAGGGAAGATCGAAATAACGGAAGCGCCCATCGAACTCCGTGCTGCCGTTTCCCCAGCGCAGCATGGCGATCGTCAGGTGGCCGATGGCAGCGGCGACGAAGGCCGGTGTGGCGGCGACGGCCGGTTGTGGTAATGCGGTCTGTTCTCCGCGGCCGAGCACGGCGGCCTGCAGCCATCTCCGAGCGCGCAGCCAGTAGGCGAGGCAGCCCCAGCAGACACCGCCGGAGTTGAAGGCTGGGCCGATGATGAGGCCGCGGCCAACGGTGCGGGCCAATAGCCATGGCCTTTTCTCGGTGGCGGCGAATTGGAGGAGTTCGCGGGAGAGATAGTCATCGGTGGTAACTAAGACACGCGGGGCGGCGCTATCGAGTTCGAACCCGCTCGCTTGGAAGAGTGAGGCGAGGGCGTCACGGCCGACATCGGTTAGCGATTTCCATGCGAACGGGAACGGAGGCGGTAATCCGGCGGCTTCTTTGCGGGGGTCTCTTTCGTGTTGCGTTTCTTGAATGACTCCGAGCGTTTTGAGACGCTGCAGGGCGTCTCCCGCGAGGGTGGAAAAAAAATTCGAAAGTTGCTCGGCGGTTGTAGTATCATCAAGCGTCGTTAGGAGCTCCGCATCCAGTCCCCTGTAGTAGGATGCGTGGTCTTCATCGATAATCCATACGTCGCCGTTCGGTGCGGGCGCCACTATGCGACCGGACGCGACGCACCATTTTGTCAATGGGTTTTTCATTGATTACAACTAAGGCTATTTCATTTCGGAAAAGGAAGGGTCATTTTTATCATGTCAACGGAAATGTCTAATCCAGACGGCGTCGTAATGCTAAAGGACACTGCAACCTGCGGTGAACCGCAGCCGGTTTTGATTGACTTTGACGACGGTCCGGTTGAGCCTGGAACGAAACACCAGATTCTGCGGGTACTCGTGGGTCCGGGTCCAGGTCTAGATGTCACGCGCCTCCGTGAATTCAGCAAAAACAATAAGCCGAACAAGGACCTTGGGGTTGAAATCGCGAGTAGCTGCGACAGCGGAAAGGCATCGGTCATCTTCCTGAAAGAGGAAAACGAAATATTGGTCGAGAATTTGGAATTGTCAACTAAGGCCGCGCTTGTCGGAATTACAAAAATTAAAAACGGCCAACAAAAGTATCCTCAAGAAATCGTGTACTCTGAAGCATTCTACACATTCAGCCCCGCCAACAGAAAAGCGTTCGCGAAACTCTTCTGCCAGGCGGACTAGGCTTGCTCCCTCGTCCTGTTAATCTCGGCGAAAAGCCACGCTTTACCGTCGTCCCAATCTCGCTTGACCGTTCGTGGATTGAGTCCTAGCACAGATCCAATCTCATCAAACGTCATGTTTGAAAAGTACTTCATTTCGATCACTTGAGCAGCCCGAGGGTCGGTGGCGGTGAAACGCGTTAAGGCTTGGTCGACGATCAGCACCAAGTCCGGATCCGCAAACGAAATAGCCATGTTCGGCGTCAATTCCTCGCGATGGGAAGGATCGGGGCGCTTTCCCGCCATTCGAGCCCGCGCCGCGTCCACCAGGACACGGCGCATGGCCCTCGCGGCAATCGCAAAGAAGTGTTTACGGCCCTGCCAGTTGATTTCCCCGGGTTTGGGCATGCGTAAATACGCCTCGTTCACCAACATCGATGGTTGAAGACTGGCCATTCTGGTCTCCGATGAAAAGAACAGGCGCGCCATTTTCTTCAGATCGTGGTAGGCGATGGCGTAGACTTCGCCTTCGGCCGCCTTGTCTCCAGCGGCGCACCGCTGGAGTAGGATGCTAAGTTCAGATTCGTTGGGGTTGGAGTTCACTGATACACTGTATCCATTTCCGCGGCAAAAAAGGGGCGGCCATGCGGGTGACCGCCCCGCTAAAGATTACTGTGCGTTGAGGCGCGTAATCCCGGTTTCAGACTCGGCGATATCCTGAATCCGGCGTCCACCGATGCTGCCATTGGTGTCCGTACCCCAGTAGCTATAGGCGCCCGTGTAAGCGCTGTTCCGGTAACCGCGAACGTTCGAGTTAGAGAACAGCTTGTAGTAGCCGAAGCTAACCCGTTGCGCGCCTGGGGATGCCGTGCAGTTACAGCGGTTCTGGTCGTTCAAGCCGCCATTTGCCTCCACCCAAAGCGTATTGGAACTGTTGTTGGAGATCCACGGATTAAAATAAGAGGCGTCGCCGACCCGATTGTCGATGGTGAAAGTATACTTACCCGACGCATTGGCGATATGCCGGAAGGATCCGCCCATGGTGTCGCCGAGCATCCGGCCGCCAAGGTCGTGCCGCTGGAGGTCCCACGAAAAGTCGATGCTGGAGGCCCGCATCTCGTGATCTCTGGTCTCATTGGCAGGTACGCTTCCGACCGTCAAACCATTTACCTTGATGTTGATTGCACGGGATAGCTTGTTGGTAATGGTTAGCGTTACCAGCAGCGGTGTACCAACAGTCGGGGGAGCTACGTAGGTATAGTCGTACCAATACCAATTGCCGTCGATGAGAGAGAACAGAGTTACATACACCGCCCGCCCGTCGGTAGGAATGCGCGTCACGTAACTGGTATCCCGGCCCATGTTGACATCAAGGATGTCAGTGCAATCCCGGCAGTTTCCAATCCAAAGCCAGTAAGATGTTACGCCGCTCCCACGATTCCACGAAAACGTTTGGCTTGCGGCGAGCGTCGATCCGGGAGACGGAGAGAGCATGCTTGCAACTTCGTTACTTACTCCCTTAGGAGCGTTGTATTGATAATCGTGCCAGTACCAAAGACCCTGGCTAAAGGTGAAAAGGGTCACATAGATCCGGCGGCCGTCCATCGGCATGTTAACGCGATAGCTTTGCGATCGGCCGGCGGAACCGTCGAAAATGTCGGTACAGTCTTGACAACTGCCGGCCCAGAGCCAGTATTCAACCGTGCCGAAACCCGCCCGCCAACTGAAAAGTTGCTGTGAATCAAGGGTACCGCCGTACGAAGGGCTGGACATGACCGCACGCGGATCGAAGGCGGTGGCTTGGCGAGTGCCGTCGCCCGCGCCGGAGAAACCGGTGATTGCGGCTCGGCCGGATACGATTCGTTCCCGAGCGGACTCCGTTAGGCCGGACACGGATACAAGGTCCAGTTCGCGGTCGTCGGATTCGATGTCAACCGAGTCAGTCGGATGACCGGTAAATGGTTGGGCGATCTTACGTTCCGATGCGGTTCGCGGTTCGGTCGCCCGATTGAATAGGAGAAGCGTTTCTGAGAATGTACCGCTGAGTTTCCGGTCGCGCATACCGGAGGCCCCTCGCTCCACGGTCAAGTCCTCGAATGCGGAGTCGAGAACCTGAGGTCTCGAACGTCGTGCTTCCTGGGCGGAAAGAGAAATGAGCATCAACCCCGCGTATAATGCGGGGCTAAGTGATTTTAGTAGCATATGGATCTCCTAGGTTGTACAGAGCATTCTCGGAGTTATTGGAGACCGTCAGGGAGCGGTCTACAGAAGAACTGAAAGTGCTCTAGTCGGCTGTAATCGGCAAGTTTGTCGTGCCGTCGATAATGAAAGCGGGAAGCGGACGAATGGAGTGACAACCAAAAGGAGCGAAGGGGAAATGGCGGGTAACGGAGATGGGGGTGGAGCGAGACGAACCGGGTATGTCCGAGTTACAAAGTCAGCGCGAACTTGCGCCAAGCCTCAGACCTGCTCCGCAAGTCATGTTTTCGAGGCCCGGATATTTCCAGAACTGCTAAGTTGGCCGGGAGTGATTTGCCGAACCAATTCACGTTCCTCGGCGCGATTCCCGCTCGCGGCGTTTTCCAGACTGATGGCTCGGGCCGGAATCGGACCGCCGTCGGTTACGCCGCCCGCACGCAGGGAGGGGGCGGACGACTTCATTCAGCTTTTGCGGGTCTTGGGAGACTGCGTCCGAGTATTTCGCCCGAAGAACCGCTAGGCTGGAGAAGGCATGAGCGAACCGAAACCCCTGGATCTGCCCATTTACAGGCTGAAGCGCAAGCTGGCAACCGAGAAAAACTTAGACGCAGTCGTAAAATTCTTCTACGACAACTTCGTCGACGCCCCCGGTTTCCTGGACGCGGGCCACGCGATCAAGGCTCCGAAACACCTCGAAGCCTGCGTTCACCAACTCGCGATGGCGGTCTGGAAAGGAGCCCCGGTCCTGGTCGAATATCGCCTGATTGAAGTTCCCCTGCTCCAACTGATCCACGGAGCGGTGACGCTGAATGGCAAACAGGCCACCGTTATCTGGCTAACCGATATGACGGCGGGCGTCATTTCCATTGCCCAGAATTCGCTCACTGGTGAGATGCTCTTCGCGCGGCTGACGGTGACTCCAGCCAATCCTGGCGCTCCAAACTAAACCACGCCGCAGCGCTGGCGCTGCGTCCGTCGGATAGAATCGGTAGATCGGAATGGGGCTGCTTCTTTACTGGATGCTCTATCTGGCCGCGCAGGCGCCGACGCCGCAGGCGCTGTTTCAGGAGCGGCGCTATGCGGAGGCGGCAGCGCTTTTGGAGCGCGGCGATTCGTCGCGCGGCGGGCGGTATTTGCTAGGGCTTTGCTATCAGCAAATGGGGGAGTTAGGGAAGGCCGAGACGGTGTTGGCGGGGTTGGTTGCGAAGGAACCGAAGTGGGCTCCCGGATTTTATGCGCTGGCGCGGGTGTTGTTTGTGGAGGGGAAATTTCCGGATGCGTTGCGGGTTGTTGTTGAGGCCGAGCGGTTGGGTGAGCCGGTGGCTCGAACGCGGCGGCTGATGGGGAGCATTGAGGAGGAGCGCGGGAACTGGGCGGCGGCGCTGGCGGCTTATGATGCGGCTTTGCGGGCCGATTCGCGGGTGAGCGAGGCGCATGCGGGGCGGGCTTCAGTGCTGTTCAAGTTGGGGCGAATGGCTGAGGCGCGGGCTTCGGCTAACGAGGCTTTGAAATTGACGCCAGGAAATGAGGAGGGGGCGCGTGTTTTGCGGCAGGCTTCAACGGCGGCTGTCGCGGGTGGCGGGCGGGCTTCGGATGTGGCGTTTGAACGGCGGCAGTTGGAATTTGTCTTGGAACATTCGCCCTCAGCGGAGAAGCATGTCGTGTCAACGATGGCGGGTGGGTTGGCGGTGTTTGATTTTAACAACGACGGACTATTGGATCTGTTTTTTACGAACGGGGCGGAGTTGCCGTCGTTGCGGAAAAGCGATCCGAAATATTGGAATCGGCTGTACAAGAACTTGGGCGGATTGCGGTTTGTGGACGTGACGGCGGAGGCTGGACTGGCGGGGGAGGGGTTTTCCATTGGCGCGGCGGCGGCTGATTTCGATGGCGATGGCTGGACCGATCTGTTTGTCGCCGGGGCCGGGAAGAACCTGCTGTACCGGAACGAGCGCGGGAAGTTCACCTTCGCGCCGCGCGGAATTCGGGATGAGAAGTTCGCCGTTGGCGGCGCTTGGCTGGACTATGACGGCGACGGGCGGTTGGATTTGTTTGTCGTGAATTATTTGGACTGGACCCCCCAGTTTTCAAAGTATTGCGGCGACGCTTTGAAGGGACTCCGGGTGTACTGCCATCCGCGCGAGTTTGCTCCATCGGCGAACCGGTTGTATCGAAATTTGGGCGACGGGAAGTTCGCGGATGTGAGCGCCGCGGCGGGCATCGCGGGGCATTTGGGGAAAGGGATGAGTGCTGCTGTGGCGGACATTGACGGCGATGGCCGGCCCGATATTTTTGTCGCCAACGATGCCATGCCGAATTTCCTTTTCAAGAATTCCGGGGGGAAGTTTGTGGAGTCGGCGTTGGCGGCCGGCGTGGCGTACAACGACATGGGCAAGCCGGTTTCGAGCATGGGATCGGACTTACGCGACTACGACAACGACGGGCGGCCGGACCTGATTTTTACGGCTCTGGCCGGGGAGACCTTTCCGCTGTTTCGCAATACAGGGGAGAGCTTCCGCGATGTGACTTATCCGTCTGGCGCGGGAGCTTTAACGGTGCGCAGAAGCGGCTGGGGCGTGGCGCTGGCGGACTTGAACAACGATGGTTGGAAAGATCTGGTGACGGCGAATTCGCACGTGACGGACACCATTGAATTGACCCGTTCTGAGAAATACATGGAGCCGAATCTGGTGTTGTTGAATGCGGGCGGGAAGTTCCGGTTGGGAGCGGAACTGGGCCCGGCGGCGGCATATCGGGGACTGGCCGTGGCGGATTTGGATGGCGACGGGCGGTTGGATATTGTGACGAGCGCGTTGGGCGCGAATGCCGTATTGTGGCGGAACGTCTCCGCCGGCACGGGGCATTGGCTGGACGTGAAGGCGCCCGTGGGGTCTCGCGTACGGGCGGGTCAACAGTGGCAGGAAGTGACGGCGGGCGGGAGTTATGGGTCGGGTTCGTTCGTGCCCGCGCATTTTGGATTGGGCGCCGCCACGGAGGCCGACGTGGAAATTGTTTTACCCGGCGGGCAGCGAAAATCCATGGGGGTCGTACAGGCGGGGCGGTGATTGTTAGTATGCTTATCCGTTGGCTATGCGACTACTTGCTTTGTTTCTAATTCCCCTCGCGGGCTTTGCGCAACGCGCGGCCATCTTTGAGTCCCGCCCGGCGACGGCGCTGGAGAACGAGAAGATTGAACTCTTGACGCTCAATAAAGGCGGGGCGTTTGTCAGTCTGGTGTTGAAGGACGACGCCGAAAAGATGAACCCGATGTGGAATCCGGTGGCGCTGTCGCGGATGACGAAAGGGCCGTCCCGGTTCGGCGATTCGCTGGGCCATTTCCTTTGCGTCGATGGCTTTGGGCCATCTTCGAAGGAGGAGCAGGCGGCAGGCTTGCAAGGGCATGGCGAGGCGCATCGGCAGCCGTGGGCGCTGGTATCCCAGAGCCGCGAAGGGAAGACGCAGCAGATCACGTTCAAGACGCGAATGCCGCTGGTGCAGGAGGGCCTAACACGGCGTGTTGAGATCGTAGACGGGGAGCAAGTAGTGTACGTCGATTCAACGCTGGAGAATGAACTGGCGTTTGACCGGCCGATCAATTGGGCGGAGCACGCGACGATAGGTTATCCGTTTCTCGCGCCGGGGAAAACCGTGATCGACGCGTCGGTGGGCAAGTGCCAGACGCGGCCGCATCAGAATAACCCGCCGAACCGGCGGCTCGTTTCCGATCGGCCGTTTGTGTATCCGGCGGCGCCATTGAAAGCGGGTGGGATGGCGGATTTGCGGGCGATTCCGGATCCGCCGGATTCAATGGACCATAGCGGATGCGTGTTCGATCCAGCGCGGCGGCTAGGGTTCATCACCGCGATCAATCTGGAGAAGCGATTGATGCTTGGCTATTTGCTGCGGCGGGAGGAATACCCGTGGCTGCAGGAATGGATGAATTATCCGTCCAATCTTGCGTTGTCGCGAGGCCTTGAATTCGGCACGCAGCCGTTCGATGTTTCGCGGCGGCAGACGGTGGAGATGGGCAAAATGTTCGAGACGCCGGCCTTCCGATGGCTGCCGGCGAAATCGAAAATCGGCACGCGATTCCTGATGTTCTACACGCGCGTTCCGGCGGGATTCACGCAGGTGGACGATGTGCGGCAGGAAGGCGGCGAATTGATTATTGTCGACAAAAAAAGCGGCCAGACCGTTCGGTTGGCCGCCTCGCTGACGCTTTAGTTCGCCGAACTCGGCGCGGGTTCCGGCTTCGCCGATTTCGGAGCGGTGAGTTCGTCGCGTTCGTCAAGATGGTCCTTGATCTTGAGGTGCGGGACGCCTTCGTTGAGCCAGGCGGGGGCGGCCTCGCCCTTTAAGTGATGGGCAAAGTATTCACGCATGCGGACCAGATAGTCCTTCTGGTTGGCGGGGGCGCGCAGGCTGTGATTTTCGCCCTTGTACTGGAGCATGATGACCGGCTTCTGCAGGCGGCGGAGAGTGTTGAAGTACTCAATGCCCTGGGTGAAATCGACGGCGCCGTCCTTGTCGTTATGAAGGATCATCAGCGGCGTCCGCACCTTCTGCGCGTGGAAGACGGGCGAATTTCGGACGTAGGCGTCCAGGTTGTCGGTGTAGCCACTGGTGAAGCGGCCCTGGCTGCTTTCGAAGATCGGCTGATTCGCGGAGCCGGTGTTCCAATAAACCGAGCTGTACATGCTGATCATGTCGGTGAGCGGGGCGCCGGCGATGGCTGATTTGAAGGCGTTGGTTTGCGTGACAAGGAAGGCCGTTTGATAGCCGCCCCACGAGTGGCCGTGAAGGCCAACTTTGGCTTCGTCGACAACGCCACTCGCGACCGCGGCCTTGAGACCGGGGAGCACGCACCAGACCGCGGACATGCCGGGATCGTTGAGTTTGTAGGTGATATCGGGCTGGAAGACGGCGTAGCCCTGGTTGTTATAAACCGCTCGGTTGAAGGCGCCGAGCGTGGGCTGAGCATAGGTGTTCAGCAACTGCGACATCTTCTCGTAGATATAGACAACGGTGGGGTAGCGCTTGCCTGGTTCGTAGTTGGCCGGGAGGAAGAGCGCGCCTTGCAGCTTGTCGCCTTTGTCGCTGACGTAATCGATAAGGCGCACGCCGGAGGTCCAGGCGAAGTCCTTCTGCTGCGGGTTGGCGGCGGTGACTTTCACGGCGTTGGCGAGGCCGGCGTTGGAGGCGTGGTAATCGGGATAGTCGGAAAATGTCTCGCGCCGGAAGAGGTATTTGTCGACGTTCTTGGCCTTGACAAGGCCGCTGTATTCGGCGTCGTCCCAGGCGAGTTGTTTGGGCGCTTTGGCGCCGGGGTCGATACGGACGATGCCGCTCTTCTTGGTCCATTCACTGTAGGAATCGACATAGACGGCCTTGGTCAGATCGATGCCTTTTTCATCGGGATCAAGCCGGAACCGGGTGCGATAGCGAACCTTGTCCTTTTTGCCGGAGACCGTGAGATTGGCGGATTTGCCGTCGAGGCCGATCTTCCAGATATCCCAGTTGTCGGTGACGAGCAGGGCTGTACTGTCGGCGCTCCAGCCGAGGGAGAGGGAACGGACGGGGGGCTTCAGAACATTGTGGTCGTCCTCATCGTCCCAGAAGGCGGTCGCTTTCACGTTGGCGGTGAGGTTCCGCTTCTCACCGGTGGCGGTGTTGTAGGTCCAGTGATGCCCGTCTTCGTAGTAGGCGAGAAACTTGGAATCGGGCGAAGGGCCATTGAAGTAGCGAGCTTTTTGCAGGGCGAGCTTGCGCTGGCCGGTGGCGAGGTCGACAACGTAAATGTCTTGGAAGCGTTGGCCGTTAAGATTGCCGTTTAGCTGATAGGGCGTTGTGTCGATGCCGAGGCCGATCATGTGCGGTTCGGGAATTGTGACTTGGCGGAGAGTTTCGTCGGAGAGGCGGACGAAGCCATTTTCGGCGACGCGATAGAGGGACGTGTAGCTGAAATTTTTGTCGCGGGACTCCTCCACTTGCTGTTGGGGCGGCAGGCGTTTGTCCTGCCAGTGCCACAGGACAAGCGCGGCGCGTTCTTTGTCATCCGGTTTGGGCGCATCGGGTTTGGGCGGTGCGGTGACCGGGGGCGTGGGCGGTTTGGGGTCTTCACCGGCTCTTTTGGCTTTGATTTCGTGAATTCCGAAGGCGATGGCGGAAAGGTCCTGGGACCAGGAAGGCGGGCGGTTGGGGCTGACGGTCATGCCCGCGGGGAAGGCTCGCGCCGATTTGGGTTCGAACTGAATTTTTTCGGGCCGGGCGGATGCGGAGAGGTTGCGGAAGCCGACGACCGCGTAGAGTTTGTCTTCGAAGGCTTTGTCTTCGACGCCTCGCAGTGCTGCCAGCGCGTCGCCTTTTTCAGTCCAATTGAGGCTCTTGTAGGCCGCTTTGGCGCTATCGAGCGGCATCACGGAGCCGGTCTCCATGTTGCGAAGCTGAATGCCATTGCCGGCCATCTCGCTCGCGTCGGAGATGAAGGCGAGCCAGTTGCCTTTCTTGTCGAAAGCGAATTCGGAGACGTTGCCGGTGTTTAATTCATCGCCAGTGGAAAGTTCGCGGAGGATCATGTCGGCGCCCTCCCATTTCTGGCCCTCGGGCTTGTAGCGGAGCATGGCGAGCCAGCCGCCGCGTTCACCGGAGAAGTGGAAACGGCGGACGCGATCAAACTCAGACTTCTTACCGGTGGCGAGTTCGACCAGGATCATTTTGTTAAACGTTGGTTTGCCGTCGTTCTTCCTCGGTTTGTTCTGGAAAACGGTGAAGGCGGCCCATTTGGAGTCGTCGGAAAAGTGGAAGCTGGCGGAAGCGGGCGGGGGCGGGCCTACGCCCGCGGGGG
>ENA-ORBV01015953-ORBV01015953.1-microbial-mat-metagenome-genome-assembly--contig:-NODE-15953-length-10973-cov-3.757067_pt1 | contig 10973 bp, 9 predicted proteins | sample MGYA00237777_ERZ505514 | MGnify/ENA primary metagenome ERZ505514 (study PRJEB26160, sample SAMN06269048) | microbial mat metagenome | isolation source: Oligotrophic lake microbial mat | place...
CCGTGAAGCTGATGCCGTTCTGCTCGCGCAGCAGACGGATCTTTCCGGTGAGGTCGGGTCCCATCGCACTGTAACTGCCGCCGTCGTCGGTGAAGCCAGCGTACGCGTCGATGTACTTGAAGCCGTTGAGGATGACCTTTTCTCGGATGATCTCGTTCAACATCAAAACGTCTTCGTTGGGCTCGGTCCGCCGGACGTTGGGCAAGCTGACCCAGTAGACGGCGATTTTGCGCCGCCGCAGCGCTTTCATCACCACATCGATCTGTCGAGCGAACTCGGCCCGCCACTCGTCGGTGTCGTTTGCAAACCGTTTTTGACCAACGCGGAACGTCGTCCGTTCCTGCGGCGCGAGCATGACGACGACGACCTGCGGGGTGTCGCGGACCAGGCTCTCGTCGAGTGCCCGCGTCTGGCTGTCGAACTCGCTGCGCATCAACGGTGGAAAGTCGAGCTGCTTGGGGCGGATTTGCACCCGGCCGTCGCCTCGGAACGCTTCTGTCAGGCCATACTTCAATCCGTCCGCGATCCATTCGCCGATGACCTGGACCTGGTAGACATCGCCAGCGGGATAGAGCGAAAGATAGCCTTGACCCTGACCGCCGATGGCATCGTCGTCGGCTGCACGCGCGCTCCCGGCGCTCCCGGTGGCCGCAAGGGCTGCCAGTATCGTGGCGAGGACAGCGATGGCGAAACGGCGAAACCAGACCATCCCAATGCTTTCGTTCGACTTCGTTTCGCCGAGCCGTCTACTGCGCACCGACGCCAACCTTGCGGCCTGTTGCAGACAAAGCTGCGCGCAAAACGTCCGGCGCTGGCCAGCATCGCGGCGCAAGCCCGGCGGTCGTCTCGAACGCGCCGATCTGGCGACGGGTGTTCGAACCAATCATACCGTCGATTTTGTCGATTGGGTAGCCGAGCGCCTGGAGCCGTGCCTGAAGATCGTTGACGAGGGCGCTCGATGGTTGAGCCACGTTCGCCCAGGCGCCGTCGAAATCACCACCGCCGCCGATCCGGTCGGCGAGATTGCCGACGAACAGCGCGTAGAGGTCGGACGTGTTGTAGCGGCGGATAACCTGGAAGTTTTCCAGTGCCAGGAACGCCGGGCCATGGGCGCCAGCTGGCATCATCAGGTAGGCGGGCGCATCGAGGTCGGCATCGCGAAAGCTTCGCCCGCCGGTGCGCTTGAAGCCGAGCTCCTGCCACGCGCGAAGCGTGCGGCTGCCGGGCGGTCCCTCCAGCGCGCAGGTCGCGGCAGGTGGTACTGTGACCTCATACCCCCATGGCTGCCCGGCGACCCAGCCCTTGTCTTTGAGTTGCTTGGCGGCGGACGCCAGCGCGTCCGGCACCGAGCGGACCAGATCAACGCGCCCGTCGCGGTCGAAGTCGAGCCCGTGCTTCTCGAACTCCGTCGGCATGAATTGCGTCAAACCGACGGCACCGGCCCAAGATGACCTGAGGTCATCGCGCGCAATGCCACCCGCGATCAATTTCAGAGCGGAGATCAACTCGGCGCGAAACAGCTCTTTGCGGCGGCCCGTATAGGCCTGCGTGGCCAAAACCCGGATGGCATCGTGCGGCAGCTTATAGGTGCCGAATGCGGTCTCGCGGCCCCATATCGCGAGGAGCCCATTCCGGTCGACACCGATCTCGCGTTCGATCCGCTCGAGCGTCGCCCGGTGTTTGGCTGCGAGGTCGCGACCAAGGCTCGCCAAAGAGGCAAGCCGCTCGCGTTTCAGATAATCGGTCGGGTGCTGCGTGAATTCCGCCTGACCGCGTTTCATCGCCGGTTTGCCGGGGATCACGAGGTCGGGCAGCGAAAAGTCGGGCTCGAGGCCGTCGACGTTACGATCATAGATCGCAGCTGGCACGCCAGCAGCGATCGCTTCTGGCCGAACTTCGGCGAGGAATACCTTGAAACCGGCCGATGCCGCAGCAGTCGAACTCATCGCGAACAGCGTGGCGGCGAGTGCGGTGAACACGGCGGCGAGACGAACCGCCAGCCGGGGCGATAACGTCGGCTCCCGCACGACGCTATGATTGGCCGGACGCGTCAGCTGTTGCAGCATGCCAAGGCTCCTTGTAGCGAGTGCGGAATGTTTCGCCAAATCACCTGCCCGCATAACATAGCCTGCGCCGTGGTGACATCCGCCGTCGCGGCGGTCATGCTGTCGATGGCGTCAACTGCGACGGCCGCACAGCCGGCGAGTGGCCAGTGTTTTCCCCCAGCAGACGTCGCAGCCAAGCCCGGCGAGGAACGCCCGGTCAAGGGCGACCGCCGGTTCGATCGACCCGAGCCGCAACGGACGCTCGCCGCCTTCCAACCCGTCGCTGCGCCCATGCGCGGGGCGATCCGCCGGGTTGAACTGCCGCCGGGCAAAAAACTCATCGCCCTGACCCTCGACCTGTGCGAGCAGCCGGGCGAGGTGTCTGGCTATGACGGCCGGATTTTTGACCTCCTGCGGCGTTACAACGTCAAGGCCACGCTTTTCATTGGTGGCAAGTGGATGCGGTCGCACGAGCCGCGCGCGCAGCAGTTGATGACCGACCCGCTTTTCGAAATCGCCAACCACGGCAGCGGTCACCGCAATCTTCGGCTGCTGTCGGGCAAAGCACTGGCCGACGAAATCGAAGGGCCGCAGCGCGCCTATGAGGCGATCCGCGCCGAGTTTGCCTCGAATCAGTGTCTCGCTCCCCGGCTTGCCGACACGCCGCCGCGCATGGCTCTGTTTCGCTTTCCCTATGGCGCCTGCAACGACGCCTCGTTGGCGGCCGTGAACGATCGTGGGCTGCTCGCGATCCAGTGGGACGTTTCAACCGGCGACCCGTGGCCGGGGCAATCCGCCGAGGCTATTACGCGGAGCATGGTCAACGGCGTGCGGCCGGGTTCGATCATCATCGCGCACGCCAACGGCCGCGGTCTCAACACGGCAGCAGGGCTCCCGGCCGCGATCAAAGCGCTCCGCGCCAAAGGCTACGAGTTCGTGACGGTCAGCGAATTGCTGGCTGCAGGAAAACCCGTCATCGTTGCAACATGTTACAACGCGAAGCCGGGCGATACCGACCGCTATGACCGCATCGGTGGCGCTGCGCCGATATCGACGGCAGCCAGCGGGAACCTCCCCAAAAAGCTACCTGAAAAACTTCCCGAGAAACTACCCGAGAAGCTACCTTGGCAATGAGCAAGACCAAGCTGCCGTTCCTTGACGAAGCCTACGATCTCGGCGTGGTCCAGTTGACGTTGGTTTCGCCCGAAGACGCCGTGGCACTCGGCCCTATGGTCGCGCATATGGAGCCGTGGCGCAGCTACCCCGGCATCACACGTGACACGCTGACCGCGTTCCTGGCAGAGGTCGAGCCGGGCGCGCCGCGCTTTGCCATCCGCCAGCAAGGCGACATCGGCGGCACCATCACAATCCGCACCAACTGGTTCCGTGGCCCCTATATTCACCTCTTGGCACTGACGCCCGCCCTTCAAGGGCGCGGCATCGGAGGTGCTCTGATCGCATTTGTCGAGGCGCAAGCCCGTGCATCGAACCAACGCAACCTGTGGGTCGCCGCGACCGAGACCAACACGGGCGCGGTCCGGTTCTACGAGCGCCACGGTTTTGTGAGGACAGCCGCGATAGACGGTCTTGTTGCCGACGGCATAACCGAATTGCTGCTTAGAAAGCGGCTCGTTTTTTAGCCCAGCTTCAAAGCGCGAATGTCGCTGGCTTCGCAAAACCGGGCAGCTGACCCGCAGTGGCCTCGAACGCCTGAAGCGTGGCAAACGTTTCGCCCACGCGGCGCCACACCGTCGCGTGCCCGACCGTGCCGCGCTGTTCGACGCCGACACACCGCCCGCCTTGGGATAGCTGTTGCAGAAGGGCTGGCGGCAACTCAGGGACCGCACCTTCAACTACGATGACATGGTACGGGCCGCGATCGGCAAACCCGGCCGCGAGATCACCCTGATGGAACGTAATGCGCGCTGCCGTGACAGGTGGAAGCGTTGCCACCGCAGTTCGCGCCGCCGCCAGCAATGCTGAGTCGGTTTCGACGCAAACGACCGACGTCACGATCTCGGCGATCACGGCGGCGGAATATCCGCATCCCGAGCCGACGATCAGCACGCGGTCGCCCTCCTCGAAATCTGCCAGGACCAGAAGCTTGGCGAACGTGCGCGGCGCCATCAGCGTGCGTGCTGAAAGCCCCCGCGTCCGGCTGTCATGGAGCGGGATCGCCTCGTCCATGTAGGCCAGCGGCCGAGCGGCAGCAGGCACGAAATCCTCACGCGGGACATTGCTCATGGCGCGGATGATGCGCCGGTCGGTCACGTCACTTGGCCGAACTTGGCTTTCAACCATGTTTTTGCGTTGTAGCGCGTAGTCGCCCATGGCTGCGGCCCCTGCCGATATGTTCGCAGACGTTGTGATGTTCGATGTCGTGGAACCGAGCGGACGGGTCAAGCGCAATCCGGGTCAAGCGCAATCCGGGTCAAGATCGACCGGACAGCTATTGGTCTTTCGCCTTCTCGTCGCCCGGCAGCACGTAGTCGACGCCCTCCCACGGGCTTTCGAAATCGAACGTCCGAAAATCTTGCGTCAGCTTCACCGGCTCATAGACGACGCGCTTCTTTTCGTCGTCGTAGCGGACCTCGACGTGCCCGGTCAGCGGGAAATCCTTACGCAAGGGATAGCCGGAAAACCCATAATCGGTCAGCAGGCGGCGCAGATCAGGGTGGCCCGAGAACAGGATGCCGAACATATCGTAGGCCTCGCGCTCATACCAGTTGGCGCTCGGGTGAACGTCGATGATACTTGGCACCGGCGTGACGTCGTCGGCCTCGAGTTTGACGCGCAAGCGCTGGTTGAGACGCGGCGACAACAGATGGTAGACGACCTCGAAGCGCTTGCCCCGGGCCGGATAATCGACCCCGGCCAAATCGATCAGCACTTCGAACTGGCAGCGTTCATCATCGCGCAAAATGCGGATGACGTCGACGATCTGGCTCGCGCTGACTGTTATCGTCGTCTCGCCAAAGGCGACACTTTGGCTCAGAACGGCGGCGCCTAGCACGTCGGAGAGGGTATCAACTGCGATAACGGTCATAACGGGCTCCCACGGGCTCCACGGTTCATCCTTGGCGATGTACCGCCGACCGCGTGCCGTGGGAAGCCTATCTGTGCGACGGTCGCGTCAGCGTACGATCGAGAGGTCCACAGATTTGCGCTCGCCGACGTCGGCACGCCGACCGGTGGCAAGAGCGAATGCGAATTTCACGGCAGCGACGGCACTGTTGTCGCCGTCCCAAAGTTCCCCATTGTGAAGCTGGACCGTGACCAAGCGGACTTTCGGGTCATCGGGTCCATCCGGCCAGAACGCCTGGGCGCCCGGGTTCCACACCGCACCGATCGGCGTGCGATCGGCGCTTACCGTTGCCGTTCCGCCGACCGATAGGAACAAGTTGCTGCCGTTGCCGTAGGCTAGCACGACGTTGGGGTTGTTGCTCACGTCGTCGGCCAGGCTGCCCTCGGTCGACGTCAAAAACTGGATATGGCCAGTACCGCGCTGGACGATCGATGACATCGGCCGCGCCGTTAGCATTTCGCCGCGTCGGGTAACGAACATGCAGGTGTCGAGCTGTTCGGCGACATCGTAGACACGGGAGACATCAGGCGCTGAAGTCATGGTGGGCCTCGTTGAGGTACGCGGTTGGCGGGAAAGTGACTGGATTTAGTCTCAGTGAACGTGGGCCATCGGATATTGCGGCACGCTATCGGTGCCCGCGCTTGATTGCGGGTCGAGCGCGATGAATGCCAAGGCAGCGGCGTGGAGCAGGTGCTCTGCCATTGACCGGGTAAACCCACATGCGGCGTCGTCCAGTTCCGCCGCTGTGGCCCAATTGGCGAGCAGTTCATATCGGCTGGCCTGCAGCCGCACCAACGCCAGCAGCACACCAGCGCAGGCAGCCGGTGCCGGTGTCGGCGCGTCGCTCGACAATGTCTCCACCGTCAGCGCCTCGCGCAACAGCGCCGTCGTCGCCCAACAGGCGTGACCGTGGCGGTGCAAACCCAAGTCGGTGAGTACGGCAACGACGCGCGCGTGGCGGCGGGCCGACTGAGCCTCGATGTCTCGCGCTGTCCGCTTGAGGCGAAAGTTGGCCGCAGGACTGCACAATGTCGGAACGGTGCGCGCGATCTGATCCTCGCTGTCGGCCGACAAGTGAAGCGTACGCGCGAACGCTAGTGCATAATCTCGCATGGTGCCCATCGTTGCCACTTCATCGGCGCCCGGATCGCCACAGCGGCGGCGTGCAGCGCGTCGTGGAGAGAGAAACATCGGCCGTAACTTTTTGTTCCAATTGCCCGAAGCCTGCAGCACACGCCCGCTATTGTTTCCGCGCGCGGCGCGTATATAGCTCCGCCCGCCCATGGAACCTCAGCTGACCTTCACCGCACTTGACGAAGCTGGCCTCAACCGGCTGGCCCAGCGGGTGGCATTTTACGCCCGTCACGGCGACCTGATCCTGCTCGACGGCGACCTCGGCGCCGGTAAGACGACATTCGCGCGCGCACTGCTTCGGGCGTTCGGCCATCCCGATCAGGCCGAAGTTCCCAGCCCGACATTTACACTCGTGCAGACCTACGACACGCCGCGCATGTCGGTGGCTCATTACGACTTGTATAGGTTGACCGACGCCGCCGAGCTTGACGAACTCGGGCTTGACGATGCGCTGGCGCGTGGCGTTGCCGTTATCGAATGGCCCGAGCGCGGCGGCACGCGAATCGCGCGGATGGCCGAAGCTGGCAACACGCTGATGCTGGCGCTTGTTGAAACGCCGTCTGCCGCCATCGCCGCGCACGAAGCACCAGATGCGCGCGACGTCGTCATGTCGGCCAGCGGCACATGGCGCCCGCGCGCTGAGCGGCTCGCGGCATTGTCGCGGTTCTTAGCCGGGGCTGGGCTCAACCAATCTAGCCTGACCTATTTGCAGGGCGATGCGTCGGTGCGGAAATACGCCCGGATCGCCAATCGTGCTGGCGGTCTGGTGCTGATGGACTGGCCACAACAGCCCGACGGTCCTCCAGTGCGCGATGGTCGGCCCTATAGCCACATCGCGCAACTGGCCGAGGGCGTCCGGCCGTTCGTGGCAATTGCGCGGGCTTTGGCTGATGCTGGCGTCACGGTGCCGAAGGTGCACGCGGCAGACCTTGATGCCGGGTTTCTCGTGCTCGATGACCTTGGCGACGATGTCTTTGCCGCGCTGGTTCGGACCGGGTCACCACAGGCGCCGTTGTGGACGGCCGGTGTCGATACGCTGGCCGCTTTGAGGCGCCACGCGCCGCCAGCCGAAATGGCGCTCGACGACGGCTCGGTGGTGCGTCTGCCGTCCTATGATGCAACCCCGCTCGGCATCGAAACCGAACTCTTGCTCGACTGGTATTGGCCAGCACTCCATGGCAGCGCGCCGCTGGCGGCGGAGCGCGCGCGGTATCTGGCTATTTGGTCCGCCATCTTCGAACGGCTGGCCCGGCAGCCGAAAGGTTGGGTCCTGCGCGATTACCATTCACCCAACCTGATCCGGATTTCCTCGGCTGAAAGCGGCGGTCACTTCAAAACCGGCGTCATCGACTTCCAGGACGCGCAGATCGGGCCGCACGCCTATGATCTCGTGTCGCTGTTGCAGGACGCCCGCGTGGACGTACCGCCTGCCCTCGAGGCCGAATTGCTCGACCATTATTGCGCGCGCGTGCATGCCGACGATCGAGCCGTCGACGGACATGGTCTTAACGCACACGGCTTCGACGAGGCCGAGTTCCGCTTCGCCTATGCCGCGCTCGGCGCCCAGCGCAATTGCAAGATCCTGGGCATTTTCGCCCGCCTCGCCCATCGCGACGGCAAGCCGGCCTACCTCACCCACGTGCCGCGCCTGTGGGGCTACCTCGCCCGCGATCTCGACCATCCGGGCCTTGCCGACTTGAAAGCCTGGTTCGATACGGCGTTCCCGCCCGACCTCAGGGCAAAGCCGATCTCGCCCTCACCACCGGTTCGAAAGCCATGAGGCCGCGATGACACAACCAGCGAAACACACAGCCGATGGAAGCGGCGCGGCTCGCGACTGGCGACCGCACGCTGCATTCGTGCTCGCCGCCGGCCTCGGCACGCGCATGCGCCATCTGACCGCGACGATCCCAAAGCCGATGGTCGCCCTGAACGGCGTCACCCTGATCGACCGTGTGCTCGATCGCATCGCTGACGCGGGGATCACGACCGCCATCGTCAACGTCCATTACCGCGCCGATGAACTTGAGGCCCACCTCGGCCGCCGCGAGGGCCGGGCACCGCACATCGTCATTTCGGACGAGCGAGCGAAGCTTCTCGACACCGGCGGCGGGGTTATCCACGCTTGGCCGCAGCTGAGTGCCGGACCGTTCTTGATCCACAACTCTGACTCGGTATGGATCGAGGGGGTCGGGCGAAACCTCGACCGGCTGAGCCTGGCCTTCGATGCGGACAGGATGGATGCGATACTGCTTCTGGCGCCGACGGCGAATAGTCTCGGGTACGACGGCAACGGCGACTTTCAGATGGACGGGGCGGGATGCTTGTCCCGGCGGGAACATGGGCAGGAAGCTGCGTTCGTTTTTGCCGGGGCCTCGATCGCTCACCCTCGTTTGTTCGATGGCGCTCCCGACGGCCCGTTCTCGCTCAACCATGTCTGGAACCGGGCCATCGAGGCCGGGCGGCTCTATGGCGTAAGGCTCGACGGAACGTGGATGCACGTCGGAACACCGGAAGCAGTCGTCGAAGCGGAAAGGCAGCTCGACCGTGAGGACGCGCCGTAACGCAAAGCCGGTTTCGCCGGACCAGCTGTGGCTGTTCCCGAGCCTCTCTGCGTCGCAAGCTGCCGAGTTGGATGATGCGGCAGCGGAGTGTGTTCCGGCCAACGAAGCTGGGCCCGTAGCCCGTCCTGCAACGGTTAGCTGCGACCGGATCGTGACGATCCCGCCGTCGGAGCCATTTCTCGCGACCCTCGCCCGCGCGCTGCTCGATGGCACGCTTCCAGGCGGCGAAGCCGAGCGCTTGCCTCAGGAACGGGGGCCGCTCGATCTCTCGGCCATAACGCTGTTGCTGCCGACACGAAGGGCAGCGCGCGGTCTTCAGGACGCGTTCCTTGCAGCCTCGGCTTCACGCGCGCTGCTGTTGCCGACGATCCGTCCGATCGCCGATGGCGACGAGGATGCCAGCCTACTCGCAGGACTGTCGGGAGCTGGCGACGTCTCTACTCTCGCGTTGACCTTGCCGCCCGCCGTGTCCGAACTTGAGCGGCGCCTCGTCCTGACGAAACTCGTCCTGCAGTGGTCAGAGGCCATGGGCCGCGGCGGATCGGGGCCAGATGCGGCGCCCGGCGCCAAGACGCCCGCGCAGGCGGTCAACCTCGCGCGCGAACTGTCCCGGTTGATCGATATGGTCGAGACCGAGCAGGTCAGCCTCGATGGACTGGCCGATATCGTCCGGGAGGATTTCTCGGCGCACTGGCAGCAGACACTCGACTTCCTGCAAATCGTCACCTCGTGGTGGCCAGCCTATCTCGACGGCAGTGGTCTGATGTCTGCCGCAGCCCGGCGCAATGCGCTGATCCTGGCGGAAGCCGAGCGGCTGAAGGCGATGCCGCCAGACGGGCCGGTCATCGTCGCTGGCGTCACCGGCTCGATCCCGGCGACGGTGGCGCTGATGCGTACCGTGGCCAACCTGCCGAACGGCGCGATCGTGTTGCCGGGCCTCGATCTCGCGCTCGACGAGCCAAGTTGGCAGGCGATCACGGGTAGCAAATCTGAAAGCGGGCCCAGCTTCCCGCCGCATCCCGAACACCCCCAATTTGGCCTGAAGACACTACTCGACCGGCTTGGCCTGACGCGCGCCGACATCGCCGTTCTGTCGCGTGCCGATCGGGTATCGCCGCAAGCCGCTGCCCGCCAAGAGCGAGCGCGTCTCGTGTCGGAAGCGCTGCGGCCGTCGGCGACCACCGGACGCTGGCTCGACACGATCGCGGCAACGGATCGCGTGGCTGCTCGTTGCGCGATCGATGGCGTGACCCTGATCAACGCGCCGTCAGCCCAGGACGAGGCCGAAGCCGTCGCGATCATCTTGCGTGAGGCAGCCGAAACGCCGGGCCGGACAGCCGCACTGATCTCGCCCGACCGGCTCTTAGCGCGGCGCGTCGCGGTGCGGCTCGAAGCCTGGGGCATCCGGGTCGACGACAGCGCTGGTCGGCCGTTGCGCAAGACACCGCCGGGCGCCCTGCTCGATCTCACCATTGCGGCAATCGCCGAAGATTTCGCGCCCAAGCCTCTGATGGCGCTTTTGAAACATCCACTCACGCGGCTCGGCCTCGACCCGTTCGTCGTCCGCCGGTCGGCCCGGGCCATCGAAATCGGGGCGTTCCGTCGGCCATATCTCGGTCGCGGACTGACGGGGATACTGGCGGCCCTGGACGCGGCTGAGCGGGATTGCGCGTTGGGGCCAGACGAGCGCACCAATCGCCGGACGCGCGCGGCCGGCCGGTTGTTCAAGGACGATTGGGCGGGCGCCCGCGATCTCGTTATGCGATTGGAGGTGGCGTTCGCGCCGCTCATAGCGCTGTTCGACGACGGGCTCGATCATTCGTTGGCGGTGTTTGCCCACGCCCATGCCGCGACGAGTGCCGCGCTGACCGCTCTCCCGCCAATAGCCGCAGCGACGCTTCCTACGGAAAATGCCGCTGCAGATGTCGCTCTCACGGCTTCCACCCCATGGCATGCCGACGATACGGTCTGTCCGCTGTGGCATGGCGAAGCTGGGAGCGTGGCCCGCGCACTGCTCGAAGGGCTGACCCGGCCTGGGTTGCCAGCTCCCGACCTTGCCGCGCGCGACTTCCCAGATGTCTACCGTGCCCACATTGTCACCGAGACGGTACGGCCGCGCGTGCCGGTTCATTCGCGGCTGTCGAT
>ENA-ORBV01015954-ORBV01015954.1-microbial-mat-metagenome-genome-assembly--contig:-NODE-15954-length-10972-cov-3.799633_pt1 | contig 10972 bp, 9 predicted proteins | sample MGYA00237777_ERZ505514 | MGnify/ENA primary metagenome ERZ505514 (study PRJEB26160, sample SAMN06269048) | microbial mat metagenome | isolation source: Oligotrophic lake microbial mat | place...
TTTAATGATACGGCGACCACCTAGATCTACACCTCTCTATTCGTCGGCAGCGTCAGATGTGTATAAGAGACAGGGCTAATTGTATGTTGCATGCACTTCCTAGCCTGTTCGCTGACGCGGAGGTTGTATAAACGCTGTTTCTTTGATGCAGGAAGCAACATTTGGTGCGAATGAGTTTTTGGGACGACTACCGTCTTCCGCAATCTGCCACGGAACAAATTCTGGCGAAAGGAGGGTACGTGGACCGTGAAAGATCTGTAAGGTTGCTTCTTAACTTTGTGACTTTGGCTGCAGGTATTCCCTGGAGGATCTACTAGAACAAGAAGATGTTGTTCAAGAGTGCAAGCATGCCAACCAAGACTTGATTACTGCGTATGTGTTTCGCGTTTTAAGCGGTTCGTTTAGTTCGTCTTATCGCACACCAAGCGCTCTTTTTAGCCTTTCTCGCAAAGCTTTCGTTCATCAAATGGTGAAGTACGTCACTTTGCCGCCCGAAGACGACGTGGAGCCGTCTGGACCCAGTGATCAGCCGTCGCAGCAGTCCTCGTCTCGCAAGCCCAGGTGGGTTACGTCGTGCATATGAAACGAGCATGTCGTACAGAAAGTATTACCCTTGCAGACGCGCTTGCCGTTGATTCACTTCTGCTGCGTTTTTATACACAGTGCGCGCCGGCTGCCGTACGTATCTTCCGAGCTGTTTGCCTGCGAAGTGGCTCCGATTCTCGACACTCTGGTCGATGACCCGGACATGATGACCTCTTTGTTCTCACCTTTGGAGAGGCCGGCACCTTTGGTATGTTTGCGGGTGTTTGTGTTTGATGCACCACATTAACGCGTTCACGCCATTGGTCATCACGTGTGAATTCTACAGGAACCCACAAGCATCGTGTTTTTCGCCAAGGTTGCTCGAGTGCTGATCGAGCAGCGTACTATCAAGGTGCGGACGTGTATGGATTGTGTTTGAGTCCACCATTGGGCGACCTGACGTGTGTTGCTCTCTCAGACGTTCGCTTTCTTCAAGTCTCACGGGGTTATTCAACGACTGCTCAAGCATTTGGACCAGAGGGTGATCTTGGACCTGCTCCAGATGCTTTGGGCAGGCATGTGCTGTTTAGATCAATTCTATCGATGTGTATGGTCGTGCTTTCTGACATGCGTCTTGTAATTCATCGTGGGCGCATGTCAGACGCCCCTTCTAAAGCGGGTTTATCTAGTGCCGCTAGCGTGCTAGGTGGGGCCCATGGAATGGACGGCGGCAGCAATAGTGGCAGTGCCGCGTTCGGCATCAGTGCCCCGGCAGGCATCCCAGCCGCGGATCCAGTCTGGCTACAGTCAGAGCGCCTGGTCTCGTCACTGGTCGACCTGCTGAACCCGATTGGCAATGCGGTACGATGAATGGCTAGAGTACGGTTTGCGCTGCGATGACGGTTGATCAATGTCTTTGTTCTCCTTGTTGTGAACGATTGCTGCTGCAGCCCGCTGTGCAGTATCATGCAACCATCGCTCTGTGCACCCTCGTGGACCGGGCCGCGGCACAGGCAGTTGCTCGAACTAATGCCGCTCAGTCTTCAACCCCTCATCAAGGTGCAGACTCTGATGACGAGGATGATCAGGTTCGTGGAGCTCTCAGCTTTCCTTGTGGTCATTGTGGCTGGCTGTGTGACTGATCGTGTCGCTTGATCACCTGCGCGTTGCGGTGCAGAGTACCGCTGAAGCGGAATCTAAAGTGCCTATGGCCTCGGCGCTGGAGAATGTGCTGATCGCTGAACTTGCGTCCACTTCGGTGTTTTCTCAGCTGCTCGGGTATTTGCAGGCCCTGGAAGGGGGTACGTACCGGTGCTGTCAGTTGCAGTATTCGAGCATGGCTGACGAGTATTGTTGCGCCATGGACTTCATAGATGCTGCGCGAGATAACTTGGGCATCAGAGGATCTCTGGCCGTGTGCAAAGCGGTGGTTGATCTACACGTGTCTTCTTTCGCGAAAGCTGCTGTAGCGGCCGAAAAAACTAGATCTGATCTGAAGAAGCAAGAGGCTGGAGCAAGGTTCGCGTGCTTGAGTGTCGTGACTTCTCAGCTGGCTCGCTGCATATTGCTGTGCCGAAATGTTGCTGTTCGTCCTAGTGCTGGTGCCAAAAGTAAAGAAGCGCGCGCCGCTGAGCTGTTGGGCACCGTGGATGATCTGGACGACTCGTTCGATGATGAGCCTGAGCCTGGGTACACGCCATGCCGTCCGTCCACTGGCTTCTGCTGCTTGTTCCAATCTTTGACTGCTGTGCGCTTGTAGAGCCGCATCCAAGAAACCTGCGAAATCTACGAAGTCCCCGGTGCCACCGGGCGATTCTAAGACGACCGTGACACTGCCTCCGCTAGAGGACGCTGACTTGAATGCGCAGTAAGGGTACCCGTTCATTGATCATTTACCCGTGCTGCTGCGTCAAGTTGTGCGTCGCGGCCTTCATTTGTTCCAATCAGGCCCTTGCCAGCAGCTCTGAAGCAACTGTCCCTGTTCTTGCCAAGCGTTGTCAAGATCCTTGTATCTACATCGGTACGGATCCCTGTGTCAATGTTGGCGTTGTATTGTTCGCGATTGAGCTGAAGCCGGTCAATTGTGTGCATTATCCAGTCTCGTACAGAGCGTACTACGTATGGCGATACAGCCGCACCACTTGGCGAAGCTCGGTTTAGAGGTACGCACATCCCTGTGGCGTTCGCCTGTTGTTTGACACGGTTTGTTGACTGGATGGTGCCAAAACCTGACGTAATGCAGCGGCGGATCTTCTGTGCTCGGCAATTCGATGCTGTCACGGCCCTTTAAACAAAGCTCTTGCGCAACTCAAGGTGTATGGACCTTTACTGGTAAGTTGTAAGAGTCGTCCGCACGTATTGGCATCGTTTGCTGACCCATGTTTCCCACAGGATACGTTTTTCAGCTACCGATGGAACGATTTCCTGCATCACGTGGTGTATAAGGCGCTGGCGGACTCCGTCTCTTTCAACTCTATCGTGTTGAAGAATGCAGTATGTACCAGAGTGTCCGACATTACGCCTTGCTGCATTTCTCTTAACGCTGCTTTGTCTGTATGGGTTCCCCATGGCAGCTGTTTGATGACGCCGACCTGATCAAGCGCATCGTGCAGGCGGATGCTTTAGCTGCGTCTTCAGGGTATGCGTCTTGTCTGATCCTTGTGTTGCGCAGCGTATCGTCATGACATCTGCGGTGTTGCAATGCAGTAGTCAACGTCGTTCCTATACTCCTGGGTGGCTAGTGTTTGTTCACCGTCTCGCCAACATGATGGTCGATCGCGTTTCGGCTGGTGATGAGTATCTGGCTGCGAAAGTCCGAGGTCGGTATCAGTTTCGGGTCGTTCCATGACTTTCATTTATTTCATATCGATTTCAACCTCTAAAGCTTGCGGATTGGTGTTTCCACCGATGAAATTCGTGGATCAGATCGGTCAGATTGGAAGCTGTTTGTGAATGGTGCGCTCGCACGAGCCAATGAGCGCTCGAAGCCTTGTACGTTCACTTTCACTCCATCCTTCCGAGACTTGTTCGGCATCAACCGTAACTTATGGTGTTCCCTGTGGTCAGTGTTGGGTGCGGATGCGGTACCGCGCAGCTCGCTAGCTCACATGTTGAGTGGTGGAGATGGTGGCATGGGAGCGCTGATGGATGCGGCGATGCAGTTGCCAGATCTGTCCGAGTTGACCCCTGAAAACATTTTCAAGGCACTTAGCAGGTGGGCTCATTATGTGCCTGATGACCTCTGTGTTGCTTCTCCACTGAGTACATGGTATGATCACAGCGCCTTTGGGATGGAGCTAGACATGAACGCGCAAGCTTTGCAGGGTCATATCGGTATCGGAGATGATTCTGATGACGACGACGATGATGGCCACGCGCGGAACGTGCACGGTGGCGGGTCGTCGGACGAAGAGGGGGGCCATCCTTCTCACCAAAGGGTATCATGATCGCTGCGCTGCACGCTTGATGTCAGCTGTATGATAAAACGCTTGCTGCTCGGACGGTGACTTTCAGGGAGACTCTGACGATTTCGACGACCATTTCGACGATCCACCTGCCCTGGAGGCGTCTGCGTCAGCCGCGGGAGGAGCCAATGGTATGCTTGTAGTATGTATCAGGTTCCCCGTGACCGCGCCTCACTATTATTGTGTGTCGCGTCCGCAGCTGAGGCAGCCGCGCCGAAGAAGTCAGAGTCTAGCGAGCCAGCATCGGACGACTGGGCAAAGTTCGACGATGACTAGGTCTCAGCAAATCTATCGGATACGCGATTCCTTGACCAGTTACTCTGCAGCACTGATATTGTTCACATTTTCAAGATTCACACGCTAAATAGATTGGGTTGGAGCCGTAACGATGTGCCCAACCGGAGTGAAAAAGGCAGGATTCAGAACAATGCGGTTAGGCTTGTAGTCGTCCACTGGGCAAACATCCAGATCACTCGTGGGTTGTTGCATCTGCGCATCGGTAACGGCGGTCATGGAGATCGACGGTGCAGCTAAACTGGAAACATCCTGGACGGCTAAGGACCGAAGCTGTAGAGGCGCAAGCTCTGCGAGAGTGCTTCCTAATGTAGTCACGCTGTCATCCGCGTGTCCAACCTGCGCCATGGAGACACCAGCTACCGCTGGAACTGTAGGAGCGGTGACCACCGTTGCAGCTGCAGCTGCGGGGTGGTGCGAAGACTTTCCGCGCTTGAACTGGCAAACGTCGAAAAGCTGATAGCACGGGATGCTAGTTGTACCTTCCGTCACATCGGTAGCGATAGAAGCCGGCGAGGCAACACCTGAATAGGCCGCGCTGGTCACAGCCGCTGATGAATTCAGCAAGGCAGCACTATGATCAGGTACGCGAACTTCGCTGACGGTCACGGTTGATAATGTGTTCAGCGGCTCTGCACTGCGAGCCCGAAGTGCAACTGGACGGTGCGCGTCGGGTGAGCTCGGGTTCAATGCAAGACCAGTATGCAGCTCGAGCGAAGATGGGGATGACGGTGCATCGGTGTCCGAAATACTGACGCGCATTTCAGATGCGGTAGATCGCCGAGCATGGGCAGCGCGTGCACGACTGTGTCGAACAGCAGAAGACAAGTCTGATATCACGCCCTTGTCGACCGCTGCAGCATCTCGCAGAACCAGTTGAATCCAGTTCGGAGTTGGTACTTGCAGCGCGGCGTCCGCTGCTGATTCCCGCATTTCTGCAGACGGCTCAGTCGACGAGTGCACGTGTGCTCGACTAGCCACCCGCCTAGCTCCGCGAGTTGCCTGAGCAGAGTCTGGAGCGAAGTCTGGGACAGAACTAGACGCAGGTCGCTGCGACACAGCGTTACTCGCAGAATCAGATTTGCGTCGGATAGAAACCGTGGGCTGACCAGAACTGCTTGCTGTTGATCTCGATGATTGTGTGATGGAAGGGTCGTGGGTACCATTTTCTTCAATTCGAGTCAACGACATCGACCGCGGTGATACGGTTGGATATGAAACCGATGGTGCCACCAAGGACCAAGCGGTCCTGGACCTGGCGGCGTCAAGCAGAGCTGGTGCGCTGGCCGAACTTATCAACTTCTGCGCAGCGTCGCCGGTAGGTGATACTGCTGCGTCACTGACGCTTTGAATATCAATCCGGAATGAAGGCGGTTGCTCCGACGAAGAGCCAGGCCAGGACGACCCTGTGTCCGTTTGGGCAGGTCGCAGTGTATCCACGATCTCTCCTAATTCCAAATCGGTATCGTCAGCATGCCCGGCAGCATCAGCGCCTGTTGAAGCGACCGTCAACTTCGGTCCGGGGCGTCCATCATTGTAACCAGACGCGTTGGTAGCAGTCGATGATGCAGGAACGGAGAGAGTATCATGTATAGCCGGCAGTCGTGGGGAAATATGAAGTAGATTCACGGGCAATGGCGAAGGCGGATCCAATGTATCCCCTACTCTCGCGTCCGCAGCGCGCCGGCCACTGCCCGGTGCAGCGGGCGCCAGCGATGACGAGTGAACAGGACGGACGGTGGCTGCTCTGGATACAGCTAGCCGATCTGCTGGCTTGTGACGAGCGCTAGATCCACCACCGCGTAAAGCGGGGCTATCTCGACTGCTGATGCTGGTACTAGATATGCTGGACGGAACTGCAACTGGCGCTGTGACGAACGACGACTGCTCGAGAAATCCTGCAGCTCGACCACGACAATGCGGCTGGTGAGCATAAGAGTGAATGGCCTCAAAGACTGGAAGCGGTAGAAGAGACAAGTTTTCTGAATAACCGTTCGGACGTTGGCTGCTGGGAGCCAGATCCGTCACCACGAAGAGAATGACTCTAGATCGAGCGTATCCCACAGGCCCGCAGCTCATCTGTTGGTTGGGCCAGCTTGGTGCACCAGCTGGTGCACCTGTTGACGATGAGGACGATGAGGATACACCAGCAGCGGTACCAGCGCCGCTGGAGGCCGGGCCGATTCCCATCATTTGAGCCAGATTGCACAGGCGACATTTGTTGCCTCGGAAGGAGGTTGTGGCAGTGAGAGGTGGCGCGTGGCTGTGAGGCTGGCCATGGTGGTGTGAGTGATGGTGATGTGTGACTGTAGCAGCTACACCCGCATCCACTGTATGCCGATGAGGAGCAGGACTACTGGAGTCCCTGACCACTGGCACGGCGCTACCCTGAGCAGGACCCTTTTCCAACCTACCGCTGTGCACATCATCACTGGGCGCGGCATCCGGAGGAGCGCTGAACATGTCGATCAATGAAGGCTGCGGTTGCAGAGGCTGGTCCATTGAGACCCCATCCTCGTTCAGGAGTTGCTGCTCCCGACACTGTTGCTGGTGCTCCTGTCGCTCCAGCTCGTCTGCCCGAGAGAAGGTCACGTTATCTGTTGATCGTCGACGGGACAGCAGGTGAGGTAGCCAAGCGAATGCACGCCTTCTGACAGTATCGGTAGCGGACGACAGGGTGTTGGGAATCAGCAGTGGCGCAAAGGACACATCAACTTTGCATGTTCCTCGAGGGGTGGAGACCTGCTGCTGCTGCTCCACCACCCTTGGGCGCGGTGAGTTGCTGGCTGACAGCGCAGCTCCGGTAGCAGCAGTCCCACCAGCACCACTAGCACTGCCCCTGGCAGAACCTGAGCCCGGGTTTGCGCTGTGCCACAGCTTGTGCAGGTTGTGCAGGGACAGCGCGCGCGGCGTGCTCAGCTTCGGTCGATCCGAATCGTCACTAGCAAAGCGCACAGCGGCATTGCTGTGCCGACCGCCTTTGCTGCTCTGCAAACGCCCGGCATTCGGACTGGACGCGCCAGCCCAGTTCACGGTCGGATCAGAACCATCGAATGGAGCGCCTGAGGAGGTCTGTCTGCGCGAGCCACGAGTAGCGGTATCGTCTGACGCAAAGCGCGAGACTGCTCGCCAGGGCTCAGGAGCATGCATTGTCTTCGAATCTAGTTCACCAGTGCTGCTCCGACCTTCAAATCGGAGAGGCATCTTGACATCTCCAACTCGCTGCGTGCTGGTGCTGGTGCTGGAGAGATGAGACGGCTCCTCCACCGACGTAGCCTCCGTGTCTGAGTCCTGATTCGATGGATCAGAGGTTGTAGCAAGAGTGGAAAAACCACCGCCAACGCCACCGGAAAAGCCGTTGCCAATACTTCCCGCCGATTCGGCATTCTTAGCCTCAGATGCGGCAGCCTCCTTCACATCGCTCTGAGCTGCAAGCGGGGTGCTAGCTTCTGTCGAGTACGCTACCGGGAATTTCAGGGGCGGAACGATAGATTTGACGCGACTGCTTCCATCCGCACCGTCAATGACAGAAATTCCCGCTGCATTGTCGTCAAGCGCCGCATCCTGCGTGACACCGCTCGGGTCATGTCTGCTGGCGCTCTCAAAGGGGCTACCACTTCGACTGATCACGCTGCTCTCGCTAACTTCACTCGCAGGAGCAGCACTGTGCCGGACAGCTGATGCGGGGGACCGCACACTGGACGCGAACGGCTGCACTGGTGGTGATGGTGCTGTGTCCGCACTCAGCTCTTGGGACAACCTGTCCGAAGAGAGAGGCAGAGACCTCCGTTGCAGGAGCACAGGCGGTGAGCGTCCCGCCTGTTCCCGTGGAGACAGTGACAGCTCAACCTGTTCGTCGGGCTGTTGCTGCAAGAATCTGGGGTCGCCATCGATAGGCTGACTGACGGAGGACCCCCTCGCCGCAGTAAGCGATGATGACGGCACGGTCAACGTCACAGACGCTGCTTTATCTGATTGAGCCCGCGAGCTGTGAGCCAGCAGTACGGGTGGCTTGAAAGGTATCACGTGCGGGTGCTGATGCTGCTGTTGTTGGTGGTGATGGTGCTGCTGAGCTTGGTGCGAGTCTTTTTCCTTGCGCTGCAGCAAGTCCTGTGCATGTGCAATGCGGTGCTGCGCCTCAATGGTGGCTCTCAGCCGCTGACACTCAATGCCGTCCAGCGCGCCACGCAGCTCCATGTCCAGGAACCGTGACGTGTACAGGTACTTGGACAACAGGTGACGGGGAGTCACCAACTTGATGCACAGACCAGCCACAGCTGCTAGGAAGGCATTCTGAAACTTGGTCAAGCTGCGTAACGCATCGCCAGATGCTGAAGCACGGGCAATCAAGGGACATATTATACCAGATGAACACAGGATATGCACATTAGAACTCGCTGACGAACTGTCGTACCACACACAGCAGTGTGAAGAGCACGCGCGTACCGTGTGGATCTAACGGTGGAACCGCGAACGCGTCAACGGCAGTGCGAGAGGCTAGATTGGCGTCTGGATACATGACAGGCAGTTGCTGCAGCCAATTCATCTCCTCTTGCCCGATCTCAGTGTCGTCGCGTATGCGGGCTAGAGGAATCATGGTGCTGGAGACACAGTGCACCCATGTGTCAGGCGTGAGGTCGCGTGATGGAGATATAGTGATCAGGCACAGCTCGTACCGATGATATGAAGGAACCAGCACCTGCACCGCCTGAGGGGATATCTGCAGATATAGCATGCCAACATACAGGCCACCCACCACGCGCAGCGGCCGAACGGTGGAGTTGTAGAAATCCACCACCTAGAGGTGATTATAGGAGTGTTGCGCGTGATCACGATTAGCAGACAGGATGGCACGTGAGACAAGAACCAACAGATCAACATCCGTGTACGCACCTGGTCCAGCCAGCGGTGCCGCGGATGGGCGCTCAGATATCCGAAGCGTTCAAATGATCCCCCAGCAGTCGTGCTAGCTGTGTCACCTGTTTCAGTTCAGGTGGCAATGTGTCAGCACCGCGGTTGCAATTGCAGGCTGCGATACGGTAATGCCATGACTGTGCGAGACCGGGGCGGCACGCACCAGTGGGTGAAGGGGCTCGCTCTGTCCCCGCGCTGATGGCGCTGTTGCTGGATGCATCCTCGATGTCCTCGTCAGCGTCTCCATCACCAGCGCCCACAGCGGTGTCATCACGATGGGGGGAGTAGTTGCGGTACAGCAAGCTGTCGATGATGTCGCGCTGGACCCTAAAACACACGCGCGCACAATATGCGATGACCAATTGGACGCAATGGGGGCTTCGCAGTAACCCCGCTCAACTGAAAACTGAGCTACGTGCCATTTGAACAGTCCCACAGAAGAGAAGTGATGAGATCGTTTGGCCGGCACACAGTTACACAACACCAGCATCACTCCTGTGGCAACACAGCGTACGAGCATATCGGTTCGGTTAGGGCTCCAGCACGAGCTGCAGTATGTCAGTGCTAAACTGACCAGTAGGATCCCCTTCAATGATGACAGGATATGGGAACATCAGGCCCAGCTCGGACACGTCAACGCGCAGTGTAGACGCTAGGAACCGCACAGCTCCTACCAGCTTGATGAACAGAGCCCTGGATGGTGGAGACAGTTTCTGCGCAGAGACAGCGTCAGGACAGCCCTATGTGACCATCTTGAATACACCACACAACGCACCTCGGACAGGGTCTGCTTGACAAATGAGTCAATCTCATCCCAGTGATACGACAGTTTCAGGATGCGCAAGAAGTCCTTATTAAACATGTCCCAAGCCTCTGAGTCTGACGTCACGTTATCCTGCGTCCCAGGCGGGTGACAGCAATCATCAGCATCAGGCATCAGCAGAAGCAGCGGCAGCAGTCCACGTGACCAAGGCCCCCAACATGCACGCAGCACTCACCGGGTCCACCAGCGTGCCCGGCAAGGTCCCTGCCGGGGTCACGAGCACGCGCCCCGACTCATCAAACAGCAAAGCCGTGAGGATGAGCGAATGAGTCTTGGCACGCTCCTTGCGGTACGCCTTACGGAAATGAATGATCGAGTACAGCAGCAACGATAGCGAGTACACCAGCCCCACCACTGCAAGCTGTCATGGGAGCAGCAGGCCATAGTGAGCGCATGCGCAACAGCGGGTCGATACCACAAGGCCACGAAACACAACCAGTGCAAGCACAATACCGCAATGAAGTCTGTCCCCTTGCGCCCGCGAGGGAAGGTCTCCGGATCGGTGGGGCTGAAGGTGACGGCATACCAGCCTGTATCAACCAGCGGCGATGCGGTCAAGAATTAGAGAGCTGCACCGCGTTGGCGAGTAGAAGGGGGTTCAGATACATACCGGAGTAGTGTACGCCTGCGGTGGTGGCAGCGAATACAAGCGCACACGCGACGTGGATGTGCCACCTCGCTGCCCATTCGACTTGGTACATGAAGAACCAGCCCAGGCTGAACATCGCCAGCAGCGCAAGAATGATGGACGGGGCGAGCATCTCCAGATGGTTGTACTCGGCATCAGCAGATGTGCGCACAGAGAAAGACCCCAGTGTGTGTGCCAGTACCAGACCAGTGGCTGCGAGCAAGGATTCACACACCGCACATCCACGTCAATAATACCTGTCTCTTATACACATCTCCGAGCCCACGAGACTAAGGCGAATCTCGTATGCCGTCTTCTGCTTGA
>ENA-ORBV01015956-ORBV01015956.1-microbial-mat-metagenome-genome-assembly--contig:-NODE-15956-length-10971-cov-3.642556_pt1 | contig 10971 bp, 8 predicted proteins | sample MGYA00237777_ERZ505514 | MGnify/ENA primary metagenome ERZ505514 (study PRJEB26160, sample SAMN06269048) | microbial mat metagenome | isolation source: Oligotrophic lake microbial mat | place...
GGCGACCTCCGAGATCTACACCTCTCTATTCGTCGGCAGCGTCAGATGTGTATAAGAGACAGATCATGGGGTTCCTGTATACCAAGCGGCCGAGCGAACTTAAGTTGGTTCTGGTTGATCCTAAGATGGTGGAAATGTCCCAGTTTAAGGACATCCCCCACCTCATGTGCCCCGTCGTGACAGAAATGCCCAAAGCCGCGGCGATTCTGGAATGGGCGTGCAACAAGATGGAAGAGCGGTATACCACGCTGCAGGAGGCGGGATGCCGCGACATCGCGAGTTATAACGAGCTGGAGTGGGAAGAACTAAAAGAACGGCTTGCGCCTGGTACGCCTGAAGAAGAGGCCCAGATTCCGCGCAAGCTGCCGTACATCGTGATCGTAATTGATGAACTCGCGGACTTGATGATGACCAACCGCGAGGTTGAAGGCTCGATCATTCGGATCGCCCAGAAAGCGCGGGCGGTGGGTATTCACTTAATTCTCGCGACGCAGCGGCCTCAGCGTGAGGTCGTCACCGGGCTCATCAAGGCGAATATGCCAGCGCGGATGACGTTCAAGGTGTCCAGCGGAATGGACAGCCGGATCGTGTTGGATCAGAAGGGGGGCGAGTTACTATTAGGTCAGGGCGATTGCCTCTTCCTGACGCCCTCCTCATCGACGATCATGCGGGCTCAGGGCACGCTGGTGGATGATCGGGAGATCCGCCGCGTGGTTAAGTTCATGCGTGAAGTCGCCGCCCCCTCGTTTGAGCGCAGCCTGATGCAAATCAAGGCGAACGGGAGCGACGAGCAACGAATTGAGGATAGTCAGAACAACTCCTCCGCGAGCCTGCAGGCAGCGCAGGAAGACCCGATGTTCCCTCGCGCGGTGGAGATCGTGCTAGAGACCAAGCGCGGGAGCGTTTCGCTGCTGCAGCGCCGGCTGGCGATTGGTTACACTCGCGCGAGCCGGTTGGTGGATCTAATGGGCATCGCGGGAATCATTTCGGATCATAAGGGATCCGTGGCGCGAGACGTACTGATTACGTTGGAAGAGTGGCAGGCGATGCAGAAGTTGATGGAAGAGCAGGCTAAGGCGCAGGGAATTATCCTGCAGCGCGATGAAGGGCTCAGCAGCGGGGCTGGCGACGGCGCGGGGGTGAATAGCGGAGTTGAGCTGGAGGAAGTAAGTACCGAAGAGGATGATGCCGATGATGAGGATGAAGAAGCCGATGATGAGGTAGAGTCGGAGGATGACACCGACGAGAGCGCGAGCGCTGAGGACGAGCACGATGAAGAACCCGTCGCACCAGTTGTAACTAAATCTACGCTTACGGCGGCGCGGCCTGCCCCGGGGCTTGCGGATGCTGGATTGGGTGGATCGAAGAGCACTTCGCCGCCCAAGAAGTTCTCGCCAGTGACGCAACCAAGCCGGTCGAGCCTGTTTGAAGTGAAGGAAGAGCCGCCGTTTGACGCCGACGACGCGGACCGCCGCCCATCGCCGCAAGTCAGGGTAGCTCCTTCAAATCGCGATCCATCGCGGCGTTCTGAGTAGGCGATATTAACTACCGCAATGCTCCGCGGCAATCCGCGTGCTTTGCGCATGGCGAGGGTACGGGTACGCCGCGAGATTACCGCTCGCAACCAGGGCGAGACGGCCACGCTAGTCGGCCGCGTCATCGATGTCTTTGCGGCGCAGGTGAGCAATAAAGGCGGTTGTAGCGGCCTTCATCGCGGCCGACCGGGCACCACGGGGAAGATGCCTTAGGACTTCCGCACCGATCTCATAGGCTATTTTCCACTGCGCTGCGAGCACCCGCTGGCCTGCGAAGAAACTAAATGAGGGATCATAAATATTGGTTGATTCAGATGATAAGCCGTTGAGTTCAATTATTTTGAAATCGGTGCCCTCGGTGAATGCTTCGATAGCCTCAAAACGCACATCGAACCGGCCGAAGAAGAAGCCGCAGGTTTGTCGGGCGATTGCATCGATGGCATCGGTGAGCGCGGGGGTGATCCACTGCGGGGCGTCTAAGAACATGGTGCCTTGGCAGTGGTTACCGGCGAATCCGAGTTTGAGGGTTTCACCACTTTTCAGCACGCGGCCTTCTTGGCCGGCGAATCGCTTTAGGTACGTTTGGGCTTGAAGGCGATAGCGCGGGTGTCGCCAGATCAACGCCTCCAGCGGTGAGACTCCATCGCCGGTGAGTTGCGAGAACTGTTTGCCAGTAATCGAGAAGATGTAACCTCGCTCGGCATTCGGACGACGAACATAAAAAATGCCGGCCTCGAAGGGACCGGGGTGGTGGACCTGCGCTAGCACCGCGAAGTGATGACGAGTGAGGTAATCGAGTGCGGCGGCTTCATTTATAATTAAACGTACGCCCGCCCCACGCTCGCCCACGTCGGGTTTTAATACAACCGGCCAACTTCCCCCGCCCCACTGCTCTCCCTTCATCGCCGCGAGGAGGAGAGTAAGTCGCTGCGCCGGGGGGCCGGGCGGGAGCAACGCCCACGGTAAGGCGTGGCCAAGGGGCAGGAGACTTAGTATATGTGATTTGGACTCGCCGACTAATCCGCCGGTGGGGATCGCCGGGTTAGCGAGCGTGCAGACGGCGATGCCGCGGTGGCGGATGGCATAATAGATTAACTTCGGCGCAAGAGGAAGATATACCGCCCAGGCGGGCCAGAACTCCCAGCGGATTCTGCGACCCACGGCTGCGCTCCACCGCAATCGCTGGCGTTCCTGCTTCGTAAGCGGGCCGAGAGCGGGGGACCGGGCGGAGCCATTCCCTATGGGGGAAGCAATGGGGAATATGGCCGAATGACGCGGCTGTTGGTGCGGCGTGCTCACGATGAAAGCTTAGGGAGCATCGGAAGGGTTAGGCTTACCGGGGAAGCAGCCCGGTGAGCTTCATCGGTCATCCACTCGTGAAACATCTCGATGCGCCGGGCCGAAAGTTCGATCGTCGTAATACTTACGGTGCGGGCGGCAGCTCGTGACATCATCACGCTTGTGTGCATCGAATCAGGCCAACTGGTGCGATGAAAAGTGTCCTGCGCTAGCCGACGATCGGGGTGGGATGAAAGAAGCTGATCAAACAGTCTACGCCGGGGCTCCTGCACGAGAGAATCACCTAGGCCCGAGGAGGCCAGAAGCAGAGGATCACTTATATTACCACTCTCGGCTATGGTCACCACCGACCCGTCCGAAATGAATATTGTGAACCGCTCGCAATCAAGCAACAAAAGCCGAAAAGGGGGGTAATCTGAGGCTCGTAGTTGGGTGCCCCACTCGTGAAGAGAGCTGAGCGATTGTCGAGCCAGAGCTTCGGGCACGATCAGGCCCCGCGACAACCGCCCGGGTACGCGCGGCGCGACCACGCCCGAGACATGAGCATTTAGATTCATTACACCTGAGTTTAAGTTTACTAAGCAGGCGACCATGCCTGCATCGCTCGCCCCGATCCAGGTTCCCCCCGACGGCGGGTCCAAGGGCATGATTACGGTTCGGTCACCAAGTTTATAGAGGGCGGGAGCGAAGGATTCAGGACGAGTACGCTCTTCATCGCGGTTAAACACGATTCGTAATATTACATCGTTTCCGGGAGCATCCATTGATTCCCCGCTCAAGGAGGGGATCGCGCTTAGTGTGCACATACCGCGCCATTGGCATGTGCGAGCGTCGCGGGAGCAAAACCAAAGGTAGAAGTAACTCCCGCCCCGCACGAGACGAGCATGCCGCGGATGGTGGAGAGATGATGGATAGTGTGGCTGAGCACGAAGGCCATCTCCCGCTCAACGGTGGAACTTACATCGATGCTGGTTCCATCGGCCGAAGGAATCACGCGCACGCCCACCGGTGTCCGCGAGAAACCCGATGGAGAACCACCGATATTGTGGACAAGATTAAGCAGGCGATCAAGCTCGCTGAGCGCGGCGGAGGCCTGGGTTTCGACGAGTGTGCCACGCTCGCGCTGATCGTACTTAATAATCCCGGACGAGCAACCGTCGGTGAGCGCACAGATATGGTCCAGGCAATGGCGGACATGGCCGCCAATGGTGCCGCCCGCGAACAGCGGCCCCATCGCCGCGTCGTAGTGGACTTGAGGCAGGCTAATAAGCGCATCACGGAGCTGAACCATAGTCTGAGCAACGGCTGCGGCTAGGGTCTGGAGCGGGTGCTGTAATGTAGAAGTTGCAACTGAGGGGGTCATCGTCAAATCCTTAGAAAAATCTCTATTTTGCTGAAACAAACTAACTGCGGTGCATATGTTGGCGTGCTCTGCTGCGGCCACCTCTAGGCCTTGCGTCTCCCGGACCATCGCGACCGGGAAGTGGGAATTGTTCGAAGTAGATTTAGTTTGATTCCTGTCCGTATGACCGGTCAAGCCCTATTTGCGTTGAACATCCTTCATTTCAAGGGCAAGAACGAGAGTTCCGGCGAGCGATTTCACCTCGCCGCTTACTTCCAGCGGCTCGGCCACAAAGTCCGCGATCTCTGCGGTTGCCGCGTTTCCCGCTAAGTCACTTATAACGTAGGCACGGGGCGGGCGGTCGTTGGTCACGACGAGCGGGGGAATGCCCCCGGAAAGACACAAAACCGCGCACGTTCGGTGCGGGTTGCCAATTCCTGGTTTCATCGCACCGAGATAACATTTAGAATCCACGACCTCGCGCCGCAGAGTCTGCCTTCCCATACTGACCGAAGCGGGGGAGGCAGGTGACCTCTGTTCTAACAGCTTGATCGCATCGGCACCCTCGGCGAGTTTTAGTAAGTAGTTATCATCGCGGTGAAGGAGGTTGCCCGCGAGGCTCATCAACTTACCCTCGAACGGATCAAGACGGGGCGCGCTTCCATGCTTTCCAGACTCGACGACTAGAACGAGCCCGGCTTTTCCATCACCTCGATCTGCGGCCACGATCATGGGATACGGCTTCGTAATAATGGTGCCGGAAAGAGTGTGGCGCTGCTGATCTTCCCGGATCGCATCGCCCGGGTCCGAGTGCATGAGGGCGGTGAGTGCGGCGGCGACGAACATCGTTGCGACAGCGAATGAGCAGATGACGACCAGCACGGTTTTGAGAGAACGGGGAAGTGGTAGATAGCCGACGTACATTTCCTGGTTAGGCGCAGAAACTACTGGGTGAGAGGATGGGGATTGGAGCTTAATTCGACACCGTACCTTGGGTTATTGGGGAACCAATTGGGCTGCTTGCGGTTCCCAGAGGGAGCGGATCGCGGTTTACCTCGACTTGCGTACCTTTGAAGCGAACTTGATACGTCTTTATTCGCTCGTTAAAAGGCGGGGGAGAACAGCCATCGCCGGGCTGGTATTTCCAGCCGTGCTAAGGGCAGTTAATACAGCCATTAATAATTTTACCTTCGCCCAGCGGGCCCCCTTGGTGGGCGCACACGTTCGTCACCGCGCTGATCGTTCCGCCGTGCGCGAAGACCGCGATGCGCTCTCCGCCGGGCGCCTTGACAATTTTCGCGCGGTTGGTGGGAATGTCGGCGAGCTGGCCCACGCTTATCCAGTTACCTTGGGCGGCTGTTGAGCGATGGTCTTGCGACACTTCTCGCCCCCCCGCCACCACATGTAATGTTATGATGATTAACGCCCCCGCGAGTACCGCGATGGGTGCTAGGAGGCCCCCGGCGGATTGCAGCACGCCGAATGCAACATGGGCTACAAGTGCGGCGTATGCAATATGGCCCTCTGTACCCCCACCACCCGCTGACACAGCTGTAAGTGTTCCGCTCTCGTCCAGTTTTCCCTCGAGCGAAAAGAGGGTCCGCGCCGTGCCGGAGAGGTTGCTGCCTAATGGCTGCCACCGCACCCTGTCAAAGCGGGCAACCGGGGTGTTGATACTCGCAAACTCCGCCTGAGTGAGCGTAAGTGCTCCGCCAGCGACCGAGGTTCCCGGCGCGCCAAGTGCTAAAGATGAATGAATCGATAACGCCCGCTGGGCACCACCAAGGTTGTTGACAGCCACCGCCTGCCAACCGTTCTGTACTCGCCGAGCAACGCCGCTGTAGAGGGTATGGCTGCTTGTGACAATGCTCCCCGCCGCGTAGAGCGCATGCTCATCGGGCAAGAACGAGGTGTGCCCGAAGACGAGGACGTAGATCGTGGAAGAATCCTGGGGAAGCACCGTGGTAATTGCACCATCCGAAAACTTCTTTAAGCCCGTGGTGGTGTTGCCCACCCCGAAATAAATTATTTTACCCCCGCACCCGCTACCCGCGCGAACCATGCAAACGGTCGCGGCCTCAAGTCTACGTACTCCCGCTCCTTCTCGATCCGTCCCAGTCGCGCTTTCCGAGCGCCCACAGGGCGGTAAAAGTTACTACTCACCCCACTTTAACATGCTCGTCCCGATGGCGAACCCAACCACGCCGAACGACACCAGCACCAGCGCTGGAAACGCCATGTCGGCCAAGCCAAATCCACGCCAGATGGCCCCTTCGTAACACGCGCTCGCCCATGTGAAGGGACTGATCTTGCTCGCCGTCTGCATGAAGCTGGGTAGCACGAAGATCGGAACCGTTCCCCCGCCGATCATCGCTAAAACCAGCACTAAGGCGCGGCCCATTCCCGATCCGCCCCCTTCCGAACGCGTAAGCCCGGCGATGAAGAGCATGACACCCGTAAACCCCAGCGCGGATGCGAGCGCGGCGATCGTAATCAATCCCAGGCTCTCAATCCGGATCTTGAATACCACAACACCGAAAATCATAAGCATTGCCTGTATGCCCATGCAGGCAAGAAAACACGCCAAGGCTTTGCCCGCGAGCACCTGCCCGCGCGTGACCGGGCCGATGATAAGCCGCGTCAGTGTGCCCCTTGAGCGCTCGGTTGAGAGCGAAGTGCCAAAAGCCGTCACAGCACCCATCAATCCCCACACCACGCCCTGAGTAAACGAAAGTTCGTAACCGCTGAGCGGCTGGGCGCGCGTGCTGGCCAGCGGAGTAATGGTTACGTTCACGGGCCGCCACCCCGCCGCGCTGCCCGGCGCGGGAGACGGCGCGATGAGCTTTGGTCCGGCTTGCGTTTCTGAGTCTGCGGGCGCTAACGCAGAAGAGGGCTGGGCACTCTTGGGCAAATCAGCGCCCCCATCGCTAGTCCCGCGGCTATCAGATACCTTTCGCACCGCCTCAAACATCGTGATAAACAGTGCTTTGTTGGCGAGCGTCATTGATTGATCGCTTAGGATGCCCGCCCTCGCCTGGCCAAGCACACCGCTCATCCGCGACTGGTCGTCAAAGACGCTGGACATCTGCTTAAAGGCTAGCTCGTTTAACTTACCCGTAAGCAGCCCTGCTTCCGAGTCCTTGGTAGGATCAACCAACGCCTCCACACTCATACCGCCGCCGCTCAAAATCTCTTCGGCACCTTGCGCAAATCCCTTGGGAATTATGACGCACGCGACCGCTCGGCCGAGCCTCACATCTTCCTCGCCCTGGGAACGCTTAGCGACAAGCTTTACGTCCAGGGCGGGGTCGGCCCGTATGTCCGCAGCGAAAGAGGCCGAATCTTTGGTTTGGTCTTCATCTACGAGCACGATGCTCAGCCCGCCGCGGTCGCCGCTGCGTCCGAAGACAAGCCCGAAGAAGATCGCGATGAGCAGCGGGAACGCGAGCGTGAAGAACGCCGCGCCCCGGTCTCGCGCTAGGTGCCGTAAATCCTTCGTCGCCAGTGCCCATATGGGACCGATGCGTGTGCGCAGGCTCAATCTCGCAGGCTCCTTCCGGTCAACGTAAGAAAAACACTTTCAAGGTCCGGGCGATCAATCCGCACCCCGCTGACGGCATCGCCCTCAAGAAGCGCGAGGGCTTCGCTCTCGGGTGCCTCGGCGGGCCGCAAATGGCTTTGCTCTAACACGCTCGAAGCGCTTCGCGCCCCGCCGCGGTGAGGCGGCCCCCCAGGCTCCTCATCAATCGATGTTAAAACTTGCTGGGCGGGCATCGGCAGGCCCGCTTGTAATCTTACATTCTGACTGGTGGGCAGTGCCCCAGCCACGTATTCGACTCCGGCCTCCCGGCGCCGCGCCGCCGCGTGCCCCGCCGGTTCGTTCATCACTCTCGCGATCACACGTAGCGGGTCGGAGGTTTCAATCCGTTCCTCCCCGCTTGGCCGCTGGATCGTAACTAAGGTGTGACCGCCATATTTAGCGACCAACTCACTGACCGTGCCCATTGCCAGCAGCCGCCCCTGATCGATGACGCCCACCCGCGAGCAGAGCCGCGCGGCCTCTTCCATATAGTGCGTTGTATATATAATGGTGCGACCGGCACCCGCCAACTCCCTCACCAAGTCCAATATGTTATTGCGCGAATGAGGATCAACGTTCGCGGTAGGCTCATCTAATAGTAAAATCGGTGGATCATGGATCAGCGCGACGGCAAGATTAAGTCGGCGCTTCATCCCGCCCGAATATGTCTTCACCCGGTCCCCCTTCCTCGCCGAGAGCCCCACCATACCCAGCACTTTCTCTACACGCTCGCGTTTATCCCGCGGCGAGAGCGAATATAAGCTCGCAAAGAACTGTAAGTTTTCTCGCCCCGTCAGGTCATCGTACAACGCCAGCGATTGGGGCGCAACCCCCAAGTGCCTGCGGACCGCTGGCTTTGTAGGCGCCCCCAAGCCGTCTAGATTCACAGTGCCCGAATCCGGATGTATCAAGCCCACCGCCATCCCGATCGTGGTTGATTTCCCCGCTCCGTTGGGCCCCAAAAGCCCGAACACCTCGCCCCGCTCAATCTGCAACGTAAGCGAATCAACGGCAACCAGCTTGCCGAAGGACTTGCGTAGTTGTACAAGACGTAACATGATATTCAGTCGCCACTCTATTATTTAAGCCGCTACCGGCGATTCAAGGCGCCGCCACACATTGCCCAGCCCAAACCGTGAACCGACTCACCGTATTCCCAACACCCACCAAACTCTCGCCGCTAGCGGGCCTATCGCCGCGAAGAATATCACCACCGCGTCGCCGCCGCACCCCCACGTCACTTGAATCGGCATGCTTGCGGCATTAGCGCGATTCATTTCAGCGGTTTCAGTGCCGATGCATGTCCGCAGGGGGGACGCGGCGGGGAGAAGAAGGCGCTGCCGGGCCTCCCGGCCTGCCATCCCTATTGATTAAAAAAAGAGCGCGGCGGGTGGCGTGCACAAGTCCAGTTACACACGCCCCTCCGCCGCACTCGGTCACAATTATTTTCTTCCTTTGCCGTTAGGAAGATGCCTTCGCGATCACCCGAGTAATGGCCTCCGAGATTTCTCGCAACGTCATGCCCAGGAACATCGCGGGCATCGCGACCACAGGCACCTGCCCGTCGGCCATCTGCCGTTGAAAGCGCTTGAACGCTGTTATCACTGTGGAGTGATTCGCCCGCCCCATTATCCCGGCAATCTCGGGGAAACTCAGCGCGGTCAGCGTGCGGCAGAGATAAGCAATGAGTGCTCGTGCCAGCACAACCCGCTGGTGACGACCCCGGTCCATAACATCGTGTACCTCAACTTCCAGTGCGCGACAGGTCTCCGCCAGAATTACTTCCCCCGCAATAGGCCTGCGCACGCGACCATTGCCTAAAGGCTGCGCTGGCTCTTCGTTAAGTCCGAGTGCTTTACGCACCAAGAGGGCGCCCACTTCGCCATCCTGACCGGCGAGCTCGGGGAGCAGGCGGTGAACCGCGTCGATCTGGTTAAGCAGACCCTCGAGCTCTCGTACGGAACCGCCAAAGCCGCCCAATGAGCCGATCGAACGCTCGGTTCGATCAACCAACAGTCGGACCGCTGGCTCGTTGATCGTAATATGTCGCCGCTGGGCGAGATGAACCACCAAACGCTCGCGCAGCTCGCGATCGGGAGGATCGACACGGATGACAACGCCCGCAAGAAACCGGGACGACAACCGTTCGCTTAACTTCTGAATTTCACGCGGGTGCTCGTCGCTTGCAATTACGATGCGGGCACCCTCTTGCCCCACTTCGTCAAGCGTGTGAAGAAGTTCGGCCTGCGTTGCCTCTTTGGATGAGAAGAAGTGCGCATCGTCGATGGCCAGAAGGTCAACCCGCCGGTACGCCTTGCGAAACGCATCGACGCGATTTCCCTTGATTGCGGTTACAAACTCATTGGTGAACGCTTCGGCTGTGGTATAACGCACCCGCCCCGTGGGGCGCACCTGAAGGAAACGGTGGACCGTGGCTTGAAGAAGATGTGTCTTGCCCATGCCGCACGAGCCATGCAGAAATATGGGCGCTATATAACCTGGCTGCTCGGCCATCCGAACTACCGCGCCATGCGCGATGCGGTTTGATTTTCCGACCAAAAAGGTTTCAAATGTAAATCGTGAGTTGTGTCCACGTTGGCCGCCCGAACGCGACGGCCCTTGGGTGCTGCTCCCATTGCTCCGAGCCACCGTACCGGCGCCCTGCACGCAAGCCTCGAGCTGCGAAGGAGAGGTACCAACCACGGTTCGGGTAGTCTGCGCGAGATTCGCGGCGGGCGACGTAACAAAAGCCTGCCGGTCTACTTTGAACGACACCTCCGGTGCAACCTCCTGGTTCATCGCGCCCGCCGCGGCCCGGCGGAGGCTCGCGCCGTACCGCGAATCGAGGAGTTTGGCGAGCAGCCCGGACGCGACGGTTACTTCTAACCGGTCCTGCCGCAGGTGGACCCGCGTCTGCCCGTCGAAGTAACGTTCGACATCGTCATCGCCGATATCGGCCGCCAAACGCCGACGTAAGTTTGCGACCAACTCGCTGTGCTGGCGCTCCCCCGCGTCAACGCCCGCTCGACGGGGCGCTGCCGTGAGAATCCGTTCACAGCCGCCAAGCGAGTCGGCGCGATCAGCGCGAGGGGAAGCCCCCGCCATCGTAACATTTGATGCCCCGGCCGACGAAACGGTCTCGGTCGGGAGTATAACTATGGTCGGCTCCGCCGCGAATGATCGGCTGGATACGCCCCCGTCCGCCCCCCGCGAAG
>ENA-ORBV01015957-ORBV01015957.1-microbial-mat-metagenome-genome-assembly--contig:-NODE-15957-length-10970-cov-5.294868_pt1 | contig 10970 bp, 10 predicted proteins | sample MGYA00237777_ERZ505514 | MGnify/ENA primary metagenome ERZ505514 (study PRJEB26160, sample SAMN06269048) | microbial mat metagenome | isolation source: Oligotrophic lake microbial mat | place...
AGTTGGGCTAGTAGCAACTAGTCCGATGCGCTGAGAAGCGTGTCTTTTGTGAATGAGTCACGACCCCGTGAGTCCCGCATGAGGACACTCTGTGTGTAGCCAATTGTAGGCAAATTAGGGTGTTGCACATCCAAACACTCATCCTCTGGTCCACAAAGGTTATCAATCTCTTGTAATTCGTCTGCAAGACTATCCAACACGCCACCACCACCGGAGTCCGCTGCATCACCATGGAGCAAATGCGTCTGGTCATTGTCCACAGCCTTTAGTTTATTCATAGACGCTTGTGTGCTTTTGGCACAATCTTCACTGGTGCCGCCTGATGCATCAATGTCAAGCAAATCGAGGTCCACAGTGCCATTGATAGGATCCCAGGCGGACATTGCTTTGCAGAAATGGCCAATGCCTTTCTTGTTGCCTTTGTCGCATGCCATGTGTGTTTTCTTGGTTTCAGCCTTTCGACTCAGTAGGATGGCATCTCGTGCAGCTTGATGTGTGTTGTGTTTGCAGAGTGTGTTGTCAGAAGGAAACGACTTGACGCATTTGTCTGCATTGAAATCCGCGAAATCAAACAGACCAGCATCATGGAAAAAAGCCATGACAATTGATGGGAAGAGAAACTGTGCCGCAGAGAGTGCCAATGCGGGAACTGAAGCACTTGCGATGGCAAATAGCAACTGTGAGAACAGATCCTTTGTTTGGAATTGGGTTGATTGCATTCTTTCTTGTGCGCGTTGATAAGCCTCGCATCCATTTTTCCAGCGAGCCTTGTTGGCTCCATGAACAATTTCATGCGTTGATGGAACCATTGTTGTGATCCTTTCGCCTTCACATTTAAATGCATTTGGCAGCCAGCTAATGTTTTGTGGTAATTTTGGCAAGGGAGTGGCGGCAGGTGGTTCAGCGGCGGCGGGTGGGTCATTGTTCGGTTCTTGTTGTGGCAATTCTTCGTCTTCGTCATCTTCCAAAATTGACGACCGATCAACATTGCAATTGTGTTCAATGTGCTCCACAATTGTGCTATGATGCTTTGAACAGCGTGGATCGGCTTGTTTTCTCTTCCATGCTTGATAACATTTGTGCTCACGGGTTTTCATCTCATTGCGAGGCTTGAGCTTCTTGGACTCATCCCATCTTGCACATCCACTACAGCGAAATGCCGGAGGTAACGAATCAATGTCTGTGCAACATTTGACAGTGGCTTGAAATGTTCGCAAACTAAGCCAAACTTTCTTTGCAGCGGGGTTGCCATCATTGTTGTTGACCAGTTGACGAGGCGGCAGAGGAGAGACTGACCTTGTGCGCTGTCTTGAAACGCCATCTTCGTTTGATCGCTTTGTGCTATCTTTTCTATTCGAACCACTCATCATCACTGACACGGCTGACACTTGACACATCCGTGTCAATCTGGAACCGTTAGCATGCAAGCAAGTGTGCTACATGGATAGCTTTGCACATAGGCAAACTGGTTGGTTGGAATGATCTTTGGTTATTTGATTTAACTTCTGTTCTGTTTCAGATTCCATACAAAAAGTGAGGTTAGTTTCACCAGCAGCACCAGCACCAGAACGGTCTGCCAATCCATCAAGCGAATTCCGGAGAAAGTCATTTTAATCGGAGAATCTACTCATGCATGTGCATCCACCCGGTTGAGTATGAGTTTCCACATGGATTATTGGAATCATAACCCAATCCCCAACCCTAACTTTTGGTCAAACCCCATGGGCAACTCAACTGCCAGGGATGCTGGTTGCAGCAGCTAAAAGCCATCCGACCATCGCATCCTTCTGACACTAAGTTCCTAACAGCAGACATGAGCTTAGTTCACAAGGATGCGATGGTCGGATAGCTACTTGGTGCTTAAACTAACTCGATAGTGCAGCAGGTTGATGTCGCGTAAAATGTGGTGTTTAATGTGGGTTTCCGATCCGGTATTCAGATTGCTCTCTAACGGTCATTCTCGCTCCCTAGTAGCTAACTAGCCAGATAGCTACTTCGAAGCTCTACTAGTAGTAGCTAGAGGAGGACCTGCTGTATCTCGATAATAGATACTGTAGTGGATTATCAGGAAAGAAACACAACATCGGCTCTCGGAGTAAACAGCAAAGCCAATGGCATTACAACTATCTACTACTACTCGCAACAGACATCAAGCTAGACCAATCATGCGAAAGATCCCGAGCCGCTGTGTACAGGCACTTGTGGTGTTGCTATTCCTTTTGCTACTTGATTTCATTCGGTTCATGACACGTCCACGGCATGAACGGGAGGCGGTCCTGGAGGACGGTACGGTTCGAAAAGAAAAAGATAGTGTGGATCTGTATGCAATAACTCCCTTTTGCAACAAGGAGAATGGGACGTGTGGTGAATCACCTACTACACCAACACCTCGTACGATATACAGTTCCAAATCGGCCCCTCAACATAAAAAATGGTTGGATTACAACCATCAACTCCAACAAAATGCTAAATTCTATGCCGAAAATCGCAAGAATAACCAAGACGCGCGTCCCTTGATTTTGCTGGGAGATTCCATCACGGAAGCATGGGTGGGGACTTCCTATGGGACAGTGTCGGAACGAGCCAAGGGTATTCCCAAAGTATTACACGAGTGGATGCAACAATCTACTACTCCTAATAATCATCCTCGCCATTTTGATCCTCTCGTGTTGGGCATTAGTGGTGATCAGACCCAACATTTATTGTGGCGTCTGCAAAACGGCCATTTGCAATCCTCGTATACCGATAATCCCAAAACAATATTTGTCGTGTTGATTGGAACCAACAATTTGGGAGCTGGAGAGTTGCCAGGACCGACCAGTGAGGGTATTCTAGCCGTCTTGGAATATTTGGTGGCCAATACACGGGGCAACATTGTGTACTTGGAAGTATTACCACGAGACGACACCCACAATCTTCAGGCTTTGTGTCCACCACGGTGTGATAAAGAGGGACAAGCCTTCCGGTCCTTTTTACCAGCCATTGACAAGGTCAATGAATTGGTTCGGCAAAAAATGGGGGATAGTTCTACTTTGTCGAAACGAGTGTGGTCCGTGCCGTGCGGGGACAAGTTTTTGATACAACAAGAGGATGGCAAAAAAGCAATTAATGATTCGCTCTTTTCGGATCGATTGCATCCCAATGTCGAAGGTCACCAGATATTGGCCCACTGTATTCAGTCTGTGGTACAGCAAAAAGAGCAAGAATCAATACAACTGTAGTGGACCAATTTGGTGGCGGCTTGCAAGAGACAGTACCACAGCCCCTTGTTGCTTGCTCAAGGAGACCCCGTCAATGGCCATATACCAGCTTTGGAAAGTGGTTTGGTGCAGGAAGACGAAGGAACTAACTGTCGCTCAACAACCTTGATTGAAGAAAGGTACCCGAGAGGATCTGCTTCTTGGCCCATTCATAAAACTCGAGATCCAGTTCGTTCAAGGACTCCAATAATTGATACTCCTCATCAGTCACTTCTGTAAATGAGAGCCCATCTGTATCGTCCGTCGAATTGCTGCTACTACCGATATCTGGGTTGCTGTCGCTACCACCACTGCTATGGAGGGAGGCTTTGGCATGCATAGCTCCCTTCACGTTATAGCTCTCACTACTGGACAGATGCAGTCCCAGCTTTTGGGAGAGACACAAGGACGTTTCATCCCATTGTTCTTGCAAGACGACACAGGAATACCGCAAAAAGTTTTGTTTGGCCGTTTCCAACGTCTCTCTAGTCACTTGTGGTTGTTTATGGCCAACACCGGAACTGGGATGACCGGCAAACATGCGAACAAAGTAATTGCTATAACAATAGTAAATGCCCTTTTCGCATCGTTGTAAAATAAAGTCGGTATTGGAAATGGCGTACTTGGCGCAATTGCTCAATTTTCGTTCCCCCGTCTTGGTCTTTTCTTTGTAACATCCCTGCAATTGATTATGGTAGGGCATGTCATTGTGCAACGAACTGATAATGCGGGTAATGGGATGTCGAATAGTGGAGACAAAGACGAAATTGGCCCATTCCGGATTGGTCAAAATATCTGGGGGTGACACCGTGCCTATCATGAATGATGGATGAAAAGAATTGTACAAAGGAGACTTCACGTGAGACATGAATCAGTCAATGAACACATACCATCCCAACTAAGACAACAACACTATTGTTCTTTTCTTATTCAGTACGCACCTTCAAATTCAATAAAGTTCCGTTGATTGACATTCATGACACAATCGACCAATCGAGGAATGGATTGGGGCGCATTGTGGATAGTTTCGGCGACCACGGCTTTGCTCAATAAGTCACAATCGGCACAAAACTTGTTGATTTGACAGGTTTCTCGTTGGGGCATGCGCCAATGCAAGTGGCGGGTCTTAATCAATCCAAAGCTATTGAGCCGTAACAACATACACAAGGTAGTTCCACCCGCTTTGCGAGAATGTTGCATCCACAATTTGCCATGTTGATTCCGCCAAAAACGTTCGGCAGCGGATGCTTGTTGGAAGGAATCCATTTGTTGATAGGAAGTTTCCAGAGATGCGTCATGATCGGCAATATCGGTATAATCTAGGAGACAGCGTTGGACGTATTTTTCTCGTGAGGGTTGTTCGTTGGGTGCAATGACCATTCCTCCGGGTCCTGCCGGTGTTCCTTCAATGGCCGCTTGTTTGGCATTCCAAAAAGTCTCAAAAAAGGACACTTCTTCCGTGTCTTGGGCAGTCGTTCCTTGGAAGCGATAACTGGGAAAGACTTCCTTTTCTCCCCCCACCGGCATACCATTGTGAAATTTGGTCACGAAATTCAAATGCACTGGTCCGGTTTCAAGATGCCCCGGCGGTGGTGGTAGTCTGCCAATGGATCCTCCCGACATTCTTCGTTGAGGGTGCATGTGCATTCCTCCTCCTCCTCGTGATGATGATGATCGTGGTTCATCTTCAAATAAACGCTCGTTCATCCATTGATAATTGTAAGCGTCATTATGATCTTGGGACGGGAAATGAATATAATACAGGGGAGGTGCGACTAACACTAATACAAACAGTAATAATGCGTCCACAGCATACTTTCTCCATTTCCTCTTAAGACGACGACGGCGCTGTGTTCTCTGCAGTGGCTGTGATGAAGGATGCTGTGCCATTGGATGATGGTGTTGCTTTTGTTGTTGGCGTTGGTGTAGGTAATGATTTTGTTGTTCTGCTAGATTTGTAGAGCGAGGTGCCTCCTGTGCATGGTGATTGTTTGTGGACTCTGCCATTCTAAAGGTCCTCCAAGTCTTCTTTCTCCGTGTTTGCGCGAGCTACAGTAAGTCCCTGTTGCTTTTCACTGTCTTCGTCTATTGTTGGTGATAATATACTCCAACTTGCTATTAATTTTATTTACGTACATCCACTACTACTGGTTCTATTATTTTGTAGTACTTCAGCTACTTAACTATAGTACTATATGTAACGAACGATGTTTCAAATAAATGAGGATAGATTTGAGTTGCAACTGAAAAAATGACGGACAACAGTCGCCAAAAGTTGCCGCCTCGCGGAAAAGAAATGTGCGTCTAATGTTTGGTTAACTAAAGAGAAAATAAAAGACGCTCACTTGATTAGTGAGATTGTCAAAAGACGCTCACTTGATTTTGAGATTGGCCGGCTCGACGAAACGAGGGTGGCGGGAACAAATCAATCAAATAATGAGCAGGAAGAATCAAAAAGCAATGCGGTGGCTTCGTGTTGTGCTACTTGTACTTGATTGTACTGAACGGGCCGCCGGCAAGCAATGAATACATGCTCATAGAGGTACCAGTACAGTGAGTACGGTAAAGGACCACATACATCACATAGCTTACTAGCCCCATCATAGACAGTTTGGCAGCATGAGCAGCAATGACGCCGAAGAGCAAGATTACCTCTTTCATAACGCAGAGACGTACAATCACGAAGAGAGTCTCGCGTGGCGTGGCCGCTGCATTCTCGGCTGGATTGGTGGATCTACTTCGAGAAATGGTATGACCTTTCGGCAAGCCGTACAAGACTTGGAGGATCTCTACAGAGACGACAGTCCACAGGTTGTGGAGAATCGATGGACGCGACTCTTTGGACAAATCAAAGAGGGCAGTGACTTGGAACGACTGCTCCAAAAAGAACGAATGGCGATGGCTATAGAACAACAAGGCGATAAGCGAGTCGAGATCCGTAGTCTAGAGGAACACCGCTTGATCTATGCAAAGTTTGAAAAGGACAAGAAAAAAGAGGAGGCGGAGAAAATGAAAGCGGCGCATGCGAAAGAAAATGAGGGCGACTTGTCCGTCGTTTGTGGCGAGCCTTCCAACAAGTTCTGCGCTCGTTGCCAGTCGACGTTGTACTGCTCGGTGGAGCACCAAAAGAGCGATTGGAAACGTCACAAGGAAGAATCGTGCGCGGAACCAGAGGTTTCGGAATTCTTCAACGCGCTACACATTGTCCGTGGCCGGTGGAAATGCCAAAAGTTTGTCGACGGTCAAGGACTTGTGGATTTGACGGACGAGGAGTACGAGAAGATTGCCTTTCCCTCGTCCACAATTACCATCAACGCTTATCCTCCTCTCTTTGGGCCCTATCATCAGCGTGCTCGCACGTTCAAGCCCCCCAACGGAAAAAAGTACTTTTCGGTTATCGACTTGGCCAAATCACTGGCGGAGTTTGAGCTTGGAGGCTTGCCGGACACGATCCCAGACGAAAAAATGTTTGGCAACCACATTTCGGTGCTCGACTTGGCCACCTGTTTGGCGGAGTCGGAGCTTGGAGGCTTGCCGGACACGATCCCAGTCGAAAAAATGTTTGGCAACCACATTTTCTTTCAAGGGTTTGAAAATCATGGTAAGAAGGGAGTGTTTCCCCTCTATGGCTCCTAAACCAACAATCATGCCGTCGGCATCGGCTCTGAATACAGGAAAGTGATTTTGATGGGCATCAGGTTCCTTGTCTTTGCTGTTAGATATAAATAGAAAATTAGATTTATTCTTCGTACTAACATCAGCGATTTTTTGAAACTAGAGACGAATTCTCAGTTGCAGCCACAGTTGCACCCACATAGTAGCTCCGAACAATTAAACAATACTTCCAGTTTGCCATGGCACAACGCCAATGGGAATTCTCCGGACAAGCCAGTATTCGTCAACGTCAACAATTCTAAAGAAGGCATGCTGTCCAACAGCTCTGGCGAGACAATTGGGCCGGCCATGAACGGATTGTCTTGCACCTGCAACGTCATTAATTTTTCAAGTCCATATAATTCCGTGGGAACTACCCGTTTATTCTGCACCTCACTTTTTAGATAATTTTACAACTCCCCGTCTTAGCCTCGGAACTGTGTGTTGAGCCTAGCCGAGCCATGCACCGGAGAAGTGATTTCATAACACACTGATTCACCACAACACAACGTTTGACCAATTCATTCTTCCATTAGAACGTTGCAACATTTGTTTGCAAAAGCGCAGCAATTGACAACAACAGTCTGCAAGAGCAGCGACAAAAAGCGCATTGCTCCAAAGGCAAGCAATCAAACAAACACAGCATTGCTACATTTTTGTCTTGTCATTCTTTCAGAACCAATCACAGATCTGTTGTGCCAGACACCGAACTTCCATCAATGCTGTTGACGGACGCTGTTTCTCTTCAATTCCTTTTTTCACAGTCACCATGCCGAAGTGTGCCTTTCCCAAATCCATTGGTGTTTTCGAAACGACCCTTCCTGCGTGCTGATCCAATGCATGCCCACCAAGATGGAGAACAAACAACACCAGAAACAGTTTCAATCGTGCATTGGGCATCACAATGGTTAGGGGAGCAGCATGCTGTGACTTCGCTTGTTGCAATAGCCAATGCCATTGCAAAGCGCATTGTCGTTTCTACAAGGCCATCTTGAGTGGTCAATCTTTTTATAACGATGAGGGTGACGAGATGGTCTTGCATGGGACTGAAAGGTGCGAAGCTGAAAGGTGTGTCAATTCGCACGAGAGCAACATGGCCGAGGCGCGGCGAGTCCAAAGAGAAGTGGCCGCAGGCAGAAATGCAATTCAAGAAAATCGAGACAGAACCAATGCTCTGCAAAACTGTCGCAGGGCTCAAAACACCACTGCCCAAAACATTCACGAGACCAATGATAGCATCTTTGCATGTGTCGACGATCATGCGGACTTGGCAGCTATGGTGAAAGGTTATTTGATTAATCTCTTGAAAGACCGTGTGCCCCGCACACCAAGACTGTTGGAGAATTATCTAGATCCATCCCTGGAAAGGCATTCCAACCCACAGGTGATGTTGGCTAAATGTCCAGAGTGTTTTGGATTTTTCTCATCGGACGCCACTGTCAACGTGATTGACAACACAACTGGTGTCGAATTCAATGCTGAGTCAATCATGTTAGCCATTTGTTGCACCCGCATGTGCTGGGACATGCAGCAGCCACACTCTGAGGCAGATGGAGGACCATCCTTTGGTTGCAAATTCCCAAAGCATTCGGTGCACTGGAGGGTGGAAATTTTCACCACCGAGGGGAAAACGAGATCTTTCAAATTGCCTCCCTACAAATCGTGCCAGAATCTTGCCTGTTGATCCAGTCACACCTTTGTCGGCCGAGCAAAAAACAGTTGCAACTGAAGCAGAACAGTTTGGCAGGGCTTGCAAAAACTTCACTGCTAGGGCAAACGTCATCCTGGGCAAACACAAGAATCAGATCTGGTCTTTGCGAGCACAGCAATGCGAGGACATGCATTTGACATGGCGTCAAGCAAGGACACTTGTGACACATGAGTTCGGACCCCCTGACTTGCACTAGGCAAGGGATGAATTGCTGGCAATCATTGGGTTGGATCGTTCCGGACCCCGTCGGTTTCTTCCTCAGCAAGGGCGTTTTGCCTCGGATTTGCAACACGGAATTTTCAATTGAATGTTGTTTGCTACCACCAAGGGTGTGGTTGCTCAAACTGTCATCCCTTGGTGCAAGGAACTTGGATATCCAAGCAGCAAATCAAGAACCATGCTGTTGGACGTTGGCCTGATCAATCAGATTAGGGAAATGGGACAACAGCAATTTGGCATGTCTGTTTTGGAGAGCAAAGCAAGAGAATTCATCATGCAATTCTTTTGTGAAGGAACAATTCACAAACGCAAGGGCAGCAATGGCTGGAGAATCAACACTTTGCTAGACAATGATGATGTTCTCGAGTCTCTGTACAGAAACAGTTTAGAGGACTCATTTGGTATTGATGCCTCGGGCATCTGGTCCCACCTTGAACGCAAGAAGGGCAAAAACATTGTGAAGTTGGGTGTTGGTGAAGCGCCAGCTGTCTGCAAACTTGCAAAGGGTTTCACGCTTCTTGAAACAGCAAAATTTGGTGGACTGGACTTGTTGGCATCTTCTCCTCCATGGAAGAGACGCAAGATTCACCGATTGGCTCGCAAGTGCCAGGCGAATGAAGACGAACACGAGTTTCCTTTCTTGCTTGACAAAGATTGTTCTGTTGGTGAGTCTTCGGATGATGAGTCTTTGGAGATGGATGCGGACCCCGATGAAGAGCCTATGGAGTTGGATGATGACTCCGATGATGATGGCACTAGCGTGCTGGAAATCAGCAATGTGGCTGATGGCTCCCATTTGCCTTCGTCTCCTCGACGAGTCTCTGCTAGCAGCATGGAATGAATTGGTTTGGTGCAGGGCCAATGTTCAATGGAGGAGGCCAGTGAACGCATTGGCTTGGGGCAAGCACTGTCGCCATCTTGCCCTGCTGTGGCGTCGGCTCTTGCAATGGCGTCGGCTCTTGCAATGGCCTCACTTTGCCACTTCGATTCCTGTCTGGTGTGCCAAATAACGATTAGGGTGGTGTTAATTGCTGCACAGAAAGACTTGTCTCATCTGCACAAAATGTCCTGGGCATTAGTCGCCGACACATTCTCATGAACCGTTAGCTGACACTGGATGCTGTCCATGTCGACACCCTTCTGGATGGACGTGGACGTTTTAACAAAGTGCTTCAAGAAGATGGCCCTCACGAGAGACAGATATGACGAAGAAAGGGCCGGGTCTCCCATGGATGTGGACGATGTGGATAGAGACGAGATCCTTCATCAAAACTTTGACTGCCTGAGAAAGGCCGAAGGTTCAGGCGACGACGATGATGGCAACGAACACTGACCGGAGACGTGTTGGAGGCGAGCCCAATGCATCCAAAAGAAGTTTTCGTTCTGCTCGAGTCACATCGTCTACTGGTAGAATCATTTGTCCCTCATGGTTTGTACCCTGGGAGTCTGCTTCTCAATTAGAAGAGAAGAAGGATGACGGCGACTGTGTTGAAACTGCGCAGGGGAGGGACACTCACATGGTTGGCGCAGATGACTCCGTGGAAGTTCAGCTACATCTTGGCGATGCAGGCATCGCCCCCTTTTCAGGTGCATCAAGTTTGGGCAAGGGCAATGTCCCAGCTAAAAGACCTGTGAAAGGCACTCAGAAGGACCAGGCAAAAGATGTGCACAGAGAGCAAGCAACGGCGATTTCAAGGACACACAGCAGGATCGATGAGGTGACAATCACATCAAATTGTTTGGAGACCACACACGAACCTGTTCTGCAACACCAGCCAGCTGCTTGCGCCACGACAACCCGCAGAGGATGCAGCAAGCCTGTTGGCGCCACTCCAGAGAGAACAGCATCTGCTCCAGCACCAGCGCCTTTTCCTTGGAATGGCCACACTGTTTCTTCGGAGGCTCCCGCCCCGGCACCCTTCCATTGTCGTCTTCCAAATTTGGCTCGGACAAGGGGTGTCGATCTCATTACCATGATTGGGAGCAATGAAAGCATCAAGGCCAACCGTCAAAAAAATCCGAAGGCGAGATCTGCATCCCCAGGCCGTGGCTTTCAGGATTTGGAACCAGATGTCAGGAAAATGACAGACAGCGAGCTTCGCAGAGTGCTTGTCAAGGAAGTTGCAATCACGTCGTCGGGAGAAGAG
>ENA-ORBV01015961-ORBV01015961.1-microbial-mat-metagenome-genome-assembly--contig:-NODE-15961-length-10968-cov-4.895326_pt1 | contig 10968 bp, 6 predicted proteins | sample MGYA00237777_ERZ505514 | MGnify/ENA primary metagenome ERZ505514 (study PRJEB26160, sample SAMN06269048) | microbial mat metagenome | isolation source: Oligotrophic lake microbial mat | place...
TTCAAGCAGAAGACGGCATACGAGATTCGCCTTAGTCTCGTGGGCTCGGAGATGTGTATAAGAGACAGCTTGTAGTCTTGTTCGAACGCAACTACATGCGAGGTTATGCTTGTGTTTGTGGTACAATGCCATTGTAGTTCCTTTGTTTGTTGGACTTCTCTTGTTTTTTGCTTTGCGAACTGTATCTTAATTTAACGATCCCGGCTGCAATCGCGCCAACGCATCCAAAAGATCCAGTTCATCCTCGTGTCTCATTCATTCGCACGTTTGAAGAATGTAAAACCTTGATCCCTAAATAAGAGCTTCCGATTGGATAACACTCATTATGTTTCCGTGGCAAAGTCGACAGGCGCGATCGGCAGTCATTGGATCCGCGCCAAAAAGGTTGGAGGCAGTTTTGTCATTCATTGTCGAGTGACAGCAAACAACGGCAAAAACCTGTGAACAAACCAACCGCTGCAACAAGTACGACGTACAAGTACCTCTACGGCAGTATCGTAGTGACAACTTCACTTCAGTAATACACTTGACTACTAACTCCAGTGAGTAGCCACTACTTGTAGTAGAGCTTAAGGACACAGATACTAGTACTTATTAGCGATAGTAGTAGCAAGGCAAGTACAGTAGTAGTTACTTTACCAAAGCATCGTCAAGACAGCCTCAACGACAACAACAACAATACAATAGTCAGTAACCAATTAATACTATCTTTGCAAGTACACCATCATGGCGCAAGAAGACCCAATTGTAGAAGACAGCAACAACGAGAACGTGGATAGTACCAACACTACTAGTACGGAATCCTCTTCTTCCTCTCCCACGAGTGCCGTGGCCAACGTCTACGCCAAACAAATCACCAACAAGGACTTTGACACGGACGAAGATGCCACCATGTCGGACACCGTCACGGCATCAAACAACAACAACAATGCAGCCGTTGTCTTTAGTCCCGAACTCTTGAAAATGTACTATGCTCGTCTCTTTCCCTTTGAACTCTTGCATTCCTGGTTGGCCTACGATCCTACCAAACCGGTCGTCACCAAAACTGCCGCAAACAACAACAACAACAACACGGTTGCCAACCCCAAGTACGCTTGGATGTTTGCGCGTCGCGAATTCAGCATGACGATTGAACCGACACCGGGAGAAGAAATTTATATCCGGTATCAGTCCTTTGCCTCGCAAGCGGAATTGACCGCCGCCATTCTCAAGCGGCGTCCCACCAAAATCGATTTGGGCGCCATCTTTTCGCATCCTCCCAAAGATCACAAGACTCTGGGAAAAAACAAATTGCAGCCCGTCCAACGCGAATTGGTCTTTGATATTGATTTGACCGATTACGATGACATTCGTCATTGTGGGTGTACGGGTGCCAAAATTTGTCCCAAATGTTGGGTCTTTATGACCATGGCCGTCGAAGTCCTCCAAGTTGGATTGGAACAAGATTTTGGCTTTAATCATGTCGCCTGGTTTTATTCCGGACGTCGTGGTATCCATGCGTGGGTCTGTGATGACACGGCTCGTCAGTTGACCAATGAAGCCCGAAATGCGGTCGCCACGTATTTTGAGGTATGTATATTTAGTACTTTGTTTTTGTATTTTGGTTTTGGAGTATTGCATTGTCATTGTTTACTCGCTCCTTCGTTTGCCGAATTACGTCGTGATTTTATTATATGCTTACGTACTCACGGACCACGACAATACGATGTATGATTTTGTAATGCTTTGTGTTTCTGTTTACTCATTCCTTTGTTTGCCGAAATACGTCGTGACTATCCTGATTATATTATGTTATACTAACGTACTCACGGCCCACGACAATACGATCCATTCCTCTTGCTTACCTAATTCCGGTACCACATATCGATAGGTCCAAATCGCCAGCGAGAACAACAAAGACATGGAATTGTCGCTGCCATTGCATCCGTCGTTGAAGCGGGCCTTTGACATTCTGGAGCCATGGTTCATTCAAGAAATTCTTCCGGCCTCGGGACACGGACTCTTGAGCAATCCCGGACGGTGGAAGAAGGATTTGTTGGAGCAATTGCCCGAGGCGGCAAGTTCCGTCGCCAACGTCTTGGAAAAGAAATGGAGGGACGATCCGGGGAGTACGACGCCAGCCGAAAAGTGGGAGCAACTCAAGCGTCACATTAAAGTCTTGATTGGTCGAAGCGGCGGAAGTAGTAGCAACAACAGTGACCAAGGACAGAAAACAGCCAAGACCATGACCAACAAGGAAAGGAATCGTTTGGAGCATTGGCATATTGAAATCGTCTTTCGTCATACGTATCCTCGGTTGGATATCAACGTTTCCAAAACCATGAATCACTTGCTCAAATCACCCTTTTGTGTCCACCCCAAGACTGGAAGAGTTTGTGTGCCCATTCAACCCAAGCAAGTGCGTCAGTTTGACCCCTTTGTGGTTCCTACTCTGGCTCAGCTCATGTCAGAACTGGATGACTATGAAAGGCAACAGCAGCAACAGCAAGCTGCTGAGGACAACAGTAGCAGTGCCATGGACGACGATGCAGACAAAAGGTCAAGCCCATCACCAACAAAGGGTACCAAGTTCGATTGGCAAAAAACTAGCCTCAAGGAATACTTTGAACCCTTCCAAAAAGCTTTCTTGGATCCCTTGATGAAGGAACTTAGAAAGCAGGAGAAGATGGAGGCAGATCAAGAGGCAGCCATCCGTGGGGATTTCTAATTGGGGCAATGCATGCAGACTAGATATATCTAATGGACTTGTATCGAAGTGAACTTGGAGTAGAGTGGCGTGGCCTCTCCCGCCTACAGAACAGATCTAGAAGTAGAGCTAACTAATGATGAGGATCAGTAACAAAATCACAACAGACACAATTCTTAATCTTCTTATTCTTCTAAACTTGGGGAAACATTCATCATCTTCACTTGTCATCATCATAATCAACATTCTCATTCACATAAAAAGTAGATCCCATGGTCAAAACCAGCCAATCAATCCACCAACCGGCAGAGGCAAACAGGGGCTGGAAACACAAAGTCCAACCAGGCAGTGCCACAGAAATCATTCTTCCACCAACTTGGGGCCCTTGGTGTCAAACTTGATAAACACACCAGCCTGAAGCCACACCAAGTGGCAGTAGGACTTTACGTGCCTCTTACAAAATCCGCACCCGGCATTCATAGATGTCTCACATCTGCCGCACATGTGCTCAAAACCCTTCTTTTGGGCGGGGCACCAAGTCCAGGATTTGCCGTTTGGATGACGGAACATGTGAACATCACGCTGCCTACGTCCCTTGGCCATGCAAAATGTAAAGTGTGCCATGCGCGACCCATTCATTGCTAAGTCCACAGCCGCTGACGCTAGCCCAGGCAACATGATCCATCCAATATCCCGGTTCCCATCCTCCATGACGGAACCAATTCCTTTGACGGGAAGGAACACACATTGATTGTCTTCGCCTTCGAAAACAATGGCATGAGACTTGTCCATCTTGCCATCCAAGTGATTGACCACTCTGGTCAATTGCTCCTCTGAGAGGATGGCAAATTCTGTCATGTGGAATCAAAACATGCAACAGGATGATGAGCCCAGCAGAAACACAAGAGGAGAACAGAATGACACAACGCAAGTTTCTTTTTACCCTTGGAGGCGTTCCCAGTGACGCGCTGCACAGCTGCTTTTGGGGACTCGAACTTGTAGTCCGCTTGCATGTGCTCCATCACTTCTGGGGAAGTGAGAGCCCCTGGAGTTTCTACTACCTCGTTGCCTGGAGTGGAATCTGCTCCACCATCGGGAGAGTCAACTTCAGTTTTGACTGAGGCCACATCATTGCTTGAAGGCGAATGTTCCTTGACAACCTCGGCCTCACGGGCAGGAAGCTTTCTATCCTCCTCCATCCCTTCCTCGCCAGTGGAAGAGTCATCCTTCAGTTTGGCACCATCGGGAGAGTCAACTTCAGTTTTGACTGAGGCCACATCGGCGTTGAGATCGTCAACATCCTCAACAGCGGCAGCAGCCAAGGGTGCTGGGACACGAGGGTAAGCTGGACATGGCGGGCGCATGGGAGGGTAAGCTGCAATTGGCACGACACCGACGGCATTGTCGTCCAAAACCACGGGAACTTTGCCAGCAGCCAAGGGAACTTCGGTCTTCCCGAATGCACTGACTTGTGGCATTGAGACAGCGCTAGCAGCAGCTGAGCTGCGAGAAGCTACCAGGGAGCCATCATCACCACGTTTGGCTTTGCCTTGCACCTTGTCAACGACATCATCTCTGTCCCGGGGGGAGCCAACCTTCAATCCATCATCAAGGCCATCCTTGTTGGACGAAGCCAGGGAGCCACCATCAGCTTCGCCTCCCACCTTCCCATCATCCTTCGATTCGGTGCCCGGAGAAGTTTTTGGGGAGTCATCACCACCTTTGGCTTTGCCTTGCACCTTATCAACGGCATCCTTGTCCCGGGGAAAGCCAACCATCAATCCATCATCAAGGCCACCCTCGTTGGAAGAAGCCGGGGAGCCACCATCAGCTTCTTCTCCCACCTTCCCATCATCCTTCGATTCGGTGCCGGGAGAAGTTGCCGGGGAGTCATCCCGTTTGGCTTTGCCTTGCACCTTATCAACGACATCATCTCTGTCCCGGGGGGAGCCAACCTTCAATCCATCATCAACGCTGCACTTGCTGGGAGAAGGATCTGGGGTTTCATGCTCAACCTTGGCACCAGAGAGGCCGAGCATGTTGAAGAAGGATCCCAACACTGGGATGCGTGACCGAGTCGCATCGGGCATGCCTGCAAGCATTTTCTTGAGCTCTGCTTCGCTAGGGGCGTCATCATCCTCGCCAACAATGCCATCCTCACCAACATCCACCGGTTCGGGGTCACCATCACCATCAACAGAATGCTCGGGCTCTTCAAGGCTGACATCTACCACTGCATTGGGCAATTCAGGGTCCTTGGTCTCTTCAGCGATGACATCCTCCACTTTGGCTTTGGGTTTGCCATCGACATCACCAGAATCCATGGGCTCTTCAACGCGAGCATCCACCACTGCTTTGGGCGCTTCGGGGCCATCTAATTTGTTCATGATCTCATCGACATTGTGCTCTTCAGCATCAATGAACTCATCGGTGTCGTCATCATCGTCCACTGCATCCTCCACTACGATCATCAAAGGGCTGCGCACAGTTTCCGATACCACCTTTGGCACAGAATCAAGACCGCCCTCCTTCACATTCACAGCAAAGTCCCTCAAAAGAGCATCCCCTACAGGGTCGGTGATCGGCGAGCCATGGGCATCAAAATTGCGCAACGCACTAGAAGGACGTGCCTTCGGATGGTTAGTGGCAGAAGGTGTGGTTTGATAGTTGGGAGGAGTCTGGGCACCACTGTCTCCTTCTGGGACAACATCCATTGGGTCCGGGAAATGCAGCATCTTGCCCCTTTTTGGATTTCTTCCCAAAAGCGGAGAACCGGGTTTCTTGACGGCTGAGTCATAAACTACGGACACTTGCTCACCCTGCTTGGACAGTTGTTCACTCTGCTTGTCCAACTTTTCATCCTGCTTGTCCAACTTTTCATCCTGCTTGTCCAACTTCGAATTTAGCTTTTCAAGGTGGGCCATGATCTCCGGAGCTGGAGGGGCTTGATCTTGAGCTGGAGGGGCTGGAGCTCCGCGGTTATTAATCGCCGCCACCGCCACTTCAGTGAGTCGTTCTTGGGCCCGATCATTTGCATGAAACGTCAAACCCTGTGTGTACATCATCATGGCCGCCATGGCAGCCATAGGATTGCCACCTGCAGTGTCAAAGGAAACGATGGGCATGGGCATCGGGGGCAATGGACCAAGACGTGAAGCCGCGCCACGCTGGCCTTGAAGTGCAGCAAGTTGGGTGTTGCTGTGAGAGCCAGCACGTTGGCCTGGAAGTGCAGCAAGTTGGGTGTTGCTGTGAGAGCCAGCGCCCGGGGTGTTGCTGGAACTGACAGCAAGAAGACATTCCTCGATCAGATTTTTGTTCCAATGTAACCGAACGGCAAGTTGGTTCTTGCACTCTGTCTGCAAACCGTCAAGTAGATCCTTCAATTTTCCGGCTACAGTTGAACCTGTCTTGCGCCGGAAGAGAACAGCAGCACCCCAGACAAGGTCATACCACACTTCGATTTCGGGGTAGACAGCGACATCGACAGTGCCGTCCTGGCTTTTCTTTTGATGCGCAATCAAAGACTTGATGACCACTTGCTTGCCACCAATCGAAAAGATCGGCAGAGACCGGTCCAAGAATTTGATTCGCTCAATGGATTTCAACCTGGTAAGACTATCAGCATTTGGACAGGCAGGTGTGCGCTTTTCTTCATAGATCTTTCTTGTCGTCGCCCCTGTGCCATACTTATAGATGAGGTGACAATCATCGAACTTGTAGGCTTTCATGGGTGGATCTTCAAGACGAGGGTCGGTGTTGGACATGAGAAGGCCAGTAAACCCCGCCCTGTTTCGAGGAACGCGCCCCTCAATCGTGGCCAAAGGAAACTCATCTGACATCTTGGAAGTGTAGGATTTGAGACACGACGAAGCAATAAGAACCGTCGACTCGTCCTCTTGTATAAAATCTCACTAGGCAGAGCAACAAGCATCAACAACAAGAACAGTGTGAGTGACAAGGAATGCAGAGACGGGACAATTCGGAACAATTCGGAACGAAGCAAGAACAATAGCCCACACAATCATTCCGGACGAAAACTCCCGTTGCCAAGATGCCGATGCCGAGGACAGATCGAATGTGACATGATGTGATGTTCCAAAGATAAGGGGAAGATGTAGGCAGATGTAGGCAGATGTGGGAGTCTCGGACATAGGAAGCGAATGGAGACATTCCAAAAGAGGCTCCGGCATCCTTTTGCCCACATTGGAGGCGGCAGCATTGGGCAGTATTGGAAGTCGCCGCTTTGCGAGGCTTGCTTAAGTTCGTTTTGCATCTCCCTCATGGCCGTGGCCGTCGATTGTTCCGCCACTCCCAACAAGGCCTACATCCAATCCTTCTTCAGCCTGCATAGTCTTGGCAACGACAGACACTTGACAAAGCCAACCAACGATGGTAACAAAGACAGACACTCACCTTCAGGGGTCGCTACGTCTTGGAACCAAATCCAAATCAACCAAATCCAAATCCAAGTGGTCGCAGTGTAGGAGGTAGTAACTTGACAATTATTTTGACTGTGAAATCAAAATATAATGAATGTAGTTGGAGTGGACCACACAGTCAAATGCAGAAGAACCGAGGTCATTTCTGCATGCTTGCTCCAGCTCGCTCCAGAGGAACGAGACGGAACGTGCAAATGACTTTCACATCCTACTGGCATGCACTCAAGTGCACACTTGGTTGCGTGCAGGCAGCACTGGCGGTCGTACCGAACTGCATCCTTCTGCTTGTATGCGAAACTGCGAACCGACTCTCGCCTGGCTACGGATATGCTAACACCATTAGTAATAACTGTATCCAGCCACACCGGCTAGTTTGTACATCACATCCGCTGTTGCTGCAGCTGATTTTGGAATTACAAGCAGCACGGCGTAGTGTTACCCTGCTCGGTCCTGGTGATTTTGGTGTAAGGCATGGCAGAGTAGTTAAGTAGTCTACTACTAGTAGTAGTACGAGAGAGAGTTTGTTGGCATCAGTCATCATCTAAAAATTTCGCTTAGTTGGTTGTGTGCACTTATCCTAGTTATCTAAATATCTAGTAGCACAGTGCTAGCTAGTCTAGTAGACAACAATCATAGTGCATTGTACTAGCTGGTTATTCCCGCATGACTCTTTTGACCATTGACAGTTTCAGGTAAAGAAATAACAGTCTCAGTTGAAGTTGAACAGGCCTAAGCAAACCAAAGTGAATGTGGTGACTCAATTGGTCAGTAGTTACAAATAAGCAACTACTGTACTTGTATCTGTGATGCTGTGACACTCACGAACAGACGGGCAAGCTGCCGTGGAGCAAAAGCACGGACTGGACATTCCATTTACTGGACATTGGTGGGCAGTTAAAATACTGTACATTACAGACATCGCTGATGATTTTGCGATCCATGTTTCTTACGAAAAGAATCACCCTACTGTACGACAAATAAAGTGACCTACGACAAAGTGACCTTCTCATCAACAGAAAAGGAACATACAGTAGAATGAGAACCATGCATCATCAGCCGTGATGATTTTGCGGTCCGGTGCGACATTGGTTTTGGCCGGTGCGACATTCGTTATGGCCGGTGCCGGTGCGACATTCGTTTTGCGGGTAAGCGCATCGGTCCGGTGCGACATTCCCTCGACAGTGCGTCGTGCTACTGCAAGCGTACGGTAGCCTCTATTGATTACGGGGTCGGTAGTGCGAGGTGCAACCTCACCGCACTACGAAGCAGTCTAGCTTTGCTAGCGATCGATCCGTGCCTCCACGAAGCCTGCTGACGCACGAGTGCCGAACAGACCCACACGGTCCCCATGTGCATCGATCCATCTAAAGAGACCCACACGGTCCCCATGAATGCGCCAAGGCTACCGTCCTGAATCATCCCAATCCCTCAATTGTCTGCTCCCATGCAGCGGCTTGAGGGACCTGTTCTCGCTACTCCGGAGTACAATGTACTACTGTAGCACTCTAGCTATGTTAGTACTTCGAAGGCGCTCCCACTACGACATGACGTTTATTGTTTTTTTCAAAGCGACAGCGTCATCAGTCTGTTTGCATGTCGCAGGTGAAGCATGACACGAACAATCGGCGTTTTTACGTACGTGGATTTTACATACTAGTACAATGATCATTGTAATCGTGGAACCTTGTCAAAAAGTTTCTGTACTTAATGAAAACCTTGTCAGAAATTTTTGTCAAGGTTTTCATTAAGTACCGAAATTTTCTGACAAGGTTCCACGATTACACCTTGAGTATCTGGTTCTCCTACATTAGCACAGCAGTAGTATTACAGCTGACCTAGTTTTATCAGATGGGGCAAGAAGCTTCGAAAACCCATCAAGACTGCTACTAGCGATCTGATAGTAGTCCTACGCAACGCTCAAATCACTGCGGTACAACCGTACAAGCTAGCTAGTACGAGTACGAGCACGCAGTACATGCAGTACAATTGTAGTAACTACTACTAGCTAGCTAGTATTAGGGCATTTCGTACACTTGGTCCTTGCCGCTAGGCAGTACCACGCTATCTAGCTAGGTACTGCTGTACCTCCGCCCAACATCACCATGGCGTCGCCATGGTTGGTATCGGAGGCAACAAGACCGCTGTCCCAGATTGTCGTCCACTACACATGGTCCATTCGGTGTTTGAGTCGATTTGCGGTTCCTCTCTTGCATCATCATGATGACGACAAAAATGATGTGCCATCGGCATCTCCATTACGCAGAATGGAAGACGACATGACGCAATTTCTTCGACAACAAGGCAAAGACGACTTGAGTAACAGCACCAGCATTACTGACTCGGCATTGCAAGGAAACGACGAGGTAGAAGGGACGTTTGTTCGTCTTTCTTGGTGCACATCCAAAGCGGAAGAAGAAGAAACGAGAGACGACAGCACCAAGGACAGTCCAAGCCGCAGCAAGAGAAGGAGAAACACCACCAAGAAGCATGGTACCAATCCTCCAAAAACACCCACAAAACGGCGACGTCTTGTACCGAAGGGCAGGGAAGAAGACTTGGACGATGACAGCAATGATCCGCTCTACCAACCCGACGACCATAGCAGCAGCAGCAGTGAGGAAGAGGAGTTGGAAGAAGACGAGGAGGACAATGTGAGAAGAAATCCTTCCACCGCCACCGCAGGTAGTACGAAACAACAACACCACGAACCGCAGCAGCAACAACAACAACTCCATTTACTGGTGGATATTTTTGTTCAAGACCAACCATCGGCCCAAATTGTGTGTTGTTTTCCACACTTCACTGCGGCAAAACCAAACCGGAGCAGTAACTGCAGCAGTCACGACAACAACACAAATCAAAACACAGCCAAAGCAATTTCAGGCTTTGAGTTTCTCTTGCTGCGGGGTTCCAAGGCCTCGTTTGAATTGATATTGGCTTGGCTAGAAACGTTTACGGGTTGTGCCATTGCAAAATCTTCCTTTGCTCCTACCGTGGCCAATGTGGCACAGGCTTTGGCACTCTGGACGGCAAGGCAGACGCGGGACGACGACAAGAAGGACAGTGATAGCAGTAAACCCCTTACATTCACCTATGCTGTCCCACCGGACATGATTTCCGCCGGATTGGAAACCTTAGCCTTGACCGTGCCACCGGGGGCACTGCTGCGGTTGTGTCAAGATATTATGGCCTTGCGTCCCGCGTCTACCAATTACAACGCCAATACTGCTCCAAGTATCTTGAAGTGTTTGGAATGCTTTTTACAAGAGACCTTTCGTATCAAGATTACCAAGTTTCCATTGATTTCTGGGACTTGTGCTGCGGCTGTCTTGGGTTGTGATGGACGCTGCAAACCCTTGTCAGCTCCTCGCTTGGACCAAGTATTGGGGGAACTTAGATTCATGATTCATCAACAAGATAGGACAAGACGACCATCGAAAGGGACCTAGATAGGGGGCCGACTTTTATCTTTTCTAATAGCATATCTCTGTACTATTCCAAACATTACCTTGTGACAGCTAATGCCCTCGGGAGAAGGAGTGGGTGGGAATATTGTCTCTTTTTAGGGTTGGGGCACAGCTGTCTGCTTGGGGGCCTGGAAGTCCTCCGATGACGCGCAAAGTACCTCATCGGAGGACTTCCAGGTGCTTGCTATTTAAGTAACAGTACTTGTAGTGCGCTTAGGAACAAACTGTACAATCTGGGGTTCAGTACTGTACCGGCCTGTATCTACAATCACTCTACGCACAGTACAAAATCAACGTCGCTGCTGTACGCAGAGAAATGTTTCCCGGTAGTCTATTAGCTAGATAGTACAACCTGTCTCTTATACACATCTCCGAG
>ENA-ORBV01015963-ORBV01015963.1-microbial-mat-metagenome-genome-assembly--contig:-NODE-15963-length-10967-cov-4.681175_pt1 | contig 10967 bp, 7 predicted proteins | sample MGYA00237777_ERZ505514 | MGnify/ENA primary metagenome ERZ505514 (study PRJEB26160, sample SAMN06269048) | microbial mat metagenome | isolation source: Oligotrophic lake microbial mat | place...
CCGCTCCCCCACTGCTGCGCCCCGCTAAACGGAATCGACCGAAAATCCGGCATCGCCACAAAGGCCGGCAAATTCTGGTTCCCCGTCCCCAGCCCATAGGTCACCCATGCCCCCACCGAAGGATTGCCAGGAATGATAAACCCGGTATTCATCTGGAACACCGCCGCCGGATGATTGCCGTTGTCCGACTGCACACTGCGGCAAACCGCCAACTCGTCCACCATCTTCGCCGTATGCGGCAACAGCTCCGACACCTCGCGTCCACTCTGCCCATACTTCTGGAACTTGAAAGGACTAGCCACAAACTTCCTCGGCTTGGCAAACAGATTCGGCTGATCGGTCTTCTTCTCTTTAGACCAGTCCATAATCTTGCCGTCCAGATCCACCAGCTTCGGCTTCGGATCGAACGTATCAATCTGGCTCACCCCGCCCAGCATGGCAAGGAAGATACAGGCATCGGCCTTGGCCTCATGATGGGTGCCAGCCTCAAGATGGCTCAGTGCCGCAGCCGACAGTCCGAATGTGAATTGTCTTCGATTCATCTCATTACTCCACAAACAGGAATTCGTTCAGATTAAACAACACAACACCAAGCGAAGACAGGCTCAGCTTCTCGCTCATGCGCCGCTCCTCAGCCGTCGGCCCCCGCCCCAACACCAGCCAGAACGCCTCACCCACAGCATCCTTGGCCCCGGCAAGCCTGGCCTCGAAATGCTTCGACTCCGTCCGGGTCAAAGACCCGTTCAGCAGCGTCAAAGCCTGCGGCGCCACAATCGTCGTCAACCTCCGCGCGCAACTCGTACTCAAGTTCGGTGCATCAAAGGTCTCGGCCATCGGCAGCAAAACGCTCCGCCGCTGGATCAAGTAGATGCTCCGGCGACGCTGTTGCTCCTCCGACGAAGGGAACCACTTGAAAAACTCAAAGCCTTGCGCCACATCGTCAGGAACACTAAACAAGACCGGCGGCCCACCCATCTCAGAGTTCAGCCGGCCGCTGATTGAAAGGATCGAATCTCGCAACACCTCAGCATCGAGGCGCTGCCAGTTCATCCGCCAAAGCAACCGGTTCGTCGGATCCTTCGCCGCATAAGCCTTCTGCTCATCGTTGACACTCGCCTGCCGGTAAGTAGCCGACGTCAGCATCAGCTTGTGCATCGCCTTCATGCTCCAACCCTTGGCGATGAAATCATTCGTCATCCAGTCCAGCAACTCGGGATGCGAAGGCACATCGCCGTTCTTGCCAAAATCACTCGGCGTCCGCACCAGCCCCTCGCCCCAATGCCGCTGCCAGATCCGGTTCACCATTACCCGTGCCGTAAATGGATTCTTCTCAGAAGCAACCCAATCCGAAAGCGCCAGGCGCAACCCATTACTCCCGCCAGCAAATGGAATCTCCGCCGGCTCAGTCCCGGCGACGACAGAGAGGAAGCCCGCCTTCACCTTTTCTTCGCGAGCATTGAGGTCCCCGCCAGTCAGCACATAGGTATCCGGTATCTCAGGCGCTGCCGGTGGAGCCACATCACGGATCGCATAAGCCAGAGCCTGATGCCGCTTGGCCAACTCCTGCTCTCGCTGCACTCCATCGCGAGTCTCAAAGTAGACTCGCAAAGGCTCCCGCCATTCCGGCTCTTTGACCAGAGGCAAGTCCTGCTCCAGAAAAAATAGATTACGAGTATTGAGCTTCGCCAGGAACTTCTTAAGCCCCTCTTCGTCCTTGTTCAGGCTCATGTAGCGCTTCTTCAGCGCTTCCTTCTGGCGATCGAGTTCCGCTTGCCCGGCCTCAGCCGCATCCTCATGCTCCCGCATCTTCCGGCGCATCTCCTTCGGACGCTCAGCTTCGTCAAAGCCCACCGGCAGATCGGCAATAGCCGTCCCGGCGAAGAAGGCCTGCAAGCGGTAATAGTCCTTATGAGAAATCGGATCGTACTTGTGGTCATGACACTGCGCGCACCCGGTCGTCATCCCCAGAAACACACTCCCTACTGTGCTTGTAATGTCATTGAGCAAGTCCTGCCGCAACAGCTTCTTCGAGTTCGCATCGGCTTCCCAGGGCGCAAATCGATAGAAGCCGAGAGCAACCACATTCTTGCTCTTGCCTTCATCTCCGGCAAGCTGCTCCTGAACAAACACGTTGTACGGTTTGTCCTGATTGTGCGCCCGGATCACATAATCCCGATAGCGCCATGCGGTCGGCCTCTCCCCGTCAATGGCAAACCCGTCAGACTCGGCATAGCGAACCAGATCGAGCCAATGCTTTCCCCATCTCTCTCCGTATCGAGAGTCTGCAAGCAGACGGTCAATGGCCTTCTCGTAAACCAGAGGATCAGCATCCGCTTCAAACTTGCGCATCTCCTCCGGGCCAGGCGGTACCCCGATCAGATCAAAGTAGATCCGCCTTAACAGGACGCGCTTTGAAGCTTCTGCTGCCGGCTTCATCCCCTGCTTCTCCAGGCCAGCCATCACGAACGCATCAATCGGATTCCGCACCCAACCCTTCTGTGCAACTTCCGGCACCGCGACAGCCCCGGGCATCTTGAGCAACCACTCAAGATGAGCATCCCGCTTCGTTACAACGGTGCCTTTTGGCATCGCATCAATGGCCGCCCGCAACTCACTGACAGCCTTGGCATCCAGTTCGCTCCCCAACGGCATCCGCGGCGTCTTCTCTCCAGTCACATACTGAATCAGCAGGCTTTCTGCACTAGCACCGGGACTCAGAGCGGCCCCATGCTTGCCGCCTTTTTTCAATGCCTCGATCGAGTCCATCGACAAACCACCCTGCGCCTGCTTGCCCGTATGACAAGCCCCACACTGCTTCGCGAGCATGGGCAACAGGGGCTCTTGAGCCAATCCTGCTCCAACCATCGACAAAAGAAGCCAGAAACACATGATGGTTGGAGCATATCATTGCGGCCTAAGCCTCAAGCGTCGAAGCCACCTGGATCTCGGCTTTATAGAGCTTAGAGACCGGGCAGCCCGTTTCAGCGGCCTTCACGGCATCTTCGAACTTGCCAGCATCTGCCCCAGGGATCTTGGCTAAAAGCGTGAGATGACTGTGTGTGATTGTCAGGGTTGCCGGGTCAAGAGTAATCACACAAGTGGTCTTCAATTCCGTTGCCACCATCCCGCGCTCGGCCAGCATCAAAGAGAGGGCCATCGTAAAGCAACCTGCATGGGCGGCTGCCAATAGCTCTTCCGGGTTTGTGCCCTTCTCTGCCTCGAAACGAGTATTGAAGGAATACGGAGTTGCTGAGAGCACTCCACTTTCACTTGTCAGTGAACCTTTGCCAGCCTTCAAGTCACCTTGCCAAATGGCTTCTGCAGTGCGTTTCATAATGTAGATCTCCTTGACACTATCTTAGGCCGCTAGACTGGGACCTTGGGCAGTCCTTACGTTCTTCTTACTCTCACCGCAGCAATTTGGGGCTCTTCCTGGATGGCCGGCAGTATCCTCTCTCGCGCCGAGATCCCGGCGATCTATTCGAGTCTTGGCCGTTTCGGCTTCGGATCGCTTGGCCTGCTTCTCATCATGCTCGGCGTCAGGCCCTGGCCGAAGCCATCGAAACCCATCGTCTACAGGCTCGTCGCCATGGGCTTTTTCGGAGTCGCTCTCTACAACATCTGCTTCTTTAGTGGTCTTCGTACAGTGCCTTCTGGCAGAGCCTCACTCATGGCTTCCCTGCAGCCCTCGTTGATCTTTATCTACTCACGATTCGTCTGGGGTGAGAAGGTAACCTTTAAGAAGCTCTGCGGCCTCGCACTCAGCCTCACCGGCGCAGGCTTGGTGCTGACGCAAGCTGACCCTGAGAAGCTTTTCGTTACAGGTCTCGGATCCGGGGATCTCTGGATCCTCGCCGCCGTTCTCGCCTGGTTTGCCTACACGATCATTGGCCGTGACCTCGCCAACAAAATTGACCCGCTCCCTGCTACCGCCTATTCCATTTGGGCCGGACTGGCCATGCTAATCCTTTACGCGATCCTGACTCAACCATCCAGCCCCAACCTCAACACGGGGGCTTTCTGGGGTGTAAGTGCCTATCTCGGCTTTCTTGGTACAACACTGGCATTCCTCCTCTATCTTCGTGGCCTGGAACAAATCGGTGCTGCCCGCACCTCCGTCTTCCTCAACTTCGTCCCGATTTTCAGCGTCCTCACGAGCAACATTATCCTGAGCGAGCCAATCACCTGGCCGACGATCGTGGGCGGCGCACTCGCCCTTACTGGCGTCCGGATGCTGAAGTAGTCTTTGTTAATCTGACTGCAATGAATCTGCTCCTGCTCTTGCTACTCGCTCAGTCCGCGCCGCCGCCATCTACCGTCCCCACGCAACCTTACAAGGATGAACCTCTGGTCGTCACCAACCATGAGATCAAGCTGAACGGCAAAGCACTCGCCTACAAGGCGAGCACAGGAATGATGCCGATCAAAAATTCGATCGGTGAAGCAGAGGCTGGCCTCTTCTTTGTTGCCTATACCGTCGAGGGAATACCAAACCGGCCACTTTGTATCGCCTTCAATGGCGGGCCGGGCGCCGGATCACTCTGGCTTCACCTTGGCGCGATCGGGCCACGGCGTATTCGCATGAATGACGACGGGTCGATGCCACCTCCTCCTTTCAAGATGGAAGACAATCAGGGCACCTGGCTCGACAAATGCGACCTGGTCTTCGTTGACCCAGTCGGTACAGGCTTCTCGAGAGCCACGAAGATCGAAACGGCACGCAAATTCAACGGCTTTACTGGCGACATTGATTCCGTCGGTGAGTTCATCCGGCTCTATCTCGCCCGCAACAACCGCTTCTCCTCACCGATCTTCCTTGCTGGCGAGTCTTATGGCACCACCCGTGCCGCAGGGCTTTCCGGAGCGCTTGCCGCCAGAGGTATTGCGCTCAACGGCGTCATCCTGATCAGTTCCATCTTGAACTTTCAGACAGCCCGCTTTACCAAGGGCAATGATCTTCCCTTCCCGCTATTCCTCCCGACTTATACCGCCACTGCGTGGTTCCACAAGAAGATCGACCCCATGTATCAGAAGGACCTCAAGAGCACACTGGTCGAAGTTCGCAAGTTCGCTGAAGGCGAATATGCGAGTGCACTCATGAAAGGCGACCGGCTCACACCCGCCGAGCGTGAAGTCATCGCAACCAAGCTCTCCAAATTCACAGGGCTCTCTCAATCATTCCTCCTAAGGAATGATTTACGAATCGAGATACAGCGCTTCACGAAAGAGCTTCGCCGGGATGATGGCCTCACTGTTGGGCGGCTCGACTCTCGCCTGACCGGCACGGATGGAGATCTAGGAGCAGTCTCGCCCGAATTCGACCCAAGCAACGCCGCTATCCTCGGCCCTTACACCCATGCGATGAACCAATATGCCCGGGAAGATCTGCAATACAAGACAGACTCAACCTACTTTGCCCTCGGTGGAGGCATTCTGCAGTGGGATTATTCAAGCGCACAGAACCAGTTTGCCGACACAAGCAACGCACTCCGGATTGCCTTTGACCGCAACCCTTACATGAAGGTCTTCGTGGCTAGCGGCTACTACGATCTGGCGACGCCCTTCTTCGCCACCGAGTACACCTTCGCCCACATGGGTCTGGCAGCAAAGCATCATCAGAACATAACGATGAAGGAATATGAAGCTGGCCATATGATGTACATCCACGTGCCTTCATTGCTCAAACTGAAGGCCGATGTAGCTGCCTTTATCGATTCAAGCGCTCGCTAGAACCAGACTCACTTCGAGCCCCGTGGGGGCGAGGTTCTTGCAACTGACACGGCCGCCGCAGGCTTCTACACAACTCTTGACGATGGCCAAGCCAAGGCCAGCACCGCCGCTTTCGCGATCTCGTGCATACTCGAGCCGGTAGAAGGGCTCGAAGATTTGATCGACACTCTCGACTGGCACTCCTGGCCCTGCATCCATTACAGTCAGATTCACTTCGCCGCGTTGACGGCTGGCTCCGACAACGATGGGCCCGGCTTCGCCTGCATAGCGGATGGCATTACGAATCACGTTAGCAACGGCGCGGAAGAGGCACTCCGTTTCGGCATTCACCATCAACATGGGGTCTACGTCGACGTTGACCTCTACACCAGGCCGGCCTTCGGCCTTGACGGCTCTCCAGACTACATCGGCAACGTTTACCGGACCAAGAGTGACGGCACCCTGCCGCATCTCGGCCTTGGCAAACTCGAGAAGGCCATCGGTCAAGCCTGCCATTACCTTCACGTCGTCGGCAATGTCTTTGATGTATCCAGCTCCGCTCTCATCTACTTTGCGATCCAGGATCCCAAGTGCCAGTTGCATTCGCCCCAGGGGCGAACGAAGTTCATGCGCTACGTCACCGAGGAAGCGCTTTTGACCATGAGTGAAAGCACCGAGGCGAGCAGCCATGCGGTTGATGGATGAGCCAAGCAAGCCCAGCTCGTCGTGCCGCTTTACGCTCAACTGGGTATCAAAGTCACCCTCGGCGATCTTTGCCGTTGCTTCGGTCATCTGAACGATGGATCTGGTGAGACCACGAACCAGCGGCAGCCAGCAGAGGAGACTCACGCCTACGGCGACGAAGCCAATCAAAAGCCATGGCCTCAACTGAAAGAAGAAAGGATTGGTGAGCAGGTTTGGGGAGGCAATCACCAGAAGACCTCTTGAAGGACGTCCGCCCTCTCCCAGCGAAGGGACGTAGGTTCGCATTGAGACCCAATAGTTGAATTCGCCTGTGGAAGCGCTCATCAGAAATGGCCCGGCTCCCATAGTTGCCAAGACTCTAGAGGGAGGCGGTGGGCCATCCCAAGCCCTGCCACGTCCGGGTGGAGGGCCTGCCATCATGCGCTCTTTGAGTTCGGCAGGAAGATTCAACTTGGGACCGGCTACCTGTTCACCTTCGCCACGATAAAGGGCAAAAGTAACTCCGTGGGTTGCACTGTGGTCGGCCAGTATCTGATTCCATGTAGAAGCTTCACTGTCTCGCATTTCAAGAGCGATGCTTCGCGTCTCGGAGAGAATTCTCTCACGAGCAGTCGTCATCAAGAAGCTTTCGAAGTCCTGACCTAGCTGCCAGCGGACGAAGGCGAGAAACATTAGACCGAGCAGAGTAACGTTGCCGAGGGCAAGGAGGAGAATCCTGGTAGTCAATCGAAACTTGGGTTGCGCGATCATAGATCGGCTCCTGACTTCTTCAAACGATAGCCGGCACCGCGCACGGTCTCGATCCAGCGCGGAGACTTGGCGTCGTCGCCGAGTTTGCGCCTCAGGGACGAGATGTGAACATCAATTGAGCGATCAAAGACTTCAAAGTCGCGTTCAGCTACTTCGAGCAACAACTGTTCACGTGATTTTACGCGGCCTGCTGCGCGACCAAGACTGAGCAACATATCGAACTCGATTGGGGTCAGGAAAAGTTGCTCGCCCCGGAGTTCTGCCGTACGAGCTTCGACATCTATTTTCAGTTCACCGACGACGACGATGCTCTCGGCTTCCATCCTTACTCGAGCGTTCATTTGACTGCGGCGCAAGACGGCACGGAGGCGGGCTAATAGTTCGCGGGTTGAGAATGTTTTGGGTACGTAGTCGTCAGCGCCGACTTCGAGCCCGGCAATCCTGTCTGGCTCGTCGCCCAGGGCAGTCAGCATCAGGACCGGGATGTCGCTTACGCGGCGAAGTTCGCGTAATACTTCCATGCCATTCATTCCGGGCAACATTACGTCGAGGATTACAGCAGCGTAAGGCATCTCGAGGGCTTTTTTGAGGCCTGCTGAGCCATTGTGGACGACATCCACCTCATAACCAAGGGGAGTCAGATAGTCTTTGAGAAGCCTTGCCAGCTTCACATCGTCATCGATAAGCAACAGCGGAGTTTCGCTCATACTCTTCCAGCCTAAGCTTAATCACTGCTTCGCAACGTTTGTGGGACTTTTACCCAACCTTTACACTTTTGGCCTCAATTCACACAATGGCTTTACGCAGCGGATGCAGAATCTAATCATGCGGAACACATTTACCAAGTTCGTCCTCGCCGCGGCAATCACCTTGCTTCCGGCGCTTAGCTATGCACAGCCTCCCGGCGGCGGCCGTGGCGGTGATCCAGAACAGATGATCGCCCGCCAGATGACCGCGATGAAAGAAGCAGTCGGTCTGACAGAAGATCAGGAGAAGGCGATCAAGCCCATCCTGGCTGAACAGATGAAGAAGCAGCGCGAAATGAGGGAAGCCGGCCCTTCTGACGATATGCGCGAAAAGATGATGGCCATGCGTCAGGAAGTCAACGCGAAGATCAAGAAGGAACTGAAGGAAGAGCAGATCGAGAAGTTCGACAAGTTTCAGGCTCAGATGCGTGGACGTCGTGGGCCTGGCGGACCTGATGGTCCTCCTCCTCCTCAGAACTAATTGAACATGGTGTACCTTCTGCTTCTCCTTGCCCAGGTCTCGGGTCTGAACACCTTCAAAGGTCAGGTGACCGATCCATCGGGAGCGGCGATCCCAGGCGCAGTCGTGCGCATCGCCCAGGCCGGCGGCAAGGAGCAGCGGAAGAATACGGATGCGGCTGGTTCTTTCGAGATACGCAATCTTGCCTTAGGCAAGTATATTGTCCGGATCGAGAAGCCTGGCTTTGCCGCTTATCGAATCGACGATCTGCCGGTGTCTGGCGCTACGGTTTTCAACATCCAGATGTCGCTTGATGCACAAGCCCAAGTGGTTAACGTGCAGAGCGAGGCTGAGGGTGTTTCGACGGACCCGCTATCCAACGCCAGCGCGCTTGTTCTGACGGCGGAAGACCTGGCATCTTTTTCTGACGACCCCGATGCGTTGCAGGATGAGTTGATGGCGCTGGCGGGGCCCGGTGCCGGACCTAGCGGCGGGCAGCTTTTTATCGATGGGTTCTCTGGTGGCAAGCTGCCGCCCAAGTCCTCTATTCGGGAAGTTCGCGTCAATCGCAATCCTTACTCGGCGGAATATGACCGGATTGGCTTTGGCAGGATCGAGATTTTCACGCGCCCCGGGACCGACAAGTTCAGAGGTGAATTGCATTTTGGATTTTCTGACTCTTCTCTGAATTCGCGGAACCCATTCTCGCCGACTCGTGCGCCTTTCCAATCGAAACTTTGGGGTGGCCGCATTTCAGGACCGCTTTCGAAGAAAGCTTCTTTCTCAACCGACATCGAAGGCCGCAATGTAGAAGAAAATGCGATTATCAACGCGACTATTCTTGACACTCAGTTAGTGCCGACGCCTTTCCGGCAGACTGTCATTACTCCTCAAACCCGCTTCAACATTACGCAGCGGGTAGACTACGCTCTCAACACGAACAACACACTGGTTGCTCGATACAGCTTCAATCCGACGACGGCTGGCAATCGTGGGGTTGGAGATTTCGCGCTGCCTTCTCGCGCGTTCGACACGAAAGACACGGATCACACCGTTCAGATCACTGAGACGGCTATTCTGTCAGCGCGTTCCATCAATGAAACGAGATTCCAATTCCTACGTTCGAACACTGAGCAGTTAGGCAACAACACTCTCTATGCCTTAAACGTTCAAGACGCTTTCAACGGTGGCGGCCCACAGAATGGCGTATCGAAGACGCTCGATAAGCGCTTGGAGCTTTCGAACATGACGACCTACGCGATTCGGGCCCATGCCATCAAGGTTGGTGGGCGCTGGCGGAGAACGTCTCAGGACAATCTTTCTCCAAATAATTTCGGTGGCTCCTACACATTTGCCGGCGGGACAGTGGGAGCAGATGGTCAGCAGATCACTTCTCTTGAGAGGTACCGACGAACGCTTGCTTTTCAGGCATTAGGCTATTCGCCTGCTCTGATCCGCAGCCTGGGCGGCGGCGCGAGCCAGTTTACGATTAATGGCGGCAACCCCGAGGTGGGCGTGGCACAGATGGACCTTGGGCTTTTTGCGACGTGGGATTGGCGTGTGACACAGCGTGCAACCTTCTCTGCCGGGCTTCGGTGGGAAGATCAGACCAACATCTCGAACCACAACAATCTTGCTCCACGGGTTGGTTTGGCGGTTGCGCTCGATGGCGGCAACAAGAAGCCGACCAAGACAGTTTTGCGCCTAGGATCTGGCGTATTCTATGATCGCGTCGACGACAACCTGACGCTAAACGCACGGCGATTCAATGGCATCAATCAGGTGAGCTATGTGGTTCGCAATCCGGACTTCTTCCCGGCGATTCCTTCTGCCAGTGAATTGGCTCCGTTCCGGAACTCGCTTACGATCCGAAAGCTGTATGAAGACATTCGGACGCCTTATCTCATTCAGTCCTCTGTCGGCCTTGAACGATCCCTGCCTCGCAACTCCAATATTGCGGTGAATTACATCTTCTCTCGTGGCGTGCATTTGTTGCGGCAACGGAACATCAACACTCCTTTGGGTAACGGGGTGAGGCCGTATGGGGACACTGGCAACGTTTTCCTAAATGAATCTACTGGCTTCTCCCGCCAACAGCAGATCATGACCAATTTTTCGACCCGCTTGAGGACTGGCATCATGCTATTTGGGTATCACTCCCTCAATTGGGCTCGCTCTGACACCGACGGCGGCGGGCCTGCCGACCCTTACAACCTGCTGAATGAGTATGGCCCGGCAAGAAACGATACGCGCAACCGGATTATGTTTGGTGGCTCGATTGCCGGCAAATGGGGGATCAGCCTGAGCCCGATGTTTCAGTTCAATACCGGTTCGCCCTTCAACATTACGACTGGGCGCGATACCAATGGCGACACACTGTTCAATGAGCGTCCGGCTTTTGCGGCCGATCTGAATGCTCTCGGGGTAATCCGGACCAGATTCGGCAACTTCGTTCAAAACCCAGGGCCGGGCGATGTGATCATCCCTCGTAATTTTGGGCGTGGCCCAGCTAATTATTCGTTGAATTTGCGACTCGGTAAGAGCTGGGGCTTTGGCCCGGAAACGGAGCGTGCAGGACCTGTCTCTTATACACATCT
>ENA-ORBV01015964-ORBV01015964.1-microbial-mat-metagenome-genome-assembly--contig:-NODE-15964-length-10966-cov-4.764258_pt1 | contig 10966 bp, 4 predicted proteins | sample MGYA00237777_ERZ505514 | MGnify/ENA primary metagenome ERZ505514 (study PRJEB26160, sample SAMN06269048) | microbial mat metagenome | isolation source: Oligotrophic lake microbial mat | place...
CGGCGACCACCGAGATCTACACCTCTCTATTCGTCGGCAGCGTCAGATGTGTATAAGAGACAGGACTCACCCCGTGCCGTCCGCAATCAGCGGTACCGGAATTTCTCTAAGAAATTTTCTTAGAGCCCAAAACCGCCGCGGTACTGTTGGGTGAGATACGCGTTCGCCGCGGGCAGATTGGTGATCTTCATCGCCGCGGAGTCCCACTCGATCCGGCGTCGGGCGCGCAAAGCCACGTTTCCCAGCAGAACCATCTCCGTCAGGCGCGACGAATGGTCGAAATCCGCCCCGGCCGGCGCGCCGCCTTTGCACGCTCCCAGCCACTCGGCAAAGTGATCCCCGCCCGGCACACGGGGAATCGTCTTGGGCGGCAGCGAGGAGGCCAGTGCCTGCATCTTCGTCTCCGGCACAATCCGAACCGTGAAATAATTCGCGTGCGCGATCACCGAGGCCTTCGTCCCGATGATCAGGGTGCTGTTCTCCGGCAGCGGGCGGTTCTCCTCAAATTCCGGGGGAAGCACCGGAGCGAGATTGCCGTCATACCAGATCCACTTCAACGCCGGCCGCTGGCCGCGCCCGGGAAACTGGTAGGTGACCACCGACGCCGTCGGCGCGCTGATCGTGGTCGCATTCGCGCTCACCGCCTCGACCCACGTGGGCGCACTCAGATCGAACGCCCAGAATGCGCCGTCCATCATGTGGCAGCCCATGTCCCCCAGTGCTCCCGTGCCAAAATCCCAGTATCCACGCCAGTTGAACGGAAGGTACCCGGGGTCGAATGCACGCGATTCCGCGACGCCCAGCCAAAGATCCCAATCCAATGTGGCAGGCACCACCGGCATCCGCTGGCTGTGGTCAAAGCCCTTCACGCCCTGCGGCCAGATGGGGCGGTCCGTCCAGCTGTGAATCTCACGGATCTCACCCAACACACCAGCTTGGTACCATTCCTTGAGGATTCGCATGCCTTCGGCGGCGTGTCCCTGGATGCCCATCTGCGTGGCCACCTTTTTCTCCGCCGCCACCTGCTGCAGACGCCGCGCCTCCCAGATCGTGTGGGTCAGGGGCTTTTCCACAAAGACGTGCTTGCCGCGCTCCAGCGCCGCCATCGCGATCGGAAAATGCATGTGGTCCGGCGTGGAGACCGTGACCGCATCGATTGTGCCGCCCAGCTTGTCCAGCATCACCCTAAAATCGCGAAAACGGGGCACGTCCGGGAACTCACTGAAGGTCCGGGCCGCACGCGCGTCATCCACATCGACAAAGGCCACGTGATTCTCCCCCTTGGTCCCCTCCACCGCCGCGCGTCCACGCCCGCCAACGCCCACGCAGGCGACATTGAGGCGGCTGTTGGGCGAACGGCCTTGCTGACTGCGCAAAATCGCGGGAAAAGCGGCCACGGCCGAGGCCAGCGTGGCCGTCTGCAGGAATCGTCGCCGGTCAAAAGAGCAGGTTTTCATGGCACGGGTGCGGCCAAGCCGGAAGTAACCTATTAGGTTACTTCCGCCTGGCCGGAGGGGAAGTGAGGGATCGGGGGGAAACGCGTAGATACGGGCGGAGCGCACTCATTTCAAGTTGCTCAAGTACGCGAGCAAGTCGGCGGCATCCTGAGGGGTCAATCCTTGCAAAAGTCCGTCCGGCATCAGCGACGCGGGCAGCGGTGTTTCCGACCGGACCTCAGCCGTCTTGATCGGCAGCGTCTGGCCGTTCGCAATCTTCAACGAGAGCTCCGTGGGGGTTCGTCCGAGGACAAAACCGAGCTGCGTCGATCCGTCCCGCATCTCGAGCACGATCGGACGGTATTCCACCGCGATCGTCTGCGAGGGATGGAGGATGCTTTCGAGGATTTGCGTCTTCGTCTGCTGCGCTCCGATTCGCGACAGATCGGGTCCAAAGTGACGGCCCTGTCCGCGGAGGAAGTGACACGCCTGACAGCTTCCAAGTTTCCCCTCGGTCGCCACCAGCAGGCCACCCCGTATGGCGTCGCCCTGCAATGCCAGCAGCTCCGCCACATCCACCTGCGCACCGAGGGTGCGTTCCCGCAGGCGCTCCGGCTTGAAGCGCTCGAAGATGGCGCGAACCGTCGGCTCCGACGACGCCCAGGCGAGGGTGAACGCCTGTTCCCGCAGGTCCGGCCGAAGCTGGCCGTCGTCAATCACGCGCCGCACCCGCATCGCCCCGTTCACCGTCGCCAATTCCTGTTCGATCAGCGCCGAGGTCCACTCGGCCGGAGTCCAGGGCTTGGGTGCGGGTTGGTCCACGGGCATCCGCGCAATCCAATCCTCCACGGTTTTCAGTCCCTGAACGTCGGTTTCGTGCGAACCGATGATCGGCATATGGCCGTTGCCGGAAATGGCCATGCGAACAGCGATGATCGAGTTCCAAGGATCACCGGGGGCGATCAGTTTCCCCTCCTTCAAACCCAAACCACCGCGCGAGGGAGCGACGCCGACGGCGTTCATCCTTGCCAGCAACAGTTCCGAGTTGAGGAACACCGAGACGGCACCGCCCGCATCCGACCGGTGACAATGGGCGCAATTCGCGTGGAGGACCGAACGCGCGGTCTCATCCACTCCCTGATGCATCGGGAGTCCCGTGCGGCTTTGCTCGAAGAAACCGGCATCCACCAGTCCCAGCGCCACGATTTCGTCGCGCTGCGCCGGGGGTCCGGCCAAGAGTTGCGCCGGGGTGAAGGCCAGGGCGCCGCCGTTCCAGGTATTGTGACAACGGAGACACTCCGCGCGGCTCTGAAACCGCCAGCGGTACGAACGGTTTTCCTGGTCCAGGGCCTGCGGATCGGCGCGGACCTGCAGGATCGTTTCCGCTCCGTCGACCGGCACGAGATCGGCGTCCGTGCCCGCGTCATTCCACCGGTAACTGTAGGCGTTCCAGGTCTCCCCGTCGAAATGCAGCACCTGCGTCTCAATCCGACGCGAGCGCTCCGCGACCGTGGGAGCCAGCTCACCCAGCGTGAGTGTCCTTGCCAGGACCGCGTCCTTCGGCCAGCGGGTCGCATAGTCCGTCACCGTCTTGCTGATCCGGCTGTCCCAGTACGTGGAGGTCGTGGTCACCAGTTTCGAATGCTCGCGCAGCGCGATCAGCCGGCTGACCGGACGCGCCCCATCCTCCCACATCGGGCTGGTGACTTCGAAGGGATACACCCCGGTCGCCGGCTTCAGCGTCGCCAGATCGGCAAAGACACCGGTCTCGCTCAGCTTCCGGGGAAAGGGCGTGCGCTGGGAGGCCTGCGGATTGCGCACGAGTCGGTGGATCGAGGTCGGGGTCGAGTAATTGAGATAATAAAGCTCGCCGGCTTCGTCCTGGCCGAAGGTGACAATATTGTGCGGGGTATCGGCAATTTCCTCATGCCGCGCGATCCGGAGGCCGTCGTACCAAAGCGCCCAGATCTTGCCGGTCACCCAGTCGCCGTAAATGTAGGCGCCCTCCAACTCCGGGAGCAGTTTCCCATGATAGACATAACCGCCGGTGATTGACGCCGCCTCCGAGTGAGGGTGGGTCACGATCGGCGGGGTGATCGGGGCGAGCGGACTGGCACGGTCGACCACGATCGGCTGGCTGGCCTCGTAGGCGCTCCAACCATAGTTCCCGCCACGCTTGATCAGGTGCACCATTTCCCACAATTCCCAACCGACGTCACCGCACCACAGATTTCCATTGGCACGATCGAAACTCATCTTGAACGGATTGCGCAGGCCAAACGCCCAGATCTCCGGGCGCACCAGCGGCAGGTTCGCCGTGCCGGACGCGCCCGGCGATGCCAGCACGGCGGCACCCGTGGCCCAAGGGTTGTCGGGGGGAATGCGATACGCCAGCGGGGGATCACGGTGATCGATGTCGATCCTCAGGATCGAGGCCAGCAGATCGCTCGTATCCTGTCCGGTGACCAGCAGATCGGGCGGTGAAGGCGGAGCCCCGTCACCCGTCGAGACATACAAATAACCATCCGGGCCGAACTGGAGATTTGCGCCATTGTGCTCACCGGAGAGCCAGGTCATCAGAACCTCCTCGCTCGCCGGATCGGCGCGCAGTGGGTCGAGCGACGAAAGGGTGAACCGCGAGAGTTTGGTCCCATCCTTCCGCCCGGGCGCCAGCGCATAACAAACGAAAATCTGACGGTTCTCGCGATAACGCGGGTGCAGCGCGACCCCGAAGGCATGGTCGAGATCGGGATGGATCGCGAGAAGGTCGATGGCCAAGGCGACCGACGGATCTCCACCCGAGGGCTGAAAGGTGGAAATCTTTCCTTTGCGCTCCACGATGATCATCCGATCCGTGCCGGCCACCGCGGACAACTCCAGCGCTTCGGCAAACTTCAAACCTGGGACGATTTCCTGCTGAACATACGCCTTCGGCGGCTCCGGCGAGCCCCGGACATTCGACGACATCCAGGGGCCGCGAGACCGGGCGGCAGCAACCGAAACTACCGAGATCAGGAAGATCGCAGCGAATGAAAATTTCATGGTGAGGCAGTCTCGTTCATGGGCCAACGAGAAGGGATTCGGCTGGAGCAGAGGTTGATTTTCCTGCTGAGTCAAGGGATCGACTTTCATTCATTCTTCGATGAAGTCGGCATGAAATTTCATCTGGATTCTTTACCCGAAACATCCGCCCCCTGCCCAACCTTCGACCGGCGAGAACTCTCGTGGCAGGAATTGTGTTTACCTGCTTGCCTGACTTTGCCCACTTTGCGTCTGCGTCCGTCCACGTTGATTGACGTCCCTTCGGGAGGCCGCCGCCGCCCCACCGTTTGCCCCATGCCCCGTTTCTCGTTTCGTTCCTGCACCCCGATTGTCATCGCCATCAGCCTGGCCGCCCACGCGACCCTGCATGCCCAGCAGGGCGAGTTCCCTGTCGCGGCTGGCAAGGGCCTGACCCCTGAGGAAGCCGCCCGAGCGATGTCGCTGCCTCCCGGTTTCCGCGCGACTCCGTTCGCCGGCGAGCCCGCCGTCCACCAACCGATCGCCTTCACCATCGACGAGCGGGGCCGGCTCTGGGTCGTGGAAAACTACGCCTACCCGCATTGGTCACCCTACGGCCGCGATCGCGTGCTGATTCTTGAGGATACGGATGGGGACGGCCGCCATGACACCTCCAAGGTCTTCTACGACCAGCTCAACTTCGCCAGTGGCATTGCTGTCGGGCACGGCGGCGTCTGGGTCGGCAGTCCGCCGTATCTTCTCTTCATTCCCGACAAGAATCATGATGACATCCCCGATGGTCCGCCCCAACCGGTGCTCGATGGCTGGGGTGCGCAGGATACTCACGAGACGCTGAACAGCTTTGTCTGGGGCCCGGACGGCTGGCTCTACGGCAATCAAGGTGTCTTCACCCACTCCAACGTGGGCAAACCCGGCGCGCGCGATCACGAGCGCACCCCGCTCAACGCGTGCGTCTGGCGCTACCATCCCACGAAGAAAATTTTCGAAATCTTCGCCGAGGGCATGAGCAACCAGTGGGGGCTCGACTTCAACGATGTCGGTGACGCCTTTGTCACCGCCTGCGTCATCCCCCATCTCTATCACGTGATTCAGGGCGGCCACTACCAACGGCAGGCGGGGCAGCATTTCAATCCGTTCGCCTACGGGGACATCAAGACGATCGCGGACCACTTTCACTATGACCGCGGCGTCAAATGGTCCGACGCCCGATTCGGCGTCGGGGGGACGGATGCGGCCGGGGGCGGTCATGCGCACGCGGGCACCCTGATTTATCTCGGGGACAATTTCCCGAAGGAGTACCGCGGGGCGCTTTTCACCCACAATGTGCTCGGCAGCCGGATCAATCAGGAGAAGTTGGTGCCGAACGGCTCCGGCTACATTGGATCGCACGCGCCCGATTTCATGCGCGCCAATGACGCCTGGTTCCGCGGCCTGCGCCTCGAACTCGGACCGGATGGTTCTCTCTTCAACAGCGACTGGTACGACGCCCGCGCCTGCCACCAGCAGCATCCGCAGGACCGCACCAACGGTCGGATCTACAAGATCAGCTACGGCCAGCCCGCTCCGGTCAAAGTCGACCTGGCCAAACTCACCAGCGCCCAACTGGTGCAGCATCAATTGCACCCCAACGAGTGGTTCGTCCGCCGTTCCCGGCTGCTGCTCCAGGAGCGCGGACCGGATCCGGCGGTGCACGCTGCGTTGCTCGCGATCATTCGCGAGCATCCGGATGTCACCCGCAAACTTCGCGCACTCTGGGCCCTGCACGTGACCCGCGGGCTCAACGGGCCGCTCGCCCTGGAGTTGCTCGCCTCGCGCGAGCCGTACGTGCGTGGATGGACCGTGCAGCTGATGGCGGAGGACAAGACCCCGTCGCCGGCGCTGGTGTCCGCGTTCGCCGGCCTCGCGGGGACCGAAACTTCACCGGTCGTCCGCCGTTTTCTCGCTTCCGCCGCCCGACGCATCGCCGTCGCCGCCCGCGCGCCGATCGTCGAGGCGTTGCTGATGCACGGTGAAGACGCCAGCGATCCCAACCTGCCCCTGCTCTACTGGTACGCCGCCGAACCGATGGTCGCCGCCGATCCCGTGCGCGCGGCCGTGCTCGCCGAACAAACACCGCTGACCGCACTGCGCCCGTTCTTTACCCGTCGCGCGGCGGCGCTCGCCGACGAGGGCCTGATGTCCTCCTCCACGTCCGCAACCAAGAGCGGACTCGACACATTCAGTGAAGCCCTGGCCGCCTCGTCCGACCCCGCCTACCAGCGTGAATTGCTCGCCAGCCTCGCCGCCGCCACCGAAGGAAAATCAGACTTGAAGGCTCCCGCGTCCTGGAGCCAGGCCCACGCCAATCTCAGCCTGAGCACCGACCCGGCGATCATTGCCCAGGCCGATGCACTGGCCGTGCGTTTTGGCGACCGCAGCCTCGCCTCGAAAAAGTCCATCATCGCCACCGACAGCTTCGCCCCGCTCGCGGCCCGGCAGGCCGCCCTCCAGGTGATGCTCGAGACGCAAAACTTCCAGATCGCCCCGGTCTATCATCGGCTGCTCGCGGAACCCGGCCTGAGGCTCGCCGCCCTCCGCGGTCTCTCGGCCTACGATGTCCCGGCCACCCCCGGCGCGATCTTCGCCGTCTATGGGTCGTTCTCTCCCGAGGAAAAGCGCGCCGCCGTCGCCCTGCTCGCCGCCCGTCCCAACTATGCCCTCGAACTGCTCGACTCGGTCCAGGCAGGCATCGTGGCGCGCACCGATCTCGACGCTTCGATCGCCCGGCAAATCCGGCTGCATCAGGACCCCGAATTGGAGCGTCGCCTGGTTGCGGTCTGGGGTGTCAGCCGCGAAGCCCAGCAGGACACCGCCGCGGAAATCTCCCGCTTGAAACGGGAACTGACCCCCGCGCGGCTGGCCGCCGCCGATCTCAGACGAGGCCACCAGATCTTCCAAGCCGCCTGTGCCTCCTGCCACGTGCTCTACTCCGACGGTCGTTCCGTCGGCCCGGAGCTGACCGGCTCCAACCGCGCCGACCTCGACTACATCCTGCGCAACATCCTCGACCCGAACGCCGACATCGGCCGCGATTACCAGCTGGTCACCGTCGAAACCACCGATGGACGCGTCGCCGCGGGAATCGTGCAGCGCGAGACGCCCGGTGCCGTGACCCTCGTCAACCAGGCCGAGTCCGTCACCCTGGCGCGCGATCGTATCAAGAAGCTGGATCGTCTGGAGGTCTCCCTGATGCCCCCGGGCCTGCTGTCCTCGCTCAGCGAACCCGACGTCGCCGATCTCATCGCCTACCTCGCCACCACCGCCCCGCTTCACTGAGTCCCAAAACACTGATCTCTCCCATGAGCAAAAAAATCAACATCGCCCTCGTCGGCCTCGGCTTCGGTGCCGAGTTCATCCCGATCTACCAGGCCCACCCCAACGCCAATCTGGTCGCCGTCTGCCAGCGCGATCCAAGGAAACTCGCGTCCCTCCAGAAGGCCTTCGGCATCCCCAAGGGTTACACGGACTACGCCGAGCTGCTGCGTGATCCCGGGATCGACGCGGTCCACATCAACACCCCGATTCCCGACCATGCGGCGCAGTCGATCGCCGCACTCAAGGCCGGCAAACACGTCGCCTGCACCGTGCCGATGGCCACCTCGATCGCCGATTGCCGGACGATCGTCGAGCTCACCCGGAAGACCGGGCTGCGCTACATGATGATGGAAACCGTGGTCTACGCGCGGGAGTACCTCTACATCAAGGAACTCTACGACAAGGGGGAGCTCGGCAGGATCCAGTTCCTCCAGGCGAGTCACCAGCAGGACATGGACGGTTGGCCGAACTACTGGCCAGGGCTGCCGCCCATGTGGTACGCGACGCATTGCGTCGGCCCGATGCTCGCGCTGACCGACGCCGCCGCCGAGTATGTCTCCTGCTTCGGATCAGGCACGATCCGGCCGGAGTTGATCAAGCACTACAACTCCCCGTTCGCAGTCGAGACCGCGCATGTGAAGCTGCGCGACAGCGATCTCACCGCCCGGATCATCCGCTCGCTCTTCGACACCGCGCGGCAGTATCGGGAGAGCATCGACGTCTACGGGTCGAAGAAGTCATTCGAATGGACCCTCGTGGAGCACGAGCCGCATGTGCTGCACACCGCCAAGCTTCCCGAGCACAAGATACCCAAAAAGATCCAGGTGCCCGATTTCGCCAAGCGCCTGCCCTCCGGGGTCCGGCCATTCACGACCAAGGGAGTCTACGACTTGGGCAAGAAGACTCATTTGAGTTTCACCCAGGGCGCCGGCCACGGGGGATCCCATCCGCACCTCGTGCATGAGTTTCTCATGGCTTTGGTCGAGGGCCGCGAACCGTACCCCAACGCCAAGAAGTCCGCCAATTGGACCTGTGTCGGCCTCTGCGCCCACGAGTCTGCCCTCAAGGGGGGCAAGATCGTGAAGCTGCCCGCGTTCACGCAGTAAGCGTGCGCCGCCCGGTGTAGCGCGCAACTCAGGCGAGAGCGGTAGACACTTCGAGAGGCGTTCACGCAGTAAGCGAGCGCCGCCCGCTGTAGCTGGCCTCGTTGAGGCCGGGGGATCACGCGTCGCCATTCCCCGCGGGCTCAACGAGCCCACCTACACCAGGCCGATCGACTGCGAGCGATAGATGCAACCGGAATGTATCAAGCACGGCCCCAGTCATCGCCAACCAATTACTAAAATTCCCTAAGTCCATCGAGGAACCTTCTCCAGATCCTGCGACCCGCCGTCCGCGTGTGTCCGTCGGCGTCCCGCCGCCCCCCCCGATTTACACTTAGTTTGCCTTCTTCGGCTCGACCCTCCGGAAAAATGACTAAAGGATCCCGACAACCCCATCCGTTGCCGACGTCGACCCCCGCGCCGCATTTCTCAGCCCAACCCGCCGCTTGGTTTTGCCTTCCCCCCTGAGCCCTTGTATCCGATGAAAACCTTCGTCTGCCTGATTCGTCTCGTGGCCCTCGCGTCTCTGCTGTGCTCATTGACCGCCCACGCCCAGCGACTCGCGAACATCTCCAGCCGCACACAGGTCGGTGCCGGCGCCAGCGCGCCGATCATCGGTTTCGTCATCGACGCCGGTGCACCCAAACAGGTGCTGATCCGTGCCGCGGGCCCCGCCCTGTCCGGCTTCGGGCTTGCCGGAGTTCTGGCCAACCCGCGCCTCGAGGTCTTCGACAGCACGGGAAAATCAATCGCCAACAACGACAACTGGACGACCGCAAGCATCGGGGGAGCCACCACCTTCAACTCCGTCGGAGCCTTTCCGTTCGCCGCCGGCAGTCGCGACGCCGCCTTGATCGCGACGCTTCCACCAGGTGCCTACACCGCCCAGGTCACCGGTGTGGGAACCCCGAACACGGGCCTCGCCCTGCTCGAGGTCTACGACGTCAGCGGTCCCGCCCGCCTGATCAACCTGTCGACCCGCTCGTTCGTCGGCACTGGAAGCAGCATTCTCATCACCGGTGTCGTGGTCGCCCCCGGCAGCGAAAATCGCAAGCTTCTGGTTCGCGCAGCGGGGCCGGCCCTCAGTGCGTTCGGGCTGACCGGACTGCTCTCCGACCCGTCCATCTCCCTGCTGAACAGCAGGAATGTCCAGATCGCCTCGAATGACAACTGGGGTTCGGGCAGCTCCGCCGCCATCGCCGCCGCCGGCACCCAGGTCGGCGCGTTCGCCTTCCCCGTCGGATCGCGCGACGCATCGCTGATCGCCGATCTCGCCCCGGGCAGCTACAGCATTCAGGTCTCGGGTGTCGGCAACGCCAGCGGACTCGCTCTGGTGGAAATGTACGATCTTACCACGGCCAATGCAGCCACCGTTTCCATCGCCGCCTCCGTCCCCTCAACCGACACATTGAATGGGCAGCCCGCCATCTACACCTTCATCCGCACCGGATCGACGGCAGCCGCCCTGACCGTCTTTTTCGAGACCACGGGGAGCGCTCTTTCAGGCACCGATTACCAGCCGTTGCCCGCATCAATCACGATTCCCGCCGGCGCCTCCTCCGCCAACCTCGCGCTCACTCCCGTGTTCAAGGATGTCAGCTCGGGCATCACGCCCAACAAGTCAGCGATCCTCACCGTCTCGCCCGGGCCCGCCTACACGGTCGGATCGACCGCCACCGCCACCGCCACCATCTTCTACAACCCAGGCACCCTCTACGGATCAAGCCTGCGCGTTCCGGGAGGAGTGATGGGGTCGTCCGCTTCAGGCTCCTCCACCCTTCAGCTGAGCACCGACAACACCTACGCCATCGTCAATGTCAGCTTCGCCGGCCTGAGCTCGTCACAGACCGTGGCGTACCTGCGTCTCGGTGACCCCAACCAGGTCGGCATCGACCTCGTCCGCCTGCCCAACGGCCAGATTTCCGGATTCCAGTGGACGATCAATCCCAGCGGCAGTCTGAGCGCCGCCGACATCGTGCAGGCCGTGAAGGACGGCCGGGTCTTCGTCGCGATCGAGACCACCAATCTGCCCGGCGGCGAACTCCGCGGCGC
>ENA-ORBV01015965-ORBV01015965.1-microbial-mat-metagenome-genome-assembly--contig:-NODE-15965-length-10965-cov-8.393644_pt1 | contig 10965 bp, 6 predicted proteins | sample MGYA00237777_ERZ505514 | MGnify/ENA primary metagenome ERZ505514 (study PRJEB26160, sample SAMN06269048) | microbial mat metagenome | isolation source: Oligotrophic lake microbial mat | place...
AGGGCGCGAGCGGCGTCCTGCTCGGCGTTGCCCGATTCACAAGCCGTCAACGTTGGCATGGCCACAAGGCTGGCGGCAGCCAGAAGAAGTTGCCTACGGGATGGGGCATGGGGAATCGCTGGCGGGATATTCATGGCATGGATCGCAGTGCGGCTAAAAGTGCCAGCGCCGGCCACACCGGTCTGTTTGCTGCCGCACGCAGTGCGACGTGTTCGGATCGCGGCTAAAGCCACTCCTACAGGCGCCCTACCATTGTCTTTGACGTGCAGGGCGCTGTGTCAGCTAGGATGCCGGGGTCCATACATCCGCAATGCGGCCTGGCGCGGTATCAGGCCCAGCCGCGAAGGCCAGGCGCTGGCCCAAGCGGCCGCGCCAGTCCCCTCAGCCCGGTTTCAACGCCGTGATCCGCAACCGCAACGCGTTACTGATGACAGAAACCGAGCTGAGGCTCATCGCCAGCGCCGCGATCATCGGCGACAGCAGCCAGCCCGTGAACGGGAACAGCACGCCGGCGGCCAGCGGCACGCCCAGCATGTTGTAGAGGAAGGCGAAGCCGAGGTTCTGCTTCATATTAACGACGGTCGCCACCGACAGCGCGCGGGCCGTCGCGATGCCGCGCAGATCGCCTTTGACCAGGGTGAGCTGAGCGCTGTTCATCGCCACGTCAGTGCCCGTGCCCATGGCGATGCCGACGTTGGCTTTGGCCAGCGCCGGCGCGTCGTTGATGCCGTCACCGGCCATCGCGACGATTCGGCCTTCCTTCTGCAGGCGTTCGACGAGTTGCAGCTTGTCGGCCGGCTTGACCTCCCCGTGCACTTCATCGATGCCCAGGCGCTTACCCACGGCCTGGGCCGTGGTGAGCCCATCGCCGGTGGCCATGATGATGCGTAGTCCCGACTTGCGCAGCGACGCCAGCGCATCCGCCGTCGTGGCCTTGACCGGATCGGACACGGCAAGCAGCCCGGCCAGCTTGTCGTCGACCGCGAGGTGCATGACGCTGGCGCCCTGGCCACGCAGTTCTTCGGCCTGGCTCGCCAGCGACGCCACATCGATGCCCAGCTGCTGCATTAGCGTCGCGTTGCCGATGGCCAGGGACTTGCCACCCACGAGACCCTTCACGCCGATCCCCGACGCGGAGTCGAACTGCTGGGCCTTATCCAGGTTCAGCTTGCGCTCGCGCGCTGCGTTGACGATGGCTGCTGCCAAGGGGTGTTCGCTGCCCTGATCAAGGCTGGCCGCCAGGCGCAGCACCTCGTCTTCGTTGAAGCCATTGGCGCCGATCGCGCGCTCGAACGCCGGCTTGCCTTCAGTCAGCGTGCCGGTCTTGTCAACGATCAGTGTATCGATCTTGCACAGGTTCTCGATGGCGGCCGCATCGCGGAACAGCACGCCCTGCGTCGCACCACGACCGGTGGCGACCATGATGGACATCGGCGTGGCCAGGCCCAGTGCGCACGGGCAGGCAATAATCAGCACCGTCACCGCGTTGATCAGCCCATACACCCAGCCCGGCTGTGGCCCGAAGATGCCCCAGGCGAGGAACGTCAGCAACGCGACACCCACGACGCCATAGACAAAGTACGCGGCCACCGTGTCGGCCATGCGTTGCATGGGTGCCTTCGAACGCTGCGCCTGCGCCACCATCTGGACGATCTGTGACAGTACGGTCGCCGACCCCACATGTTCGGAACGCATCAGCAAGGCACCGCTGGTGTTGAGCGTAGCGCCGATGAGTTTGTCGCCGACCCGCTTGGTCACCGGCAGCGGTTCGCCGGTCAGCATCGATTCATCGAGCGCGCTGCTGCCCTCGGTGACCACGCCATCGACGGGCACCTTCTCGCCGGGACGCACGCGCAGGCTGTCGCCTTCGTGCACGTTCGTGAGAGGTATGTCCTCCTCGCTGCCGTCCGGCTTCACACGGCGGGCCGTCTTGGGCGCCAGGCCGAGGAGCGACTTGATCGCTGCCGAGGTCTTCGAGCGCGCCTTCAATTCGAGCAGCTGGCCGAGCAGCGTCAGCGAGATGATGACCACAGCCGCCTCGAAGTAGACCGCTACGCGGCCCATCGAGATGAACGAGGCCGGGAACGCGGCGGGCGCCACTGTCGCCACCACGCTGTAGAAAAAGGCGGCGCCGGTACCCAGGCTGATCAGCGTCCACATGTTGGGGCTGCGCTGCGCCACCGACTGGGCGCCGCGGACGAAGAAGGGCCAGCCCGCCCACAGCACGACGGGCAAGGACAGGGCCAGCTCGATCCAGCTCTGCGTGGCCATGTCGAACCAGCTTAAGCGGTGGCCGAACATCGCCAGCATCGTGACGATCACCGTCAGCGGCAGCGTCCACCAGAAGCGGCGGGTGAAGGAGACGAGTTCAGGGTTCTCGTCGTCGTCGAGCGTGGGGACGACCGGCTCCAGCGTCATGCCGCACTTCGGGCAGTTGCCTGGGTGGTCCTGCCGGATCTCGGGGTGCATCGGGCAGGTGTAGGTCGTACCTGCCCCCGCATGGTACTCATCGGGCCCATGTTCTGCGGTCATGTCCATGGACTCGTCCAGGCGGATCGATGCGAAGCTCAGGTCGTGGGAGCAGCCATCAAAGCCGAACGGACCCGCTCAAGTCGCGCGCGGACTTCAGCGGCCACCTTGGCGACCTCGGGGTCGTCGGTCATCTGCATCACCGCCACCGGGTCCATGAACCCCACCGTCTGGCCGCCGTTGGCCTCTTCGCGCACGATGACGTTACACGGCAACAGCAGCCCGATGTCGGGCTGAGCGGTCAGGGCGCGATGGGCCAGCGGCGGGTTGCAGGCGCCCAGGATTCGGTACGGCGGCACGTCTATATTCAGCTTGGACTTCATTGTCGCCTGCACGTCGATGTCCGTCAGCACGCCGAATCCTTCCGCCTTGAGCGCGTCGGTGACGCGGCTGACGGCGTCGGCAAAACGCAGGCCTCGGAGCGTGCAATAGAAGCCATACGAGTTGCCAGCCTGAGCCCCAGCGGAGGGTGTCTGGGCAGCCGCGATGGCGCCGGTGTGAAAGGACTGCATGGGAAGGCTCCCGTTGTTGGGTTGAAGGATCGAGTCTAGAGAGAGACGAATCTTACTTGTGAACTCGAATACTCAGGGCGTCTGTGCGGCAGCGAACTTCCAGACGCGTCGCAAAAGCTTTCGTCCTTCGATGAACCAGAGCACACCGCTGGCCATCCCCACACACACGCCCCACTGGCCCGCCGACAGCGGCACGGTGCCGAAGGCGAGGTTAAGGAAAGGCAGGTGCACGACAGCCGCTTGCAGCGCTGTGGACAACGCCACCGCTGCCCACAACCAGCGGTTCGAAAACGCGGCCCGGAACGCGGATACGGATGCCGAGCGCGCGTTGAAGCAGTTGAACAGCTGGGTCAGCACCAGCACCGTGAAGGCGGCGGTGCGCGCCAGTTCCACGCTATGCGGGCCGGGGCCCAGCCAGCTGTCCACCGGCTCGATCAGCCCGCCCGGCAGGAACAGGTCCAGCGTCAGCAGGGTCAGTACCGCCATCACGACACCCCCCTCGGCCACGCCCAGCCCCAGGCGGACATCGATGATGCGCTGGCTCCGCGGGCGGGGCTTGCGCGCCATGACGTCCTCGGCAATCGGGTCCATGCCCATGGCCAGCGCCGGGCCAGTGTCAGTAATCAGGTTGATCCACAGGATCTGTGTCGCCAGCAGCGGTAGCACCAGCGCACCACCCGAGCCGGTGGACGTCGCCTTCAGGCCAAGAACACCCGCCCCCACCACCCCGGCAAAAACCGTCAGCACCTCAGCGAGGTTCGACGACAACAGGTAGCGCAGGAACTTGCGGATGTTGTCGAGCACACCGCGCCCTTCGCGCACCGCCAGCACGATGGTGGCGAAGTCATCGTCAGCGAGAATCATGCGGGCGGCCTCTTTGGCCACCTCAGTTCCCGCCACGCCCATCGCCACACCGATGTCGGCGGCCTTCAGCGCCGGGGCATCGTTGACGCCGTCGCCCGTCATCGCCACCACGTTGCCGCTCTCCTGCAGCGCACGCACGATACGCAGCTTGTGCTTGGGCGCCACCCGGGCGAACACCGAGGTCTGCAGGACGGCCGCGGCGAAGGCGGCGTCGTCCAGCTTGTCAAGCTCGATCCCCGTGAGCACCGGTGCACCGACTGGGACGATGCCGAGGTCGGCCGCAATACGCACCGCCGTACGCGGGTGGTCGCCGGTGATCATGATCACGCGGATGCCGGCCTGGCGAGCCTGGGCAACAGCCACGGCCGCCTCCTTGCGAGGCGGATCGATGATACCCACGGTGCCAAGGTATTCCAGATCCTGCTCCAGCGCCGCCGCCGCCACGGCATCGGTCGGGATCTGCGCGTCAGGTGCCAGCGTGCGGCGCGCCACTGCCAGAGTTCGTAGCGCGTCGTCGGCCATCGCAGCCACGTCGGCCAGCACCTGCGTGTGCAGGGCGGGATCGAGCGCCACCGCGGTGTCGCCCCGGCGGGCGCGGGTGCAATGGGCCAGGAGCACATCGGGTGCGCCCTTGGTAAACAGTACGTGCGCGTCGCCGTCCGCATGGTCCACCTCCAGTACCGACATCATCTTGCGCTGTGAGGTGAAGGGAATCTCGCCGATGCGTTCGTAGCGTGATTGGCTCTGAGTCGCGGGCTCCTGGTTGTCGAGCTTGCGGTGCGCCACTAGGAACGCGGCTTCGGTCGGATCGCCCTGGATGACCCATGTGCCGGAGTCGTCCTGCTGCAGCTGGGCGTTGCCCGCCCGGCTGCCGCCGCTCAGCACGGCGCGCAGTTCGTCGCGCAAGGGGCCTTCGGCCACCTCGGTGCCGCCCTGCTCGGCGCGTCCTTCGGGGGTATGGCCCACTCCGGTGATGTCGATACGCCCCGAGGCCGTCATCACCCGCTGGACCGTCATCTCGCCGCGCGTCAACGTACCGGTCTTGTCCGACGCAATAATGGATGCGGACCCGAGTGTCTCAACCGAGGCCAGCGTCTTCACGATGGCGTGGTGTCGTGCCATGCGGCGCACCCCCATCGCGAGCACCACCGACAGGATCGCCGGCAGCCCCTCGGGGATGGCGGCTACCGCCAGCGACACGCCGAGCAGCAGCACCGTAACGACATCGGCCAAACCATGGAGGTCCGACGTGAACAGGATCGTGGCCACCACGATGGCAGCGATTGCGAGGGCCGTGATGCCCAGCACCTTGCCCAAATGCGCGATCTCGACTTGCAGTGGCGTCAGCACGTTGGGCGTGGTGTCGAGTAGTGTGGCAATGCCGCCCATCTCGGTCTGCATGCCGGTGGCGGTGACGACAGCACGCCCGGTGCCCTGCGCGACCGCCGTGCCCTTGAAGACCATGTTCAGTCGGTCGCCCAGTGCCGCAGGCCCGGGCAGCGGTGCCGCATCCTTCAACACGGCCTCGCTCTCGCCCGTCAACGGCGCCTCCAGCAGCCTCAGCGCGGCGGCCTGCACCAAGCGCGCATCGGCGCCCACCGCGTCGCCCTCGGCGAGTACCAGTACGTCGCCCTTGACGAGTTCCGCGCTGGGCACGGTGGCCACGGTGCCGTCTCGCAGCACGCTGGACGTGGCGGTGGTCATCTTGGCCAGCGCCGCCACTGCCTGCGCGGCCTTGGCCTCCTGCAGCCAGCCCAGCACCGCATTCACCACCACCACGGTGGCGATGACGATGGCGTCCAGCGGCCAGCCGGCGGCACCGGGGCGGCCGCGGCCCTCGAACCACCAAGCGGCCAGGGCCACTGCCGCCGCCGCGCCCAGCAGGTAGACGAGGGGGTTCTGGAGCTGCGTCAACGCACGGCGCCACGCTGGCACTTGTGGCACCGCCCGCAGTTCGTTGGGGCCGTCCGCGCAAAGACGGCTGGCGGCCTCCGCTGCAGGGAGTCCGCGATCCAGGTCGGTGCCGAGCGCCTGAGCCAGATCGGCGATGTCGATCAGCGACAGGTCGTCCGGTGGCGCGGTAGGCCGGGCTGTGACCGGCCCTTCCGGAGGCACTACGCCGCCGGCAGCCCGCGAGGCCAGTACCCTGCCCGGCCGTAGTGTTTATAAACGGCGATTTCCATCTCGCGCCCGAGCGGCAATGCCGGGTCGTACCCGGGCGCCTGTTTCAGCGCATCACGTGTCAGTTCGACCGCGACAGTTCGGTCTGCCCACCTCACGCGTTTGATCCACTGAGGTGCCACCAGCACGTCGTGACCGAGCCACCAGTTGCTCGTGCTCACCACCAGGTAGCGGATGGCCCAGCTATCTTCGTCGACGAGGAGTCCCTGCACATGTCCGATCTCGCCATCACTGGCTTCAATATGGTACCCAGCCACGGCCTTGAAACTGCGCAGATGAGGGTCATTGTCGCGTTGGCGGGCTTCGCTTCTTGCCTGTGCACTGTCCGCTTCTGCGCGAGTGGCGGCGGCGGAACCGTAGCCGGGCACAAGCAGGGTCGGATACCCGCCGCCTCCCCACAAGCCCATGCCACCCCAGTAGTACGGATAGCTGTAGTAGTCGAGATTGGCGGTCTCGTGCTGTCGGGTGACCGGCATGTCGGTGTCAATGTCGGAACTGTTCTTCACTTGCTCCCGGCTCAGCGAGACTGGCAACGTCATGTTCGCCCAATCGGGCTTGCCGGCGGCGATCGGCGAGATCAGCACCTTGCGGCTGGACAGCCACGAACCTGTATCAACCACGAGATAGCGAATCGCCCAGGACTCATCATCGAAGTAGAGATCCTTCACGTCGCCGATGGCCCCATCGGTGGCGAGGATGGAGAGATCCAGCAGGTCCTTGGTTTGGCGAAGCATGATGTTATGGCCTTATAACGGGGGTGCCTCCGAGCATAGCGGCCGGTGGTGCTGCGTCTGTTCGGCAACGAACAGAGCACTTCTGCTTGATTACCCAGGCCGATTACTAACTTCCGTGAAAGCACTGCTGCTGAAAACGTTTTTTTGATCGCCTTCGACTTAGTCGAAAGGTCCCCCTGAACTGTTGCACGATGACCGCGTGACCTTGCAGATCAACGCAGTTCCCAGATCGATCGCGCGCGTTGTAATCGCTGCTCGAACCGGGCCCGATCGTGCACCGACTCGATGGTGCGATCGGCCAGGTCGGCGACCCATTGAACCTGATCACGCAACACCTGGAGCTGGATCGGACTGGCGGTCAGGCTGGCGAGGGTTTGAAGCGAGTCGACCATCCGCAGCATCACGGCAACGTTGCCTGCGGCACTGCCTCGAATCTGGTCGAAGGACTGGGCTACCAGGCTGGCGAAAGTCGGCCCGATCGCGATGATCCTCAGTTTCCCGTCCTCGTAGCGATGTGATGAGGGGATGCCGCGGCCGGCCAGCCGCGCCAGAATCGCCGTCAGATAGTCCACGCACATCACGGCCGTCGTGGTGTCGTTCATGCTGGGCGATAGCGCCCGCAACGCTATGTCCACGAGCTGCCGGATGCCGAAAGCGCAATCCTGTTGCAGCGTGCGGTGGCGACTGATGCTGTAGGCCGCATGCACGGCAGCGACGATCTGCTCGTCCGGCGGTGCCTCCAGCGCGAGCGAGGCCAGCGGGCTCCCCTGGACCACGAATTTTCCGATGCCGCGTTCCATCCGCACGATGGTGTTGTACTCCCGAGCCAGGCGAAGGAGCAACTCGTTGTCGACGCTTTCGATGTAACCGTTGGACTCGGCCAGGACAGCCTGCCAGCGCTGCTGCGTTAGTGGAGGCTGGGGCTCGTCGTCATCCGCGGGAGCGTGTCCCAGCCTGCTGGGGAAGAGCCGGTCCACGGCGGCCAGGGTTTCATCCGCCACTGAGGCAATGATGCTCGAGGCCTGGATCGATGTTGCAATGTGGTGAATGAAATAGATCAGGGCGCCGATGCCACCGATGGCGAATACGACACCGAAGGTCACGGCAACGCTTGCCACGAATCCTGCCTCTTCGCCTCCGCGAACGGTGCGCAACACGATCAGGCAGTAGGTGAAGGCGCCGGAAAAGATGCCGAGAACAACTTGAGTGACGCGGTCCCGGATGAAGTTTCTCAGAATGCGCGAGGTGTACTGACTCGAGGCCAGCACCAGGGTCACCAACGTCATCGAGAACGTCACCCCCATAACGGTCATCATGGAGCTGGCAATCGTGGACAACATTGCGCGCGCGCCGGCGGCGTCGGCACCAAACAGGCGCGGCCAGCGGGCCAGCCATCGATCGCCGACCGCCGCGTCCGCTTCCAGCAGGGCCATGGCCAGGGCGATGCTAATGGCAACGATCAGCGAAGGCACGAACCAGAGGCTCGTCCGCAGATTGCGCCAGAACTGTTTAAGTGACTGCATGGATCAACTTTCGATTGAAAGGGCCGCCTTTTTCCTGGCCCAATCTCTACGGGCCGTCCGCCTCGCTCGCCCAGGAACGTCTAACCTGATATGGGGCACATCTCTCCGTTGATCCCCAGTTTACCGCGCACGAGCCCGACGCCGAAGAAGACGATCGTCATCAGGCCGTCGTTGATCCAGTGCCGAAGGTCCAGGCGAGCGCCAGGATGGCGCAGACGAGCAGGACCGGGCGGCCCGAATTCATGGTTCGCAGACAAAAAGCAGTTTGAGCTTATTCATGGTTCATTTTTTCTTGTCATCGGGCGTAGCGGCCTTCATGGGGAGAACATTGGCGGTCGGCCCCAGGAGGTTCTCGCCCGCGTCCAATGGCTTGGCCTGACGCGCCTCTTTCTCAAGGCTGCCGGCCTCGCTGGACAACCCCGCTTCGGCCTGCGTGGAGACCGCGTCCAACCCTTCCGAGCGCGGCACCTCGCCGGATGATTCTAGCGACCCGACTTCCTTCGTCGCCTCCTGTTCCCCGTCAAGCAGCGTGATGGGGACGCCCCGCGGGAACACGACCTCGCGTGCTTCGTCCGGCATGCTGATGCCGTGTTGCTGAAAGGCGCGTTTTACGAGCCGGATCACGGAAGACCGCACCTTGAGCCAACTGTGTTCATGGCCATTGAGCCAGAAGTAGATTCTTAAATTGACGGTCGCTTTGCCCAGGTCATCCGCCAGCACCCATGGCTCTGGCTCTTGGAGGACCGCTGGATGATCCATGAGCACCTTCAGGGCGACCTTCTGGGCTTCATCGATCGCGTCGTCGTAACCGATGCCGACGATGAACGTCTCGCGCCTGTTGGGGGTGACCGTGAAGTTTCGCAGGATGCTCTTGTAAACGGCGGCGTTGGGGATCTGCACAAGGTTGCCGTCGAGGGTCATCAGTACCGTTGTGCGGACGTTCAATTGCTGGACATAGCCGGTGACTCCGGCGACTTCGACCAGGTCCCCCGTCTCAAACGGCTGCTGCATGCTAAGGAAGATGCTGGCCAGGAAGTTCTCCGTGATGTCCCGGAAGGCGATGCCGACCGCCAGGCCGACCAATCCGGTTCCGCCGACGATGGTCAAGGCCAGTTGGGTCAAACCGGAAACGCGCAAGACGATATAGGTGCCCGCAAGAAACACGATCACGCCCAGGCCTCCCGCCAGAACGCCTCGCAGAAGTTTCGCCCGGACCCGTCCGTGAAGGAACTTCCGGGTGCTGCGCGCCGTCAGCCAGCCAGCCCCCGCCGACAAGGCCAGGATGAACAGCGCGAGGATAAGGAACGGGAGGGAGCGGACGAGATCACGCCACAATTTCGACAGCCCGCTCCGCGCTCCTCGAAAGTCCCACACGGATGGTTGGGACAGTTCGATCCGGTTGGCCACAGCGGCCACGTCCTGGGTGTTGCGCGCCAGATCGCCGGCCCACTTCCTGATCTCGTCGGTCTCTGTCCGTCCGCTGAGAAAAACAACCCCGTCCTGGACCTCCACTTGCGGGTCGGTAAACCAACCGGTGGCATCCAGGACGCTCTGGAGGCGCTTGCGGATCTGCTCGTCGTGAGCCAGTGGCTCCACGGCCACCTTTGCCGGCCCGAGAGAAAGCTCCTCTGTATTCGGGGCAGGCAGATTCTGCGGCGCGGCCGCGTCTGCCTGCGCCATGACCGGGGCAGTTAGCGCGCTCCACCAGAGGAAGCCTGACAATGCCGCACGCAACAACCGCGGGTAGCGGGAGTTCTGACTTCGTACTGGGATCGCCATGATCGGGACGCCGGGACTACGAAAGGCCTATCTGGAAGGTGGGCACACCCGAACAGCGATCGCTGCGCCAACCGGATTGCCGGTGTCGTGGATCAGCCGCGTGATTGCGGCGAGTGAAGCATAAGGCAAGGCCTGACGCTTGCGTAGCGGGAACCCGTCCTTGGTAGGAGAAGAGTCCCCGAAACGCACATTCACTTCGGCAAAGCATAAGCAACCAATGCGTCGCCGATTGGGGTTTCCATAAAATGGTGGCCCCCGCCATTACGACTACGTAAAGATCAGTCCTCCGGCGGTGACCACTGCGCCACCCTCCCAATGAAGTTGCCGCGTCCCGTTCGTGATCGATTTCAGGGTATCTCGATGAGGTCATTACGACTCTCCTTTTTGCCTGAAGCTAGCGGGGCCGGTTCGCGTGCCAGGAGATCATCCGCACAGATAGTCACGATCCATTACGGGCTGTACTGTGCGCCTTCGCACAGACGAGGTCGCGCGAGGCGGGGCAGTCTGAAATCCTCACCCAGACTTTGTGCTGGTTGTTGCACTCAAGGACCCTTAACCCGGACGCATCGCGACCCCACCCAGCAGGAACAATCCATGAAGCCGTACGCGCGCTTCGGCGCCATGATCGCCACGTCCACGCTCGTGATGTTCGGGCTGATGTACCTGAACACCTACACACTCGATCACGTCTTCTTCAGCGAGATGCGGGCTTACATGGCCGTACTGATGGGCGCCACGATGGCTGTGGTCATGCTGGCCTTCATGTGGCGCATGTACGAGAACGCCACTGCCAACGCGGGCATCCTGGCAGCCGGTGCGGTGCTCTTCGCCGCGTCGTTGTGG
>ENA-ORBV01015966-ORBV01015966.1-microbial-mat-metagenome-genome-assembly--contig:-NODE-15966-length-10965-cov-4.453251_pt1 | contig 10965 bp, 11 predicted proteins | sample MGYA00237777_ERZ505514 | MGnify/ENA primary metagenome ERZ505514 (study PRJEB26160, sample SAMN06269048) | microbial mat metagenome | isolation source: Oligotrophic lake microbial mat | place...
CGGCTGTAGCTCAGTTGGATAGAGTACTTGGCTACGAACCAAGGGGTCGTGGGTTCAATTCCTGCCAGCCGCACCAAGCAATGTCAGGGGCCTGTATCTTGTGGAAGATGCAGGCCCTTTCTGCTTTCGGTGAGGACAGACCAATGCGCTTGAACAGGTTGCCGCGCCAAACCCCATGAGCAAGGCCTTTACCCGCGAATCCGACAACGCTGACGAGGATGACGACGACATCCAGTTACCCGCCTTGCCCGGTGGCGGCAAGAACTACATCACACCCGCTGGCTACGCCCGTTTGCGCGGCGAGTTGTTCGAACTGATCGACAACGAGCGTCCCAAGGTGGTCGAGGTCGTGCACTGGGCGGCGAGCAATGGCGACCGGTCGGAAAATGGCGACTACATCTACGGCAAGAAGCGCCTGCGCGAGATCGACCGCCGCATCCGCTTTTTGACCAAACGCCTGGAGATCGCCGAAGTCACCGATCCCAGTGTCCACCACGGAAGCGACCAGGTGTTTTTTGGCGCCAGGGTGTTGTATGCCGATGGCAAGGGTGACGAGCGCACAGTCACCATTCTCGGCATCGATGAGGTCGACAGTGCGGCGGGCCAGGTCAGCTGGGTCTCACCGGTTGCGCGCACCCTGCTCAAGGCCCGCACCGGAGATGTGCTCAACCTGGTCACCCCGGCTGGCGTGGAGGAGATCGAGGTGCTGCAGGTGGATTACCCGCTCCCGACAGAAACCTGAAGCTAGCCGCGCTCGGCGCGCAGCACCGACGAGGTTCGGCGCAAGTTGCGCAGGGCTACATCCAGATGGGCCTGGTCACGCACTGCCACCACAAAACGCAGGTCGGTGGCATCCTGGGCGGCGTCACGGCCCATGTCGATATGCACGATGTCGGCCTCGGCGGACGCCAGCGCTGCAGCGACCCGCGCCAATACGCCTTTGCCATTGGTGACCGCAACCAGAATCTGGCTCTCGAATGGCCGGACCGGGTCGTCTGCCCAGTCCACCGTGATGAAACGTTCGCTGTCCTTGTGCTGCAGTTTTGCCGCGACCGGGCACTGATCGGTATGGACCGCCAGCCCTTCGCCGCGGCCGAGGTAGCCGACGATCCGGTCGCCCGGTATGGGTCGGCAGCAACTGGCGTAAGTGACGGACGCGTTCTCGCTGCCGTCCAACGACACGACACCTTGCCCGGTCGAATCACCAGCGCCAAAACGTTCGCGCGTGATCAGCAGGGGGTCGGGCTTCTCGCCAGTCTCGTCGACCAGCAAGCGCACCAGACGTTTGGCGACCATGGTGGCGATGCGTTTGCCCAGGCCAATGTCAACCAGAAGCTCGGCGCTGCTGCGGTTACCGGAAAACCGCAGCAAGCGCTCCCAGACAGTGGCATGCGCCTGGTCGTCCTCCGGGAAATGCTCGATCCCCTCGGCGCGCAGCGCCTGTGCCAGCAGCCGTTTGCCAAAGCTTTCCGATTCACTGTGGGCCAGTGTTTTCAGATGGTGCCGGATCTTCGAGCGCGCCCGCCCGGTGCGCACAAAACTAAGCCAGGCCGGATTGGGGCTGGAAACCGGGGCCGTTACGACCTCGATCACGTCGCCGTTTTTGAGTTCGGTGCGCAACGGCACCTGCTCGCCGTTGATGCGCGCCGCCATCGTGCGGTCCCCCACATTGCTGTGGATGGCATAGGCAAAGTCGACCACGGTGGCGCCGCGCGGCAGCGACAGGATCTGGCTCTTCGGGGTAAACACATAGACGGCGTCGGGAAACAGGTCCACCTTGACATGGTCCCAGAACTCGGCCGCGTCGCCGGTTTCGCGCTGGATGTCCAGCAGCGACTGCAGCCACTGGTTGCCCAGGCGCTCGGAGCCGCTGCCGTCCGGATTCTTCGCTTTGTACAACCAGTGCGCCGCCACCCCGGACTCCGCCACCATGTGCATGGACTCGGTACGCAACTGGAACTCGATGTTCACGCCAGCCGGGCCGACCAGCGTGGTGTGCAGCGACTGGTAGCCGTTGAGCTTGGCAATCGCAATATGGTCCTTGAAGCGGCCAGGCACTGGCTTGTACAACTGGTGCAGCGTTCCCAAGGCTGCGTAGCAGTCTGTGACCGTGGGCACGATCAGGCGGAAACCGTAGATGTCGGTCACCTGGGCGAAACTCAGGTGTTTGGTGTCCATCTTGCGGTAGATCGAGAACACCGACTTTTCGCGGCCGGCGATGCGCAGTTGCATGCCGGTGGCGGCAAAGGAGGCCTCCACTTCACGCTGCACACGCTGTATCAGGTCGCGCCGGCGGCTGCGTGCCTTGCCCACCGCCTTCGACAAGGCGGCATGGCGCCAGGGATGCAAATGCGCGAACGAGCGGTCCTGCAGTTCGCGGTAGATCTGGTTCAGGCCCAGCCGGTGGGCGATCGGTGCGTAGATGTCCAGCGTTTCCGACGAGATGCGGGCCCACTTGTCGCGCGCCACGTTGTCCAGCGTGCGCATGTTGTGGGACCGATCCGCCAGTTTGATGAGGATGACGCGCACGTCGCGCGCCATCGCCAGCAGCATCTTGCGAAACGACTCGGCCTGGTTTTCCTCACGCGTGGTGAAGTGCAGCCGGTCGAGTTTGGTCAGCCCGTCCACCAGCTCGGCCACCGGCGAGCCGAAGCGCTCTATCAGTTCGATCTTGGTGACGCCGCAGTCTTCGAGGGCGTCGTGCAGCATTGCCGCCATCAACGCCTGGGCGTCGAGCTTCCAGTCGGCGCATTGTGCCGCCACCGCAATCGGGTGGGTGATGTAGGGCTCGCCACTGTTGCGAATTTGGCCCAGATGGGCTTCGTCGGCAAACTTGTAGGCCGACCGCACCTTTTCGATGTCCGGTGCGGTCAGGTAGTCGAGTTTGGACATCAGGGCCGCAAAGCTGGCCGCCGCGGCATTTGCCGCAGCCGGGCTGGTCACGACCGCACCCTGCGCCTTGCGCACGCGTCGGGTGGCGGGTGGTGTCGGGCTGACGGAGGTGTTCACCCCTTGAATATAGCCTGCGCAGAAGAAAGCTGGCGCGCCATGAAAAATGGCACCCCAGGGGGTGCCATTGCACAGGCCGCAAAGGTGTTTACAGCGGTACCTTCTTGAGCATCTCGACGCCGATCTTGCCGGCGGCGATTTCGCGCAGTGCGGTGACGCCAGGCTTGTTCTTGCTTTCGATTTTCGGTGTGTGTCCCTGGCTCAGCATGCGTGCCCGGTAGGTTGCGGCCAGTACCAGCTGAAAGCGGTTCGGGATCTTCTCAAGGCAATCTTCAACGGTGATGCGGGCCATGGGCTCTCCAAAAAAGACGATGTGGACGGTCAGGGAATGTTCAGTGCCCGGAAAGTTTCGGCGCGTGCGCGTCGCTGGGCTTCAATCTTCAGGCGTTGCGCGTGCACGATGGCTTTGAGGTCGAACAACGCCCGGTCGAACAACTCGTTGATTATAACGAAGTCGAACTTCCCGACCTGTGCCACTTCGATCGCCGCATTCTGGAGTCGCAGTTCGATGGTGTCATCGGCGTCTTCTCCGCGCCGTTCGAGCCGCGCGCGCAATTCGTCCCAGCTCGGCGGCAGGATGAAGATGGAAATGGCATTGGAGAATATCGATTTGATCGCGATGGCGCCCTGAAAGTCGATCTCGAGCACCACATCCGAGCCTTCCTGCATGCGTTCGGCGATCGCGCGGCGCGATGTGCCGTAACGGTGGCCATGCACCTCGGCCCATTCGACAAAGCCGTCGGCTTGCACCATGGCGTCGAATTCGGCCGCAGCCACAAAGTAGTACTCGCGTCCGTTTTTCTCCTGTCCGCGCGGCGGGCGAGTGGTGTGGGATATGGATGGCCGCACATGCGAGTCCACTTCCATCAAGGCCTTGACCAGGCTCGATTTACCCGCACCACTGGGTGCGGCGACGACAAACAGGTTTCCGGGGTAGTCCATACGGTGTTGCTCGCCAGGCTGTTGCGACACGGTTGCCTATTCGATGTTCTGCACCTGCTCACGCATTTGCTCTATCAGCACTTTCATGTCCACCGCGATATGGGTCAGTGGCAAGGCTGCCGACTTCGCTCCCATGGTGTTGGCTTCGCGCTGCAACTCCTGAATCAGGAAGTCCAGCCGTTTGCCGACTTCGCCACCTTTGCCGATCAGCCGATCAACCTCATCCAGGTGGGATTCGAGGCGCGTCAACTCTTCGGCCACGTCGATCCGGATCGCGTAAGCGGTTGCTTCCGCCAGCGCCCGGTCCTGCGCAGCCTCTGCGGCGACGGCCCCCGGCGCGAGCGCCAGGGCTTCGTTCCAGCGCTCCAGGAAGCGCTGGCGTTGTTGCGCCACCAGTTGCGGCACCAAGGGCACGGCCTGCCGCGCGAGTTTGCGGATTTCGACCACTCGTTCCACCAGAGTCGCCGCCAATCGGGCGCCTTCGCGCTGGCGCGCCTCGAGCAACTCTTTGAGGGCCCTTTTGGCCAGTTCCAGTACGTCGGCAGACCAGTCGCGGCGCGCGCCTTGTTCCGACGCCGCCAGCCGTATTACATCGCCGACACGCAGCGCCTGCGCCTGGGGCAACCAGGCCTGCACGTTGTCCTGCACCGATGCCAGTCTCTGCAGCAGACGCACGGACGGTTCCTGCACCGGACTGGCCGACCCGGTCTCGACGCTCAGTCGCAGCTCTACCTTGCCACGTTTGAGCTGTGCGCCCAGCAGGTCGCGCAGCGCCGGTTCGCACTGGCGCATTTCATCTGGCAGGCGCAGTGTCAAGTCCAGAAAGCGGCTGTTGACGGAGCGTATTTCCAGGCCCAGCGAGCTCGCGACCGGGGTTCTGGAGTCTGGCGCCAGGGCGGTTTCGGCGGGCCGCGATTGCACCGCCGCGTATCCGGTCATACTGTAAACTGGCATGGCGTCGGTTTGGTTAATCGAATTGTTTGCCGGCGTTGCCGGGTGCATCCGGACCAGGTGCCAGACACAACTCATTTCTAAGGTATGTCCAAGGTCAAACCCGCCCCGCTGCCGCCAGATACCATCATTGGCGGATACCGCATTATCCGCAAAGTGGCGGCGGGCGGATTCGGGCTGGTCTATCTGGCGCTGGATCCCGAGGGACTGCAGGTCGCTGTCAAGGAGTATCTGCCCTCTTCGCTGGCGACCCGCGAGGCAGGGGAACTGGCTCCGACGGTGCCAGCGGAGAAGTTGTCTTTGTACCGGCTTGGATTGAAGAGCTTTTTCGAAGAAGGCCGTGCCCTGGCGCAGATTTCACATCCGTCGGTCGTGAGTGTGATGAACTTCTTCCGCGAGAATGAGACGGTCTATATGGTGATGAACTACCTGGAAGGTGCGGCCCTGCAGGATTTCATCATCACCGCGCGCGACCAGAAACAGCAAAAGGTCTTTCGCGAGTCCACCATCCGATCCCTCTTCGACGAAATCCTGCGCGGATTGCGCATCGTGCACCAACACAAGATGTTGCACCTGGACATCAAGCCGGCGAATATTTTCATCACCGACGACAACAAGTCGGTCTTGATCGATTTTGGCGCTGCGCGCGAGGTCTTGAGCAAGGAAGGCAACTTCATTCGCCCGATGTACACACCCGGTTTCGCCGCCCCCGAGATGTACCGGCGCGATTCTTCGATGGGGCCGTGGACCGACATTTATGCCATTGGCGCCTGCATTTACGCCTGTATGCAGGGTTATCCGCCCAACGAAGCACCGCAGCGCGTCGAGAAGGACCGCATCGCCACCGCGTTGACGCGATTGCGCGGCGTCTACTCGGACAACCTGATCGAGGTTGTCGAATGGTGCATGGCGCTTGACCCACTGTCGCGGCCACAATCGGTCTTTTCTTTGCAGAAGGAGCTCAGCCGGGAGGGTGAGCGCCGCTACACCAAACTCTCGGTCGCTGAAAAAGTGCGCCTGCAATTTGACACCATGGTCAGCGATACCAAGAAGAGTTCCAAAAGCGTCGCCAGCTCAGTGGCCAAGCCCAAATGAAATTCACAGTCTTCCAGGTCAGTCGCAAAGGTGGTCGCCAGCTCAATGAGGACCGGATGGGCTACAGCTACACCCGCAGTTCCGGGATACTGCTGCTGGCAGATGGTATGGGTGGCCATCCCGAGGGAGAGGTTGCGGCCCAACTCGCCTTGCAGGCAATTTCGGCGCTGTACCAGAAGGAGGCGACGCCCAAGCTTGCCGATGTCCCGGCGTTTCTGACCGCCGCCGTGATGGCGGCGCACCGGCAGATCATCAAGTACGCCATCGAAAAAGGCATGCTGGATACGCCCCGCACGACCGTGGTTGCCGCGGTGGTGCAGGATGGTTCGGCGTACTGGGTGCACTGCGGCGATTCGCGCCTGTACCTCGTGCGCGAAGGGCAGTTGGTGGTGCGCACGCGCGACCATTCCTACATGGAGCAGCCGCCACAGGGCCACAGCCCGTCCCGCTCGGCGGAACGCCTCAACCGCAATATCCTGTACACCTGCCTGGGGTCTCCGACCAAGCCCGTGTTCGATATCTCCGGACCCACGCCACTGCAACACGGCGACAAGATCCTGCTTTGTTCGGATGGTTTGTGGGGCAGTCTGGACGATGCCGACATCGTGCGCCAGCTCAGTGCGAGGGCGGTTGGCATGGCGGTGCCCGATCTGGTGGAGAGCGCCTTGCAACGCGCCGGCGCGACCAGCGACAACGTGACAGTGATTGCGATGGATTGGGAGACTCCCGACGAATTTGAAACCACCAACGGCAGCGTGTCAACCGACCAGATGCAGGAAGGCGCGTTTGCCAGCACCGTTCAGTCGGGCGGTCTGGAGGCGGGCGAGGACGAGCTTGACGATGCGGCCATCGAGCGCTCCATTGCCGAGATCAACGACGCCATCCGGCGCACTGCCGCCAAGCGCCGCTAGTCGGCCAGCCTTACCCTGAGCAGTCCTGGCCGCTGGCCGGCAGGTCCCGCGTCTTTTTCCATTGGAGAGACTATTGTGAGCAATTACCAACGCAGCGGCGGTCGTGCGGCCGACCAGATGCGCGCAATACGGCTGACGCGCGCCTACACCATCCATGCCGAGGGGTCGGTGCTGGTGGAGTTCGGCGACACCAAGGTGCTGTGTACCGCCTCGGTGGAGGAGAAAGTGCCTGGCCACAAACGCGGCAGCGGCGAGGGCTGGGTCACGGCCGAATACGGCATGCTGCCGCGCGCCACCCATACCCGGTCCGAGCGCGAAGCCGCGCGCGGAAAGCAGAGCGGACGCACACAGGAGATTCAGCGCCTGATCGGACGTTCGCTGCGTTGTGTGTTCGACCTCAAGAAGCTGGGTGAACGCACGATACAAATCGATTGCGATGTGTTGCAAGCCGATGGTGGCACGCGCACCGCCAGCATCACTGGCGCCTTCGTCGCGGCGCAGGACGCCGTCAGCACGCTCATCGCACAGGGAAAACTCGGCGTCTCGCCGATCCTGGCGCCTGTGGCCGCGGTCTCGGTCGGCATCCTGCACGGCACGGCCCTGCTCGACCTTGAGTACGTCGAAGATTCGGCCTGCGACACCGACATGAATGTGGTGATGACCGGGATTGGCCATTTCGTCGAGGTGCAGGGCACGGCGGAAGGCGCCGCATTTTCACGCGCCGAGATGGACCAGTTGTTGTCGCTGGCCGAAAAAGGTATTGGCGAGTTGATGGCGTTGCAACGCCAATGCCTGGCGCCGTGAATCCGACCATCGTCCTGGCGTCAAACAACCCAGGCAAACTCGACGAGTTGCAGGCCATGCTGCAGCCGCTCGGGCGGACGCTGGTGCGCCAGTCTGAGTTGGGAATTCCAGAGGCGCCGGAACCCCACCGCACGTTTGTGGAAAACGCCCTGGCCAAGGCGCGCCATGCCGCGCTGCTCAGTGGCCTGCCAGCGCTGGCCGATGACGCCGGTCTGTGTGTGGATGCCTTCGGCGGTCAACCGGGCGTGGACACCGCCTACTACGCCACCCGCTTCGGTTATCCCAAGGGGGACGACAACAATGTGCTGGCCTTGCTCGAACAGATGCGCAACGTGGAGAACCGCCGCGCGGCGCTGGTCTCAACCCTGGTGGCATTGCGCAGCGCCGACGATCCGGAGCCACTCATCGCGACGGGCCGCGTGGAGGGGCTAATCACGCGTGAACCGATCGGCAGCAATGGTTTTGGCTTTGACCCGGTGATGTGGATCGCCGAGTTCGGGCAGACCTTTGCACAACTGCCGGTGGAGCTGAAAAACGCCCACAGCCATCGCGGTCGCGCGGCGCGCCTGATGCTGCAGTTGATGCGCGAACGCTGGTCCTGAAGCATGTCCCGTGCCGACCTCGTGCACTACATGCGCCCGGGCAGTTTGCAGCTGGCCGCGCTGCCGCCGCTGTCTTTGTACGTGCATCTTCCCTGGTGCATTCGCAAATGCCCCTATTGCGACTTCAACTCGCATGAAATGCGCGCCACCGACTTGCCCGAGACTCGCTACCTGGATGCGCTGGTGGCCGACCTGGACGCCAGCCTGGAACTGGTCTGGGGACGCACCGTGCACAGCGTATTCATCGGTGGCGGCACGCCGAGCCTGTTCTCGCCACAAGCCATCGACCGCCTGCTGGGCGACATCCGCGCCCGAGTGCGCCTGACGCCAGACTGCGAGATCACCCTGGAGGCGAATCCAGGCACCTTTGAGCGGGACCGGTTTCGCGCTTTTCGCAGCGCCGGGGTGACGCGACTGTCGATCGGCGTACAGAGTTTTCACGACGCCCACCTGACGGCGCTCGGGCGCGTGCACGACAGCGCGCAGGCGCTGGCTGCCGTGCGCGAAGCCGCGTCGGTGTTTGACACCTTCAACATCGACCTCATGTACGCGCTGCCGGGCCAGACCCTGGACGGGCTGCGTGCCGACATCGCACAGGCGCTGGAACTGGGCAGCCCGCACCTGTCGATTTACCACCTTACCGTCGAGCCCAACACCTACTTCGCCAAGTTCCCGCCGAAGTTGCCCGACCAGGATCTGGCCTACGAGATGCTCGACTGCATCACCGAGGCGAGCGGCGCGGCCGGGTTGCAGCGCTACGAGGTTTCGGCCTATGCGCGGGACGGCCATCGCTGTTGGCACAACCTCAACTACTGGCAGTTCGGCGATTACCTCGGCATTGGCGCCGGCGCGCACGGAAAACTGAGCTTTGCGCACCGGGTCGTGCGCCAGGTGCGCCACCGCGATCCGCGGCTGTACATGGAAAAGGCCATGGCTGGCAGCGCCGTGGCCAGCAGCGAGGAAGTGGCACGCGCCGACCTGCCGTTCGAATTCATGCTCAATGCATTGCGGTTGAAGGAAGGATTTGCGCTGGCGCATTTCACCGAGCGCACCGGCCTGCCGATGACTGCGATTGAGGCCGCCCTGGTGCAGGCCGAATCGCGCGGCCTGATCGAGCGCAGCCTGTCGCGCGTGACGCCGACCGCGCACGGCTACGATTTCCTCAACGACCTGCAGTCGCTGTTCCTGACGGCGGCGCGTTGAGTTGGCCTGGGCACTGTCAGGCTTTCAGCGCGACCCCGATCACGATCAGGACCGCATAGTCCTGCTGCATGCAGCCGGGAACCAGCGGCGTCTTCCCCCCGGGCTCGACCGGAGACCCCGTTCGTGCCTTGTCTGGCGGGCATGACGTGTCGCCATTGGCGGGGGTATAGCGGGCTGACCGGCAACCCAGGTGTGTCACGTCGTACAGCGTGGCGCGGTCGCCGGGTTCCCGTCGGCGGTCGCCGTTCGGTCGGCCGGATGGATGGATGGTGAGCGAGGTCACCAGCTCGCGTTCTCCAGTGACAAGGTATCTCCCTGAGCCGGCCGGAAACTGCGGCGGCTCCATGATCAGGCCGTGTTCTTCGAGCCACCAGTCCTGGCTGTCGAACTTCCAGCCGTCCGGGGCGACGCCGCCACTTTTCAGCAGTTGCGGGAATCGCCCCAGCGCCACGCACCGTGACGGGCGCTGGCCGACCATGCGCTGCATGAATGCAAGCGGCAACATCACGATGGTCATGCTGCCGTCGCGCTGCCACTGCCGGACGGCGCGCGCGTGAGTCAGGCTGGCACACCGAGCGCCGCGAAGTGCACCACCCATTCGCGCGCTGCATCGACGCCGACCAGAGCCGACGCTTCGTCGTCGTAGAAGGCGCCGACCCCGCACACTCCCAGGCCGAGCGCGCCAGCGGCAAGGTAGAGACGTTCCCCGACGAGCCCGGCTTCGATGAAGCCGTGGCGCCAGGCGCGCGCCGGCCCGAGCGGCTCGGCCAACAGCGTCGCGCGGTCGAGCGACAGCACAAAGACCACCGCGGCATCGCCGATGACGTCCTGGTCGAGCGCGGCGGCGCGCTGGCGCCTGCGCTGCGCCTCGCCGTGCACGACGCGCCGTTGCAGCGACCGGGCGGCGGCATCGTGGCGCCACGAGGCGGGTTCCAGGTCCTCGACGGCGGCCGTCAGCACGTCCACGCGCACCGCCGTGGACAAAACGGCAGGTGCCGAGGTCATCGCCGCCAGGATGTCTGCCAACGCCTGCTGGCTGATGGGCACGCTGGAGAAGCGGCGCACGGAGCGGCGCCGGGCGATGACTCCCCGCCAGTCGGCGTGCAGGGAGCGCGCGTCGGGAAGCGCGTAGTTCGCCGCGGCCGGAACCTTGGGCGGCGTGGTCGGCTGGGTCGTCGGCGCTGCAGTCGCAAGTCCGCCGCCGTGGCCCGTGCCGGTGGCAGTGCCCGCGCGCAGCGAAGTGGCGAGTTGCATGGCGTGCGTGAGCCCGAGCGGTGTCGGCCCAGCGCCCGTCATGTCCGGCAGCGCACTCGTCAACAGCGCCGGTCCCAGCGCCATCTGCCAGCCGGTCGCAACCTGAGTTGGCGTCGACACCGCAGACACGCCGGGCGCCGGGGCCGGTGCCAGGGCCGCGACGGCCAGCACGGCTTCGCGCCGCAATTCCAGGG
>ENA-ORBV01015967-ORBV01015967.1-microbial-mat-metagenome-genome-assembly--contig:-NODE-15967-length-10965-cov-3.738887_pt1 | contig 10965 bp, 7 predicted proteins | sample MGYA00237777_ERZ505514 | MGnify/ENA primary metagenome ERZ505514 (study PRJEB26160, sample SAMN06269048) | microbial mat metagenome | isolation source: Oligotrophic lake microbial mat | place...
GAACAAGCGCGCCCGGCGGCTGGGCTGGATGCGAGACAACGATGTCGCGCGCGCGATCGACCATCACCGCTGCAGCGAAGACGCCCTGAGCCTGCCGATGCAGCAGCGCCAAGGCCGGATAGGAAAAATCCCGTGAGTGCGCGGTGTCCGCGCCATCTACAATGATCTGCCGCGCGACGGCAAGCCGGTCCTGCTCCGGATAGGGCAAGGGCTGCGAAGTGACGAGGTGGGTGAACGCGATCGCGCAGACCACGCTGCCAAGCATGATCCCGAGCGCAACGACTACCAGCGCGAATACAGCCTTTGCGCGCGCAAGGCGGACGAAGGCCTGGTGCAGGACGAGCCTGATCGACATGCTCGACTCCGCTTGGAAGGATAGGAAATCCAATCATCCTGCCCCGCCAAGGATACGCCCGCTCGGCAAGCCGTGCTGCGCCCTTGGCGGGAAAAGACCGGACATCCCGGGAAAGACCGGAGGAAAGACCGGACAGCCAGGAATTGCCTAAGGTACGAAGGCAACTGCATCGAGAAGGATCAGGCGGCCGGTGAAGTCGACCAGGCTCATGTCGACGGCCTGGGTCAGCGCGAGTAACGCCGCATTGGAATCGACCGTCCCAAAGTCCGCCTTTCAAATGTCCTCAATGTTGCGCTAGTCAGCCTCAGTGCGCAGCGCGGTTTGGAGATCGTGCGCATTGCCGGGGCCGATGGATGTTTACATGCGTGTCCTTACCGAGATGTGGGCGTCCAACGTCGCTCTGCGCTGGTCCGCCGGCAGCCGTCGCGGCGTTACCGAGGACGGACGTCAAGGTCAAATAGTGGCTACGCGGATTGGCCCGTCCCGCAGTCAACGCATGCACTGAGCATCGCAACCACCAGCATCCGGGCCCGGGCTGACCGAGCGTTCGGCGCTCACCGAATCGATCACCTCACCACGGCGGAATCATGGGGTGTCCGATGCCACAGCGTCCGATGCCACAGCCGTACCACACGTCCGGTGCCACACGGCGTCTTGGAGGCGCGTTTGATCTCTGCTGCGCACCGGCATTGACGCCCCCGCGCACACTGCACATGATCCTCGGTCACTCGCAAGCTTCGGTCCAAAAAATGCGTACGCTGGTTTCCCTGCTGTTCGTGATCGTCATGTTGATCTCGATCGAATCTGCGCCTGCGCAAAGCTCATCCGTTCCTGCGGCTGACGCCCAGCGGGTAGCCACCGCGGCAGAGAAACTGCGTGTGGTCACACGCAATCTGGAGCCGTTTTCCTTCGAGAAGGGTGGGCGTCGCGTGGGTTTCGCCGCGGAGCTTTGGGATAGGCTGGCTCGCGAGAGCGGCCTCGAATACGACGTGACGGTGGTTGGGACCGCGCAGGAGATCATCGACGCCGTCCACAACAAGACTGCCGACGTGGGTGTCGGCGCTTTGAGCGTGACTGCCAAACGTGAGGCCGTGATCGACTTCTCGCAGCCATTTTATGAATCGGGGCTGCAGGTGCTGGTGGACGGCAGTAGCGCGAGTTTTGCAGACAACATCCGCGATCTCTTGAAGAACTTATTCAGTTGGCAGTTAATCGGCGCATTCGCACTGCTGATCGCCACCATGGTCATCATTTCGCATCTGGTGTGGCGCTTCGAGCACAAGATCAATCCGGAGATGTGGCCGCAGGATTACCGCCAGGGAATTTGGGAATCGTTCTGGTGGACGATCAGCACCCTGCTGGTCGGCGGCGCGGACAACAAGGGGCCGGTGGGTGTCGGCGGGCGCATCGTGGCGGTCATGTGGATGCTGCTCAGCATCGTGCTGGTAGCGCTGCTGACGGCTTCATTCACCACCACACTGACCATCAACACGCTGAAGGGCGACATCAGCGGTCCGAACGATCTGCCGGGGCGCAAGGTCGCAACGGTAAAAGGCAGCACCGCAGAATCCTGGCTGACGGCAAACAACGCCATTGTGCGCCCTCTTGGATCAGTCGCGGAATGCATAACTGCACTGCGCCAGGGCAAAGTACAAGCCGTCGTCTACGATGCTCCCATTCTCATGTACGAGGCTGCGAAGTTAGGCGACGACAAGCTGCAACTGGTCGGTCCCGTGTTCCAGAGACAGAACTACGCATTCGCGATCCAGCAGGACAGTCGCTTGCGCGAGCAACTCAACCGGGGACTGCTCAAGATCAGCGAGAGCGGCGTGGAATCCGAGTTGCGCGCAGAGTACTTTGGACGCGAACACTGAGACTCGACCAGATGCGACAATGCTGGAACGCGCGGCTCCCGGCGCAATGGCAGCAGCGTGGGAACCCACTTGGGTTGTTCGACAGGCCTACGCCGCCTTATGGCAGACAATCCCCGTATTGAGCAGTCCAGGCCATACCACGATCTGGTGTGGCACGACGGGGCGCTCTACGGCGGCAACGACTACGGACTTTGGTGGCTGAAGGAGGGAAGGATGGTGCCGATCGAGCTACCAGATGAGATCCGCCTCTGCGCCGGCCACCTGGCCGCGCACGACGGAGTGCTGCTGATGGCAGGGGCGTTCGGAGCCGCGTACCTCGAAGGCGGTCGCTGGACGCTGCTGTTCAACACGTTCTAGAAACCTCAGTTGACCGCTTCTCGATACCCATAGCGCCATGATTCTTATGAATTTTTAGACGCTCCCGTCGTTCACCTATTGGGTGAGTGCGCTACGGGGCAGGATGGTCACGGTTCTGACGGCGCATGGCGGCGTTGCAACTCGTTGGAATAGAAGAGCTATTCCTCCGGCCTGCAAGCTTAGCTTGCAGTCGTTCAAGCCGGCGCGCGGCATGCCGCGCAAGCTTGCCGGCTTTCACCCTCGTTGCGCCTTGCCCTGCACCCCCACAACCGCAGACTCTGCCCCGTCCAACTGAGGTTTCTAGTCACTAAGCGGTTGAGTCTTGACAAATCTTGCGAAGACTTGTTGCCTGTTTGGTTCCGGCTCGTCCGGCTTAGGTTGAATCAGGCGCTCCTAATTTACGGAAATCTGCGAAATCTGCGAAATCTGCGAAATCTGCGCATGAAAAATGCTTTTGCTGCTACCCCGCCCCTCAACTTGGATAGCCAACCTTGGACTTCCTGCAGATCCTGATCCTGGCATTGGTCCAGGCATTGACTGAATTTCTTCCGATCTCGAGCTCGGCCCATCTGTTCCTGGCCGGTGAGTGGCTGGGCTGGGGCTACCAGGGGCTGATCTTCGATCTCGGCCTGCACCTCGGGACGCTGGTGGCGGTGCTGATCTACTTCCGCGAAGACTGGCTTCGGCTCGGGCGAGCGGCCTTCGCCTGGCGTCCCGGGCGCCCGCTCGATGACGACCAGCGCATGCTCTTTGGGCTGGCACTGGCGACCATTCCGGGCGGCATTGCGGCGTTGCTGCTCGGCGACGAGAACGCCGTTGCCCTGCGCAATTACCTGGTGATCGGCATCACCCAGATCGTCTTCGGCACGCTGCTGCTGGTGGCCTTTGCGCGCGCTTCGAGCGCAACCCGTGGCGAACGCTCGCTGTCGATCCGCGACGCCGTGCTGATTGGTTTTGCACAGGCGCTGGCACTGATTCCGGGCGTGTCGCGCTCTGGCATCACCATGAGCGCGGGTCTGCTGCTCGGCCTCGAACGCCAGGCAGCAGCACGCTTCTCATTCTTGCTCGCGGTGCCGATCACCACCGCGGCGGCGCTGCACGGGGTGTTGGGGCTGCTGCAAGGTGATGGTGGGGTCGATGCACAGAGCTTCTGGATCGGCGCCGTCATCAGTGCCGTCGCCGGCTACGGCTGCATTCATTTCTTCCTGAGCATCATCCGCCGCGTCGGCGTGCTGCCGTTCTTCCTCTATCGCGTGGTGCTCGGCGTGGTATTGCTGGCGCTGTTCGCGTTCGGCGTGCAAACGCAGGCGTAGGCCCCCCCCAGCGCAGACTCGAAGCTTGAGAGGAAGCTTTAAAAGCGATCCGAGAATGGTCGAAAACGGCCGCCACAAGGACTTCCGGCGCACTCGCGAGGAAAGCCCGACAGGCCCGCGATCAGGCATCCTCGCGCCAACCTGGATCGAGCCCCGACGAATGGCCCTGCAAGCGCTGTTGCAACCAGATGTCCGGCGCCGTGAGTTCTGGGCCTGGGCGCTTTACGATTTCGCCAACTCAAGCTACACGACGGTGGTCTCTACCGCCGTCTTCAACGCCTATTTCGTAGCCACGGTCACCCGCGGCGAAGCCTGGGGTACCTTGTTGTGGACGACGGCGCTGTCGTTTGCGGCCGCGGTGGTGATGTTGCTCGGCCCGATCGCAGGAGCGGCCGCGGATCTCAATGGGCGCAAGAAACCCTATCTGGCGATCAGCACGGTCGCCTGCATTCTCGGCACGCTCGGATTGATGTGGGTCGGGCCTGGAGATGTCGCGCTCGCTGTGTTTTTCGTGGTCATCTCGGCCATCGGCTTTGGCCTCGGTGAGGGCTTGATCGGCGCCTGGCTGCCCTTGCTTGCGCGCCCGCACGCGCTCGGCCGATTGTCTGGCTATGGCTGGGCGCTCGGTTATGCCGGCGGCCTCGCGGCGCTGGCGCTGTGCCTCGGCTACATCCAGTACAAAGAGGCCGGGGGGGCGACCGCAGCCGAGTTCGTACCCGGCTGCATGTTGATCACGGCGGTGTTTTTTGGCTTGGCTGCGCTGCCGAGCTTCGTCCTGCTCAAGGAACACGCGAATCCGCAGCGCGCGCCCGGTGCGCTGCTCGAACTCGCATTCGGGCGCATTCGCCAGAGCTGGCGCGACAGCGCGCAGTTCGTGGATCTGCGGCGAATGCTGATCGCGATCGCGGGCTACCAGTCCGGTGTCGCTGTGGTGGTGGCGCTGGCAGCGGTATACGCGCAGCAGGCGATGGGCTTCGATTTCGTCGATACGCTCCTGCTGGTTATCGCGGTAAACGTGACCGCGGCGATCGGTGCATTTTTCTTCGGCCGTGTGCAGGACCGCATCGGCCACCGACGCGCGCTGCAGTTCGCGCTGGTGGCCTGGATCATCATGGTGCTGCTGGCCTTTTTTGCGACCACGCGACCCTTGTTCTGGCTGGCCGCAAATATTGCCGGGCTCGCCATGGGCGCGTCGCAGTCGGCCGGCCGCGCGATCATCGGCTACCTGGCGCCGCCAGAGCGCGTCGCCGAGTGTTTCGGACTTTGGGGCCTGGCCGTGCGGCTGGCGAGCATCATCGGACCGATCAGCTATGGCCTGGCGACGGTAGCCTTCGCCGGCAATCATCGCCTCGCAATGCTATGCACCGGCGTGTTCTTCATCTTCGGGCTGATCGTGGTCAGCGGCGTCGATGTCGAGCGCGGCCGCGCGCGCGCGCTGGTTGGGTGAGTGCTCGCTGCGGACGTGCCTTTAGTTTTTCGACGCAAAGGGACGCAAAGGGAGCAAATGAACCCTGGGCTGGATTTGCGTCCTTTTGCCCCCTTTGCGTTCCTTTGCGTCGAGATAAACCAGGCAACAGAAGGAGCGCAGATGATCCACCACCCGGAAATCCCCACTCGCGAGCGTTTGATCTTCGCGCTCGATGTGGCCGATGCGGCTGCCGCGCGTGACTGGATCGCGCGTCTCGGTGATGCGGTCTGGCACTACAAGATCGGGCTCGAGTTGCTCGCGAGTGGCGAGTATTTCGAGTTACTCGCCGAGCTCAAGGCCGCCGGCAAGCGCGTGTTTGCTGATCTGAAGCTGCACGATATTCCGGCCACGGTCGCGGCTGCAGTGGCCGGGCTGGCGCGGCATGCGCCGGATCTGTTGACTGTGCACGCCTATCCGGCCGCGATTGCCGCTGCGGCGCAGCATGCCGGCAACACGCGCTTGCTGGCAGTCACCGTACTGACCAGCATGGACGCAGGCGATTTGCGCGCGAGCGGCGTGCCCGGTGACGTCGAGAGCGTGGTTTCGCTGCGCGCGCGCGGAGCCATCGAAGCGGGCGCCGCAGGGCTCGTGTGTTCGGGCCTGGAAGCCCGGCGTCTGCGCGAGGAACTCGGCTCGACCCCTCTGATCGTATGCCCGGGCATCCGCGCCGATTCGAGCGCGGACGATCAGGCGCGCACCGTGAACGCGGCCCAGGCCATAGCCTACGGCGCCGATTACATCGTGGTCGGCCGCCCGATCCGCAACGCCGCCGATCCCGTGTATGCGGCCACCGCCATGCAATCGACCATCGATCGCCTACTAACCTCATCTATTGACTTAGGAATGTAGGCTAAGTTACTCTCGCATCACAAGAAACACCGGCGATTACCAGCCAGCGCAGGACGCGCTAATAACTACAAGGCCGGAAAGGCCACTCAGCCAAGGCGGAGGTTACCCACTCCGCCTTTTTTCTTTTGTGGGATCGGCTTTGTGGGATCGGCTTTGTGGGAGCAGCTTTGTGGGAGCGGCTATAGCCGCGATCTTTTGCTCCTGTTTTTGCTTCTGCTTCCAACGGCAAATGAAGCCTCGCGGCCATGACCGCTCCCACGAAAAGCAAAAGGCGGGCATCCAAGCCCCCATTCCGCAGCGCAATTCCGTTTCTTCACGCTGACTTGATGCGCGTCCGAGGTGTGTTGGCGTTTGCCAGCGGCGAGAAAGCCGGGCTAGAGTGCGGGTCCGTCCGACCTGATCCAAATTTTCCTGCGGTCCGAGACGCTTGGCCCTTGCGCCGACGTCGCGGTCAGCTTGCGATTCGATCGCGTCCCCGTCGCTCCAATCACTTTGAGGAAGCCACCATGTCTTTTCGTTATTCGCTGATCGCCCTCGCGCTTAGCTGCGCTCTGCTGGGCGGTTGCGACAAGAAAGAAGAAGCCGCTGCATCGGCCGCTGCACCGGCCGAGGCCGCCAAGAGCGCCGTGGTCGTCAATGCGGGCGCCGCCGATGCGCTGCAGGCGCAGGTGCAGGCGTTCAAGAGCAACGATCTGAAGTCGCTGCTCACTTCCGCACTGCCGCCGAAGGAAATCGAGCGCATGCGCAGCGAGTGGGAGGAGAAGCGCAAGGAAGCGGTCACCGACGAAGAGCGCAAAGAATTCGCCGAGAGCTGGGGCAAGATCACTGCGCCAGATGGCGTCGACAAGATCATGGCCGAGATCGAGCCGCAACTCGTCGAGATGAAGCCGCAGATGGCTGGCCTGATCGCGATGATGCAGGGCATGGGCACGATGAGCATCCAGCAGAGCGCCGAGCTCACTGCCGAGCAGAAAACCCAGGCGACGCAGTTCATGAACGGGCTCGGCGGCTGGATGACCAAGACTGATTTCACCGACCCGGCGCTCATGCGTACGTCGTTGACCGCGCTCGCCGAGGGTCTGCGCGCGACCGGCATCACCAGCATCGATGACGTCAATGCGCTGAGCTTTGATCAGTTGCTCGATAAGGCCGGCCCGGCGTTTGCGGGCGTCAAGAATGCGCTTACCGCCTATGGCTTCTCGCTCGATCAGATCGCCCAGAGCGTGAAGGCCGAAGTGGTCTCCGAGACCGGCGATACCGCCAAGCTCAAGGTGAGCTACGATCTGTTTGCCTCGCCGCTCAGCTTCGAGAGTGAGATGAAGAAGGTTGACGGCCGCTGGTACGGCAAGGACATGCTCGCTCAGATGGAAAAGGCGGCTGCCGAGAAGCTCGCGGAAGAAAATGCGCCGCAGGAGCCGGCGGTCGCCGAAGGCGAAGACGCGGCCGAGGACGAGGACGAGGCTCCCGCGGAGCCGGAATCCTGATCGAGCACGCGAAGCCGTTGCTTCTTCGAGGTAGGTCATGTTGCTCGCGCAGCGAGCGACTTGACGCGGATAGCCGTCAAGTAGGCCGCTGTCGCGGCCAACATGACCTACAGGTTCATGGCTGGTGCGCAGTTTCGGCCGGAACTGGGATCCTTTAGTTTAATGACCGACACTCTGACCGTCCGGGCGCCCTGGTTCCGACGCGCGCAACTGGCGCTGGTCGACCTCTTGCTGCGCCCTTTTCTCAAGCTGACGCTGATCACGCCGGAACCGGAAAAGCCGCCGTTTGATCCGGCGCATCCGGTCTGCTACCTGCTCGACCGCAACGGCATGTCGAACCTGGCCATTCTCGATCGCGCGTGCCGCGAAGCCGGCTGGCCGCGGCCAATCGACCCGCTGCCGCTGGCAAGTGCGAGCCGCCCGCCGCGTGCAGTGTTCGCGCTCGAGAAACGCCAGGGCTGGCTGCTCAACCGGCGGCGCACCTTCAGCGATCGCACCGAACGCCTCGAGCGCCTGCTGACGGCCATCCGGCGCGACCCGGAAGTGCAGCTGCAGATGGTCCCGGTGTCGATTTTCGTCGGCCGCGCGCCGGACCGCAGCGCCGGTTGGTTCAAGGTGCTGTTCAGCGAGAACTGGGTGGTGGTCGGACGCTTCCGCCGACTGCTCGCGATCCTCTTCAACGGTCGCAACACGCTGGTTCAGTTCAGCGCGCCGGTTCTGCTCGGCGCGTCCGGACCGGATTCGGACGATCTCAAACGCGCCGCACACAAGCTCTCGCTGGTGATGCGCGTGCACTTCCGACGCATCCGTGCGGCCGTGATCGGTCCCGATCTCTCGCATCGGCGCACCCTGGTCAACGATGTGCTGCGCAGCGATGCCGTGCGTCAGGTGATCACGGCGCAAGGCGCCAAGGAGAAGGGCGGTATCAGTGCCGCGCGGCAGAAAGCCGAGGCCTACGCGCGCGAAATCGCTGCCGACTACTCGCATCCGGTCGTGCGCTCGGCGTCCTTCATCCTGCAAGGCTTCTGGAATCGCATATTCGACGGCATCACCATGAATCACTTCGATGCCTTCCGCCAGCAGGCGCCAGGTTTCGAAGTCGTCTATGTGCCCTGCCACCGCAGCCACCTCGACTATCTGGTGTTGTCCTACTTGCTCTATCGCAACGGCCTGGTACCGCCGCACATCGCGGCCGGCGTGAACCTCAATCTGCCGATCGTCGGGCCGATTCTGCGCCGTGGTGGCGCGTTCTTTCTGCGTCGCAGCTTCAAGGCCAACGCGCTGTACTCGGCGGTCTTCAGCGAATACGTGAGCCAACTCATCCGCCAGGGTGTTGCGCTCGAGTACTTCATCGAGGGCGGCCGCAGCCGCACCGGTCGGCTGATGCCGGCGCGCGCGGGTCTGCTGACGATGACCGTGCGTGGATACTTGCGTGACCACGCACGGCCGGTGCTATTCCAGCCCGTCTACATTGGCTACGAGAAGCTCGCCGAAGGCAAATCCTATCTGGGCGAGTTGTCCGGCCAGCCGAAGAAAAAGGAATCCTGGCTTGGCCTGATTCGCTCGCTCCGCGTACTGCGCAATCGCTATGGCCGCGTCGTGGTCAATTTCGGCGAACCAATCGAGCTGACGAAAGTCCTCGATGCGCATGCGCCGGGCTGGAATCAACAGACCGTTCCTCAGGAAGAGCGGCCGACGTGGTTCCCGCCGGTGATCGACGATCTCTCCAAGCGCATTTTGGAGAACATCAACCGCGCGGCCGACGTCAATCCGGTGGCGCTGCTCGCACTGGTCATTCTGGGCACGCCCAAGCATGCGATTGGCGAGGCCGATCTGATCGCGCACTTGCAGCTGTTCCTCGACCACCTGAGCGAACAACCCTTTGGTACGCGCGTCACCCACACTTCGATGTCGCCGCCAGAGATCATTGCGTACGGCGAAGGAATGGCCTGGATCCGGCGTATCCGCCACCCGCTCGGCGATGTGCTCTCAGCCGAGGGTGATCCCGGGGTGATGCTGTCTTTCCATCGCAACAACGTGATGCACGTGTTCGCCGCCGTGTCCTGGGTGGCCTGCTGCATGCTCAATACGCGGCGGCTGTCGCGCCAGGGGCTGATGCGGCTCGGGCGCATGGTCTATCCCTTCCTCAAGACCGAGTTGTTCCTGCCCTGGGATGCCGATGGCTTCGCTGCGCAGATTGAAGGCGCGATCGCGTTCCTGGGTCGCCGCGGCCTGGTCAATGTCGATACGGAGGGCGGCTGGATCTCGCGACCGGTCGATGGCGGCGATGCCTTCTTCGGCTTGCGCGTTCTGGCCCACAGCCTGCTGCAGACGTTCCAGCGTTACTACGTGGTGATCGCGATTCTGTCCAAGAACGGTCCCGGCACGCTCTCGGCCGGCGAGCTGGAGACCTTGTGCCATCTGACCGCCCAGCGCATGGCGCTGCTGCACGAGCTCTCTGGCCCCGAGTTCGGCGATCGCGCCCTGTTCAAGAGCTTCATCCAGATGCTGCGCGCGCAGGGCATCGTCAGCAGCGACGACAAAGGCAAACTCGTCTTCGCGCAGGAGCTCAATCAGCTCGGCGCCGACGCCCGCATCATTCTCTCGCGCGAACTGCGCCAGGGCATCGTCGCGATCACACCGGAAGCCCGCGCCGCCCTTGCCGCGCCGAGCAGCGAAGCCCCAGCGCTGATCGAGCCCCCCGAACCCGCCGAATCATCCGCCGAAGCCAAAGCGCTGCTGGCCCCGCCAGCGAGCGCGCCGTCACAGCAGGGGAGCGATCCGTGACCCGCGCTCCGCTCGCCCAAGTTTCGCGGGAGAAGGCCAAAGCCTTCTTACACAAAACGCACAAAGTGGAGCGAAACCAGGAGCGCACATAAAAAGCGATCGATGAGATGTCTGATTAGGCGTTTTATGTGCAGGCTTCGAAGCTTCATTTTGTGCATTTTGTGTAAAGATGCCTTTGGCGCTCGTACGAACCGCAACCATGCTCAACCCCATTGTCTATGCGATCCCGGTGTTTTTTGCGCTGATGGCGATCGAGTGGTGCGTCGCGTATCGGCGCGGGGTGCGGGCGTTTCGGTTGGGGGATACGGTCAGCAGTGTCGGCCTCGGTGCGATCTCGCAGGTCACCGGGTTGTTCTCCAAGGCGATCAATTTCGGCATCTACGTGCTCGCCTTCGAAAGCTTGCGGATCACGACGTTGCCGCAGGACGCCTGGTGGGTGTGGGCGCTCGGCCTACTGATCTACGACTTTCTCTATTAC
>ENA-ORBV01015968-ORBV01015968.1-microbial-mat-metagenome-genome-assembly--contig:-NODE-15968-length-10964-cov-4.229999_pt1 | contig 10964 bp, 10 predicted proteins | sample MGYA00237777_ERZ505514 | MGnify/ENA primary metagenome ERZ505514 (study PRJEB26160, sample SAMN06269048) | microbial mat metagenome | isolation source: Oligotrophic lake microbial mat | place...
CGCCTTAGTCTCGTGGGCTCGGAGATGTGTATAAGAGACAGGCGTTGCTCACCACCACCATGCCGTACATGAAGGTGGTGATCGACACGCTGAAGGAAAAAGGCCTGCGCGACGACTACATCGTGCTGGTCGGTGGTGCGCCGTTGAATGAAGAGTTTGGCAAGGCGGTTGGTGCAGACGCCTATTGCCGCGATGCCGGCATTGCCGTGGAGACTGCCAAGACCCTGATCGCCGCGCGGCGCGCGGCGCGTTAGGTCACGGCGCAGCCACCATGGGCGCGAGTGCGTCGACCCTGGTGATCGCCTGCGGGGCGCTGGCGCATGAGATTGTGGCCTTGCGCCGCATCAACCAGTGGCCGCACCTTGAAGTGCAGTGCCTTCCTGCGGAGTTGCACAACCGGCCGGAAAAAATCCCGGCGGCGGTGCGCGCAAAGATTCAGGCCAATCGGGGCCGGTTTGCGTCGATGTTTGTAGCGTACGCCGACTGCGGTACCGGTGGTCTGCTTGATGTGGTGTTGCAGGAAGAACAGGTGGAGCGTTTGCCCGGTGCCCATTGTTATGAATTTTTTGCCGGCAGCGCGGCATTTGCCGAACTCGCCGACGCCGAGCCCGGCACGTTTTACCTGACCGATTTCCTGGCCACCCATTTCGAGCGGCTGGTCTGGCACGGCCTGGGTATCGACCGGCATCCGGAGTTGTTGCCGATGTATTTTGGCAACTACCGGCGCCTGGTGTATCTGGCGCAACGGGAGGCACCGGAAACGTTGCAGGTTGCGCGTGCGGCGGCAGAGCGTTTGGGCCTGGAGTTTGGCTACCGGTTTACCGGTTATGGTGAATTGGCGCACAGTTTGCGCCGAGCCAGTGAAGGAGTGGTGTTTTGGCAAAGCTGATCGTGATTTCCTGGCGCGACGTACCGGCCCAGGTACTGGTCAAGTCCGGGCGGGAAACCGCCAAGGTGCAGTTGTCGCACCGCTTCCAGGAGGCGGTGGACCGTGCCGCCATGCGTGCTGGCAAGTCCGGCTCCGACGCTTACCTGGCGGACTGGAAACGCAGTGAGCCACGCCGCTGTGGCGATGACCTGCAGGCCGAAGCCAACACCGAGGCGGCGCGTATCGAGGCGCAGTATTCCGACGCCGACCTGTTGCGGCTGATCCGCGCGCACGGCCTGGAAGACCCGACCGGCCGGGCCGTTCCACCAAGCGGGACGGAGAGCGCCTGATGTATTTGATGCGCGGCTGGTCGGTGCGCCATGCACGCGGCCTGGAGGTCTTTTACGCCGCGTTCGAACGGGTGCTGGTGGCTCTGCACCCGGTCTTCAAGGCAATCGGTTACCAGCGCCTCGAAAAGCCGGTTGCCGGTGTGGAAAAGCTGGTCAAGGGTTTTCTGTTCGATTGCCAGATGTGTGGGCAATGTGCGCTCAGTTCCACCGGCATGTCGTGCCCGATGAACTGCCCCAAGAACCTGCGCAACGGCCCGTGTGGCGGTGTGCGGGCGAATGGCAATTGCGAAGTCAAGCCGGAGATGCGGTGTGTCTGGGTTGATGCCTATGAGGGCAGCCAGCGCATGGTCGAGGGCAAACAGGCGATCAAGGTGGTGCAGTTCGCCGTAGACCGCCGTCTGCAGGACAAGTCGTCCTGGCTCAAGTTGGCGCGTGACAAGGCAGGCGCCGACAAACCGAAGGTACCCGCGTGAAGTTCGAAGACGAGCCGGTCCCCGGTTATCCCCTTCCCATCTTGCCAGGCCATACCTCGCCTGGGCGTCTCGAGCGTGTGTTGCGCAGCGGCGCCTTTGTCGTGACCTCCGAACTCGACCCGCCCGATTCGGCCGATCCGGAAGATGTGTACCGCCGCGCCCGGGTCTTTGACGGCTACGCCGACGCGATCAACGCCACCGACGGCAGCGGCGCCAATTGCCACATGTCCAGCCTGGCGGTGTGTGCGCTGCTCACGCGCAAAGGGTATGCGCCGGTGATGCAGATCTCCTGCCGCGACAAGAACCGCATCGCGATCCAGGGCGACATCCTGGGTGGCGCGGCGATGGGTGTGTGCAATATGTTGTGCCTGACCGGCGACGGTGTGCAGGCCGGCGACCATCCGCAGGCCAAGCCGGTGTTCGACCTGGATTGCATGTCATTGCTGGAGATTGGCCGCACGCTGCGCGACGAGCACCGGTTCCAGAGCGGGCGCAAGATCACCTTCGCGCCGCGCGTCTTCTTCGGCGCGGCTGCAAACCCTTTCGGGCTGCCGTACGAGTGGCGCGCCGAGCGCCTGGCCAAGAAGGTGCAGGCCGGTGCGCAGTTTGTTCAGACCCAGTACTGCTATGACGTCGCCCGCCTGCGGGAGTTCATGCGCATGGTCGAGGACCTGGGCCTGCTCGGCAAGGTTTTCATCCTGGTGGGTGTCGGGCCCCTGCGTTCGGCCAAGGCCGGTGAATGGATGCGCACGCACGTGCCGGGCATCCATATTCCGGACAGCATCATCCGGCGCGTGGCCGGGGCCGAAAAACAGGCTGCCGAGGGCCGTCAGGTGTGTATCGACCTGATCCAGGAAATCCGCGAAATCAAGGGCGTGTCGGGCATCCACATGATGGCCTACCGCCAGGAAGAAAGCGTGGCCGAGATCATCCAGAAGTCGGGTGTACTGGCCGGCCGCGTGCCCTGGTATCCGGGGCGTGACCAGGAAATTCAAGTACCGAAGGAACTCGCGTGACCGACACCATCATCAGCTCAGCCACCAAGGAAATCGTCATCGGTTTTGACCGGCCGTTCGTCATTATTGGTGAGCGCATCAACCCGACCGGCCGCAAGATTCTGGCGGCCGAAATGCTCGCCGGCGACTACAGCCGGGTGATTGCCGACGCGCTGGCGCAGGTCGAGGCCGGCGCCCACATGCTCGACGTGAATGCCGGCATCCCGCTGGCCGACGAACCGGCCCTGCTGGCCCGGGCGATCGAACTGGTGCAAGCCATCACCGATGTGCCCCTGTCCATCGACTCGTCGATCGTGGCCGCCCTTGAGGCCGGTCTGGCGGTGTACAAGGGCAAAGCGCTGGTCAATTCGGTGACGGGCGAAGAAGACCGGCTCGAAACGGTCCTGCCCCTGGTCAAGAAGTACGGCGCGGCGGTGGTGGCGATTTCCAACGACGAAACCGGCATATCGCAAGACCCGAATGTGCGCTTCGAGGTGGCCAAAAAAATCGTGCAGCGTGCCGCCGACTATGGCATCCCGTCCTGCGACATCGTGGTCGATCCCCTGGTGATGCCGATTGGTGCCATCAACCAGGCGGGTGTCCAGGTGATGGCGCTGGTGCACCGGTTGCGCACCGAGCTCAAGGTCAACACCACCTGTGGCGCTTCCAATGTGAGCTTTGGCCTGCCCGAGCGCAACGGCATCAATGCCGGTTTTCTGACCATGGCAATTGCCTCGGGCATGACTTCGGCCATCACCAACCCGCTGCACGAAGAAGTGATACGCGCCTGCATGGCGGCCGATGTGATGATGGGCCACGACCCGGACTGCGCGCGCTGGATTCGCAAGTTCCGGGCCGACCCGGTGGTGGGTGCGGATGGCGAGATGGGACGCGGCCGGCGCGAGGTCGGCCGGCGCCGCAGAGCATGAACATCCCCGTGCCGTCACGCTACGTGTGCCGTCTGACGTGTCGCCGCCAGAGGCGGTGCCTCTTCGGCCTGTCCAGGCCTGTGCCGACAGGCTTGGAGCCGCAGGCCTCAGCCCCTTGCAGGGGGCAACACTGGTGGACCTGCAAAGCCGGTTCCACGGTGTTCTGAAAGGAAGCTGTGAGTAACAAGGAAGCTCTGGTTGTTTTTACCCCGTCCGGGCGCCGTGGGCGTTTTCCCATCGGCACGCCGGTGCTGCAGGCGGCGCGTTCGCTGGGCGTGGACATCGACTCGGTGTGCGGCGGGCGTGGCATTTGCGGGCGCTGCCAGGTGGTGGTGGCGGCGGGTGAGTTCGCCAAACATGGGGTCAAGTCGCGCGCAGAACACCTGACGCCGTTTGGCGCCGTTGAAGAAGAGTATTGCAAGACGCAGACGATGGAGGCGGGTCGGCGCCTGTCGTGCTCGGCCCAGGTGCTGGGCGACGTGGTGATCGATGTGCCGTCCGGCAGCCAGGTGCACCGCCAGGTGGTGCGCAAGGCGGCGGAGGCGCACGACATCGAACTCGACCCGGTTATCCGCCTGCACTTCGTCGAAGTGCAGCAACCGGACATGCACGACCCGTCGGGCGACCTGCGCCGGCTGGAGGATGCCCTGGAGTTCGAGTGGCGCCTGACCGATCTGTCGTGTGACGTGCGGGTGTTGCAGCAATTGCAGCCCGCCCTGCGCGCAGGCGACTGGAAGGTCACCGTTGCCGTGCATGGCGAGAGCCAGATCATCGCGGTGTGGCCTGGATTCCGCGAACAGGCCTATGGCATTGCCATCGATATCGGCTCCACGACCATCGCCGCCCACCTGTGCAACCTGTCCACCGGGGATGTGGTGGCGGCCGCCGGCCTCATGAACCCGCAGATCCGCTTCGGTGAAGACCTGATGAGCCGCGTCTCTTACGTGATGATGAATCCCGGGGGCGAGAAGGAGATGACGGTGGCTGTGCGCGCGGCGATCAACGAACTGGCGGCCGACGTGGCGCGCCAGGTTGGAATCGCCGCCACCGACATTCTGGAGGCCACTTTTGTCGGCAACCCCATCATGCACCACCTGCTGTTGGGCATCAACCCGATCGAACTCGGCGGCGCCCCGTTTGCGCTCGCCACGGACCGCGCCATCACCCTGTGGGCGGTGGAGATCGATTTTGCCATTCACCGCAACGCGCGCATCTACGTGTTGCCGTGCATTGCCGGGCATGTGGGTGCCGACACCGCTGGCGTGATTCTGGCGGAGCGCCCGGACCTGACCGAAGAGGTGACCTTGCTGGTGGACGTGGGCACCAACGCGGAGATCGTGCTGGGCAATAACAAGCGGCTGCTGGCCTGTTCCAGCCCGACTGGCCCGGCTTTCGAGGGCGCGCAGATCAGCTGCGGCCAGCGCGCCGCCCCCGGTGCCATCGAGCGCGTGCGGGTGGACCCGCAGACGCTGGAGCCGCGTTTCAAGGTGATTGGTTTTGACCTCTGGTCCAACGACGAAGGGTTCACTGCCGCCACTGCCGCATCTGGTGTCACCGGGATTTGCGGCTCGGGCATCATCGAGATACTGGCCGAGTTGTACCTGGCTGGTGTCATCCGCCATGACGGCGTGATCAACGGCGAGCTGGCCGCGCGCAATCCGCGCATCCAGAGTGACGGACGGACTTTTTCCTACGAAATCTGCAAGGCCACCCACAGCGCTTCGTCGATCAAGGTGACCCAGAACGATGTGCGCGCCATCCAGCTCGGCAAGGCCGCCCTCTACGCCGGCGTGCGCCTGCTGATGGAACGCATGGGCGTCGAGAAGGTAGAGCGGATCCGGCTGGCCGGCGCCTTTGGCAGCCATATCGACGTCAAATACGCGATGGTGCTGGGGATGATTCCGGACTGCGCGCTGGACCATGTCAGTTCGGCCGGCAATGCGGCCGGTACCGGGGCCCGTATTGCCTTGCTCAACCAACGTGCACGGCGCGAGATCGAACAGCTGGTGCGGCGAGTGGAAAAGATCGAGACTGCGGTGGAGCCGCGCTTCCAGGAGTTCTTTGTCGAGGCGATGGCGATTCCACATTTGACCGCGCCTTTCGAGCGTCTGCGCGACGTGGTGACACTTCCACAACGCCTGGTCATCCACAACGAAACCTCATCACGCGCCCGGCGTGCCGCGCGCATGGCGCAAAAAACCGAAGCCGGAACGTAGAATTGTTGTCCCACTCCCTGGAGAAATCATGAGGCTGAAAACCACTGCTCTGCTCACTGCTACATTGTTCTGCGCGCTGCACGTCGGCGCCGCGGAAGACCCGAGTTGCAAGAAGGTGCGATTTGCCGATGTCGGCTGGAGCGACATCGCCGCCACCACCGGCCTCGCATCCGTCGTGCTCGAAGGCATGGGATACAAGCCGACGGTGACGATTGCATCGATACCGATTACCTTCGCCGGCATGAAGAACCGGCAGATCGATGTGTTTCTGGGTTACTGGAACCCGTCGATGACACCAGTGATCGAGCCGTTCGTAAAGGCTAACCAGATCAAGGTACTGGAGCAGCCCAATCTGGTCGGAGCCAAGTACACGCTGGCGGTGCCGGATTACCTGTACGACAAGGGGCTGAAGACTTTTGCCGATATCGCCAAGTTCGAGAAAGACTTGCAGGGAAAGATCCACGGCATCGAGCCCGGCAATGACGGCAACGCATTGATCGCCGGCATGATCAAGGACAACAAGTTCGGCCTGAAGGGCTTCAAGATGGTGGAGTCGTCCGAAGCCGGCATGCTGGTGGAGGCGCAACGCGCCATCCGCGCCAAGCGCGCGATCGTTTTCCTGGGTTGGGAGCCGCACCCGATGAACGTGCAGATGAAGATGCGTTACCTGGCCGGCGGTGACGATGTATTCGGCCCCAACCTCGGTGAAGCCAAGGTGTACACCGCCATCCCGCCGTCCTACGAGGCCCGTTGCCCGAACGTGACGGCATTCCTGAAAAATCTGCGTTTTACCACCGACATGGAAAACCAGGTGATGGGCCCGATTCTGAATAAGGTCAAGCCAAATCTTGCTGCGCGCAACTTTCTGCAAAAGAACCCGGCCGTACTGGAGCCCTGGCTCAAGGGCGTCAAGACCTTTGACGGCAAGGATGCCCTGACCGAAGTAAGCGCCGCCCTCAAGCGCTGAGTGGCGCGCTGCGCCGCGCGCGGCGCGCCTTCTTGCCCATCGGTATGCAGACAGATCTAACTTTCATGATGCCCATTCTGCACCCCGCATCATGAAAGTTGTTTCACGTTAACCGGGACCGTATCGATGAACGCAGCCACCATTGACAGCTTTGTGGACGGCCGCCCCTTCTCCGGTGGCGGCGCGGTTTTTGACAACCGCAATCCGGCCACGGGTGCGCTGCTCGGTGTGGCGCACGACTGTGATGCAGCCGATGTGGAGCTGGCAGTTGCTGCGGCGCAACGCGGCTTCGCGGTGTGGTCGGCCATGACGGCCACAGAGCGTGGCCGCATCCTGCAGCGTGCGGCGGCACTGCTGCGTGCGCGCAATGCCGAACTCGCCGCGCTGGAAGTCGCCGACTGCGGCAAACCGATCCAGGAGGCGCTGGTGGTGGACGTGCACAGTGGCGCCGACTGCATCGAGTACTTCGCCGGTGCGGCGGCAACCCTGGCCGGCGCGCAGTACCCGCTGAAAAATGCCTTCGCTTACACGCGGCGCGAAGCGCTGGGGGTGTGTGTCGGTATCGGCGCGTGGAACTATCCGCTGCAGATCGCCTGCTGGAAGTCGGCACCAGCGCTGGCGGCTGGCAACGCGATGATTTTCAAACCGTCCGAACTGACGCCCATGACCGCGTTCAAGCTGGCGGAAATCTACCTTGAGGCGGGCGTACCGCCGGGCGTGTTCAATGTCATGCAAGGCCGCGGGACGACCGGGGCGCTGCTGGCAGCCCACCCCGGGGTGGCCAAGGTGTCGGTGACCGGCTCGGTGCCCACCGGCAAGAAGGTCATGCAGACCGCGGCTGGCACCCTGAAGCGGGTGACGATGGAACTCGGCGGCAAATCGCCGCTGCTGGTATTTGACGATGCGGATCTGGAGCAGGCCGTGGCCGCCGCCATGATGGGCAACTTTTATACCCAGGGGGAGGTGTGTACCAACTGCACGCGGGTTTTTGTGCAGCGTGGCGTGGCGGATCGTTTTCTGGCGCGGCTGGCGCAGCGCACGGCACTGCTGCGCGTGGGCGACCCGATGGATCCTCTGACCGAGGTCGGTGCCCTGATTTCACCGGCCCATGCCGACAAGGTGATGGATTACATCCAGAGCGGTGTGCAGGAGGGCGCGCGCCTGGTGGCCGGCGGGCATCGCGTCGAAGTGGCCGGGGCTGCTGGCGGAAACTTCGTTGCGCCCACGATCTTCGCCGACTGTGGCGACGGCATGCGTATCGTGCGCGAAGAGATTTTTGGCCCGGTGCTTGCGATGCTGGTTTTTGACAGCGAGGAGGAGGCGATCACGCGGGCCAACGCCAGCCGTTTCGGTTTGGCGGCCGGCGTCTTCACGCGCGATGTGGCGCGTGCACACCGCGTCGCGGCGCGGCTCAAGGCCGGGCTGTGCTGGATCAACAACTACAACGTGACGCCAATCGAGATGCCGTTTGGCGGCGCTGGTGAATCCGGTATCGGTCACGAGAACAGCATGGCGGCGCTGGACCACTACACGCAGCTCAAGACGGTCTACGTCGAACTGGGCGAAGTGGCCTGCGGCTACCGTTGAACGCGATGGACACGTCTGAATTCGACTACATCATCGTTGGCGCCGGTTCCGCCGGCAGCGTGCTGGCGAACCGCCTGAGCGAAGATGCGCAGGTGCGGGTGCTGCTGCTCGAAGCCGGCCGCATGGACTACAACCTGTTCATCCACATGCCATCGGGCTTTGCCTATCCGATGGCGAACCCGCGTTACAGCTGGATGTACGACTCCGAGCCGGAGCCGTTCATGAACGGTCGGCGCATCCATTGCCCGCGTGGCAAGGTGATTGGTGGCTCTTCGTCTATCAACGGCATGGTCTACATCCGCGGCCATGCGCTCGACTACGATGCTTGGGCACAACGCGTCGGCCTGGGCAACTGGAGCTACGCGCAGTGCCTGCCCTATTTCCGCAAGTCGGAGACACGCGCCAGGGGCGGCGACGCCTACCGCGGCGACAGTGGTCCTTTGCACGTGAGTACCGGCGCCTGCCGCAACCCGCTTTATGGTGCTTTCATCGAGGCTGGGCAACAGGCCGGTTATGCACGCACCGACGACATGAACGGGTATCGGCAGGAAGGCTTCGGGCCGATGGACATGACGGTGCACAAGGGCCGGCGCTGGAGTGCCGCCATGGCTTACCTGCGCCCGGCGCTGAAACGCCCGAACCTGGTGTTGCAGACCCGGTCCCTGAGCACGCGCCTGCTGTTCGAAGGCCCAGCGGACGCGCCGCGTGCGGTTGGTGTGGAGTTGCTGCATCGGGGGGTTTTACAGCAGGTGCGCGCCCGGCGCGAAGTCATCCTGTCGGGTGGCGCCATCAACTCGCCGCAACTGCTGCAACTGTCGGGCATTGGCGACCCGGCACTGCTCGAGCCACTGGGCATCAAAGTGGTCGCGCCGCGTAAGGGCGTGGGCGAGAACCTGCAGGACCACCTGGAAACCTATGTGCAATATGTCTGCACGGAGCCGATCACCTTGTACTCGGCGCTCAATCCGCTGGTGAAGGCCAGGATCGGCATTGAATGGCTGCTGTTCCGGACCGGCCTGGGCGCCACCAACCACTTCGAATCGGGCGGATTCATCCGCAGCGAAGCCGGTGTGCAGCACCCCGATCTGCAGTACCACTTTCTGCCGATGGCGGTACGTTACGACGGCAAGTCGGCCGCTGTCGGCCATGGTTTTCAGGCCCATGTGGGCCCGATGCGTCCGACCAGCCGTGGCCACGTACGTGTGCGCAGCGCCGACCCCAGCGCCGCACCCGAGATACTCTTCAATTACCTCGGTACCGAGCAGGATCGCAAGGAGATACGGGCCGCTGTCCGCCTTACGCGCGAGCTGTTTGCACAAAAGGCGTTCGACCGTTTCCGGGGCGTGGAGTTGTCGCCCGGGCCGGCCGTGCAGTCAGACGCCGAGATCGACGCGCACATTCGCGCCAATGCCGAAACCGCCTACCACCCATCGTGTACCTGCCGCATGGGTACGGATGAGATGGCCGTCACCGATGGCGCCGCCCGTGTGCATGGTGTGCAGAACCTGCGCGTGGTGGACGCCTCCATCATGCCCGCTATCGTCAGCGGCAACCTGAACGTGCCCACCATCATGATGGCAGAGAAAGTCGCCGATCTGATCCGGGGTCGCACGCCGTTGCCGGCGTCGGATGCGCCGGTGTTCGTGCATCCGCAGTTCCAGACCCGACAGCGTTAAGTTGCGCAGAGCATCCTTCAGCGACCATGCCCATGCCTTCTCCTGCCAGCCCCGTATTGCAGCATTGGCCAGCGCACGCCGCAGAGCGGCTGTCTGCGCTGATCGCGGCGAATGCACACCAGGGTGCCTATGCGGTGTTCGACGCCGACAACACCACCTACCACCATGACCTGGTGGGTGCCCTGCTGCCTTTCATGGAAATGCGCGGCGTGTTGACGCGCGACAGCATGCACCCGGCATTGCAGCTCATCTCCTTCAAGGATGTGGCAGGCCAGCGCGAGAGTCTGCACAGCTACTACTACCGGCTGGGCGACATGGATGACCAGATCGGTTACCCCTGGGCGGCGCAGATTTTTGCAGGCTTCACGCTGCGCGAGTTGAAGGGCCATCTGGACGATCTGCTGGACGAAGCGGGAGTCAAAGGGGTTGTCGAAGGCCCGGTCTGTCCCAATTGCGGCTCCGAAGTCCAGCCTGGAGCGGTGATCTGCATCGACTGCGGTTTGAACCTTCAGACCGGTGAACGGATCAGCACGTTGGCTTCAGCCGAAGGAGCGTTGGTCGGAGGCCAGAAGCTGAGCGAAAACGAAAAGATCATGCGCAAGGCCGAAGCGGCGATCGAAGAGAATCCGATCACGCAGGAAGACGAAGGGTACGGCGATGGTCCGGAATCGTATCTGATTGCCGGCATTGCGTTGCTGGTCGGTTCACTGATGGTCGCGGCGATCGTCGGCACCATCTTCCTGTTCGACCGCTTGACCACCTCCAATGCTGCCACCGTGATGGTGATGGTCGTCGTCGGTGCGATCTTCCAGACGATCGGACTGATCTGGATTGCAGTCGCCGCGTTCCGCGAGAATATCGGCCAAGAACTTGCGACCCTGATTTGTCCCCCCTACGGGATCA
>ENA-ORBV01015970-ORBV01015970.1-microbial-mat-metagenome-genome-assembly--contig:-NODE-15970-length-10962-cov-6.798898_pt1 | contig 10962 bp, 8 predicted proteins | sample MGYA00237777_ERZ505514 | MGnify/ENA primary metagenome ERZ505514 (study PRJEB26160, sample SAMN06269048) | microbial mat metagenome | isolation source: Oligotrophic lake microbial mat | place...
CTCCAGCGTGCGCGCCGGGCCCCAGCACACCACGGCACCGGGGCGGTCCTGCGCATCCTTGATATACAGATGTCCGGTGCTGGCAGCCTGCTCCAGCACCAGCTGTCCGGCGCGCCCCGCGGGCCGGCAACTGATGCCTGAGGAGTAGCTGTAATGGTGGTGAGCGCCTTTGGGCATGGAGACGATCAGCTGCAAGACCTCGCGGTCTGTGGTGCTGGCGTTGTCAACCACCTCCTGCCCGGAGAACGGGACGTAGCGCACAAGCCTGGGCTTGGCCCAATCGCCATTGGTCTTGCGCTTGCCTACCGCGGCTTCCAGCAACAATTGCGCCTTGCCACCTGCCACCTCCTCAACGGAGAGCAGGTAGACATAGTGTTCCGACCGAGCCTGCGCCTTGCCGGTCTTGGAGACTCCCTCTGTGCGCGGTGGAGTCGCGCTGGCAGGGTCCAAATCGCGCAACCAGTTCAACAGTTGACTTTCCGCCATCATGCGCGCGGCCAGCTGTTCTTGCGCCAACGCGGCCTGGCGCTGCGCTTCGATCTGCTCGGCGCCAAGGATTGGCGCAGCGATGGACACCGCTGCAATGCCGCTCATCAGGCGCAACCCCTGCTGTGCGGCTTTCAGCATCAGCGCCACTCCGTGCTTGCATTGCGCCCCCACCGGGCATTCACACAGCGAGTCCCATTGCGCCACCTGTCCCTGCGGCGTCAACGCCAACTCGATGGACACGTCGTAGGCGTCGCGCTTGCTACCCTGCACCAGGCCGAGCAGGATCCACCCCGCGCCGCTTTTCACGATCTCGATATTCAGCACATGCTGGCTGACATACAGCGCCAGCCCCCGCTCCCAGGTCATGGGGTCTGTCAGTTTGGTCAATGATCGGCCGTCGAACCAATGGCCAGGGGGACGGTTGTTGGATTGCATGTACGAGACCTTGTCTTGGCCGTCCTGGATGCTCTGCATTGTGCCGCTTGCAGGGAACCGCAGCGCCGGCTCCAGCGCACAACTCAATACCCCAGTCGCTTCTCCACGACATTGCGCAGTGGCTCGCCACTCAGGAACCGCTCCAGGTTCGCGGTGAAGAAATGCATGGCATCGTCGATCCAGGTCTGCGTGTGGTCGGCACAGTGGGGCGACAACAGCAGGTTGTCCAGCCCGTACATCGGGTGGCCGGCAGGCAACGGCTCCTGGGCGAACACATCGAGCGCCGCGCCGCGGATGCGCTTGTGGCGCAGGGCGTCGATCAGGGCTGGCTCGTCGATGACCGCGCCGCGTCCGACGTTGATCATCACGCCCGAGGGTTTCATAGCGGCGATCGCTTCTGCGCTGACCAGCCCGAGGGTGTCGGGCGTGAGTGGTGCGGCCACAACGACATAGTCGGAGCGTGCCATCAGTTCCAGCAGTCGGTCGGTGCCGAGCGCCTCGTCGACCAGCGGGTCGCCCCGCGACTGCTCGGGACGCCGGCGCAGCGCGATGACGCGCATGCCCAAGGCCCGGGCCAGGTGCGCCGCGGAGCGGCCGATGTCGCCGTAACCGACGATGCCCATGGTCTTGTCGTGGGCCATTTCCACGTCGAACTGTTCCCACCGGCCGGCGGCCTGGTTGCGCTGCATGCGGTGCAGGTCCTTGGCAAAGAACAGCACTCCCGCCGCCACGAACTCGCCCAGCGACCGGCTGTAGACTCCGCTGCTGTTGGTCAGCGGCACGGGGCTGTCCACCAGCGCGGGAAACAGCAGCGTGTCTAGCCCGGCGGAGCGGCAATGCACCCAGCGCGCCCGGGGCGCCAGCGCAAACACTTGTCGCAGCAGGTCGCGGCTGGCCGCCCAGACCAGGATGGCGTCGGCCGAGGGTGCGGTGTCTGCCACTGATTCCAGCGTCGGCCCGATGACGATGCGTACCCGTTCGCGAAAGGGTTCGAGCATGCGCAGCCGTGGCTCGGAAGGGTCGGCCAGTACCAGCAGGGTAGGGATCGCGGTGGTCATGCGGGGGTTCTCCGGGAAATCAGGTCTGTACGAGATATGGACACTGCGCGATCGACAGCGTCCTGCAGCAGTAACGCTCCCAGATATTGTCCCTGTGCAATGCGATCGACCGCGAGGCGGGCGAGAACCATGACAGGAACCGGATCAGACATGCCGATTCAGCGCTCGTTGCTGGACCACGGTCATGATACGCAGCAGTCAGCTGCGTACTCTGTCAGCAAATGGCTGCGTGAATGGAAGACTGGCAAAGATCTCAGGCGACTGAAGTTTTGGGTCCCTGCGCCGGCGCGCCGTTCGCCTGGCCATAGAACACACCGCCTCGGTCCATATCGGTCGCACGCACCTTGCCGAGATCGGTGAAATAAAAGCCCCGATGGGCGTCGAACACGATGTCGTTCGGGCCGCGCAGCGCAATGCCGTCGATCGATTCGTAGATCCGCTCGGCATAGCCCGTGGCCAGGTTCACGCGTTCGATGCGCCCACCGGAGTAGTTGTCAGCCTGCGAAACCGGTCGGAAGCAGCCGTCGTCTTCGGTATGGAAATTGAAGCCGCCGTTGTTGCAGACGCAGACCGCGCCGTCGGGGCCGATGGCGGCGCCTTGCTCCCGCAACCAAAATCGCCATTGTGCATGGACCTCCGGTGCCGCCTCCCGGGCTTGCGGCAGTCTGCGCCATCGGGTGTTGCGATGGAGTGACCATTTTCGGTCTGAAGCGCCGGCGCAGGCGCGAACCAGACGCGTCCGCTACAACACCCGTTTCAAAATACACCCCGGTGTAACTGTCCAGATTCGCCGCCACCTGCTCCGGCTTGCCCTGCACAACCACTTGGCCGCGGCATACCTGACACGGCACGTAGACGGCGGGCAGGAAATGCATCTCGACCTTCTTCACGCGTGCGACTTCAGTCTGAAGCTGACGAGATTTTCTTGACCCTGGCCTTGCCGGGGTGCTTTTGAAACAAGCGCCGCGTTGCGTCACCCCAGACCTTCAGCGATAAAGGCCAGCACCAAGGAATTGAGCGACACGCCTTCTGTTTTTGCTCTGGCGGTCAGTTGCCCATACATGGAGCGCGGAAGCCGTGCAAGGACCCTTCCCGAGGCAGATGTCGGCGTGAAGTCCCTCGACCTTGACCCAGGTTTGCCAGTGCAGCGGGGAAACTCAGGCCGGCTTGCGGGCCATGATGAAGACCCGGATGTCCTTGCCACGGGTGCCATGCCGTTCAACCGACACGATCTCCATACCCTGCCGGGCGATGGCCGACGTCAGCCTCGCCTCGTTCAAGCACAGCACGTGGGGCGCCTTGCCGATGGCGCGCATCAGCGGCAGCGCGAGATAGGGAATGAGCGGGTTCATCTCGGCGATGCAGGGCGTCTTGGAAATCAACAAGCCGCCAGGCCGCAAGGCCTGAACCGCAAGTTCCAGCGCATGGTCGAGATCGCTCACCAGGTGCAGCAGGTTGAAGGCCAGCGCCACGTCGTAGGCCCCCTGCCCGAACACCGGCGCGTCGGCGTCAGCCACTTCGAAGCGCAGTTGCGGCACCGGTTGGGCCGCCAGCTTTTCACGGGCGATGGCGATCATGCCAGCCGAGACGTCGGTGGCCAGCAGGCGACGGGTCGAGGGCGCCAGGCGCAGCGCGGTGCTGCCGGTGCCACAACCGATCTCCAGCACATCCTGATGGCCACGGAGAAGGGCTTGAACCCGCCGTAACGTCGCCTCGTAGCCCGCCACGTCGGCGATCGGGTCAGCCGCGTACTTGCGCGCGATGCGGTCCCAGAAAAGGGCCTTGCGGACGGCTGACGCACTCGGCTCGGCAAGGCGTGAAGCGTCGGCGAGCGGAAGGATGCTGGGAGACGGCATGTGTGATGAGGACTGAAGTCAGGCAATGGGCAACACCCGAATGCTATCCATACGCGGCGCGAAATGGAATTGCGGTAAATTGCAGCGAACATATACGAATTTGCATGGATAAACTCGACTGGAACCAGCTAAAGGCGTTTCTGGAAACCGCAGAAACCGGCTCGCTGTCGGCGGCCGCCCGCAAGCTGGGCCTGACCCAGCCCACCCTGAGCCGCCAGGTGGCTGCCATCGAGCAGCGCATGCGCGTGACCCTGTTCGAGCGCGTGGGCAAGGCCATGGTGCTCACCCCCACCGGGCTGGACCTGCTGGAGCACGCCCGCACCATGGGGGCGGCCGCCGCAGCCCTGGGCCTGGCGGCTACCGGCCGCGTGCAGGCCATCGAAGGCGTGGTATCGGTATCGGCCAGTGACGCGGTGGCCGCCCATCTCCTGCCCCCGCTGGTGCGGCGGCTGCGGGAGCAGGAACAGGGCATTGCGATCGAGGTGATTTCGTCCAACGCACTGAGCGACCTGCTGCGGCGCGAGGCGGACATCGCCATCCGCCACGTCAAGCCCGATCAGCCTGACCTGATTGCACGGCTGATTCGCGAGGCCACGGCCAGCTTCTATGCGTCCGAAGACTGGGTGAAAGCCCATGGCCACCCGCGCAGCGCCCAAGAGGCAGCCCACTTGCCCTTCGTGGGGTCCGATCGCTCAGGCAAGTTCCTGGCATACCTGCAGCAACACGGCCTGCCTTTGAGCGAGGCGAGCTTCAGCTGCTACGCCGACCACTCGGTCGCCCACTGGGCACTGGTGCGCCAGGGCATGGGCATCGGCGCCATGATGGACGATATCGCCCGCGACACTCCGGGCATCGTCCGCGTACTTGACGACGTGCCGCCGGTGCGCTTCCCGATCTGGCTGGTCACGCACCGCGAATTGCGCACGTCACGGCGGATACGGGTGGTGTTCGAGGGTTTGGCGCAGGGGTTGGTGCAAGCCAGCTGAGCCGGGTAAAACACGGCCGCTCACAGTGATCCGCCTGTGATTGACGCCGACACAAAGAACCAACAGCGGGCCCGGCCAACCACACGGATCGACATCGACACGCCCAATGCAACCGGTCGCGACATCGGGTTGATGATCGATGATGAATGCACTGCGATTGCCGTTGCCCGCATTCGCCAGCCGGGAACTTGTCTGCAACCCATCCTCGCGACTGCCATCGACCCCGAGTCTTTCGACACGACGCTTCTGTGTGTTTGCGCATCGGGTTACGCTCCGTGGCGCGAGCCCTTACAGTCGAGGGTGGTCGGTGCAGTGAGCAAGAGTTCGTAGCCAGGCGCCGCAAGTTTGCCGGCGCCTCGACCTCATCGACCCCATCAACCCAGGAGATCCTTCACCATGACCCAGATCGCTTACCTCGGCACCGGCCTGCTCGGCGCCGCATTCGCAGAAGCTGCGGCCAAGCGTGGTGACACCGTCACCGCGTGGAACCGATCGCCGGACAAAGCCCGCGCACTCGAGGCGTTCGGCGCCACAGTGGCGTCGACGCCGCTGGATGCGGTCCGTGGCGCGCAGCGTGTGCATCTTGTCCTCAAGGACGATGCCGTGGTCGAGGACGTGCTGGCACAGGCCCGTGCCGGCTTGTCAGCCGATGCCGTCATCATCGACCACAGCACCACCTTGCCGGCGCTGACGGCTTCCCGGCTGGAGCGGCTCAACGCCGGCGGTGTGAAGTACCTGCATTGCCCGGTCTTCATGGGCCCGCCGGCGGCGCGTCATGCGCAGGGGTCGATGCTGGTGTCCGGCCCGCAGGCCGTGTTCGAATCGGTGCAAGCCGAACTTGCGCGCATGACCGGCCGGCTGGAGTATCTCGGAAAGCGCGGTGATCTCGCCGCCGTCAACAAGTTGTTTGGCAACGCGCTCATCATCGGCCTGGGCGGCACCGTTGCCGATGTGATGACGATGGCCGGCGCCGCCAGCGTGGACGCAGCTGACGTGTTGAAACTGATCGGCATGCTGGACCTCAACGCGATGGCTGCACGTATCGGCGGTGCCATGGCGCAACGCGACTTCACGCCTACGTTCGAATTGTCGATGGCGCGCAAGGACGTGGGTCTGATGCTGCAGACGGCGGGTGACAAACCCATGGCAACACTGCCGGGTGTCGCCGCGCGCATGGACGGGTTGATTGCGGCGGGTCAAGGTGGCATGGGCCTCAGTGTGATGGCGATCGATGCCGGCAACTGACGCGGGCCTGCACTGCCAGTGTTTTTTGTAGAGTTCTCGTGGTAGGGTCGGGCTGTGGTGAATCGGCTGAGCCTGGGAGCCCGCTATCGGTGACAGTATCGGGCCATCGCGCATGAGGCTGCGCCATCGTGACGGCATCAACGAAGGAGCATGACATGTACAAGCGCATACTGGTGGCCACCGACGGTTCCGAGTTGTCCGGCAAGGCAGTCGATCATGCGATCGCACTGGCCAAGGTACACGGCTGCGAACTGGTGGCATTGAAGGTGACGCATATGCAGATCGACGATCACTGGGATGGCCAGATCAGCCCAGACGCGGCTGAGAAGGCGGAGCAGGAAAAAAGCTGGACAGCCCTATCGCAGTCGATCGTCGATGGGGTCAAGGCCGCGGCACAGGCTGCCGGCGTGAAGGCTACTGCCCTGACCGAGAAATCCAATTTCATCGCCGACACCGTGATCGAGGTCGCCAGGAAGCAAGACTGCGATCTGATCGTGATGGCTTCCCACGGTCGCAGGGGACTGGCGCGCGTGTTGCTGGGCAGCGAAACCCAGCATGTGCTGACACACTCGCATATCCCGGTGCTGGTCTTGCGTTGAGCACGGGCCTGGCGTCGATATCGCGGCGTTGCCACGAGCCGGCGTGATTTCGCCGTTCGGCCTTGGGAGCAGCCCGGGGCGTTTCCTCTTGAGTTACGGTGCCGCCTGCGTCCCGGAAGGCATCAACGTCAACACACTGCGGGTGTTGGCCGCCACGTCGGCCTCGGCCAGCCACTGGCGCACGTAACCGCCCCGGATATAGGTATCGGCCTGGTCGCGGTAGTGGCGGTCGAACAGGACGCCGCTTTGCCCGACCGGGTTGATGCCCACCGCTTGACCTGCGTCGGCAAAATCGATCACGCGCCGGGTCGACGGGCCATACGTCACCGCCCATGGCGCCGGGCCGATCGAGGTGCCCAGCGCATTGGGCAGTTCGCGTCCGCCCGGGGCCGGGAACGGCCCGACGCTGAACAGTTTGTCCAGTGGTTTCTGTTGCCCCATCGGATGGTTGTGCGTCAACGTGTGGGCGCGGCCCCAGGCCCATCCGGCCATGTCGTCGCCCAGCGTCGTGCGCAAATGGGTGATGACCGCGCGCCAGGCCTTTTGCAGCGTGTCGGCGCGAGTCTCGACCTTGTCCGGCGTGTTCTTGTCGTCCCACCACGGTGAGCCGGCATCGGCCACCAGCAGCGGCAACGCGAAGTCCAGCGAGCGGCTTCCCAGCAGGTTCTTGAACTGCACCGCGCCGATTTCGTCGTGCATCGCGGCATGGGCGATCTCGAAGAGCAATTGCACGAACACCGTGGGTTCGAGCTTGTCCACGGTGTAGCTGCCGTCCCAGGCCGTCAATTGGTCGAGCAGCTTGCGCTCGACCGGGTCGGTGACGAAACCGCGCAGCACCGGCAGCAGCGGCGTCAGCACCCGCCTACCGTACCCGTTGCGCACATCGAGTTGCATCGCCTGGCTCAGTGCGGTGTCGGCCTTGCGGCTGTTGTCTGCCACCAGACTCACCAGGCGTTGCACCCGGTCTGGCGGCTGGTAATAACCGGGTATCGCAATGCCGCTGGTTATCGTGGGTTGGTGGTTGGCCGACACCACAAAACCCCGCTGGGGGTTTTCCTGCTGCGGGTTGTCTGCGAACGGATGGAATCCGGGCTTGTCGGCCTCGCCCTTGGCTGCATCGAGCAGGAATGTCGGGTTGACGCCTTTGGGCCGCAGCGGCAGTTTCGCGGCGGCCCACCAGGCGATGTCGCCGTCGGCATTGGCCCACACCACGTTCAGGCCCGGTGCATGAATCTTGCTGGCCGCCTGGCGCGCCTTGGCCAGCGTGTCGGCCCGGTTCAGTTCGTGGAACGCATCCAGGATCGGGTTCTCGGTCTCCAGGAAGGCCCACCACATCGCCACCGGCGCCTTGCCATAGTTGTCCGGGTACGCGTCGGTGATGATGGGGCCGTGTGGAGAGCGGCGCAGTGCCAGCGTCATCGGCGCTGCCCCCTTGACGGTGATGGTCTCGTTGCGTTGCAGCAGATCGACCCAGCGTCCACCATGCCAGACCTGGTTCGGATTGGCCGGGTTGACTTTCTCGACCACCAGGTCGATATCGTCGTTCTGGAACATCGTCAGGCTCCAGCCAAAACGGCTGTTGTGGCCGAGCAGAGCCATCGGATTGAGCACCTGGAAATAACCGTACAGCGCCATGCCGGGGGCCCGCAGGTGGGCTTCGTACCAGACCGCCGGCGTCGAAAATCCGATATGCGGATCGCCCGCGAGCAGGGGTTTGCCACTGGCGGTGCGGCTGCCGGCGATGGCCCATGCATTACTGCCTTCGAACGGCGGCACGATGGCCGTATCGAGCACCTGCCGGGCCAGCGCGGCGACCCGGTTCAGGCCGTGCCGGTCGGCATCCGACAAGGCTGCGACCGCACCGGGCGCATCGACCCCCTTGGGATTCCACTGCAGGTCGAACACATCCAGATAACTGGCGCCGAGCTTGTCGCGGATATGGGTCATCACGGGTTCGGTCTTGAACGCCGACGCAAAGCTGAAAGCGAGGTAACCGGCCACCGACATCGTGTCCTGCGGCGTGAACGGGCGCTTGGCTATGCCCAGGATGTCGAACTCGATCGGTGCCGGATGGCGGGCCTGGTATTGGTTGACACCGTCGAGATAGGCCATCAACGCCCGGTAGGCCGGCGTGTTCTTGTCGAGCCGCTCGACATAGGCGTCGGCATGGACGCGGATGCCCAGGGTGCGGAACAGGCGGTCGGTATCCAGCAGTTTCGGGCCCAGGATCTCGGCCAGTTCGCCCCGCGCCAGGCGCCGCGCGATCTCCATCTGGAACAGCCGGTCCTGTGCATGCACGAAGCCGAGCGCGCGGTACAGGTCGGACTCGTTGCCGGCCTGGATATGCGGCACGCCACGTTCGTCGTAACGCACGGTGACCGGCCCCTGCAGTCCGGCCAGGTCGAGGGAGCCGCTGCGTTGCGGCTGCTTGCCGTGGAAATACCAGGCCAGGCCGGCCGCTGCCAGCAATACCAGCACCAGCAAGGCCCAGGCTGTGCGTTTGAGGATTCGTGTCATGCGTCGAGGCTCCGCTGCGGCCGCCGGCCGTATGGGTTCGCCGCATCATAGCCGGGCGTGCGCGGGGTTTGCGCCGCAGCGAGGGCGCGAAACCGGGTGGCGGGCAGGCGGTCCGGGTTTCGCCGCACAATGGCGCCATGGATGAGTTGATGCTGCGTGACACGCTGGCCGATCTGGACCGCAACCTGCTCGAGCGCGACGTTCCGGTGCGCCTGCTGCTGCTGGCGGCGCTGGCCGGTGAACACGTGTTGCTGATCGGGCCGCCGGGTACCGCCAAGAGCGAACTGGCGCGGCGGCTGCATGCGGCCTTTGTCGATGCGCCGTACTTCGAACGCCTGCTGACGCGTTTCTCGGTGCCCGAGGAGTTGTTCGGCCCCTTGTCGCTGACAGCGCTGGAGCAGGACCGCTACGAACGGCTGACCGACGGTTTCCTGCCGACGGCGCAAGTCGCCTTCCTGGACGAGGTGTTCAAGGCCAACTCGGCCATCCTCAATGCCTTGCTGACCCTGCTCAACGAACGCGAGTTCGACAACGGCGCGGGCCGGGTGCGGGTGCCGCTGGTGTCGGTCGTGGGAGCCACCAACGAGGTGCCCGAAGACGAGTCGCTGCAGGCTTTTCATGACCGCTTCCTGTTGCGGGTGCCGGTGCAGCCGGTGGGAGACGCCAGTTTCGCGGCGTTGCTGGCCTTGCCTGCTGACGCTGCGGTGCTGCGCCGGCCGCGGCTGCGCGCGGGCGACCTCAAGCCGCTGCGCCAAGCTGCGCGACAGGTGCAGCTTCCCGCGACGATCACGACGTTGTTGGTGCAAGCGCGCGCCTGGTGCGCACAGCAATCGGTGACGGTGTCGGACCGGCGCTGGCGCAAGCTCGTCGCGCTGCTGCAGGTGCAGGCCGTCAGCCGCGGTGCGGCGCAGGTGGAGCGCTGGGACCTGTGGCTGCTGCCCTATGCGCTGGGCGCGCGCCCGGAGCAGGTCCAGGCCCTGGTGCCGTGGTGCGACGAGACTGTGGGCCAGGCTTTGCCGCTGGACCTGCAGTGGCTGGCGCGTGCGACCAAGGCATTCCAGAAGCAGCTCGAGATCGAGACCGCGGCGCAGCCCGACGATACGGCGGACCACGACGGCGCCGGCAAGCTGGCGCTGGCGCGCGCGATCTCCGGCGATGCTGCCGGCCGCGACGAGACGCTGCTGCGCATCGTGTCCGATCGGGCGCGCCGGCGCTATAACCAGCGCCATGTCGATGCCCGGGTGGCGCAGGTGGTGGAAATACGGCAGCGCGGCAGTGTGGCGCTGCAATCGGCACAAGACACCGCGCAAGCCGCGCTGGCAGGGGCTGGCGACCACCTGTGGCTGCCGCCCAGCGTGTTGGCGCGTATCGCTGCCGTGCACGAAGCCAACATCGCATCGGCGCAGGCCTTGCACGACGCGCTGCAGGAACTGGAGCAGGGGTTCGCCGACCTGCCGGTCGATGCCGCGGCGCACGAGCGTGCGCCTGAGCCGCTGCAGTGGGCGCCTTGACGAGGGGCGTCATGTTCCGTCCTGGCCATGCGCGAAGAGCGTAACGGAACGGCAGGCGCCCCGGCGCAGCGGCGTGTTGCCCTTGCCAACGCACCGTTTCATCGTCTCGACGGCCTTGCGTCGGCCTTGTGGCAACCTGCACTGGTGTGCAGCAGCGGCACCGCGTCCCTTCGCTTGCAGCATCTGCCGTCGTGGCACCAGGCCTTGCAGGAAGGCCGCCTTCCTGCTGCCGACCGTGATTGGGGCGATCCGGCCGCCTCTGTCTC
>ENA-ORBV01015971-ORBV01015971.1-microbial-mat-metagenome-genome-assembly--contig:-NODE-15971-length-10962-cov-5.264125_pt1 | contig 10962 bp, 8 predicted proteins | sample MGYA00237777_ERZ505514 | MGnify/ENA primary metagenome ERZ505514 (study PRJEB26160, sample SAMN06269048) | microbial mat metagenome | isolation source: Oligotrophic lake microbial mat | place...
CCCCCGACCCCTGCCGCTGTAGCCGGGAGCGGCGACCCCGGTTCTGCGGGCCCTGCCCGGGCCCACGCCCCGCGGGCACCGGGCCGGGCCGGCCCGGATCCCCGGAGGCAGAGTCCTGCACTCCGCGAGATCGTATTGAGTGGTGGGGCGCTACTCGAAGATGATTTTCCTTGAGCGCCCCAAGCTCGCCCCTACATTAAGCCCCCTCTTCGCGGCTAGGTAGCTCAGTTGGTAGAGCAGAGGACTGAAAATCCTCGTGTCGGGGGTTCGATTCCCTCCCTAGCCACCACTCGCCGCGTGACAGTGACCCCTCGGTGTGGTTATTAGCGCTCCCCATGTCAGGCGCAGCAGGGCAAAAGCTGGAATCCAGAATCGTGCATGGATCGATGATTGATGGGGCAGAGCTCCGGATCCTCGATACCCATCGGGACGAGCGCGGGAGTTTCACCGAGATTTTCTACTCTTCCTGGGGCCTCTGCATCGACCCGGTGCAGTGGAGCGTCGTTTCCTCCAAAAAGGGAACGCTCCGCGGAATGCATCTCCACAAACGACATGACGAGTATATCTCGGTCTTGTCCGGTCGGGCGTTCGTCGGGCTCGTGGATCTCCGTCCGGGTTCGCCCACGGAAGACCAATCCTTGCTCGTCGAAATGGTCGGAAAAGAAATGGCGTGTCTGAGCTTTCCCCGAGGCGTCGTCCACGGCTGGTATTTCCCGGAGGAGACCATCCACATCCAAAGCGTCTCCGAGGACTTCGCCAACTACGGGCACGATGACAATGCGGGATGTCATTGGAACGACCCCGAACTCGGGATTCATTGGCCCGGAACCCCCGAGCTTGTGGCTCCCCGGGCGGCGGGCTTCGGATCGCTTTCGGAGCTGAAGGAAGCGATGCGGCGGTAATCAGTCGGCCAACCCGGCCAGGGCGCGCAACGCGACCACGGCGCGGACCACTTCCACCGCCTCGGCCGCCCCGCTTTTCGGCCCACCCTCGCCAATTCGAACCCGCGTAACGAAGTCGTCCAGCAGGAGTCGAAGCGGATTCGCCTGTTGAATGGGAACGCGCTCCGGCGCTTCCGGTTTTGACCCCGGGCTATTCCACGTGATCTCGATGCAAGAACTGTCAATATCGGGCAACACCGCCACTCCGCGCTCCCCGTGAAGCCGGACCTCGCGCCGCTTGTCGGCGAAGCGATTGGAGGATTCCAACACGAGCCAGGGATCCCCACCCAGGAAACCCCAGAGCCCGACGGATCTCCCCCCCAGAATTTCCGAATGCGCAGCCCTCGGCACCGGGATTCCGCCCAGAATTTCGATGGCCAACGTGATGTCGTGCGGGACCAGGTTCCAAATGGTGTCAACATCGGAGCGCGGACTCGACCAGTTCACACGCGTGGTCCGGACCCCGTGAACTTTTCCCATTTGCCCGCTTCGGGCCAGATTCCCAAGGCTCACAATTCCGGGATGATAGCGCCAGGTGTGATCGACAAAAAGACGTGGGCCGAGCAACGCGGCGAGTTCAATCGCATCGGCCAGGCTGGTCGTGAATGGTTTCTCGCAGAGGATGGGAGTGAGGGGCCCGGCGAATTCATTCAGACGCCGGAGCACGGATGCGTGAGTCGAAGCCGGCGTGGCAACCACGTACCCGTGAACCCCGGGCAGTTCCTCGACCGCCTCGCACGTAGAGGCCGCACCGAGCGCCGCGGCGCCCTCCCGCGCAGATGGTGAGACGTCCGCCACGTGCACCCGGCAGCCAAGCTCCCGCAGGATCGAGAGCATCCTTCCGCCCCAGATTCCCGTCCCTACCAAGCCAATCGACCGGCTCATTGTGGGCCTTCCCGAAAATCCATCGTAATTCGAAACGCAAGGTTCATGGGGTTCATGGGGTTCATCCGGTCTCGGAAGACTGATCAAAGCAGGCTCCCGCTCGGGAGACCAAGAAATCCAAGAGCCGCATCCGAAGCAGCCTCGGGCCGTGCTTGCGGGCCGCGATCTGCCTGCGCTCGCTCAAGAACTCGAACCATGCACGACGGAGTGGACGGCTGCTCCACTCTGCCCGGGAGCGTGCCAGCACCTCGCTCACCTCCCGCCAATAGCCCGCCTCGAAGTCGCGGGACTCCATTCGCCGTCTCCATCGGAGCTGCTCCCCCAGACGCCGCTCCGGTGACCACCCGGGATGCCCGCCGCGACGCAGATAAACCACCGTGGGCATCGCAAGCGAGGCGTGACGGAATCGGTCGTCCCGGAAAAATTTGGCCCACATGTAAGAGTCGGTCGCCAGGCCCGTTGGAGTCGTCGCCCACCCCTCGGAAAGTCTGCGGTAGGCATCCATCCGGTGCGACCCGCACGAAAGCGGGATGCCCCGCACGCTGGTTTTTGCGATCCGGATCCGATTGCCCCGCGCAGCCAGGGTGCCGCGGAACTTGAGGAGAAACCGGTCACACGGAAGCGTCGTGATGGGAAGGGAAGCCACAACATCATGGGTGGCCAGGCCGCCGGCGAGGCGATCGAGATGCCAGGGAAGGTAGAGGTCGCGGTCACAAAGGTAACAGACGCCTTCTCCCGTCGCCTCCTGCAACGCTGCATGCCGATATTCCTCTCCGCGGCTCGGGTGCTTGGGATGATCGAAAAATCGAATGCGCGAGTCGTCTGCACATTTGCGACGGATCAACTCCCTGGAAGCCTCAGCCACCCCGTCGCCTATGATCAGCACCTCATAATCCTGGACGGACTGCCTCGATACACTCCACAAAGCTTGCTCGACCAGTTGAGCGCGTTCTCCGGTTGTCGGAATCAAGATGGAAAATCGCATGGCCGACGCATCACGGGCACCCGCTTCGAGTTCACAACATCGGGCAGTGGTCGACAAGCCTTTCCCCGCCTCCCGCGCACCGAGCGCCGGCGATAGTTGGGATTCACCGCGACCGGATCGTCGCGGAGTGCAGCCACCTCCCCCCGCACCTCATGCTATCGCGGCGGCGAGAATCGCTTTCGATAGGTCGCCGGTGTCATGCCGGTGCGGGTGGCGAAGAGCCGGAACAGTTGTTTCGGATGCGTGAACCCGCAAGCCTCCGCGATCTCGGCGACCGAAAGTTGCGTTTCAGCAAGCATCTGTTTGGCGTGTTCCTCGCGCAGCCGGAGGATTTCGGAATAGGGGGAACGTCCGAGCGCAGCCCGGAACCGCTTTTCGAGGACCCGGCGCGAGAAGGGCAGTCGGGCCAGCAAATCCTCAATCCCAACGGGGCGAAATGCCAGTTCACGGGCGAGTTCGAGGGCCCGCGCGACGAGAGGGTCGTCCACAGCGACCAGGTCGGAAGAGGCGCGGACAACGACCCGCTCCGGAGCGATCAGGACCGGTTCGCCCGGGGCGGTTTCGCCGTCCATGAGCCGGGCGAGGAGTGCCATGGCCTCGAACCCAATGCGCTCGCACCGGAGCACGACGCTGGTGATCGGGATCTCGGCAAGCCCCTCGGCCACCTCACTGTTGTCCACGCCGACCACCGCCACCTGGTCGGGCACGACGAGGCCTTGAAGTGCGCAGAAATGGATGACCATGCGGGCGTAGTGATCGTTGTGGCAGAAGACGCCGACCGGGCCCGGAGCTTTCGAAACAAGATCGGCCAGCCCGCGGACGCCGACCCACTGGCTGCGACCGGGTTGGAGTCCGAAGGTCGGTTCAATGTGGACCAGGCTGGACCCGGCGGCGGCGACCATTTCCCGAAACCCCTGTCGCCTCAGGCTGCTGCCGGGGTTGCTCCGGGACCCAAAGTAAGCGAAGGCCCGCAGCCCGCGATCCAGGAGGTGGCGTGCAGCGAGACGCCCCACTTCGAGATCGTCGCTGACGACCCTTGGCACCGGGATCGCCGGGTCGGTGCTATTCGAAAAAGTGACGGCCGGCAATCCGATCTGGGCGAGGGTCCGGAGCAACTCGGGGGCGACCACGTAACCCACGACGCCATCCCAACGCCCTTCCCCGATCCAGGACCAATCGGGTGAAGCCAGGGGTTCGAGTGTCTCGCAAACCCAAGTGGGATGTCCCCGCAGATATTTCCGGATCCCCAGCGTGACCGCCCGCGCATAGTGGTGGTCAATCTGCAGGACGGCGGCAATGCGGCGTTTGGCGGGCACAGGCGGGGCGGGGGCGAAGACCCGACCATGGCAGGTTGCTTCCGTTCGCGCAATTTTCGCAACGCGGGGCGGGCGGGGCCTCCCCGTGTAACGGAAGTCACAGCGACTTCCGGGGCAAGTGACCCACGCCCCAACCCGGCCAGGGTTCGATGCGACCTCACGCACAGACGGAATGCTTGGGAATGCCGCTACAATCGGAGGACTCACCCACCTCGACTCACGCCCCGTTGGCTCAGGCGCCGGGGCGGAAGGTCCGGGCGGTGCCGTTCACCGGATCGACTTGGAGCGTGACGAAGTCGGGCGGAGGGGAGGTGCCCGCGGGCGGCCGGGCAGCGAATCGGGCGGTTAGGAACCATCGGACCGCCGGGTCGAGATCAGTCGAGCCATCCGGACGGAAGCTCACTTTGCGGAGGCGGTAATCGGTTCCGATCCGTGGCAAACCGACGGTGCCCGCCTGATCCGGGAGCGATTCGAGCGAGGAGAAGGTGGTATTCCCCTCGATCACGATGCTGGAGGGAAGGGTGATCACGGTGCCCAGAGGGGTGGCTGTCCCATTCGCCGCATACGCGAAGACCTGCAGGGCGCGCCCCGTTCCGTTCCCCGTGGTCCCGCCGACCACCTGGGAGTCGCGGTAGGTGTACCAGCGCAGCTCGACGCGGCAGTTCCTCGAAGCCGCCTGTTGACGGGCGAACGCGAATTGGCCGGAGAGTGCATCCCCGGCCCGGGAAAGATCGCGCGCGCGGTGGATTCCCTGGTAGGCCGGAACGGAGAACGCGAGGAGCAGCATCATCACCCCGATGACCACCATCAACTCAATGAGCGTGAAAGCGCGGCGGGTCATGGGTCGAAACGTTTCGCCGCGAGCACGCGGAACTTGTAATAGGTGTCGAGATTGTTGCGGATGGCGGCGACGGGGTATTTGGTGAGATTGCCGCCCGTGGCGGTAATAAAGTCGGGCAGGTTGGGATCCGCGGCATCCACGTAGCGTTCGATGAGTGTCGAGCCGCGGGATTCGGCGACAACGGGTTCGCGGCCTTCGGCCCAGACGTTGGAGGGGATGCCCGCGGCGGCGGGCGATTTTCGGAGGACCTGAACCCGGTAATGGACGGTGTAAGTGTTCGATTTGGTGGTGACCCGCGGGTAGATCTGGTTGTAGGGCGATTCGCGGAGATTATCGCCCGTAAGCTTGTAGCCGTCCCACCAGGTCGGGATCGAACCGTAGGTGGCGTTGCCCGCATCGGCCGGGACGAGGAAGATTTCGCAGATCTCGGAAGCGGACCGGAACAATTCGCCGGCGGCGAAGCGGTCTTCGAATCCGCGGAGGGTGCCCGTCGTTTCGTCGAGATTGAGCAAATACCGGGTCTGGAGGACCGGGATGGATCCGCTGCTGGGATCGGCGATTTTGTAACGGCGGCTGGCGTTCGCGGTGGTGGCGTTGTTGGGGATGGCGCCGAGGAGCACCGGTTTGAGGACCCCGCGCACGGCGGTCGACCGGCGCACATAATCGAAGGGCAGGATGCGGTAGTTGAGGTTGACCTTGCCCGCGGTGGAGAGGGGTTCGCTGATCGCATACGGCTCGACAATTGGCATGGTAAACAGATCGAGCAGCAGATGATCCTTCGGCGTTCCGAACCCCGGATGATCCGCCGGGGTCGATCCTTTCGAGGACGGGTTCGCGCAGAAAAGCAGGGTTTGCCACGGTCGGATGTCCCCCGGTTGGAGCCCGCTGCCCGCGGCAGCCAGTGGGGTGGGCAGTGATCCGAACAGCACCGCGGAAGCAACCTGCCGGTTGGGCGAGTGGCTTGCAATGGCGTTGTTGTTGCTGGTGGTGTCGGTGTAGTAACCGCCCGTGCCATCCCCCGCGTTGAGGTTGCCCGGGTCCGGCTTGTTGATGTAAGGGCCGTCCGGACTGAACCCCGAGCCGCTGTCCCAATCGCCCGGGTTTCCGTTGGTCATGAGCGCCGAAGTCGTGCCCTGCGCGGCGACCGGGGTGTCGTTGTTGGCATAACTGATGCCGGCGACCAGGCCGCCCGCTTGGGGGATCCCGCCGAGCGAACCGGCAACCGTGGAGGCGCTGGATTGGCGGAAGCGCACGCCCCAGACGTTCAGCACCTGGAGACCGCCGAGGTCGTTGTTCATGTTGTTCCGATCCTCATAGTTCCCCGATCCCGGCGCGCCACTCCCGATGCCATACTGGTAGTCGCGGAAGCTGGTGCTTCGCAGGCTGGTGGCGAATCGCCCCAGCCGGGCCGCAGCCCACGCGGCATTCTGGGTCTCAGCGCCGGGGGAGGTCTGGGTGCCGCGACTGTCGGTGTAGCGATTGACGGTCGCGAAATAGTCGGGGTGTGGAACAAAGTAACTGGCCGGCACCTCCGCCAGACCTGCGATGAGGCGGAAGTCGCCGCGGACCGGGTCGCCGGCAGTGGCCTGGACGCTGCGCACGATGTCGCCGTCCTGGATCAGGCTGTCGCGGGCATTCCCGGCCTGGATGCGCGAGTCGTATTCCACGGAGATCGGGGTTCCGTCGGCGGGGGGGGTGGAGAGGCTGCCGCTCATGCCCTGCGGCACGGGCAGGTTGGTGAGATCGGGGAAAGTCATGCGGATGGCTTGGAAGACCTCGCCGTTGGTCTTGGTGGCGGGCGTGCCGATGCCGGATCGGATCTTGAGGGTCAGCGTGCCACCGCCGAAGTTGGACGTGGCGTTTGCACCTGCGGGGACGGGCACCTTTGCGGTGAAGAACGGGTAGCCTTTGTCTTCATTCGGATCGAGGATCTTATACACGCCCGCGACGCCTCCGTAGCCGTCCGCGACCTTGAAAGCGCGGGCAATGCCGCCGAGGGCGAGGATCTCGCCGCCATCGGTGCCGGCGCCGGCGTCCTTGGTGAGCCGGTTCACCGCCTGCCCCGGGAACGATCCGGTGCCCGCCCCGGTGGTGATGCTGAAGCCTCCGCCAAAGTCGACATCGTACCGGCAGATCGGCGCCCAGTTGAACATGCCGGGAGTGGGCTGGAACGGCTGGAACATGATCACTGCCTGCATCTCCGTGGTGAGGGGCGGAGCGTTCGGATTACCGGAAAGGTCCTTCACGGTTTTGGTCGCATAGAAGACAATGGCGGCCTGGGTGACGGTGCTGAAGCGGCCGAATCCTTTCGTCACCCCATTTCCCGCGTCGATCTGGATGGGAACGACAAAGCGTTCGCCGTTCCGGCGGGAAGCATCGCGCTCGGTGGCATAGTGGTATCCGCCCGTGAGCCCGGAGGGCATGGTGCTGAGGCCGCTCCGGATCACGTCGAACAGGTTCGTGAGGACGCGGTCCCGCCCGAGCGCCGACCATTTTTGGACGAAGCTGGATCCGAACCCGGGGATGGCGGTGGCGGTGCGATTTTGGAGATATTGGTAGAGCTGCTGATTCCGGGTGATCTGGTTGAAATCGACGGTCTGGCTCAGAGCGCTCGGGATCTGGGTGGGATCGGCGCCGGTCCACGCATCGAGCGCGGCGAAGTTGCCGGGCCCCTCGCTGAATCGCTGGAAATAGTATGGGTTGCCGCCCACGCGGGTGCAGAACTCGATCAGCTTGTCCTTCGCATCCCGCTTGGAGGGGTTCACCTGAATGGGCCACAAACCGATGCGCGGCTGATTGAAAAGGTTGGTCTCGGGAGCGCGACTCGAGGCGGTCAGGAAGAACTTGCTGCGTTCGACGGCGTCACGGGTCAGCGCCGCATGATTCAAAGTGCGCGCCGGGCTGAACACGAGTTCGTCGAGCGAGGCGTAGAGTCGGTTGCCGTCGAGCGCCAGCACCACCTCGTTGACATTGGAGGTCATCGTGGGCCGGGACCCGCCCTGGGAGGTCCAGTCCGTGCCGTTCCCCGAGTAGTTGCTGGTGTAATTCACCCGGGGCGCGAGATCGTAGTAGGCGGTGAGCTGGGAGTAATTGCCGGATGCAACCGGGAACGGCCGGGGCAGCACCCAGCCCAGGGCGGGACTGAGGGCCGTCATCGCGGGGTGCCCGGGAGTCCGCTGAAATTCGTCACGCACCGGCATCGCGCGGGCGAGATCGATCTCGCTGCGGATGCTTCCGCGCGGGACGTCGTAGAACGTCCCCTCGGAAGCGGTGTTGATGTTGAGCTTGGAGCTCTCGTCATCGGTCCAGAACGCGATGCGACCCACGATGGGATTGGCGGCGGAGGGTGATCGGGCGGGATCAAAACTCACCAGGCCGGAGACGGAACCCGATGGCGCAATCAGCGATCCGTCCTGGAGGATGTAGAGCCAGTGCGCAGGCATCGGAAGCGGGTTGGCGTCCGCCACCGGGTCGTAGCTGGCGGCGGGCGGATACGATCCGTTGTAGGTGGTGGGCGCGCCTTGGATGGCGAACCCCTCGACCCGCCCGACCCCCGACGGGTCCACAATCGGGTATTGGGCGTTGAATCGGGCTCCCGATGCGGGGTCGGGCGTGATGGTTCCGTTGGCGTCGGCGACCAGGGCCGGCTGATTCAGGTCGGTGTAAAGCCCGGGCTCCGACGCCCACCCGATGGGCGGCGCTTCCGCGGTCGCACTGAACGTGGCTCCGTCCGCCCGCATCACCGGTGAGGAGTAAAGTTTGTACACTTGGTCCGCCGTCCCGGCAGTGTTGTAAGTCCGAATCGCGCCCGGCTGCGATGCCCACGTCAGTGCGCTGCCGGCAGGATCAGCCGGATCGGAGTATCCGCGAGTCGCCTGAGTGATTTGCGCGATCACGGTTTGGACGCCCGACTCGGCGAGTTGGCGGACGCGCGTTCCATCGGCATAGCTCTGGGACGTGGCGAGTTCCGTCCGCCCGAGGGTCATCAACGCGACGACCAGTCCCGTCAGGAGCACCAGGATGGCCAGCACCAGAACCAGCGCCATGCCGCCCGCATCCCGCGCTGCGGTGCGGGTCAGTCGGTCTGTGCCGTACTCCATCGAGCCCCCTTGATTTGGATGTTGCTTGAGAAAACGCGAAAGCTGACCCGCCGGGCGACGAGCCGTTGTTGCAGGAGGGTGAGGTCGCCCGCGGTTGAGCCGGCGTCTTCAAGCTTTGCCGGGTCCGAGAAGAGCCCGGTCAATCCCAGATCGGGAACCGCGCTCTTGGGCGACTGGGCCGACTGAAGCCGACGGGCGGAGTTTTCGTCGATGGCGACCATGACCAACTGCACGACCGGCGGGAGCTGGCTGCGGGGGTTGAGCAGCGGGTCGGCGCGCCTGGCGGTCGAGTCGTACTGGTACGCCGGCGAGAGGGCCGTGCCGGTCGGATCGTCCTGGGGAGAAAGTTTTGGAAGCACCACGAGCGCGACGATGTTTGCCGCCAGAACCCGAACGTTGCGCGGCGCGCCGCCGGGCCAGGTTTTGGCCGCGGGGATGGCAAACCATTCCCGACCGGTCACCCCGCTCGGCGGTGACGCGGACCCGTATCCCACGCAATTGAGCTGGCCCGCGGCGTACGACCCAATACCGGAGGTATATTGATAGAGGGTCAGTTCGTTCGAGGGCTCGATGAGTTCGAGAAGGCGGAAACGATACCGGACGGGTGCCACCTGAGCGGTCAGGAACCCCGGGCGGTAGGGAAGATCGCTGCCGTGCTCGAGGAAGTAGCCGCAAGTGTTCAGCACGTTCTCGAGCCCGCCGAACGTCGCCCGCTCGCTCCCGGCCACATCGGGATTTTCCGCCACAAACCCGAGCGGGGCCTGGAAGAAGATCGAGTGGGTCGGACGGGTCGCAGACGAATTGCCGAGCAGGGAACCCGCCGGCCCGGTCAGGAACCGGAGTTCCGATTGCCGGAGGTACCGGGTCGGCTGCGCCGGGTTGTCGTAATCCCAATACGTGTTGAGCGTGGCCTGCCCGACGCGGCGGGTGATCGCCTCGAACGCATTTCGAGCCTCGCGGAACTGTTCGGTCCGCGAACTGCTCTGCTGCCAGATCCGCGCCGTCTCGTTGGTGATCCCGAGGAGCAGGCCTGTCAGCACGAGCAACACCGCGCTGGCCACCAGGAGTTCCACCAAGGTGAACGCCCCACGCGCCGGGAAACGCTGCCCTCGCTTCATCGGGCGGTCCGGGCCACATGCGTCGAACTGGTCCAGACGCTGTCGCCCCCGAGTGACCGAACGCGGACCGTCAGAGTGGCCAGGTCGGTCGTGCCATTGCCAACCCCGGGAAGAACGCTGGGCCGGATGACTGTCAGGTTCGCGGTATACACCCGTCCGGCGGCTGCGGCTTGGACGCTTCCCCCTTGGTCATCAAAATAGTAGGCCCGATCAGCCAACTGATCGAACCCGGTTTGGGCCGCCTCATTGGCGATTCGGTCCGCGATCTGTGCGGAGACGGTCGAGTCGATGGCGCGCCGGAACGTGCTGAGCGCAACCGGCAACAGACCGAGAATGCCCACGAGCGCGAAGGAGACAACGCCGAGGGCGAGGCTGATCTCGACGAGGGAGAAGCCTCGGATCACCCTGGGACCGGCTGTCGGAGGGGCTGTCCGATGGCGGGAGGCTTTTCGGGGGGAACGAGATGGGAACGGCGGGACCATGGAGGCAAGCGGGAGCCAGACCCGGTCGGCCCGGTCATGCCGATGATGCCCATCGGGGGAAGGCACAGGGCGAGGGAGGCGGGCATTGTACTTATTTAAAAATAGCCTGGGACCTGGATCGGGTCTATCCGTGAATGCGTATACTTTATCCCCTTTTGCGTCTCCCCCCTGCACAGTCGATCCAGGTTGGCCGCCCTGGGATCCAGGACGCATGAATTGGAAAATTTCTGGACAAACCGCTCGGGAGGCGCCAATTTTATGTCGTTACACTGTGAATACACCCGCCCCCAAGCC